>RCUL01001080.1_pt1 | contig 11068 bp, 9 predicted proteins | sample 2167521 | NCBI WGS metagenome assembly RCUL01 (sample SAMN09932745, study PRJNA488358) | compost metagenome | feature: garden; material: soil; isolation source: compost soil in acetic acid-enriched culture | place: Germany: Experimental Botanical Garden Goettingen | collected 2016-01-27 | reverse complement strand
ACCTTATTGCGGTATTGGCTGCCCATTTGAGCTAATCGCGGGGCAAGCCCGCTCCTACAGTGATCGCTGTGGGAGCGGGCTTGCCCCGCGATGCGGTTTGCGCTTAATTACGCCGTTCAACGATATAACGCGCCAGTTCCCGCAGCGGCTCGGCCGCCGCGTCAAACGGACGCAGGGCATGCAGGGCCTGGTCGCGCAGTTCCAGGGCATAGGCCTTGGCGGCGTCGAGGCCGAGCAAGGCCGGGTAGGTCGGCTTGTCGCGGGCGATGTCTGCGCCCTGGCGCTTGCCCAGGGTTTCTGTGTCGCTCTCGACGTCGAGGATATCGTCCTGGACCTGGAACGCCAGGCCGATGGCCTGTGCATACGTTTGCAGGGCCTTGAGCTGGGTCTGGTCGGCGCGGGCGCTGGCCAGGGCGCCGAGCCTGACGCTGGCTTCGATCAGCGCGCCGGTCTTGTGCCGGTGCATGAACTCCAGCGCCGTCTGGTCGAGCTTGAGGCCCACCGAACCTAAGTCGATGGCCTGGCCGCCGACCATGCCGGCAGGGCCGGCGGCCAACGCCAGGGCCTGGACCATGGCCAGGCGGATGCTGTCTTGCTGCGGGCTCAGTTGCGGGTCGAGCAGGGCACTGAAGGCCAGGCTCTGCAAGCCGTCGCCAGCCAGGATCGCACAGGCTTCATCGAAGGCCTTGTGGGTGGTCGGCTGGCCGCGGCGCAGGTCGTCATCGTCCATGGCCGGCAAATCGTCGTGCACCAGCGAGTAGGCGTGAATCAGCTCGACCGCGCAGGCAGCGCCGTTGGCTTGCTCCGGCGTGCCACCCAGGGCTTCGCAAGCGGCGTAGGCGAGCAGCGGGCGTACGCGCTTGCCGCCGTTCATCACGCTATAGCGCATGGCCTGGTAGAGGCGGGTGAGTTCCTGCGACGGCGGCACGAACAGTTGCTCAAGGGCGGCGTCGACCCGGGCCTGGCAGTCGGCCTGATAGCGACTGATCATTCTGCCTGGTCCGCATCGAAAGGCTCGGCGGCCAGCTCGCCATCGCGCTCAAGCAACACCTGGACCTTCTGTTCGGCCTGGGCCAGAGCGCTCTGGCAGTCGCGGGTCAGGCTGATGCCTTGTTCGAAGGCGGTCAGCGAGTCTTCCAGCGACAGCTCGCCGTTCTCCAGGCGCTCGACCAGGACCTGCAGGTCGGCGAGGGATTGCTCGAAATCAATGGAGGCTTTTTTTCGGGCCATGGCGGCTGTCTCGGTGGCGGTATAAACGGCGCGACACTAGCAGAGCGGGGCGGGGGGAGCAAATCGATAGGGGCGATCTTTCGTCGCATTCTGTTGCACAAAGGCCGCCGGTGAAGTCTTGATTTTTCTGCAGGGCTCGCATTGTGAGGGCTTATGGCTCTCTGCCATAATCGCGCCCGCTTTACCCCGCGGGTTTCTCGCGGTGAAGCCTCCTATTTCTGTTGTCACGTAATGGACTACGTTGTGAGCTTCCTTTCGATCGAGTTCGGCCTCTGCTTCACACTGTTTTTCATCGTCTACTGGAGCCTGTGCTGGAGCGTTCGCCTGCAGAACGTCCTGCTGCTGGCGGCCAGTTACGCACTGGTGGCCAGTTTCAGCTTCAACTCCCTGTATATCCTGCTGGGCTACAGCGCCCTGGTGTACCTGCTCGGCCTGGTCGGTGAGCGGTATCCCGGGCGGCGCTTCAGCTATTTGCTGGTGTTGCTGCTGGTGCTGGGCTGCTTCTATCTGTTCAAGTATCAGGAGTTCTTTGTCGGCGGCGTGCAGGGTGCCCTGGCCAGTGCCGGGCTGGATGTGTCACTGCCGGTGCTGGAAGTGCTGGTGCCGATCGGCCTGTCGTTCTACGCCTTTCACTCGGTCAGCTACCTGGTGTCGATCAACCGCCGCGAGATGCCCTCGGCTTCGCCGTTCGACCTGGCCCTGTACCTGGCGTTCTTCCCCAGCCTGATTGCCGGCCCGGTCAACCGCGCCAGCCACATGCTGGCGCAGATTCGCACCAGCGGTATCCGTGAGGTGCTGGAGCCGCAACGGGCTTTGGGCCTGATCGCCCTGGCGGTGGTCAAGCTGTTCTTTTGCAGCGCCTGGCTGGCCAGCGAGTGGGTCGACCCGGTGTTTGAAACGCCGGGCAGCTATTCGCCCGAGCAGATCCTGCTGAGCGTGTATGGCTACAGCTTCCTGATCTATTTCAACTTCAGCGGCTACACCAACCTGGTCACCGGCATTGCCTTGCTGCTGGGCTTCCGCCTGCCCGAGAACTTCAATGCGCCCTATGCCGCGCACAACCTCAAGGAATTCTGGGGCCGCTGGCATATCAGCCTGTCGCTGTTCATTCGCGACTATGTCTACATCCCCCTGGGCGGTAACCGCCAGGGCGTGTGGCGCGGCAACCTGAACATGCTGCTGGCGATGCTGGTTTCCGGGCTGTGGCACGGGGCGAGCATCAACTTCATCATCTGGGGCGCGTTGCACGGTATCGGCCTGGCGCTGTACAAGGCCTCGACCTACATCCTGCCGCAGCCGATGCGCTGGCCGGGGGCCGGTTTGGCGGCGCGTCTGCTGACCTTCCACTATGTGGCCTTCGCCTGGATCTTCTTCCGCAGTGCGAGCCTTGATGAAGCCGTGGACATGCTCGCCGGAATCGGCGGGCTGAGCCTGGATGGATTGTTCTCCAGTACCGGCCTGCTGTTGCTGGTGAGCGTGCTGTATGTGGCTGTCTACCCGCAGTTGCTGGTGCTCCTGCGTCAGTTCTTTGCAGCGACCACGCGCTTGCCTTGGCAGTTGTATCCGATACCGCTGGGGTTGTTCGTTTCCTTGGTTATTTTTGCTTCGCAATCGGGCGTGCCGGGGTTCATCTATGCAAGTTTCTAATGCCGGTCGTTTGATGTCCTCGCAAGCGGGCGCGGCCAAGGCGTTGTACGCCATCGTCATCACCACGCTGCTGTTGTTCTGGCTGAACCAGGATTCGATCAGCCTCTATTGCCAGCAGAAATATCACCAGAGCTGCGAGCTGCCGGTGCTCGGGCAAAGCCCGGCCTGGCGCCTGGGTGGCAACCTGACCCACGCCTTGGGCGATGCCCGCGACAGTTTTGTCGATAGCCTGGAAAAACGTAACGAGCCGGTACTGGTGGCCAAGGTCGAGGCCAGCGATACGGTCGAGCTGCCGGCGCCGATCCAGGTGGTTCCGGTGCACCTGGGCAAGCCGCCAGTTACCGCGCAGGTAGCGGTCAGCAAGCCGGTCGTAGTCCAGGTGGCGGCACCTGCTGCGCCCGTTGCTGCGCCGGTGACCCAACCTGCGGCCCAGGTTGCCCAGGCGCCGCTGCAAGCGGGCACCGTTGTGTCCCTGGCGGCCGGTGATGAAGTGTTCCTGGTCGGCGACTCGCTGATGCAGGGCGTCGCCCCGCACCTGGCCAACAGCCTGCGCAAGCGCTACCAGATCAAGAGCGTCAACCTCAGCAAGCAAAGCACCGGCCTTGCCTATCCGGGGTTCTTCAACTGGCCGCAGACCGTGGCCAAGACCCTGGAAAGCGAGCCGAACATTCGCCTGATGGTGATCTTCCTCGGCCCCAATGACCCGTGGGACATGCCCCAGGGCAAGGGCAAGCCGTTCCTGCGCTTCAAGTCGCCGGAGTGGGAAGTCACCTATCGCCAGCGCATCGATTCGATTCTTGACCAGGCCCGTGCGCACAATGTGCAGGTGATCTGGGTCGGGCCGCCGAACATGCAGAAGCCCAAGCTGTCTACGGCCATGGCTTATCTGAGCGGGTTGTACGAGCAACAGACCGGCCTGTACCAACAGCACTACGTTTCGGCCAACCCGGCACTCGGTTACAACGACGACAGCTTCTCCGCTACTTTGCAGAACAGCCAGGGCAAACGGATCAAGACCCGGGTCGATGACGGCATCCATTTCACCACCACCGGACAGAAGCTGATCTCGGAACGGATTCTCTCGATGATCGCCTTTCCCGGCCTCACTGTAACGGGACACTGATGCGTCGACTGCACAACATTCTGGGATTGGCCCTGCTGATCTGCGCGCTGCCGGGCTGTAGCCCGGTGGCGGCGGTCAATACCACGGCCAGGCCAGCCAATACGGCGGCCAAGGCCCCGGTCAACCGCGTCGATGGCAACCTGGCGGTACTGGCGGGCAAGTTCAAGAACGCCAACCGCGCGCCGGTCAATATCATTCAGTTCGGCGACTCGCACACCGCTGCCGATCTGTTCAGTGGCGAGATGCGCCGCCTGCTGCAAGCGCGATATGGCGACGGCGGTATCGGCCTGATCGCCGCCACGCCGGTGCCGGGCACCCGCTACGACCAGGTTATCCTCAAAGCCGCCAAGCGCCAGTGGGAGCTGGTGTCGGCGCGTAATCAGCAGAGCACGCAGTTCCCGCTCGGCGGTTACTTGTCGGTGCCGATGGCGGCCAACCCCAGCGTACGCATCGAGGCCCGTGAACCTGGTGCCCAACGTTATCGCGTGCAGGCGCTGTACCAGGCGCGGGAGAACAGTACCCTGGTGCTGCGCGACGGTCGTGGACGCAACCAGCGCATGCTGGCGGCAACCGGCGGGCAATGGCGCTTCGGCCCGCAGGTCGGCAACCTCGGTCTGCCGCTGGACCTGACCCTCAACGGCCGTCCCGGCACCGTGCTGGGGGGGTGGTACATCCAGGGCCAGAAGAATGCCGGGGTGATCTATTCGGCGCTGGGTATCAACGGCGCGCGTCTTGAGGTGCAGGACAAATGGCAGGCCGGCTGGCAGGACAACCTCAAGACCTTGCGGCCGGACCTGGTGATCCTCGCCTACGGCACCAACGAAGCCTTCGATGACACCCTCGATCTCAACCTGTACCAGACGCAACTGCGCAATACCCTCAAGCGCCTGCGCCAGGACCTGCCGCGGGCGGTGGTGCTGCTGGTTGGTCCGCCGGACTCGATCAAGCAGCGCAAGGCCCGCAGTTGCGCCGCGCGCCAGCCGCAGCAACTGGCCCAGGTGATCCGCATCCAGCGCCAGGCAGCCAAGCAGGCCAATGCCCTGTTCTGGGACTGGCAGGCGTATATGGGCGGACAGTGTTCGATTGCCGGCTGGCAGGCTTCAGGCTTGGCCCGTGGCGATCTGGTGCACCTGACGGCGGACGGCTACAAGAAAAGCGCGGTCGGCCTGCACGACTTTTTGCGCACGCAGCTGGGCTTGAAGTAGGGCAGAAAAAAGCAGAGGCGGGGACGACTCCGGGTTGGCTTGCGGCGCCCCATGAAGTCGTCTTCCCGCCTCCTAATAGAGGCAAATCCGGGTGCATGAAGCTGCACCCGCTCAGCACGATGCGACTGCCTTGAATCAGCCGCGATTCACTCCTCTGCATTCACCTTAGTAGCTGTCTGCAGGGCTGTAAATTTTCTCGAACAGAATATTTTTCAGGCGCTTTCCAGGGCGGGAGTCAAGGCTGCCTGGCGGTAACGGGCCAACTCGTCGATGGTCAGTACCGGCAGCGAATGCAGCCTGGCGTACTCTGCCACCTGTTCGCCACGGGCCATGCTGCCATCGGGGTTCATCAGCTCGCAGAGGACCGCTGCCGGACGCAGGCCAGCCAGGCGGGCGAGGTCTACCGAGCCTTCGGTGTGGCCACGACGGGTGAGCACGCCGCCATCGCGTGAGCGCAGCGGGAACACGTGGCCGGGGCTGACGATGCGCAGGTCTGCGCGGGTCGAGTCCAGCGCTGCCTGGATGGTGGTGATGCGGTCCTGGGCCGACACGCCCGTGGATACACCTTCAGCGGCTTCGATGGTCACAGTGAAACCGGTGCCATGGCGGGCGCGGTTGTTCGGCACCATCGGTGCCAGCGACAGCTCGTCAACGGTGATTTCATCCAGGCACAGGCAGACGATGCCGCTGCAATCACGGATCATCATGGCCATGGTCTGCAGGCTGATGTTTTCGGCGGCGGCGATGATATCCGCCTCGTCCTCGCGGTCGTCGTCATCGAGCAACAGCACGGGTTTACCGGCCTGATAGGCAGCGACGGCGGCAGCGACGTTAGGGAATTGCTTGCGGTGCAAAGGGGACATGAAACGCTCCTCGTAAGTGATCGATGAACGTTTCAGGGCGAACAAAATGCGTGCGCCAGGGCGCACGATGGCCCTGACCTGACGCCTTCTTTCATCCGGACTATGACCGTCGGCTCTGGAGTCTCACCAGATCTGCTGACCCTCGACCAAAGGCCGAGGCGCTCGCGGGCTCATCTTTCGATTTACCGCCGGTGGGGACTTTCACCCCGCCCTGAAGACCGTGCAAGCATACATCAGGGTGCCATCATGCTTGCAAGCCTCAGGGCTACGACCTAGGTCTAAGCCGGGCTTAAAGGCCCAGGGCGTAATCCAGGTAGCCAGGGTAGGCCTTGCGCCAGTCGTCCTGGAAGGTGTGGCCTTCAGGGTGTTCGTGGCTCTGCACCTTGTTGTTGCTGGCGAAGGCTTTTTCGGTGGTGGCGGTCAGTTGCAGGTTGCTTTCATGCTCCTGTGCACCATGAACCACGACCAGGCGCTTGTCCTTGGCCTTCTGCACGGTGAACGGGATCTTGAAGCCGCCCGGCGACAGCAGCACGGCGCCGCTGTAGTTCTGCGGGTACTGGGCGATCAGGTGCGCGGCGTGTTCGGCGCCTTGCGAGAAGCCGATCAGGGCAACTTTCGAGCGGTCGATGCGGGTGTCTTTTTCCAGCTTCTTCAGGGCCGCGGCCACCGCTTGCTCGGTCGGCTCGACCGATTGCCGCTGCCACATGAACTGATGCTCGTCGCGTTTGAGGGTGCCGTTCAGGGCCACCAGCACGGCCTTGTCGCCCACCAGGTCGGCGCGCATGTTGGTGCCCTTGACGCCTTCGGTGCCGAAACCGGCCAGCCATACCACCACTGGCCAGCCGCCAGCCGGCGCCTTGCCTTCAGGAATGCTGAACGCAGCGAGGCCGGCGTCCTTGGCCTGGGTCGGGTAGTTCTTCTCGGCGGCTTGCAGCAGCTTCTGGTAGGCCGGGTCTTTCTGCATCGGCTCCAGTTCGTCGTCTTCCTTGAGGATCACCGCTTGCCAGAAGCCGCGCTCACGCGCCTGGTCGAGGTATTGCGCGGCCAGTTCCGGGCTGTCCATGGACGACAGCGCGGCAGCGGCCTGGTAAGAGGCGAAGGCGTTCTTCGGGTCCAGGCGGGCGGCGGTCAGATAGAAGGCCAGGGCGCCGGCATAGTTGTCGTGCTCGCTCTTTTCCTTGTCACCGGCATCCATGAACTCGGCCGGGGTGGCGTCGTTGAGGTACAGGTTGGCCATGGCGGCCATGCCTTGCCAGCGGCCCTTGTGCACGGCCTGGTCGGTGGCTTCGTCGGCGTAGGCACTGGCGGCGGTGAGGCTGAGGCCGGCCAGCAGGCCGAAGGAGCAGAGATGCAAGCGGGTAGCTGTCAGCAATGACATGGCCGAGAGTCCTTTTTCGGTAGTGCTCGGCCAGATGCGGCCGAAGAGGGCGCGAATTCTAGCACCCTGTTCAACCCTTGAGTTGATTCCATTCCAGGCCAAAGCGCGCCAGGTATTTGCGCAGGCGGTCGGCGTCGTTGGGCTTTTCTTTTTCCTGGCGTGATACATCGAACAGCTGGCGTCCGGCTTCGGACAAAGTGCGGGCGTTGCGGCAAACCTTGAGTACGGCCTGCAGTTGCAGGCGGTCGAACTGGTCCAGCGCCTTGTCGCCGAGCAGCGCGTCGAGCGGGTCCGCTCCCTGCGCCAGGCCCCAGGCGCGCTGCAGGCGCTCGATCTCCTCCAGCACCAGCGCTTCGTCGATACGCCCACTGTCGGCGAGGGTGGCCATGCGCGTGATCGAGGCCGACAGCTCGCGGAAGTTGCCGGCCCAGCGCGCTTGCGGCGAGTTGGCAAAGGCCAGGTAGCGACGCTTGGCCTCCAGGTTGAAGCGCACCTGGCGGTTCTGTTCGCGGGCATGGCGCTGCAGTTCGAAATCAATGTTCGGCTCGATGTCCTCCCTGCGCCCGGCCAGCCCCGGCAACTCGAAGGTCCACAAGTTGATGCGTGCGTACAGGTCTTCGCGGAACAGCCCTTCGGCGACCCGGCTGCGCAGGTCGCGATGGGTACCGGCAATCAGCTGGAAGTCGCTCTCTACTTCGCGGTCCGAGCCCAGCGGGAAGAAGCGTTTTTCTTCGATGGCCTTGAGCAGCATGGCCTGCTCGTCGGCGCCCAGCTCGCCGATTTCATCAAGGAACAACATGCCGCCATCGGCTGCGCGCAGCAAACCTTCGCGGGCGTTCTGGGCACCGGTGAAGGCGCCTTTGCTGTGACCGAACAGTGCCGACATGGCGCCGTCACCGCGCAAGGTGGCGCAGTTCACTTCGACAAAGCGCCCCTCCAACTGGTGGCGAGCGCGCTTGAGTTCATAGATGCGCCGGGCCAGGAAGGATTTGCCCGCGCCGGTCGGGCCGACCAGCAGCATCGGCGCCCGCGAGCGCAGCGCCACACGTTCGATCTGCTCGATGGAGCGGTTGAAGGCGGCGTTCCGGGTGGCGATACCGGCCTTGAGAAAGTTCAGGCTGTCGGCTTGCTCGCGTTGAAAGCGCGAGGCGATGTGATCGTAGCGCGACAGGTCCAGGTCAATCAGCGTGCTGGTGCCGGCCGGGTCGGCCGTGTCTTCCTTGCCGCGGGCTGGCGAGGTCTGGATCAGCCGCGCCGGCAGGTAGCGCGCCTCGGTGAGCAGGAACCAGCAGATCTGCGCGACGTGGGTGCCGGTGGTGATGTGGACCAGGTAGTCCTCGTGCTCGGTATCGAACGGGTAGGCGCTGGCAAAATCGTGCAGGGCACCATAGACCTCCTCGAAGTCCCAGGGATTGCGCAGGACCATGGGCTGCAGGCGCACCTCGGTGTGTGGCGAGATGCTCTGGATGTCGTCACGTATGCGCTCGGCCAGGCCCAGATCGCGGGCGCTGGTGCCGTGGATCAGCTCCAGGCGATCGATCGGGGTTTGCGCTTGCTGGCACAGGCTGATGGTCGGGCGCCAGCGCTGCCAGCGCGCGGCGCCTTTGCCGTTGCGATCAAGGGTGGTGCCGAGAAAACCGATGGCGACGCTACGCTTGCTCATTTCTATTTAGCTCAAAAGATAAATACCTATCTCATCATATATAAAAATCTTGTTTGTTGTGGGCTGAGAAATTTCATTTGCTTATGGTTGTTAAAATAAAATCCTTATAAATCAATAAGATAAAAATTTATTCTGTCTTTAACTCAAAACCTGGCACGCCCCTCGCAATATCTCCCTCGACCGCATCGCCAAGCTGGCCAACGGGACGGGGTTTATGTCCCCGCCGGTGCACGAGCCCACCCCAGGTGTTGGTGTCGTGCATGCCGCCGCCGCAACGAGCAGTCGATAGCGTGGCTCCTCACGGAGACGCTGGTCTCGAGGCCTGACTCGAACCTTACATACCCTCCAAGGTATCTCGAATGTTGTACCCGCCGGTGGGGCGTAGCCAGGGAAGGCTGCAAGGTGCGCACGGAGCGCACACGCCCACCGCCGATTTGCCCGGCTTGCCGGCCGGGCCCGGAGCAAGGCAGTTGCCGGACCGCAGGATGCGGTCAGTGGACAGGACGTCCCGGCAACTGACTCCTCCGGGCCACGCCCGCAGCGCTCGGCTCTTTGGCAGCACCGGCACCAAGGATTAATTGCACAGGATGATCAAGATGAAACTGTTGAAACGCTTTATCGTGAAAAAGAACGAACGCGGCCTGCTGTTCTGCGAAGGCGACTTTGTGTCGATCCTCGAACCTGGCGTGCACAAGCGTTTCGACCTGCACAACCGGCTGACGGTGGAAACCTTCAGCCTCAATACTTCGCTGTTCGAACATCGCCTGGCCGGCTACCTGCGGCAAAGCGAGCCGGCTCTGGTCGAGCAGTATTTCGAACGCATGGACCTGGCGGAAAACGAAGCCGGCCTGCGTTTTGAAGACGGTGCCCTGGTCGAGTTGCTGGCCCCGGGCAGCCGCCAGCTGTACTGGAAAGGCCAGAGCGCGCAGACCCTGCAGCGCATCGACCTGAGCCAGACTTATCGCCTGGACGGCGCCCTGGTGGCCCAGCTCAACCAGCCGAAATTGCGCGGCCGTAACCTGGCCGGGCTGGACGCGGTGTTGCTGGCGTCTGTGCCGGCCTTTCATGTCGGTGTGTTGAAGGTCGATGGCGTGGTGGTCGAGTTGCTCGGCGCCGGGCAGTACGGCTTCTGGCGCTTCAGCCGCCAGGTGAGTGTCGAGTTGGTCGACATGCGCATCCAGGCCATGGAAATCAGCGGGCAGGAAATCCTCACCCGCGACAAGGTCAGCCTGCGCCTGAATCTTGCGGCCAACTGGCGCTACAGCGATGTGCTCGGTGCGTTCGCGCAACTGAGCAAACCGCTGGAGCACCTGTACCGCGAGGTGCAGTTCGGCCTGCGGGCGGCGGTGGGCACCCGAACGCTGGATGAGCTGTTGGAAAACAAGCAACTGATCGACGATTCGGTCAGCCAGTACCTGCAGGAGAAACTCGCCGGCAGCGGTATCGAAGTCAGCGGCCTGGGGGTGCGCGACATCATCCTTCCAGGTGAGATGAAGGCCCTGCTGGCGCAGGTGGTGGAGGCGGAGAAAGCGGCGCAGGCCAACGTCATCCGCCGCCGCGAAGAGACCTCGGCAACCCGTTCGCTGCTCAACACCGCCAAGGTCATGGAAGACAACCCGACGGCCCTGCGCCTGAAGGAACTGGAAACCCTGGAACGGGTGGCCGAGCGAATCGACCGGATTTCGGTGTTCGGCGGCCTGGATCAGGTGTTGAATGGACTGGTCAGCATCAAGGCCGGATGAGGTTTGCCGGGCTCAAGCAGCCCGGCAGCAACAGATAAAAGTGGAAGTACGACAATGAACATACTCGAAGTGGCCGGCGGCAAGCCGATCAAGCTCTGGACCGACGGCGTCCCGGTGGACGAGGGCGCCCGTGAGCAACTGCTGAACACCGCGAAGATGCCGTTCATCTTCAAGCACCTGGCGGTGATGCCCGATGTGCACCTGGGCAAGGGCTCGA
>RCUL01001079.1_pt1 | contig 11068 bp, 12 predicted proteins | sample 2167521 | NCBI WGS metagenome assembly RCUL01 (sample SAMN09932745, study PRJNA488358) | compost metagenome | feature: garden; material: soil; isolation source: compost soil in acetic acid-enriched culture | place: Germany: Experimental Botanical Garden Goettingen | collected 2016-01-27 | reverse complement strand
GCCGTCGGTGATCTGCTTGCGGCTGGTGGTCACGGCGCCGGTCTTGCGGTCCTTCAGCAGCGTGGTCACGCCGATGACGTTCTCCGGCTTGACGTTGTAGCCGTACTTCGGGTCCGAGGCGACCATGCGCACCAGTTCCTCCAGTGCGGCGGTCATGATGTAGACCTCGATGCCGTTCTCGCTGAGCTTGTTCATCAGCTCCTTCTGCCCGCTGAAGATCTTCGGCGGGTTGATCTCGATGGTCTTCACCTCGTCGCCTTCGTAGTAGGTGGCGGGGACCGGCTTGCCATAGGCCATCAGCTCGTCGACATAGCCCTTCAACTCGCGCAGGGTGAAGCCGGAGAACACCTGGGCGACCCAGGGATAGCAGACCAGGTCGTCCACTTCGCAGAGGCGGTAGTAATAGCTGTTGAGGCTTTCCTTGTGGCCCTTCACGTCCTTGAAGGGAATCAGCTTGAGCGAGGGGTCGAGCTTCTCGCGGGTGAGCACGCCCTTCATTTCCAGGAAGGGCAGCAGGGACTCCTCCAGGTCATAGCGATAGCTGGTGTTGTCCATGTCGAAAACGGCGAAGTTGCCCTGCCTGGCGTGCTGGGCGATCAGCGCGTCCAATTGCTTGGCCGCCGGTTCGGGCCAGTGCTTGAGCTCGGTGGCGGCCTGGGCGGCGCCGGCCAGCCCCAGGCACAGAACGGCGGACATGAGTGTCTTGGCGATCTTCATCTTCTTATTCCTTGAATGGGTGGCATGAGGAAGCTCCGACTCCAGCTTCGCCGCCGAACCTAGCAAAGAGCCTGCTGACCGCCACTCCCGGTGCGACCTCCAGCTTCCTCTTCGCGTCATCGTCATCATTCGGACAAATGCACGGGGATAGGTCGCGCGGCACCTCTCAGGGTCTAGACTCAAGGCCCCTCAAGCCGCCAGGAGAAGCGTCATGCTCAAAGCCGAATACAAGACCCGTGGCCCGGTGCCCCAGGACGTGATCGAAGCCGTGGAACTCCAGCTGCCGCCGGTTGGCACCGGCCAGGCGCTGGTGAAAGTGCTGGCGGCGCCCATCAACCCCTCCGACGTGCTCACCCTGACCGGCGAGTACGGCATGCTGCCGCCGCTCCCCGCCATCGGTGGCAATGAAGGCGTGGGCGAAGTGCTGGAAGTCGGCGCCGACGCCGGCAACCTCAAGGTGGGACAGACCGTGCTGCTGCCGGTGGGCTGCGGCACCTGGCGCACCCACCTGATCGCCGAAGCCAGGCAGCTGATTCCGCTGCCCAGCGCCGACCCTCAGCAATTGGCGATGCTCACCGTCAACCCGCCCACCGCCTACCTGATGCTGCGCGACTTCGTCGAGCTGCAGCCGGGCGACTGGGTGATCCAGAACGCCGCCAACTCGGGGGTGGGCAGCTACCTCATCCAGCTGGCGAAGATCCGCGGGCTGAAGACCGTCAACGTGGTGCGCCGCGAGTCTGCGGTGGCGGCCGTGCAGGCCGAAGGCGGCGATGTGGTGCTGGTGGACGGCCCGGACCTGCCCAAGCGTGTCCGCGAAGCCACCGGTGGCGCACCGGTCAAGCTGGGCATCGACGCCGTGGGCGGCGCCTCCACCGACCACCTGGCCGCTAGCCTGGCCGAGGGTGGCGTGCTGGTGAACTACGGCCGCATGAGTGGCGAACCCTGCCAGATCAACCCCGGCTCCTTCGTATTCCGCGACGTGACCCTGAAAGGCTTCTGGCTCGCCCGCTGGTTCCGCCAGGCCACCCCGCAACAGCAGATGCAACTGTTCGGCGAGCTGATCCAGCTGATCGCCGCCGGCAAGCTCAAGGCGCGCATCGCCGCCACCTACGACATCAGCCGGATCAAGGAAGCCGTGGCCGCCGCGGCCGGTGGCGAGCGGGACGGGAAGATCGTGCTGGTGCCCTGACTTGCAGGGCTCGAACGTCCGGGCTGAAGGGGAAAGCTCCGTAGGGTGCGCCATGCGCACCGCGCGGGGCTGAGGCTGGCTTCGCTGCATTGCCGAGCCGGGGATCTCGGTGCGCACGGCGCACCCTACGGCTTGCTTCGGAGCGGAACTCAGCTTCCCTCACCCAGAGGGGCAGTCCGTACCGAGGCCGAGCCGTACGGCAGATCCTGTAGGAGCGAATTCATTCGCGAAGCTGTCCGCAAGCGGCTCAGCGCAAAACCCAGTACCCCAACGCCCCAAGGTGCATGGCCACGATCAGCCAGAACTTCACCTGGTAAGAGACCTTGCGGTTCTTGTGACGGATCAGCCTTTGCGCCAGCAATCCGCCCGGCCAGCCGCCCAGCAGCTCGTAGAGATGCAGGCGCGATTCCGGGATGCGCTGCGCACCGGCCACCGCGAAGCGCTTGTCGCGCCAGTAGGCGACAAAGCACACCAGGCTCATCAGCAGGTAGGTGAGCAGCAACGCCTGGACGGGCCAGGCGATTTCCAGAGACAAGGCTTACTCCGCCGCCGGCTTCTTGCGCTTGAGCGGCGCCATGCCGTCGCTGCTGACCACACGGGATTCCTCGCGCGGCTTGCTCGGCCGGCGCTTGGGTGCGGCGGCCTTGGCGGTGGTCTTCTTGTCGCCCTTCTTGTCGGTCTTTTTCTTCTTGGTGCCGGCGGCCTTGCCGGACGCCTTGACCTTCTTCGGGCCGCTGTAGGTGCCCTTGAGTTCCTTGATGACGCGACGCTCGAAGCTCTGCTTGAGGTAGCGCTCGACGCTCGACATCAGGTTCCAGTCGTTGTGGCAGATCAGCGAGATCGCCAGGCCTTCGCCGCCGGCGCGGCCGGTGCGGCCGATGCGGTGCAGGTACTCGTCGCCGGAACGTGGCATGTCGAAGTTGATCACCAGGTCCAGGCCTTCGATGTCCAGGCCGCGGGCGGCGACGTCGGTCGCCACCAGCACCTTGGTGCCGCCCTGGCGCACCCGCTCGATGGCCAGCTTGCGGTCCTTCTGGTCCTTGTCGCCGTGCAGCACGAAGGCCTTGTAGCCGCCGGCCACCAGGTGGCCGTAGAGGCGGTCGGCCTGGACGCGGGTATTGGTGAAGATGATCGCCTTCTGGTAGGTCTCGTTGGCCAGCAGCCAGCGCGCCAGCTGTTCCTTGTGCTCGACATGGTCGGCCGTGATGATCTGCTGGCGGGTGCCCTCGTTGAGCTGGTCGACGCTGTTCAGGCGCAGGTGCAGCGGATCGCGCAGCACCTTGGCCGACACGTCGCGCAGGGCCGCGCCGCCGGTGGTGGCGGAGAACAGCAGGGTCTGCTCGCGGTTGGCGCAGAGTTCGGTGATGCGCTGCATGTCTTCGGCGAAGCCCATGTCGAGCATGCGGTCGGCCTCGTCCAGCACCAGCACCTCCACTTCGCGCAGGTCCAGGCTGCCGGCATTGAGGTGCTCGATCAGGCGGCCGGGGGTGGCCACCAGCACGTCGGGCAGCTTGCGCAGCAGCGCCGCCTGCTCCTTGAAGTCCTCACCGCCGGTAACGATGCCGGACTTGATGAAGGTGAACTGGGAGAACCGCTCCACTTCCTTCAACGTCTGCTGGGCCAGCTCGCGGGTGGGCAGCAGGATCAGCGAACGAATGCGCTCGCGCGGCTTGGCTTCGCCGATCAGGCGGTTGAGCAGCGGCAGGACGAAGGCGGCGGTCTTGCCGCTGCCGGTCTGGGCGGTCACCCGCAGGTCGCGCCCTTCCAGGGCCGGCGGGATGGCCGCCGCCTGCACCGGGGTCGGCTCGACGAATTGGAGTTCGGCAACGGCCTTGAGCAGACGTTCGTGCAGGGCGAATTGGGAGAACACGGGACTACCTCGATCGAAAGCGTAAACAGCTGCATAGGTTACCCGGACTCGCGACCGAACGCCCGATTTACGTGCGATACGGCGACGGAATCCGCGGGCGGGTATACGCTCACACCACCCACCCCCGGAGCCCCATCATGAGTGCGGCCCTCATCTATTACGTCGCTGCCAGCCTCGACGGCTACATTGCCCGTCCGGATGGCCGCATGGACTGGCTCAAGCCCATGGAGGAAGCCGGCGACGACCACGGCTACCAGGCTTTCTACGACAGCATCGACGGCCTGCTGATGGGCCGGGTGACCTACGAGACCATCCTGGCCTTCGGCGGCGCCTGGCCCTATCCCGGCAAGCCCTGCACCGTGCTGACCCGCGGGGACCCGGCGCCGGTCGCGCCGGAGGTGCGAATCAGCCACGACACTCCGGCCCTGGCCATCGCCGACCTGGCCGCTGCCGGTTGCAAGCGCATCTGGCTGGTGGGAGGTGGCTCGCTGGCGGGGACCTGCTACTCTGCCGGCCTGCTCGACGAACTGGTGGTCAGCTTCATCCCGCACCTGCTGGGTGCCGGTATCCCGATGTTCGCCACCGGGCTCGAACGCCGCCTCCAGCTCCGCGAGCAACGCAGCTTCCCCACCGGCGTGGTGCAACTGCATTACCTGCTCCTTACCGATACCGAGTCAGCATGACCACCCTGAATATCGCCGCCGCCTGCCTGCTCGACCCGCAAGACCGCCTGCTGCTGGTGCGCAAGCGCGGCACCCGGGCACTGATGTTGCCCGGTGGCAAGCGCGAAGCCGGCGAAACCCCGCTCGAAGCCCTGTAACGTGAACTCTGGGAAGAACTCCAGCTTCGCCTGGAGGGCTCGGCCCTCAAGCCCCTCGGCCGCTTTCGCGCGCCGGCCGCCAACGAGGCGGACACCTGGGTGGATGCCGAGATCTTCGTCGCCCGCCTGCCCCATGCGGTGGAAGCGGCCGCCGAACTGGAGGAGCTGGCCTGGCTGGAGCCCGGTCAGCCCCACCCGGCCAATCTGGCCCCGCTGCTGCGGGACCATGTGCTGCAGGCTCTAGAGCCCCTGCCGGGCCTGCTTGCGGAGTAGTTTGGCGCTGTCCCAGCCGATCAGCAGCACCGCCAGCCAGATGGGCAGGTAGGTCCAGAGCTGGGCGGGGTCGAAGGCCTCGCCCAGGAACGCCACCGCCACCGCGAACAGCAGCACCGGTTCCACATAACTGAGGATGCCGAACAGCCCCAGGGGCAGCAGCCGGCTGGACGCCATCATCGCGGCGAAGGCCAGGGTGCCCAGCAGCCCCAGGCCGGGAATCAACCACCAGAGCTGCGGCGAATCGCTGAAGGCCCCCGGCGGCGAGAAGCTGGCGATCAGCCAGATGGCCAGGGGCGCAAGCACCGCCATTTCGAGGATGAAACCGGACAGCGCGTCCAGCCTCATCCAGCGGCGCAGCATGAAATAGGGCGGATAGCCCAGGGCGGTGACCAGGGTCAGCCAGGAAAAGGCGCGGGTCAGCCAGAGTTCGTGGAGCACGCCCAGCACCGCGCAGCACACCGCCAGCAGTTGCAGGGGCCGCAGGCGCTCGCCATAGAACACCCGCCCGGCGAGCACCATCGCCAGGGGCAGCAGGAAGTAGCCGAGGGAAACTTCGAGCATCCGCCCCTGCAACGGCGCCCAGAGGAACAGCCCCCACTGCACGCCGATCAGCAGCGCCGACACGGGCAGGGCCGCCAGCAGCAATGGCTCGCGCCGCAGCCGCCCGAGCACCGAGACGAAGACCGGCCACTGCCGGGCCAGCACCAGCAGCAGCAATACCGCCGGAATCGACCAGAGCACGCGCTGGGCGAACACCTGCACGCCGTCCAGCGGCGCCAGCTCGCGCACATAGCCGGGCATCAGGGCGAACAATACGGACGCTATCAGGGACAGCGCGACACCACGACCGGACAGCCTCATGACCGCCTCGGCGCGCAGGTAAGGGAGTGGAGCGAAATCATCTCGGGCCTCGCAAAGCAGCCGGCGAACATACGCCTTCCTTGCCGCGAGCGAAAGCTTAACAAGGGCCGTAGCTGACCGTCCGGACAGGGCCGTCGCCGGCATTGCCGAAAACGGCACGGGTCTGCGATTGCCGATCCTGTGGGGGCGAATTCATGCACCAAGCAGACCTGCCCTCCGAACGCCGTGCGTGACTCCGGCATCCCTCACCCCAACCCTCTCCCAGAGGGAGAGGGAGCCGCTCGCGCAGGAGGCTCGACCGCTGCGCTTTTCCTGTGGGGGCGAATTCATTCGCGAAGCAGGACGCAGTCCTGCCATTCCGGCTCGCACATAAAAAACCCGGCCTGTTTCCAGACCGGGTTGGCAGGTGCGCTCAAGGAGCCAAGGCGCACCAAAGGGAAGCTATGGTGGAGCGCCGGGTCAGGCGACCTTGGCCAACTGGGCCTTGGCCGAGGCCAGGCCTTTTTCCTGGAACTCGTCGCCCATGTTCAGGCCTTCGGCGTGGATGAAGGTCACGTCATGGATGCCGATGAAGCCCATGGCCTGGCGCAGGTAAGGTTCCTGGTGGTCCAGCGGGCCGCCGGAGTAGATGCCGCCGCGGGCGGTCAGGACGAAAGCGCGCTTGCCGGTCAACAGGCCTTTCGGGCCGGTTTCGGTGTATTTGAAGGTGACGCCTGCGCGCAGCACATGATCGAGCCAGGATTTCAGGGTGCTGGGGATGGCGAAGTTGTACATGGGTGCGGCCAGGACCAGCACGTCGGCGGCCAGCACTTCTTCGGTCAGCAGGTTGGAGCGTTCCAGGGCGGCCTTCTCGCTCGCGCTCTGCTGGTCGGCGGGCTTCATCCAGCCCCCCAGCAGGTCGGCATCGAGGTGCGGCACCTGGTCGATGGCGAGGTCGCGGACCTGGATCTCATCGGCCGGATGGGCGCTCTGCCACTGGGCGATGAAGTCCTGGGTCAGTTGGCGGGAAACGGAACCTTGCTGGCGGGCGCTGCTTTCGATAACCAGTACGCGGGACATGTGGGCTACCTCCATCGGGGGTTGTTGTGCGTCGATGGGGCGCAGATTAGGTCGTCACATATCGATATAAAAGCGTAAATATCCGCTGCAAAGTATCAAGAAAGTTGATTTGTACCAGACAGGGCACTAGGCTGGTTCCTGTGCCCGGAATCGTCCGCGAACTACTTGGGATTGCAGGTCAGCTTGATCCGCAGCTTGATCACCGCGCGATTGAAATTGGACGTCAGGTAGGCGCTCTTGCCGCCCTCGATGATTGCCTTGCGCACCTTCGGCGTTTCCGGTCCGTTGACGAACACGGCCTTGCACTCGGCGGTGGCTTCGCCGAGGTTGCGGATATTGATGGCGGCCAGGTTATCGCTGATGTCGGTGGTGTCGTAGGTGATCTCGGCGCCGTTGTACTGCTTCTCCACCTCGATCGGGTAGGCGAAGGCCAGGGTTGGCAGCAAGGCGAACAAGGCACAGCACAGCTTTTTCATGGACGTTCTCCAGAGCAGAGAGCGCCAGCTTAACAGAGCGCCGCGAGCGGAATCAGCGTCATGGGCGCGCGCAATTTGCCGGCATAAGCAGTTAGAGGAGCAGCAGAGCATGAAAGCCCCGCGCGTAACCCTGGACCAGTGGCGAACCCTGCAGGCAGTGGTGGATCACGGTGGCTTCGCCCAGGCGGCCGAAGCCACCCACCGCTCGCAATCCTCGGTGAGCTACACGGTCGCGCGCATGCAGGAACAACTCGGCGTGCCCCTGCTGCGCATCGAAGGCCGCAAGGCGGTACTGACCGAGGCCGGCGAGGTGCTGCTGCGCCGCTCCCGGCAACTGGTCAAGCAGGCCAGCCAGCTCGAGGAACTGGCCCACCACATGGAACAGGGCTGGGAAGCCGAGGTGCGCCTGGTGGTGGACGCCGCCTATCCCAATGCCCGCCTGGTGCGCGCCCTCTCCGCCTTCATGCCGCAGAGCCGCGGCTGCCGCGTGCGCCTGCGCGAGGAGGTGCTGTCCGGCGTCGAAGAGGTATTACTGGAAGGCTCGGCGGACCTCGCCATCACCGGCCTGGACATCCAGGGCTACCTGGGCGCCGCGCTCTGCTCGGTGGAATTCGTCGCTGTGGCCCACCCCGACCATCCGCTGCACCGCCTGCAGCGCGAGATCAACTTCCAGGACCTGGAAAGCCAGCTGCAGGTGGTGATTCGCGACACCGGCCGCACCCAGCCGCGCAACGTCGGCTGGCTCGGAGCCGAGCAACGCTGGACGGTGGGCAGCCTGTCCACCGCCGCCAACTTCGTCAGCAGCGGCCTGGGCTTCGCCTGGCTGCCGCGCCACCTGATCGAACGCGAACTCAAGGACGGCCAGCTCAAGCCCCTGCCCCTGGAACAGGGCGGCAGCCGGCACCCCTCCTTCTACCTCTACGCCAACAAGGACAAGGCCCTGGGCCCGGCCTCGCAGATCCTGGTCGAACTGATCAAGACCTTCGACTCCGCGCCCCTGGATGCGCCCTTCGCGGCCCCCGTTTCCAGCGCCTGACAGGAGGTCGCGCATGTCCTACTTCGAGAACGACGGCTGCCAGCTTCATTACGAGGACTTCGGCCACGGCATGCCGGTGGTGCTGGTGCACGGCCTGGGCTCCAGCACCCGCGACTGGGAATACCAGATCCCGGCGCTCGCCGCCCACTACCGGGTCATCGCCCTGGACGTGCGCGGCCACGGCCGCTCCGACAAGCCCCGCGAGCGCTACAGCATCGCCGCCTTCGCCGATGACGTGGCGGCGCTGATCGAGCACCTCGGACTGATCGACGTGCATCTGGTGGGGATCAGCATGGGCGGCATGATCGGTTTCCAGCTGGGCGTCGACCGCCCCGAGCTGCTGCGCAGCCTGACCATCGTCAACAGCGGCCCCGAGGTGAAAGCCCGTTCGCCCGGGGAGTACCTGGAGCTCGCCAAGCGCTGGACCCTCTCGCGCCTGCTCAGCCTCGACAGCATCGCCAAGGCCCTCGGCCGCCTGCTCTTCCCCCTGCCCGAGCAGGCGGAACTGCGGCGCAAGATCGAGGAGCGCTGGCCGCAGAACGACAAGCGCGCCTATCTTTCCGCCCTCGACGCCATCATCGGCTGGGGCGTGCGCGGCCGCCTCGGGCGGATTCTCTGCCCGACCCTGGTGATCACCGCCGACCGCGACTACACCCCGGTCGCCAGGAAGGCGGCCTACGTCAAGGAACTGCCCAACGCGCGCCTGGTCGTCATCGAGAACTCCCGTCACGCCACACCCCTGGACCAACCCGAACGCTTCAACACCACCCTGCTCGACTTCCTTGCCGAAGTGGAGCGCAACAAGGACCAAAACCCATGCTGAAGAAACTCGTCCTGGGCGCCTGCGCCCTGCTCGTCTCCCTCAACCTGCTGGCCGCCGACAAACCCCATGTGCTGCTGACCACCAGCGCCGGGGAAATCGAGGTGGAGCTGGATGCCGACAAGGCCCCCATCAGCGTGAAGAACTTCCTCGACTACGTGGACGCCGGCTTCTACAACGGCACCGTGTTCCACCGTGTCATCCCCGGCTTCATGATCCAGGGCGGCGGCTTCGATACCGAGTTCAACGAGAAGGACACCCGCGAGCCGATCAAGAACGAGGCGGACAACGGCCTGCGCAACGTCCGCGGCACCCTGGCCATGGCCCGCACCCAGGTGGTGGACTCGGCCACCAGCCAGTTCTTCATCAACCAGAAGGACAACGCCTTCCTCGACCACGGCGGCCGCGACTTCGGCTACGCGGTGTTCGGCAAGGTGGTGCGCGGCATGGACGTCGTCGACCAGATTTCCAGCGTCCCCACCGGTAACCGCGGCATGCACCAGAACGTCCCGCTGCAGCCGGTACTGATACTTTCCGCCAAGCGACTTTGAGCCCAAGGCCCGGGCAGGAAGCCCGGGCCCCAGGCCCCAACCAGGATGGAGCCCATGCTATTCCAACGCTTCGAGCGCCTGATCGACGTCTTCCGCCAGGCGCCTGACGAAATGCCCCCGCGCAGCGTGCTGCGCTTCTATGCCTACTACCTGCGCCAGGTCTGGCCGATCTTCAGCGCCCTGCTACTGGTGGGGCTGATCGTGGCCGTGATCGAGGTGGCGCTGTTCAGCTTCCTCGGCCGCATCGTCGACCTCGCGCAAAGCACGCCCAGTGGCCAGTTCTTCGCCCTGCACGGCCATGAGCTGGCCTGGATGGCGCTGGTGATCCTGATACTGCGCCCGCTGTTCAACAGCCTGCACGACCTGCTGGTGCATCAGGCGATCACCCCCAGCCTGACCAACCTGATCCGCTGGCAGAACCACCGCTACGTGCTCAAGCAGAGCCTGGGCTTCTTCCAGAACGACTTCGCCGGACGGATTGCCCAACGCATCATGCAGACCGGCAACTCCCTGCGCGACTCGGCGGTGCAGGCGGTGGACGCCCTCTGGCACGTGCTGATCTACGCCCTCAGCTCCCTGGTGCTGTTCGCCGAGGCCGACTGGCGCCTGATGCTGCCCCTGGCGGTCTGGATCGCCAGCTACATCGCCGCGATCTTCTACTTCGTGCCACGGGTCAAGCAGCGCTCGGTGGAGTCCTCCGACGCCCGTTCCAAGCTGATGGGGCGGATCGTCGACGGCTACACCAACATCACCACCCTCAAGCTCTTCGCCCACACCCGCAAGGAAGAGGACTACGCCCGCGAGGCCATCGACGAACAGACCCGCAAGACGCAGATGACCGCGCGGGTGATCACCACCATGGACGCCACCATCACCGGCATGGGCGGCGTGCTCATCGTCGCCACCTGCGGCCTGGCCCTGTGGCTGTGGAGCCAGGGGCTGATCAGCGTCGGCGCCATCGCCCTGGCGGCCGGCCTGGTGATGCGCATCAACAGCATGTCCGGCTGGATCATGTGGGTGGTCACCGGCATCTTCGACAACATCGGCCAGGTTCAGGACGGTATGCAGACCATCGCGGTACCGCGCCAGGTGACCGACAGCACGGGTGCCAAGCCGCTGGAGGTCAGCCGTGGCGAGGTGCGCTTCGACGGCGTCGCCTTCCATTACGGCAAGGGCAGCGGTGTGATCCAGGGCCTTGACCTGCGCGTGCGGCCGGGCGAGAAGATCGGCTTGGTGGGGCCCTCCGGCGCGGGCAAATCCACCCTGGTCAACCTGCTTCTGCGGCTCTACGACCTGGAAAGCGGACGCATCCTCATCGACGGCCAGGACATCGCCCAGGTGACCCAGGAAAGCCTGCGCGCGCAGATCGGCATGGTCACCCAGGACACCTCGC
>RCUL01001078.1_pt1 | contig 11076 bp, 13 predicted proteins | sample 2167521 | NCBI WGS metagenome assembly RCUL01 (sample SAMN09932745, study PRJNA488358) | compost metagenome | feature: garden; material: soil; isolation source: compost soil in acetic acid-enriched culture | place: Germany: Experimental Botanical Garden Goettingen | collected 2016-01-27 | reverse complement strand
TCTTGAGGGCATCGCACAGGAAGAGTTGCAACCAGTGCAACCTGATCTGACTCTCCTCCGCCAGCTGGGAACAGACACTCGCCGCCCGGGTCGGCGTCTGCGACAGGGAGACGAAGCTCTCGAGCAGCATGCGTCTGGCCCCATCCTGCTGCTCTTCGATGTAACTGAGCACCCGAAGTGGCGCCCCCTGACAGATCCGTACCTGGGCCTGCGTGGCCTGATGACCCTGTTCACTCAGCCAGCGCAGTGTCTCCCCCTCTGTCGGCAGCTGACAGACATGCTTGTGACAACGGCTGAGGATGGTGGGCAGCAGGCGAGAAACCTGAGATGCGATCAGCAACAGCAGACTGTCGCCGGCCGGCTCTTCCAGGGTTTTCAGCAGGGCGTTGGCGGCGGACTCCGTCATCCGCTCCGCGTCCGGAATGATCACCACCTTGCCGCGCCCCAGCTGGGAAGTACTCTGCAGGCGGCCGCAGATCTCGCGGATGGCCTCGACCCCTATGCTCTTGCTGTCGGCGCTTATGGTGCCGAGATCCGGGTGATTACCCTTGTCCAGCAGCTGACAGGCGTGGCAGTGACCGCAGGGTTCACCGCGATCCGGTTGCTGGCAGAGGTGCAGGCGCGCCAATCGTTCTGCAAGCTGCTCCTTGCCAAGACCGGGATCCCCGAGCAGCAGCCAGGCGTGGCCCAGGCGACCGGCCTGGGCGGTCTGACTCAGGGCCTGCCAATCCGGGATCAGCCAGGGATACATAGGCGCTCGTTCGACAGGTAATGGTCCAGTGCAGCTTCGATGGCGGCCTTGACCCGATCCGGCGTCTGGCTCGCATCGATCACCAGTATGCTGTCATCCCTGGCGGCGAGTTCCAGGTAGCGGGCGCGGGTGCGCTCGAAGAAGCTGAGCTGTTCCAGCTCGATGCGATCCAGCTCGCCGCGATGGCGGGCACGTTGCAGACCGAGGGCGGGATCGATATCGAGGTAGAGAGTCAGATCCGGCTTGAAATCGCCGAGCACCGCCTGCTTGATGGCACCGATGAGCTGGGCATCGATGCCGCGACCGCCCCCCTGATAGGCCTGGGAGGAGAGATCGTGGCGATCACCCACCACCCAGATGCCATCGGCCAGTGCCGGCTTGATCCGGGTCTCCACCAGTTGCACCCGGGAGGCATACATCAGCAGCAATTCGGCTTCTATGGTGAGGCGCTCGTCGTGCACCTCCTTGACGATGGCGCGCATCCGCTCCGCCAGGGGGGTGCCGCCCGGCTCACGGGTACACTCGATCCTGTTGATGCCGTGGGCATGCAGATAGTCGGTCACATAGCGCACCGCGGAGCTCTTCCCTGCCCCTTCCAGTCCTTCAATCACGATAAATTTAGACATTAGGGTTTCTTCAATATGTATTCGCGAACCGCCCGATTGTGTTCATCGAGGGTCTTGGAGAAATAGTGGGCCCCGCCCCCCTTGGCGACGAAATAGAGATAGTCGGTCGACTTGGGGTTGAGCGCCGCCTCGATGGAGGCCTTGCCCGGCATGGCGATGGGGGTGGGCGGCAAGCCATCGATCACATAGGTGTTGTAGGGATTCACATCGGTGAGATCGCTGCGGCGAATGTTGCCATCGTACCTGTCCTTCACCCCGTAGATGACGGTGGGATCTGTCTGCAGCTTCATGCCAAGGCGCAGCCGATTGACGAACACGGAAGCGATCTGCGCCCGCTCGTCCGGTTGGCCCGTCTCCTTCTCGATGATGGAGGCCATGATGAGCGCCTCATAGGGCGTCTTGTAGGGCAGATTGGCCTGCCGCTTCTCCCAGCGCTCCTGCAGGAAGGCCTTCATGTCCTGATAGGCGCGGCGCAGAATGGAGATGTCGCTGGCATGGGTGGTATAGGCGTAGGTTTCCGGCAGGAACCAACCTTCCAGCTTGCCGTTGTCGATGCCAAGCTCCTGCGCCAGCTCGGTCTCGCTCTGCTCCACGGTCAGCCGCTCAAGGTAAGGGGCGCTCGAGAGCTGCTTCAACCAGTCCTCGAAACGGGAACCCTCGACAAAGGTCAGGCTGAAGTGAAACTCCTTGCCGGAGGCAAACAGGGAGAGGGTCTCCTTGAGCGGGGCCCCTTCCTTGATCTCATAGGTACCCGACTTGATGGCAACCAGTTCGGGGTGGCCACGCAGCCAGAGCCGCACCGCCCAGGGGCTGGTTTCCCCCTCCCCCAGTTCGGCAATCAGGCGCGCCGCATGGGCGCCTTTTTCGACGGTAAAGAGGCGCGTCGGCCCCTTGTTGGTGAGCGTCTCCACCTGCTGCCATTTGTAATACACATAACCCCCGGCGACGGCAACGGTCAGGGCTGCCCCCGCGAGCAGGGTGTAGAGCCGATTAAACTTCAATGACCAAACGCTCCTGTAAACGGCGGATCAATACCGGGCTGGGATAATGCACATCCCCAATGCTGGTGACCGGCACTATGCCCATCAGGGTATTGGTCAACCAGACTTCTTCGGCCTGCCACAGTGACTCCAGCGGAGCCTCCACGACACGCAGTTCAATGCCCATCTGTTTAAGCATCATGATCACGCGCTTGCGCATGATGCCATCTATCCCTGCGCGGGAGAGATCCGGTGTGAACACCGTCTTGCCACGACGCCAAAACAGATTCGCGCTGACTCCTTCTACCAGAAATCCACGGCTGTTCAATACTATACCTTCGACTCCGCCCCGCGCGGCAAGTTCGCTTTTGAGCAGAACTTGTTCCAGACGACCCAGGGTCTTGAGCCCTGCCAGCATGGGAGCATCGCCGAGCTGTTGCTGGCAGATCAGGGCGGCGATGCCGTTTTGCTGCCAGCCAAGGTAGTGGGCCGGGTATGGTGCCAGGGAGACGATGCGGGTGGGAGTATTGCATCCCGCGCCATCATAGCCCCGTCCCCCGCTGCCACGGGTCAGCACTATCTTGGCGACAGCCTGCGTCTGCCCTGCTGCCAATTGCGCCACCTCGGCGGCCAGACTATCCCAGGGAAGCTCCGCAAATCCGAGTCTGGCGCAGGCATGTTGCAACCTGGCCAGGTGTGCCGGCCACCAGATCACCTGCCCCTGCTTCACCAGCATGGTGGTGAAATGGCCGTCCCCGTATGCCAGCCCTCTATCCCTGGCGGACACTGCTTCTGTCGGTATTCCATTAATCAGCAAGGGGATCCCTCCGATAAAAAAGGCCCGATACGGTCGTATCGGGCCTTATCATTTCGCCCAAAGCGAATTATACGCGTTTGAAGATCAGGGAGCCATTGGTGCCGCCGAAACCAAACGAATTGGAGAGGGCATATTCAAACTGGCCGGGTTTGGCCACATGGGGCACCAGATCCAGATCGCACTCCTCATCCGGGTTGTCCAGGTTGATGGTGGGCGGTGCCACCTGATCGCGCAGGGCCAACACAGTGATGATCGCCTCGATGGCCCCCGCCGCCCCCAGCAGGTGGCCGGTCATGGACTTGGTGGAGCTGATCATCAGGGCGCTGGCATGTTCGCCAAACACCTCTTTCATGCCACGCAGTTCGGCCACATCACCCAGCGGGGTGGAGGTGCCGTGGGCATTGATGTAACCGATCGCCTCCGGCGCTATGCCGGCATCCTTGATGGCATTTTTCATGGCGCGCGCGCCACCGTTGCCATCAGAGGGAGGCGCCGTCATGTGGTAGGCATCGCCGCTCATGCCAAAGCCAACCAGCTCGGCATAGATCTTGGCGCCACGGGCCTTGGCGTGTTCGTACTCTTCCAGCACCAGTACCCCGGCGCCATCACCCAGCACGAAACCGTCGCGATCCTTGTCCCAGGGACGACTCGCCTTTTGCGGTTCGTCGTTGCGGGTAGATAGCGCCTTGGCCGCCGCAAAGCCACCCATACCCATGGGGGTGGAGGCTTTCTCGGTGCCGCCGGCGACCATCACGTCCGCATCACCGTAGGCGATCATCCGGCCAGCCATGCCGATGGCATGGGTACCCGTGGTGCAGGCCGTGGTCACGGCGATGTTCGGGCCTTGCAGCCCCTTCATGATGGAGAGATGACCGGACACCATATTGATGATGGTGGATGGCACGAAGAAGGGGCTCAGCTTGCGCGGGCCGCCGTTGACCAGGCTGCTGTGGTTCTGCTCGATGAGACCCAGGCCGCCGATGCCGGAACCGATGGCCACGCCGACCCGCTCCGCATTCTCTTCGTTGATGACGAGGCCGGAATCATCCAGTGCCTGCACCCCCGCCGCCACGCCGTACTGGATGAAGAGATCCATCTTGCGGGCTTCTTTGCGGTTGATGCCGTATTGTTCGGGATCGAACTCTTTGACCAGGCCTGCGAAACGGGTCGCAAACTCGCTGGCATCAAAGTGATCGATGAGAGAAATGCCGCTCTGCCCGTTGAGCAGGGCTTGCCAGCTGGATTCGGCAGTGTTGCCCACAGGGGAAAGCATCCCCAGGCCGGTTACCACGACTCTGCGTTTTGACACTGAGCTAGTCTCCGAGAGGTATTTTGAAAGGGAGTAAACATAAAAGAAGCGGCCCTTGGGCCGCTTCTTTCAGAACAGGAACTTATTCCTGATTAGCGGTGATGTAGTCGATAGCCGCTTGAACAGTGGTGATCTTCTCGGCTTCTTCATCAGGAATTTCGGTATCGAATTCTTCTTCCAGCGCCATTACCAGTTCAACGGTATCCAAAGAGTCAGCGCCCAGGTCGTCGACGAAGGAGGCAGCGTTCTTGACGTCTTCCTCTTTAACACCCAGTTGTTCGATGATGATTTTCTTTACGCGTTCTTCGATGTTGCTCATGACCTGAATTTTCCTTTAAAAATACGCTATTGCGTCTGGTTGGGGTAGTGTATTCAATTGACGTGAGTTTGCAAGTGACTTGCCGCTGGTCAAACCACGAAATTCGCCAAACTTCGGCGTACTATCGCAAATTTGAACAGATCTCACGACAAATTGATTACACCATGTACATCCCGCCATTAACATGCAGGGTTTCGCCGGTGATATAGGCAGCGTCGTCAGACGCCAAGAATACCACAGCGGCAGCAATTTCTTTCGGATCGCCCAAACGGGCGGCAGGCACCTGATTCATGATGCCGGCACGCTGTTCTTCATTGAGCGCCTTGGTCATGTCGGTTTCGATGAAACCGGGGGCCACCGCATTCACCGTGATGCCACGGGAAGCCACTTCACGGGCCAATGACTTGGTAAAGCCCACCAGGCCCGCCTTGGCGGCAGCATAGTTGACCTGACCGGCGTTGCCCATGGTACCGACCACGGAACCGATGCTGATGATGCGACCATGGCGCTTCTTCATCATGGCACGCAACACCGGCTTGCTCAGACGGTACAGGGAGGTGAGATTGGTGTCGATGATCTCGTTCCACTCGTCATCTTTCATCCGCATCAACAGGTTATCGCGGGTGATACCGGCGTTGTTGATCAGGATGTCGATGTCGCCAAAGCGTTCCTTGATGGCGGCAAAGACGGTTTCGATGGATTCCTGGCTGGTCACGTTCAGTGCCATGCCGCAGCCCTGCTCACCCAGATAGGCGCTGATGGCCTCGGCACCGCTCTCGCTGGTCGCGGTTCCCACTACTTTCGCGCCACGGGCCGCAAAAGTTTCGGCAATCGCACGACCAATGCCACGGCTGGCGCCGGTGACCAGCACAACTTTATCGGTAAAACTCATGACTTGCTCCTGTTTATTTGACTTGGGCCAGGGCCTGCTCGAAAGAGGCGGCATCGTTGGCGTGAATGCCTTCCACGCGCGAGTCGATGCGCTTGGCCAGCCCGGTCAACACCTTGCCCGGTCCCATCTCGATCTCGAGGGTGACGCCGTCGTTTGCCATCCGCTCTACCGTCTCGGTCCAACGGACCGGGCTGAACAGCTGACGCACCAGGGCTTGCTTGATGGCGGCCGGATCCTGTTCACAGGAGACGTCGACATTATTGATGACTGCGATGGTTGGAACCTTGATCTCGATCCCATCCAGCGCGGCGGCCAGTTTTTCGGCGGCGGGTTTCATCAGGGCGCAGTGGGACGGCACTGAGACCGGCAGCGGCAGTGCACGCTTGGCGCCGGACTCTTTCATCAGCACGTTGGCGCGCTCGACCGCTTCCTTGTGACCGGCGATAACCACCTGGCCCGGGGAGTTGAAGTTGACCGGAGAGACCACCTGGCCTTGCGCCGCTTTCTCGCAGTTGGCGGCGATGGAGTCGTTGTCCAGACCTATGATGGCGGCCATGGCGCCGGTGCCTTCCGGCACGGCTTCCTGCATGGCGAGGCCACGCAGTTCAACCAGCTTGACCGCATCGGCAAAGGCCAGGGCGCCGCTGCACACCAGGGCGGAATACTCGCCCAGGCTGTGACCGGCCATGACGGCGGGGGTTGCCCCGCCCTGCTGTTGCCACAAGCGCCACAGGGCAACGGATGCAGTCAGCAGTGCCGGCTGGGTGCGCCAGGTCTTGTTCAGATCCTCGGCGGGACCGTTCAACACCAGGGCAAACAGGTCATAACCCAGCACCTGGCTCGCCTCGGCGAAGGTCTCTTTAATCACGGCGTGTTGCTCGGCGAGCTCCGCCAGCATGCCGACGCTCTGGGAGCCTTGTCCCGGGAAGGCAATGGCAAATCGGGTCATCATTGATTCCTTTAAGGTAAGACGAAATCGGTAAGCGGGCGCCTAAGACTCGCGGCGCCGCTTGGTATCAGAGGCGAACCAGCGCCGAGCCCCAGGCAAAACCGCCGCCGAAGGCTTCCAGCAATACTAGCTGGCCCGGTTTGATACGGCCGTCACGTACCCCTTCATCGAAGGCGATGGGCACGGAGGCGGCGGAGGTGTTGCCGTGGCGATCCAGGGTCAGGATCACCTTGTCGAGCCCCATGCCAAGTTTCTTGGCGGTGGCGTTGATGATACGGAAGTTGGCTTGATGCGGGACCAGCCAGTCCAGCTCGCTCGGATCTATGTTGGCGGCAGCCAGGGTCTCGGTCACTATCTCGCTCAGGCGCGTCACCGCAACCTTGAAGACATCGTTGCCCTTCATATACATGTAGGCTTCGAGCTCGGCACCCGGCATGCCACGACGAGGCTGCGGCAACTTGAGCAGTTCGCCATAACGGCCGTCGGCATGCAGGTGGGTGGAGAGGATACCGGGGGTCTCGCTTGCCCCGATCACCACGGCCCCTGCCCCATCTCCGAACAGTATGATGGTGCCCCTGTCTTCCGGATCGCACATGCGAGAGAGCACGTCGGCACCGACCACCAGGACGTGGCGAGCGGCGCCGGACTTGACGAACTGATCGGCAATGGAGAGCGCATAGGTGAAACCGGCGCAGGCCGCCGCCACGTCAAAGGCCGGGATCCCCGGTACCTCGAGCAGCCCCTGCAGTTCGCAGGCCGCGGCCGGGAAGGCGTTCTCGGCGCTGGTGGTCGCCAGCACTATCATGTCCAGATCGGCAGCGGTCAGGCCCGCGGCATCCAGCGCCCGCAAGGCCGCCTGATGAGACAGGGTCGCGACGCTCTCGTCGCTCCCGGCGATGCGGCGTTCACGGATCCCGGTACGTTCCACGATCCACTCGTCACTGGTTTCAACCATCTGCTCAAGATCGGCGTTGGTACGAACCGAACTCGGCAGATAACTGCCAGTACCCAGAATTTTGCTATGCATAGAGTTTTATAAATCCCTGTCGGAAAAGACAGATTCAAGGCGATCTGCAATTTGCAATGGAAGTTGGTGTTTGGCTTCTTGTGCGGCCAGCAGAATCGCATGACACAGAGCGCGGCGCTCGGCCCGCCCATGGCTTTTTACCACAATGCCGCGCAATCCTAACAGACTCGCGCCATTATACTGGTCGGGGTTCAGGTAAGAAAAACGCCGTTTGAACATAAATCCGGCGAGTCGACCAAGAAAACTGCGTTTTTTGCGAGGATATCCGGCCAGTTCGGCCATCATTCGCACCACGCCCTCGGCGGTCTTGAGCGCCACGTTGCCCACGAAACCGTCACAGACGATGACGTCGCTGTCACCGCTGAAGATCCTGTCCCCCTCGATGAAACCGACAAAATTGAGCGCGGCGCACTGGCGCAACAACTCGGCGCTGTGGCGTACCAGGTCATTGCCCTTGATCTCCTCCTCCCCCACGTTGAGCAGCGCCACCCGGGGGGACGCTATTCCCTCGACCTGCTCGGCCACCACTGAGCCCATCACCGCAAATTGCAGCAAGGTGTCGGCATCGCAGCTCACGTTCGCCCCCAGATCCAGCATCACGGTGCGTTTGCCGCTCAAGGTCGGCAGCGCCTTGATGAGGGCGGGTCTGTCGACCCCCGGCAGGGATTTGAGCACGCATTTGGCCATGGCCATCAGGGCGCCGGTATTGCCGGCACTGACGCAGGCATCGGCCTCACCGGCTTTCACCAGATTGAGCACAACCCGCATGGAGGAGTCTTTCAGGGTACGCAGCGCCACGATCGGTTTTTCGCCCATGCCGACGACCTGGGATGCATGTACGAGACGAACGCGGGGATGAGTCAGCAAGCCATGTTGCTGCAACAGAGGGGCGATCAGGTGTTGGTCACCGACCAGAACAAGATTTAGTTGAGGCAGAAGAGACAGTGCCTGCACGGCGGCAGGCACTGTTTCAGAGGGGCCAATATCTCCCCCCATTATGTCTAGCGCGACAGTTTGCGTAGACAAAGGCAATCCTTAAGCGATTACCTTTTTACCGCGGTAGAAACCATCGGCAGTCACGTGGTGACGACGATGAATTTCGCCACTGGTCTGATCAACAGTCAGGGCTGCAGTGGTCAGCGCATCGTGGGAACGACGCATGCCACGCTTGGCGCGGGTTTTACGGTTCTGTTGTACGGCCATGGTAGGCTAACTCCTAAAATTCACTTACGTTTGAGCTCTTCAAGAACTGCAAAGGGATTCGGCCGCTCATCAGCAGGCTCGATGTCACCCCAAGTCATTTCCATGTTTCCTCTGGGGCAGACATCCATGGGATGCATGGCCACCTGAGGCAACGAGAGGATGAGTTCATCCTCCAGGATTTGATGAAGATCTATCTCGCCGTTTTCGTCCAACTCAATGGGCTCATAAGCTTCCGGCAGCTCTTCCTCGTTTGTTCTCTCGAACAGCGGAGTGTAAATAAAACTAGCTTCACAAAGGTGCTCGAAAGCCTCTCCACAACGCTGGCAAACCAGGTCAACCTTGGCATGGGCAGTGCCTTTCATAACGGTCAACTTCTGGACATCTTTGCCAAACTGCAGAGTGACGTCCACATCACTTCGCAAGCCTTCGGTTGATGCTTCCAGTCTGGGCATCTGCGACTTTTCCACTATCCCGACATAATCGAGTAGCTTCAAGGCATTACGGACTGGATCAACCTTAACGGGCAACTTCACCTTTTGCATAGGGCGCGAATATTATAGGTCCAACAAGGGATAGTCAAAGGAAAAAGTCCTTACCGCCGATGATTTTAACCGCACAGGTCCCCTGAATACAGGAACTTGTGTTCATCGGTGGCTGATTATGCCACAAACCTCGGGATCCCACACAGGATCCTGCACGATCCAGTGGCAACGCACTGGCAGGGGCATGCTGAGCGAGCAGATCCAGGCTGATGCGGACGACCGCGCGGCCCTCCCCCTCGACTGAACCTGACGCACTGGTCAAAAAAACCCCTTACAGCGTCTTGTGCTCTGTCTTAGGATAAGGGTGGATCTTATAAGGACATCATCTGGAGTGTGCCCATGAAAGGCCTGATCCCCTGGTCGTTCGCCCTGTTGCTGTCAGTTGGCAGCTTACTGCTACCCGCATTCGCCGAAGAGAAGGCCACCGGCCACTATTACTGGGAGCGCGAGGTCGAATCCTTCATTCCCTGCGGCTCGGACAACGCGTTCTGGGTGCTGGGAGAGAAAAGCGTGCTGCAACCCTTGCGGGACAAGGTCAGTAAACTGGGCGACCATCAGCCGATCTATGTCGAGGTAACCGGTCATTTCGAAGATAACGCCGACAGCGAGGGGGCCGCGGCAGATTACGACGGCCTCTATCGCATTGAGTCCGTGATCGCGAGCACTCCTGACAGCCCCGCCACCTGCCCCGTGCTGGTTATGGGTGACTGATCGCAACCGCACCTTCCTTTCCCCCTCAGGGAGTGGCAGGACAATGTTTACTGCCATCCAGCAGCTTCTGTTGAGACTTTGATCGGGGTTGCGCCTCCATTAATCGCCGGATGGCCTGAAAGCTGGCTAGCGCCGCCTTGACAGCCATCGGATTGACCAGCCAGCCCGGCAGGTTGTCGCCTGGGTTGGTATAGGTCTCCAGCCTGATCAGGGTAGAGCCATCCTGTTGTGGCAACGCTTCCCAGCGCCCGGCACTGGCCCGGATCCGCACCAGACCAGGACGCGCAGCCAAGGCATCCGGCTCGGCCCACACCTTGAGTTCCAGCCCGCAGTCGGCCCGTCTGCTCAGATGAGAACGGGTGATAAGCTCTCTGTCCTGTACCGGCCAGGGGGATTCCAGTCGGGTATAGACCAGATCGTCATCGGGGCCGGACCTTGCCAGCAGCCGTACCTCGCGACTCTGGGGCAACCACTCCCGATGACGCGCGGTGTTCCGCAGCACGGCCAGCAGCGCAGCGGGATCCGCCATGACTCTCATCTCCAGGCGCAGGGCCAGGAAGGGGGACGGGGGACGGGGCTGGGTCCAGAGCATCACCCCCGCCTCACTCTGCTGGCGTTGCCACCCCTGCCCCCAGCTCGCCAGGGAGATCAGCATCAAGGCCAGCACTCCGTATCTAGTCATCGGTCTCTCCCGCCTCATTACCCTATGCTTATAGCCGTTTTTCCGGTGGTCTGTGGGGCGACCTCAGCCACGCCTCCGCTTGACAGCAGCGTGGGCAGTTAGCGCCGGCACCGTCGGGTTGCGATGTCTCCGTTGATTTGTGCTGCTCGCCCCACATCGGTAGAATCAACCAATTGATTTATAGATGGATATCACCAGAATATGCGCACTCCCCTGATCCTCGCCTCCACTTCCCGCTATCGCAAGGCGCTGCTGGAAAAACTCGGCC
>RCUL01001074.1_pt1 | contig 11089 bp, 12 predicted proteins | sample 2167521 | NCBI WGS metagenome assembly RCUL01 (sample SAMN09932745, study PRJNA488358) | compost metagenome | feature: garden; material: soil; isolation source: compost soil in acetic acid-enriched culture | place: Germany: Experimental Botanical Garden Goettingen | collected 2016-01-27 | reverse complement strand
AAGGAATGGATGCCTGATGCATGGCGCCGTCCCAGCCTTCCATGGTGATCCACAGCTCGGCGTCGGCCGTGGTCTTTTCCGGGACGGGCAGTGAAGCGCCCATGCGGTACGGCGCGCCGAAGAAAATCACGCCGGCGGCGCGCAGGCTGCGGGGTTTGCCGATGCGCAGGTAAGTGGCCTTGACCTGTCCGATACAGGCCTCGCACAGTGCCGCGTTGAAACCTTTCATGTAGCCGGCGGGGCCGTCGAGCGTGGGTGCGGCGTTGCGCAATTCCGCCAGGCGCAGGCTCCAGGGGCCGACCTGGACTTCGCCGACTTCGCGTTCACCCAGGCCACTGTCGCCGCGCATCAATGCTTCATCCGCGAAGTACTTGGGCATGAAACCGAGTGGAATCAGCAGCAACAGGACGTTCAGGTGAAAGCGCCATTTGTGCCAGAACACGCTCAGGCGCGAGGGTGGTGAGACCGCGATGTCTTTGCTCACAGGTTGGCCTCCGATGTTTCCTTGCGGGTGGCCGGTTGCGCCGCGGCGCTGCGCGGTGTCCTGTTGCTGCGCTTGAAGGCATTGGCCGTGGCCAGTGCCGTGCGCTTGGTCCAGATCAGCAAGCCGCTGAGCACCATCATGCTCAGCAACAGGCCGAAGAACGCCCAGATCAGCTTGATCCACAGGCCACCGAAGTCGCCGGTGTGCAGCGGGCGCATGGACTCGGTGACGAACTCCAGAGGCGAGCGGTCGGAAATCAGGCGCGAGGCGGCGATTTCGCCAGTGTAGGGGTTGAGGGTCGCGGTCTGGAACATCAGTGGATACCAGCCGCGTCCCCCGACATCCAGATGGCTGTAGGCATTGCCCGGCAGGCTGACGAAGCTGGCTTCCAGTCCGGAGATTTTCTGTGTGGCGATTTCAATCGCTCGATCAAGGTCGATGCGCGGCGGGGGCGATCCATCGGGCGACAGCGGTACCGCTTCGCGGGACATCGCCGGAATGATCTTTTCTGTGGAGATGGAAATCTGGTTATCGAACAGGAATGCCTGGATCAGGAACCAGGTGCCGGTGATGGAAATCACCGCGATGAACCAGATCGACCAGATGCCGCTCAGGCGATGGAAGTCGCCCCAGAAAATCCGCGCGCCGTGGCGAATCCGCAGGGTCGGGCGGAAAAAGCCTTTCCAGAAGCGTTTGTAGACCACCAGCCCGGTGACCAGCGAAGCCAGCAGCGGCAAGCCGAGAAACGACACCAGGTACCAGCCCCAGCTGTAGCCATTGGTGAATGGCACCAGCCACCAGCCGTGCAGCGCCCGGGTGAAGGCGCGGAAGTTGAACTCCGGCGCGACACCCTGGATCACGCCGCTGTACGGATTGACATAAATCACCACCGAGCGCCCGTCGGGGTAGCTGACTTCGACATCCAGGGCGAAATGCGACTCGTCGGGGCGGCTGATGCTCTGCACCACGGTCTGCGGTTCGGCCTTGTTGATGGCCTCGATGACCTGTTGATAGCTGAGCAGTGGTGCATCGTCCGAGGGCTGGCTGGCGCGCATGGGCGGGTTGGCCAGCCAGACGATTTCCTGGCTGATCACCGCCAGGGTGCCGGTCACGCAGACGATCAGCACGAAAAACCAGATCGGCAGCGCCAGCCAGCTATGGACCAGGAACCAGATTTTTGAGCGGGATTTCTTTGACATATTGAAGGTCTTGCCTGGATGAGAGGCCGCTCGGCTGCGGGCTTCGCAGGGATGAGCGCCCTGAAGGTCCAGTCGTGGCTTTTGCCTACGCGACAGGACTGCATCTAGGTAAGACGGATGAGCAAAGGAAATCCCGAAAGGGGAAGTGAAAGAAAATGTTTCTCGATAGGCAGAAAGGCAGCAATCCGCGCACGGCCGGCCGCAGGATTTACCTTCACTGAAGATCAAACGGTGGGAGCGGGCTTGCTCGCGAAGGGGACGGCACATTCAGAGTCAATGTTGCCTGACACACCGCCTTCGCGAGCAAGCCCGCTCCCACAGAGTCCGAGCGAGCCTGCTCGCGAAGATTTCAACCCTGCTGAAACATCTCCTTCGCCCGTTGTTCAATCTGTTCCTGAGTCAGGTCTTCCTTGTGCGTCGCCAGGAACCACAGATGCCCGTAGGGATCTTTCAAGGTGCCCGAGCGATCGCCGTAAAACTGATCCTTGACCTCGGACACAACGGTGGCGCCGGCATCGATGGCCTGTTTGTAGGACTTGTCGACATCCTTCACGTACAAATGCAGACCCACGGACGGCGAATTGTCCGGGTTGCTCAGCGGTCCTTGATCGCACGGTGTGCCCAGCATGATCGGGCAATCGCCGATGCGCAGTTCGGCGTGACCGATGCCACCATCGGGCATGGCCAGGCGCATGACCTCAATGGCGCCGAAAGCTTTCTTGTAGAAATCGATGGCTTCGGCAGCTTTGTGGATGCCCAGATAGGGGGTGATGCTGTGATACCCCTCCGGAATGGGTTTGACACTCATGATGGATCTCCCTGTTCTTGTTATGTGGATGGAAAGAACCTGCTTCGTTGTACAGCCGGATAAATATAGGCCAGCCGCTTTCGCCTCACCGAGCGCCCGACGAGCAGCAATGCCACACAAGTGCCATCAGGTAGGCTCCAGCCAGTGCGCTCCCGGCCTGCGCTCTGGGCAAGCGCTGATAAGGACAATGATCGCCATTTCCTGATAGCCACTATTGAAAGCGTTGATTTCTGCTACCCGGGAGGCGCGGGTAGCCTGTGTTCATTGCCTCGAACCAGTCGCCAGGACGCCAGAAATGAAACCGATGATCGCCACTGTGCTGATGCTCACTGTCTCCGTACTCGCCGGATGTGCCAGCCATGTTTCCCCGGAGCTTCGCCCTTACACGGCTGAAGAAAGCAAGGAACTGGCGCTGGAGGCGCTGAACCGCCGCGGATTGTCCTTCGACGAATACCACGCGAAAAAAGCCGAACTGCTCGGCCAGCCGCAAAAGTCGTTCAGCTACGACAACCAGGGGGAAATGAACGCCGGGCGATCTGTACAGCTTCACGGTCGTCCAAGCTGAGGCAAAACTGTACTGCTCCAAGTTTCGTGTAACTGTCCATGGGTTTCGCCCAAGGTGTGCGATAGGGTCAACACCTGACCGACCCTGACGGACTGCCACCCATGACGCTCTCACTCGACCTGCTGCTGGGCTTCGCCCTGTTTGCCCTCGTCACCTCGATCACGCCCGGCCCGAACAACACCATGTTGCTGGCCTCCGGGGTGAACTTCGGCTTCAACCGCACGATTCCGCACATGCTCGGCATCACTTGTGGCTTCTTTGTGCTGGTGGTGGCGGTCGGTTTCGGCCTTGGCGCGGTGTTCCAGGCTTACCCTTTGCTCTACACCGTGCTGCGTTACGTGGGGGCGGCGTATCTGCTGTATCTGGCGTGGAAAATCGCTCATTCCGGACCGGTGTCGGAGGGTCAGCAGAGCGAGGCGAAACCGATCAGCTATCTGGGCGCCGCCGCGTTCCAGTGGGTCAACCCCAAGGCCTGGATCATGGCCATTGGCGCCATCAGCACCTACACGCCGATGCAGGGTTACTTCACCAATGTGATCGTGATTGCGGCGGTTTTTGCCATCATCAACCTGCCGAGTGTCGGTGTCTGGGCCGCTTGCGGCACGCTGTTGCGCAATGTTCTGAAGGATCGCCGCTGGCTGCGCCTGTTCAATTGGGGCATGGCTGCGCTGCTCGTGGGTTCGCTGTATCCGCTGCTGCTCGAAAGCTTTGGCTGACGCATTGCTTCAACCGGTTGCCCGATGCCTGTTAAGCTGACTTTTCAGGAGCGTTCCTACGCACTTTTAAATGAAGTAATTCTTCTTTAACGGCATCCGATCAGGTATTGGTAGCGTTCTGAAAACAGCGCGCAGCTCACAAGGCTGCGCTTTGCCGTTTGCAGTCACGAGCTTCCTGATCCCGGAACACGCTCTGCGAGTCTTTTATGAATAAACGTCCGTTGTATTTCGATTACGCCGCCACCACGCCGGTGGATGAGCGGGTCATCAAGGTGATGGTCGAGTGTCTGGGCTTTACCGGCAATTTCGGCAACCCGGCCTCAAGCTCTCATGTCTTTGGCCAACAGGCCCGACAATCGGTGGAGCAGGCGCGACGCCAGGTCGCCGAACTGGTCGGCGCGACACCTGAACAGATCGTCTGGACCTCAGGCGCCACCGAATCCAACAACCTTGCCCTCAAAGGCGTAGCCCAGGGGCGCGGCACTGGCGGTGGCCATATCCTCACCAGCCAGATCGAACACAAGGCCATTCTCGATACCGCCAGGCAACTGCAGGATGCCGGTGTCGCCGTGACGTACCTGGTGCCGGATGCCGATGGGCTGATCACCGCGCAAGCGGTCAGCGAAGCCATGCGCGAGGACACTTTCCTGGTGTCGCTGATGCTGGTCAACAACGAACTGGGGACGCTCAACGATGTTCCCGCCATCGGTCAGGTCGTGCGTGATCGCGGGGCGTTGTTCCATGTCGACGCCGCACAGGGCGCGGGCAAAGTGGCGATCGACCTCGCGCAGTGGCCGGTGGACCTGATGTCGTTTTCCGCGCATAAACTGTACGGCCCCAAAGGCATCGGTGCGTTGTATGTCGGTCCGCGTGGCCAACAACGATTGCAGGCGCAGATCCATGGCGGCGGGCATGAGGGCGGTCTGCGTTCCGGCACCCTGGCGACTCATCAGATCGTGGCCATGGGCTCGGCCTTTGCACTGGCGGCCGCTGCGTTCGATGAAGAGAAAGCCACCATCGTGCGTTTGCGTGAACGTTTGCTCGAGCAGTTGCAGGGAATTCCCGGTGTGCGTCTCAACGGCAGCCCGACCCGGCGCATTCCCCATACCCTGAGCCTGACCTTCGACGAAGGCGAGTTCAACCCGGCGGCGTTGCTGGCCTCGATCGCGTTTTCCGCGACCTCGGCCTGCAATTCCGCGAGCAATACCCCATCCCATGTACTGCTGGCCCTGGGGCACGATGCCCGCTCGGCCGGCCGCACCATCCGCTTGAGCCTCGGGCGTTTCACCACCGAGCAGGACATCGACCAGGCGGTTCAACTGATCAAGGCAGCCTGCGCCAGTGCTCCGGCATTCTGGCAATAGGGCGACGAAGCGCCGACGCTGATCGGCACTCAACAATAATGATGAAGTGGTTAGCAGGAGACACGATGAATACGCAGCTTTCGATCAATGGATCGGTGCCCCAGCGCCTGGCGCAAACTCGCGAACTGATGAGCCGGGAGGGCATTCACGCCTTGCTGGTGCCGTCGGCCGACCCGCACCTGTCCGAATACCTGCCGGGTTACTGGCAGGGGCGCCAGTGGTTGTCGGGTTTCCATGGTTCGGTCGGCACCCTGATCGTGACCCCGGATTTTGCCGGCGTCTGGGCTGACAGCCGTTACTGGGAGCAGGCGACCAAGGAACTCAAGGGCAGCGGCATTGACCTGGTCAAGCTGCAACCGGGTCAACCCGGGCCACTGGAATGGCTGGCCGAGCAAACCCCCGAGGGTGGCGTTGTCGCGGTCGATGGCGCGGTCATGGCCGTGGCGTCGGCGCGGACCCTGGGCGCTAAACTTGAAGAGCGTGGCGCCCGCCTGCGCACCGACATCGACCTGCTTGGCGGAGTTTGGAGCGACCGCCCAAGCCTGCCGAACGAACCGATTTATCAGCACCTGCCTCCACAAGCGACCGTCAGCCGTGGCGAAAAACTCGCCAAACTGCGTGAAACCCTTCAGGCCCGTGGCGCCGACTGGCATTTCATCGCCACCCTCGATGACATCGCCTGGCTGTTCAACCTGCGTGGCGGCGACGTGTCGTTCAACCCGGTATTCGTTTCCTTCGCCTTGATCAATCAGCAACAGGCCACGCTGTTTGTCGCCCTGAGCAAGGTCAGTGCCGAACTGCGCGCCATCCTTGAGCAGGACGGCGTGACCTTGCGCGATTACAGCGAAGTCGCTGCCGCACTGCGCGCCGTGCCGAGCGGCGCGAGCCTGCAAGTCGACCCGGCGCGGGTCACGGCGGGGTTGCTGGACAACCTCGACAGTGGGGTGAAACTGATCGAGGGCCTGAACCCGACCACCCTGGCCAAATCGCAAAAAAGCCTGGCCGATGCCGAACACATCCGTCAGGCCATGGAGCAGGACGGCGCAGCACTGTGCGAATTCTTCGCCTGGCTGGACTCGGCGCTGGGCCGTGAGCGCATCACCGAACTGACCATCGACGAAAAACTCACCGCTGCTCGTGAGCGCCGTCCGGATTATGTGTCGCTGAGCTTCAATACCATTGCCGCCTACAACGCCAATGGCGCGATGCCGCACTACCACGCCACCGAAGAGGAACACGCGGTCATCGAAGGGGATGGCCTGCTGTTGATCGACTCCGGCGGCCAATACCTGGGCGGCACCACCGACATCACGCGGATGGTTGCAGTGGGCACCCCGACCGATGAGCAAAAACGCGATTGCACCCGCGTGCTCAAGGGCGTGATTGCCTTGTCCCGCGCGCAGTTCCCGAAAGGCATTCTGTCGCCGCTGCTCGATGCCATCGCTCGTGCCCCCATCTGGGCGGAAAGTGTCGACTATGGTCACGGCACCGGTCATGGCGTCGGTTACTTCCTCAACGTCCACGAAGGTCCGCAAGTCATCGCCTATCAGGCTGCGCCTGCCCCGCAAACGGCGATGCAACCGGGCATGATCACGTCCATTGAGCCGGGCACCTATCGTCCGGGCCGTTGGGGCGTGCGGATCGAAAACCTGGCGATGAACCGTGAGGCAGGCAAAAGCGAATTCGGTGAGTTCCTGAAGTTCGAAACGCTGACCCTGTGCCCGATCGATACCCGTTGCCTGGAAACCTCGCTGCTGACCGAAGAAGAAAAACAGTGGTTCAACGCCTATCACGCCGAAGTGCGCGAACGCCTGAGCCCATTGGTCGAGGGTGCGGCCCTTGAGTGGCTGAACACTCGTACCGCGGCTATTTGATTGCTTTCAATTCGGGCGCTGTCTCCAGCGCCCGGCTCATGTAGTCAACAAAGGCTTTGACCCTGGCGGATTGGCGACGATTCGCCGGGGACACGGCATGAATCGGTAGCGACTCTGCAGTGTAGTCCTGAAGAATCGCCGTCACTCTTCCGGCTTTCAGATCCTCGCTGAACAACCACACCGGCGACAGCGCAATCCCCAATCCCCCCAGCACCAGTTCGCGGATCGCCTCGGAATTGTTGCTCTGCGCATTGCCTTTGATCCGCACTGGGTGACGCTGGAATCGGCAGAAGCCGCCCATGCACTGCTCTTGTCGGGAGCGGCAAAGGGGCGGTTGGTCATCGAGGTCTAACTCAGGGCTTCGAGCACGAAGTCCAGCCGATCCTGGCCGAAGTACAGCTGGTTGTCGACAAACATGCTCGGGGCTCCGAATACACCTCGCTGTACGGCTTTTTCGGTGTTGTCCTTGAGCGCCGACTTGATTTCTTCATCGGCGGTCAGGGCCAGTACTTCCTGTGGGTTGAAGCCGTTTTCGCTGAGCACTGCCGCGACGGTTGCCGGTTCGTCCAGGCTGCGACCCTCTACCCAGATGGCCTTGAACAGGCAGTCGAGGAAGGCGGCAAAGCGTTCCGGATGGCGTAACTGCATGCCTGTTACGGCGCGCATGAGCATCAAGGTGTTGATCGGGAAGTGCGGATTGAATTTCAGGGGCACGCCATAGCGTTTGGCGTAGCGGTCCAGGTCCTGAAACATGTAGCGGCCCTTGGCCGGGATAGTCGCCGGAGAAGCATTGCCGGTGGCTTTGAATACGCCGCCCAGCAAGAGAGGAATGTAGACCAGCCGGGTATCGGTCTGTGCGCAAATCTTCGGTAGCTGGGTATAGGCCAGATAGGTGGCGGGGCTGCCGAGGTCGAAGTAGAACTCCACGGTTTTGCTCATGTTCAGGGCGCTCGTCTTATTGTTGTGTGTGGGCGATTACCAGCGTTCGCTCCAGGGGCGAAGGTCCAGCTCGAAGGTCCAGGCATCGCGGGGCTGGCTGTGCAGGTACCAGTAGTTCTCGGCAATGTGCTCAGGATTGAGGATGCCGTCCTGATCCTTGGTCGCGTATTTCTCGGGGAAGCTGTCACGGATGAAATCGGTATCGATGGCGCCATCGACGATGACATGGGCAACGTGAATGTTCATCGGCCCAAGTTCCCGGGCCATGCTTTGCGCCAATGCTCGAATGCCATGCTTGGCACCCGCAAATGCGGCGAACCCGGCAGCACCACGCATGCCTGCGGTGGCGCCGGTGAACAGGATGGTGCCGCGCTGGCGCCTGGCCATGCGCTTGGCCACTTCACGGGCATTGAGAAAACCGGAAAAACAGGCCATTTCCCAGATCTTGAAATACTTGCGGGCGGTTTCTTCGAGAATGCTGCACGGCACGTTGGCGCCGATGTTGAAGACAAAGGCTTCGATGGGGCCGATCTGGCTTTCGATTTGCTCGACCAGCGCGATCACGTCTTCTTCATTACGTGCATCACAGGCAAACCCGTGGGCCTCGCCGCCATCAGCCTTGATGGCCTCTACCAGTGGCTGGAGCTTGTCCGCGCTACGGCGGGTGACACAGGCGACAAACCCTTCCTGGGCAAACCGCTTGGCAATGGCGCCGCCCGTGGCATCACCTGCACCGACGACCAATACGACCTTCTTGTTATTCATGGGTTGATCCCTTTAGTAAACGATCGTTAACTAAACGAACGTTATGCTATGATTCGACAGACGTCAAGGTGAGCAATCCAGGGGGAAGGACAATGCGTTATTCGGCCAGTCACAAGCTGGAAACCAGGCAAAGGTTGCTGGAAAGCAGTGCGTTGTCGGCCAAGAAATCCGGTTTTTCCACGGTGGGCGTGGACGGCCTGATGAAAGCCATTGGCTTGAGTGGTGGGGCCTTCTACAGTCACTTTTCGTCGAAAGACGAGTTGTTCGCAACCATTGTCGAGCGTGAGTTGGGTCAAAGTCTGGCGCGGCTGGGGGAAGGGCAGGACCGTGACAAGCTTGAGCGCTGCCTGAAAATGTACCTGAGCATGTCTCACGTCGAGAATCCGGAAACCGGTTGCGCGTTACCGGCATTGGGGGCGGAAATTGCCCGTTCCGATGTGAGTATTCGCCAACAGGCAGAGCACTGGATTTGCCGCCTTCAGGAAAGTTGGGCAGGTGTCCTGCAAAGCGACAGCCTGGCGTGGGCAATTCTGTCGCAATGTATTGGCGCGTTGGTCGTAGCGCGAATGCTGGCTAGCCCGGATGTCCAGCGCACGGTGCTGAAGTCCAGCTACGAGGAAATCGGCCGTCAGATCGCAAGTTCGGGAGCCTGACGCGACGGCCCTGCCTATTTGCAGATGACAATCATGCTGCGGCTGGTATAACCCGCGGGATTGAGGCCAAACGGATAATCACCGGGCTCCTCCACGGAGTCTCCCGACTTGGCGATGACCTTGTATCCCTTGGGTGCACAGGAGTTGGCAGCGCTGGCGTAGCACTTGTCCCAGGACGAAGACAGTCCGGAACAGTTGATGTGTAGCCCTTTCTTGCCGTGCTTGATCTGTGTTTCGGAGGTCGCTGCGCAGCCCGCAATTGCAAGTACGGCGATCAGTATCAAAAATCGTTTCATTACTGTCCTTAAAGCGTCCCCGGATCTTGTGCCCGGGTCTGGCGGCGTTCGCTTTCGCTTGAAGCGTACCGATATCCTTATCAGAAATTGTCCATGGCATGACTCTGGGGGCGGGGCTAAACATGGCCTAATTGAGCGGTAAATACCAGACCTGTGTCATATCTGCTATCAATCTGCCGCGACTGCCGGCCTGGTGGCATTGCCCATGGTCATGGTTGCACCGACGGAGGCCAGAATGATGCACATGATTGCCATCCACTGCGACAGTGAGAGGTATTCATGAAGGAACAGCAAGCCTGACAACGCGCCGAAGGCCGGCTCGATGCTCATCAGCGTACCGAAGGTCCTGGCAGGCATGCGGGTCAGGGCCACCATCTCCAGGGTGTAGGGGAGGGCTGTGGACAAGACGGCGACGCCGAGGGCTATGGGGATCAATGAAGGGGTCAGCAAAGCGGAGCCAGCATGGACAATACCGATAGGGGCTACGAAGAGCGCAGCGATCATTACCCCCAACGCGGCGGTTTGCACGCCATTATCGGCCCCCGCTTTTTGCCCGAACAGAATGTACAGTGCCCAGCAGACCCCTGCCCCCAAAGCATAACCGGCGCCTACCAGATCGATTCCTGCGCTCGCTTCTCCAGTCGGTATCAGTAGCAGCAAGCCGACGGCGGCCAGGGCGATCCACAAAAAGTCGATCGCGCGACGCGAGGCGTAGATCGCCACGGCCAATGGGCCGGTGAACTCAAGCGCCACCGCGATGCCCAGCGGTACGGTTTGCAATGACATATAGAAGAGGAAGTTCATGCCGCCCAGTGCCATCCCGTAGACGATAACGGTGCGCAGGGACCTTGCGGTGAGTTTTGCCCGCCATGGGCGCAGTATCAGCATCATGATCACACTGGCAAAAATCAGCCGTAATGTTGTCGTCCCTTGAGGGCCGACAACCGAGAACATGCTTTTGGCCAGGGAGGCTCCGGACTGGATCGACGCCATGGCGATGAGCAGCAGCCCAACCGAGAGCAGGGTAGAGGCCAGGCTGCGAGGCTGATCATTCATTAGGTGGCATCGTCCGAAATATGGGGATCAAGGGCGTTTCTATTTGTGTTGTGCAATATACTGCGCATTCTCCGCAGGCGCGTCTATCTATAAGCAGTGTTTTTGCACATATCGATAGAAAACCTGAATCAGTGCTTGACGGCAGATTTCAGATGTCTATAATTCGCCCCACTTCCGGCGCAGTCGAAACGGAAAACTCCTTGATAAACAAAGAGTTACGCAGTTTTCGGCAGCAGGTTGCTTCAGGTCATCGAAGCGCCAGGGAAGTTGAAAAAGAGGTGTTGACAGCAGCGAGTAACGCTGTAGAATTCGCCTCCCGCTGACGAGAGATCGAAAGCGCAAGTGGTTGAAGTTGTTAAGGATTCCTTGA
>RCUL01001072.1_pt1 | contig 11105 bp, 7 predicted proteins | sample 2167521 | NCBI WGS metagenome assembly RCUL01 (sample SAMN09932745, study PRJNA488358) | compost metagenome | feature: garden; material: soil; isolation source: compost soil in acetic acid-enriched culture | place: Germany: Experimental Botanical Garden Goettingen | collected 2016-01-27 | reverse complement strand
AGCAGGGGATTGAAAATCCCCGTGTCGGCGGTTCGATTCCGTCCCTGGGCACCATTACATATGGTCTGCCTCACAATCGATTAACCCGAGTGAGACAGAACCCCAGAAAAGCCGGCCCTTGCGCCGGCTTTTCTTTTTCCGGGTTCGCCCTGATCCCCCTAGATATCCCCCAGATTTGGGTATATGTTTTGGTATACGCCGGTTCGATAACGGGACGTATACCTATGCCACGTGTAGCCAGCCCACTAAGCGACTCAAAATGCGAGGCCGCTAAGCCACGCGAGAAGGACTATTCGCTTTTTGATGGGGAAGGCCTCCACCTCCTCGTCAAGGCCAATGGCAGTAAAACGTGGCGCTTCAAATTCAAACGTCCAGATGGGCGCTCTGGTCTAGCCACCTTTGGCAAATATCCAGCACTAACGCTCAAAGCAGCCCGCGAAAGGCGCTCAGCAGCTCTCACACTGCTTGCCAACGGAAAAGACCCCATGGAGGTCGCCCAGGAGGAGAAACGAGCGTCTGCGGCCTCCCAGGGCCATACACTGCAAGCCCTGGCCAGCGAATGGCATGGGATCAACTCAAAGAAATGGTCACCTGGACATTCCGCCACCGTCCTGAAACGAATGGAGACCTACCTTTTTCCCAAGCTTGGGGAACGTCCCGTTTCTACGCTTACCACTCGAGACCTCTACCCTCCAATCGATGGTGCAGAGAAACAAGGGTTCCACGAAACCGCCAGCCGCCTGCGGCAGTACCTGAACGGAATCATGCGCCTTGCCATTCGACGCGGAGTCATCAACAGCAACCCAGCAATAGACCTAGAAACCAGTGGCAGCCTCAAAAGTAGCCATCGCCCTGCACTGGCTCTCGAACGTTTGCCCGAACTAATTCAGCGACTCTCCCACTACAACGGGCGCCAGATTACTCAGCTAGCTGTAAAGCTATGCCTTCATGTCTTTGTTCGTTCCAGCGAACTGCGTTTCGCACGATGGAGTGAAATTGACTTTGAAAACGCCATGTGGCGCATCCCCGAAACAAGAACCCCCATTGAGAACGTCAAAAACTCTCATCGCGGCACCAAAATGGGCACCGTTCACCTGATTCCTTTGAGCACTCAGGCAATCGATCTTCTAAATGAGCTCTATCAGCTATCCGGGGAATTAGAGCTGTTGTTTCCAGGCGACCATAAGGATTGGAAGCCGATGAGTGAAAACACCGTCAACGCCGCCCTACGCCGCGTGGGCTATGACACAAAAAAGGATGTCTGCGGCCATGGATTCAGAGCGATGGCCTGCTCTGCACTTACTGAGTCTGGCTTGTGGAGCAAGGACGCGGTTGAACTCCAAATGAGTCATATGGAGCGAGATGACACCCGAGCAGCGTACACCCACCTTGCCAAACACTTGGACGAGAGGAGGCTGATGCTGCAATGGTGGTCAGACTACCTTGAAGCGAACAGCGAAAGGCACATTACTCCCTTTGACTACGCAAGAGTAAATACTGGCAACCAGCACATGAGAGCCAAGCATGGATAAGATTTACAGACATCTACCATGGCTCTCAGCAGCAGAGGCATGCGATTTTTTAGGACAGCTCACCCACACTGAGATCAATGTCCAAACCCTCAAGGTGCTATGCACTGCGCGGTTATGTAATGCCTACGTAGATTGCCATGGGGTGCAAGGCATTACCCAGCGGGGCCGGAAAGTCTGTGCTGACGGACGCCAAATGCTCCTAGCCCCTTCTAGCCTTACAGCTACCGAATATGCCGACAAATTCGGGGCACTTCGGCCAGCACTCGAAGCACAGCAGCCGCTGATGAAAGGCCCCGTGGTTCTCTATGCAGACAATGGCACGCAAGTAGCGGACGACATCGAGTGGACACAGACAAATGGCCAGCTAGATCACCTAGCCATTTTTAAAACTAGCGAGCTTGAGACGCTGGCAGACAAGCTCAATTCCACTGCCGAGCAGCGCAATCAAGAGAAAGAATGCCTACAGCAGCAGCTAGACCAAGAAAAAGGCCTGCGCCTGGCTCTTGAGCTCGAAATTGAGAGGCTGAAGCAGCAGCTAGCACTCACTCAAGCAGAACTAGCCAAGAGCCACTTTGGCCATCGTTCAGAAGGGCTCACCTACCTTGCAGAAGCCCTTTCTCAGTTCTGGTCAACATTTGACCCGGACGAGCCTACCACCGCACCAAGCAAGTCGGATGTAGTGACGCATTTGAAGAAAACAGGCGCTTCACAGAACCAGGCCGAAGCGGTTGACTTGGTCTTGCGGCCCTCAAGCGTTCGAACCGCCCACCTGAAGAATCGTCGGGCGTAGCCACTACACCATGGTGATCAGGAACTGCTCAACAGTGGTTATGCCTTACTGAATTTGGTTACGGGCACCCACGCTGAACACCTGAATAGGCGCCCTTTACAGCCCACTGCACCACCTTTCCTTTCGGGTGGGCACCCACCCTATGGCCTTGATGGCTAGGCGATGTCGCTCCTTACCGTTGCTCCTGTACCCACTCAGGAGAAACGGTATGCAACCGAAATCACCCAACTTAACCGCCAACGCCCCTCTATTGCTGACGATGAAGGAGCTTGAAACGCTCCTATGCCGCACACGCTCCGGCCTCGACAAGCTACGGGCCCGCGACAAAGCCTTCCCCAGACCGTTGAAAGACGGCGTCAATCGTCGCTCACGAATTTACTTCGTACGCACTGAAGTCGAGGAATACCTGCGCACCCGCATGGAGGACAGGGCATGAAAACCAATCACGCACCCGCCCTCTCAAAAAGCTTTCTTGAGCTAAATAGTCGGCAGTTGAGTCAGGCCAACACCAAGGAAGAAGTCATGTACTTCTCCTGGTACGCCCTGGGCAGCATCTGGGCGTTCTCTATATGTGAGGCAATCTCAATATCCGACAGGAAGCTTTGGATACGCCACATTGAAGAGCTAGCAGCTAAGCGAAAGGCCGAACTGAGCCAAGGGGGTGACAGATGAATCCCATCGACAACATGCTCCCCAGACTTGAGAAGCTGAAACAGGTCAGCCAGGACAAGTGGATAGCGCTATGCCCGGCCCATGGCGACCGGAACCCAAGCCTGAGCGTGCGGGTGCTTGATGACGGAAAAGTACTGCTGAAATGCTGGGCCGGATGCTCCGCCGAGGAAATCGTTTCCGCATTGGGGCTCCACCTGAGAGACCTTTTTCCGGACAGCAGCACCACATCGTACGGGCCGAGCAAGCGCGCAATTCTGCATGAGCAGTTCGTCTACAAGATTGGATCAGCACTAATTGCGAAAGGGCAGCAGCTTTCTCCTGCTGACCAGGCCCGCTTCGAACTCTCACGCAAGCGCATGGAGATACTGAAATGAGCCAGGATTTCTATGCAGATGAGTGGGAGGACATCACCGAGATGTACTCAGGCCCCCACTTTTTGAAAGAAATGCCGCAAAGCGCACGAGAGGAATACCTTCGCCCCAAGATCTCACCCACGCCACTACCGACCGGCCTGGAAGACGTGATGCTTTGGCGGGATGAATTCCTACCTGCCGGGCTGGCGAGTTTTGTTCGGGATGTCGCAGAGCGCATGCAGTGCCCGCCCGACTTTGTTGCAGTCACATTGGTTGTGGGACTCAGTTCCGTGCTCGGCAGAAAGCGCTCAATCCTGCCAAAGCAGATGGACAACTGGGAAGTCATACCGAACCAATGGGGATGCCTAGTTGGGCGCCCATCTGCGATGAAATCACCATCGATGAAGCAAGCACTTCGCCCCCTAGATGACCTTGAGGAGAAAGCCCAGGCGGCATTCAAAAAAGCGATGAGTGAATTCAGAGCCCAGTCCGAGCTACTCGACATACAGCGCAAGCTGACAAAAGAGCAGGCCAAAAAACTGGTCTCACAGGGGGATGAAAAAGGGGCACTCTCGAAGATTTCGACAACATCTGATGACCTGTGCATGCCAGTCGCACGGCGATACATCGTCAACGACTCAACGGTTGAAAAGCTGGGAGAGCTGCTCAATGAAAATCCCAACGGCCTGTTGCTGGTACGCGACGAGCTCTATGGCTGGCTTGCGACCATGGGTCGTGAAGACAGCGTCTCGGATAGGGCGTTCTACTTGCAGTGCTTCGACGGAAACGTACGGTACAAGTACGATCGAATCGGACGAGGCACCATTCCCATCGAAAGCTGCTGCCTCTCAATCATTGGCGGCATCCAGCCATCACGAATCGCGCCCCTTGTTCGCGGCGCGGTTAATGGCGAGTCAGACGACGGGCTGGTGCAACGGCTCCAACTGGCTGTATGGCCGAATGACCATGGCAAGTGGAAACTGATTGATCGCCCACCAAACCCTTCCGCTATGAAGTCCGCATCGGACGCATATGCCCGCTTTGACCAGATCCCCGACGAGCCTCGCAAAAGCCTACGCTTCACTCAGGATGCCCAACAACGGTTCAACGAATGGCTGACAAAGCACATGGCAGAGGTGACGTCAGGCGAAGTCCATCCTGCACTTGAATCGCACTACATGAAAATGCCACAGACGATTGCCGGCCTGGCCCTGCTTTTTGAAATGGTCGAGTCAGACTCGAACGAGGTGAATGAAGACGCTGTAGGTCTTGCCATTGCCTGGGCTGACTATCTGAAGTCACATGCTCGGAGGCTGTACAACGCTGCAATCCACGGCCATGCCGCCTCAGCGAAGTTGATTTTAGAAAGAAGGGAAAGGCTGCCCGAGCCGTTTACTTCACGCGAGGTGGTCAAGAAAGGCTGGGCAGGACTTGAATCAGCGGAAGCGGCCAACGCAGCTCTGGCGATGCTTGCAGAACACGGCTACCTGATTGGATACCAGGCCATGCAATCGGAGCTGGGGGGACGCCCCTCCCTGCGCTATGTCTGGAGGCCAACAACAACGCATTGAGAATAGTGAAATGCCTGAGGGGAGACCGGCAAAACCTGCAAAAGCGGGTTTCGCTGGTTTTGCCGTGCTCCGAGCTAGGCAATTTACCCTCATACCAGGCAATGACTGCACTAACCGAAGATGGCACCTGTTAATGACTGGAATTGCAGTCATTGATGAGCATTTCACCTGTCAATGACTGCAATTCCAGTCATTAGAGGGAGCAATCAAATATTGCCCCGAACACCATAGCGTTCTAAAAGCGGCACCTGGCACCTATCCTTGACTGCCTTTAGCCTTAGCTTGTAACGCTCTCCATCAGGGTGCCCGCAAGCAATAAGGCGACCCACGCGTCCCATCAAGCTTCGAAAGGTTGACTCTAGCTGTGCCCAACTGCACCCCTGACTCGCTAAATCTTCCGCCTGTTTGACCGCCGCACGAATGGCCTTGCGTTCCGCCTTCTTAAGCCCTGGCTCCTCATTGAAAATTGAGAGTCCAGTGACTGTTAGCGGCTCATAGCGAGCTTTCGCCAAAATCGCTTGGCCGCGTTTACGCACATGCAGCTTGGAGCGCTTCTGCTGACAACCTTTCTTCGCCAGCATGTCGGTCACTGCCGCGACCAACCCCGTCAGAGCTGAACGCTCCAGAGTCATCATGGCGGAAATCGTAATGTCATCGGCAAAGCGGGAATACTTAAGGCCTCGCGCATGCAGGCGAGCCACTAGAGCAGGCTCAGTATCCCAAAACACCAAGTTGGCCAGATAACCACTGGTGCTCGCGCCCTGGGGAACGAAACCGTGGCGAGTGGTAAGCAACGCCAGTACCTGAGCCACCTCGCCAGAAAAGCCGAAGAGTCCGGAAAAAATCTGCTGCACATGCTGCACGCCGATGGACGGGAAGAAGTCCTTGATGTCCTGAAGCAGGATGGTTTTAGCCTTCCCGTGTATCCGAGCATTGGAGTAGATGCTCCGGCGCACATTGGGATCTTTGATCCCGCCATGGAGGTAGTCGGGGTAGCGAACCCGAACCAAGAAACGATCAACGATTTTGCGCTGGATCGCTTTCAGCGGCTCGTAGGCATCGTAGGTGTCGCGCACGCTGCCATCTTTTTTGGTTTGCGGCACATGGCGGTACAGATTGGAGCTGCGTTTGGCCAAGCTCTGAAGCAGCTCAACAGGCTCCCCAAGCGCCAAGGAGAGGGCCTTCAGGCTGTGAATGGGTTTAAAGGGGTAACGCGGGGCTTCCATGTCCTATCCCAGAATGACGTGAGGCCGATCATCTAGATCGGCCTCACTGGAATTCGAATGATGTGGTTTGTTGCGTCATGAGATTACCTCAAGGATTGATTCTGCATGTTCACAGACCCAACCCCAGGCCTCACCTGCCTTTTCCCAGAGCCAGACATAGTAGGGGATCCGCTTCATGACCTGCACTGCCTTAGCAGCTTTGGTCTTAACACTTTTCCCCTGCTTGTCCTTCTGCTGGGGGGCAGTAGAGACATTGACGCGGGCATCTTCATTGTTGTGCATATCCTGGTTGGCGTTTCCGCCATCCAGCTTCTTCAAAAAACGCATGGTTAATCTCCTGTCGACCGGGCAAATGCCCCGCCGCCAAGCATTCCGGGCCGAGGAGAACGCTGAAGATGCCACTACAAACCACAGTTCTGCTTATCAAGAATTGATAAGCCGTCCGCCGCCTTACTGTCGTTTAGCCGATGAGACATCGCTGATAACCACGTGACGATTGCCACGTGACCCTCAGCGCTGAGCACATCGGGGTGACGACAGGTGTGGGGCGAAGGTAGCCCTGGAGAACACCAGAGCTGGCCAGTTTCCTGACCACCAACTGCAAGCCCGATTCATAACCATGTTTAAAGAGCACCTGGGCGGTAACACCCAGCAGTAATAGTTCTACCGAACAGGGGAGAGGTTTTCAACCTGAAGAAATGTCACCGGCCATGTCTAGTGTCCGGTGACACATGCGAATCAGATGTCGAGTGGTGGGAGAGACTTCACGATTTTCATGGTTTCCAAGCTCACTGTTACCACGCGCTGGAACAGCTCCAGCGGATACTTGGAATTGCCCATGGTTTCGATGGCCCAGTCATTGGCGTCGTTGACGATGCCGCTGGCTTTGTCGGTGCGCACGGACTGGCGTTCCATGACCCAGTCCAGCGCGGCCTTACCGTTTACCACGTAGTCCCAGGCCGCCTCGGGGATACCATTGATGGTGATGCGGTGGTTGTAGATGACGGTGCTCTTGTCGCCCTTCTTGGCCAACTTCATCTTCTCCACGCGGTAGTCGGCATCGGTTAGGGTGCCTTTTGCCTCGATGGTCAGCGGGTACGGCTCGACGGTTTCGAAGTTCAAGTGGAGGTCGGCCAAACTACGGCCTGCCTTGCTGAAGGCCCAGAAGTCGGTAGCCTTCTTCACAGCCGGAATGCGCGGCAGCTCCTTGCTCAGATTATCGGCAAAGCGCTCGCGGTAATCCGGGGCATGGAGGATGCCGTAGACGTAGTAGAACAGGTCTTCCTTGCTGATCTGTTCGCTCGGATAGGCATCCAGGAAATGTGCTAGACCTTCATCAGTCAGCGCGTCTTGGCGCTCTCGCTGCTTGAAGGGCGGGGCATCAAATAGTCCGTTTTGATCGGATATTTTAGTTTCGCTGTAAGTGTAAAGAGGGAAACACTGGCCATTAGCCTGCAATTGAATATCAGGCAAAACATTTGTAATTAGTGCAGAAAATTCCTTCGTAGTCCCAATGCCTGTCACCACGATCACTAAATTTTCTGACTGTGCATCTGGAAACATGCGCGGCATTTGATACAGGCGCAAATTAATCTCTGCACCAGAATAGTACCAAGTTTTGTAAAATGGCCTATATTGAGCAGTAACAAGTTTTTGTTCGGAGTATGAAAGGAATTTTCCTTTTGCACATGCAACCTTTAGCTCGCCATCCCAACTTATCTTAAGTGGGTCATTATCGAAGAACTCTTCTGGATCGGGGCGGTCGTGCTTGCCTGATCCAATACAGGACATCTTATATCTTCTGAGTTCTTGATTGTAGAAGTCAGACATTTCCTGCACGTTAGTGGCTAATTTTGCTCTTGAGGCGTTGTAGAGCCAAGCATCCTTCGATGTCATCGCACCACGAGAGTGAAGAGAAAAAAGTGACGAATTAGTCTTGTCCTTCTTGTCCCCCATCGTAATTAACTTTCCAAAGCTCCCGTCACGCTGTTGAAGCCAATCACCATGAGCATCAGGAGTGATCTGTTTCCACTCCTCTATACCGGCCACGCTGGCATAGCCGACAATTTTCTCCAGCTTATCCTCACGACTGAGATAATCGCCAATATCGTGGAAATAGATCTGGCCGTGAGCCTGTGCACCGGGGTTCTTGACCAGCAGCGATATGGCGATAGGTGCGCGGCTGCCACTGCCAAAGATCTTGCCGCCTTCTTTGCGAGAAGTTTCGCCACTGGTGCGCTGGTTGCCGCGTAGGTGGAACACATAGAGGCTAGAGAACTCCTCGGCCAAACACTTGCGCAAGCCATCTGCGGTATTCGCCTCAATAAAACCAGCATTGGTGACGAATCCAATTACACCAGCATTACCTATACGGTCGCTCGCCCAGCGAATTGCGCGGATATAGCTGTCGTATAGAGCGTTTTTGAGAGTGGCCTTGGAGCCTGCTGCATAGGTGCTGCGAATACGCTCATCCAGCGCTGGATATTCAACATTGGCGTTGTTGTCATTGGCGCTAGCCTGGCCTGCTGAATACGGCGGGTTCCCCACAATCACCCTAATATCCAACGCCTTCTGCCGCTTACGCCGAGCGCTGTTGTCTTCCAAAAGAGTATCGACCAGATCGTCCTTTTCATACATCTGGAAGGTGTCGGTCAAACAGATGCCTTCAAACGGAGTGTACTCGTCGATCACTTCGCCATGATAGGCCGCTTCGATATTGATGGCGGCGATGTAATAGGCCAGCAATACCAGTTCGTTGGCATGAATCTCGTGTCTGTATTTGTGCGGCAACTCTTCCGGCTTAATCAGGCCCGACTGGATCAGGCGGGTGATAAAGGTTCCGGTGCCGGTGAAAGGGTCGATGATGTGGACGCCCTTGCTACCCAGTGTCTGGCCGAACTCCTGTTGCAACAGGTGATTGACGCTGTGAAGGATGAAATCCACCACCTCGACTGGGGTGTAAACGATGCCCAAGCGCTCGGTCATCTTGGGAAAGGCGTTGCGGAAGAATTTGTCGTAAAGCTCGACGATGATCTTTTGTTTTCCCTGGGCATTGTCGATGCCGGCAGCACGCTGACGCACGCTGGCGTAGAACTTCTCTAGGGTATCGGCTTCTTTGGCCAGGTGGTGCTCATGAAGCGCGTCCAGCACGCCTTGCATGGCCTTGGACATGGGGTTGTGGCTGGCAAAGCTGTATTCATCAAACAGCGCATCGAACACGGGCTTTGTTACCAGGTGCTGGGCGAGCATTTCGACGATCTCGCCATCGCTGATGCTGTCGTTGAGGTCGTCACGCAGCTCGGCGGCGAAGGCGTTGAAGGCTGCTTTTTCCTGAGTGTTGGCCGGGTTCTCTAGGATGCCTTGGATACGGTCGATATGGGTGCGGGCGATCTTGGCGATGTCGTTGGCCCAGTCTTCCCAGTGGTGACGGTTGCCGCACTTGTCGACGATCTTGGCGTAGATGGCCTTCTCGATTTCGCCGACCTCATAGGCCAGGTCTGCCTGCTGAGTCATCTGGCCAGGTGCATCATGGTTCTTGCTGCCGATACCGTACTGGCCTTTGCCAGCGTTGCCGTTGCTGGTTCCTGTGGCTTTCTTGGCCTTCTTGTCGGCCTTGTCGGTGATGGCGATGACTTCCATCTTGCGCGGGTCAGAGCCGATCAGATCGAGCTTGTTAACCATGGCGTCGAAGCTATCGTCATGCGAGCGCAGCGCCTGGAGTACCTGCCAGACGACCTTGTAGGTCTGGTTATCGTTGAGCGCTTCGTGAGGCTCCATACCGGCTGGGATGACCACGGGCAGTACGACATAGCCACGCTTCTTGCCCGGTGCGTTGCGCATTACCCGGCCAACCGATTGCACCACGTCTACCTGTGAGTTGCGCGGGGTGAGGAAGAGCACCGCATCCAGCGCTGGCACGTCCACGCCCTCGGAGAGGCAGCGCACGTTGCTGAGAATGCGGCAGGTGTTGGCTGGCGGCTCATCTTTGAGCCACTTGAGTTTGGCTTCCTTCTGGCTGGCATTCATGCCGCCATCAACGTGCTCGGCTTCGCAGATTAGGCGCGAGGCTTCGTCGATTTCTTCGGACTCCTGGTAGGCCTCCACCACCGACTGGAACATGTTGGCGATGTTGATGGAGCTGACCTTGTGTTTGGTGCCTTTGTAGTTAGGCGAGATCACCTGGCAGAACGCCACGGCGCGCTTCATCGGCTCATCATCGCCAATAAGCTGCTCGTGTAGCCCCTGCTTGGCCAGCGCCTTCCAGCAGCCAACAATCTTAGCGGCATCATCCACTTTGAGCTGGTTGTCTTCGTCTTTCAGCAGCTCCTGAAGGCGGCGGCTGATGACGCTCTCTTCAACCGTTAGTACCAGCACCTTGTAGTCAGTCAGCAGGCCACGCTGGACGGCCTCGGAGAAGTTGATGACGAACAGTTCTTTGCCGTATAGCGCTTCGTCATCCATCGAGCACAGGGTGACTTCCCCGGACTCGGCCTTGATCTTAGCGTTGTCGCCGTAGATGCGCGGCGTGGCCGTCATGTAAAGGCGTTTGGCGGCGCGGATGTAGTCGGCATCATGGATGCGCACGAAGGTGCTTTCGTCATCATCGTCAAAGGTCGCGCCGGTTGTGCGGTGCGCCTCATCGCAGATCACCAGGTCGAACGCTGCCAGGTCATAGTCATGCTGGGCGCGGCTGATCACGTCGATGGAGTGGTAGGTGGAGAACACCACGCTCATGTGCTCGGCATCGTGGCGCTTGAGCATTTCCGCCGCGAGGCGATCCGCCTTGGTAGTGGCCGGATAGCGCAGCTCGTGGGTGAAAACCTGAACCGCGTCATCCTCTGCCTTGCGTTTCTTACCTACGTCGCTATCGGAGCAGACGGCAAAGCTGTGGAGCGGGATTGCGCTTTCCTGTGTCCACTCAGTGAGGGTCTGCGACAGCAGCGAGAGGCTGGGCACTAGGA
>RCUL01001071.1_pt1 | contig 11112 bp, 9 predicted proteins | sample 2167521 | NCBI WGS metagenome assembly RCUL01 (sample SAMN09932745, study PRJNA488358) | compost metagenome | feature: garden; material: soil; isolation source: compost soil in acetic acid-enriched culture | place: Germany: Experimental Botanical Garden Goettingen | collected 2016-01-27 | reverse complement strand
GGACGTTGAGCGGCGCAGCCATCGGTGCCGCGGCCGGCGCCGGCATTGCCGCGATCTCCGGTGGCAGCGGCTGGACCGGCGCGGCGATCGGCGCCGTCGCCGGCGGGGTTGCCGGCAATATCAGGGGCAGGAAGTAGGCCCGGCCGGGGTGAGACGTCGCTGGCGGTTCAGTCGACGGACGAGGCGATCAGGCCGTCGGCAGCCGGCCTCTCGACACGGATGGCGATGAACTTCGAGGTCGGCGTGAAGGTGCGGTCGCCGTAGCTGTCCAGCGGCACCAGCGGATTGGTCTCCGGGTAGTAGGCGGCGGCCTGGCCCGGGGGAATGTCGTAGGCCACCAGGGTGAAGCCCGGCGCCCGCCGTTCGCGGCCGTCGTCCCAGAGGGACACCAGATCGACCTTTTCGCCCGGCTGGAAACCGAGCCGCTGGATGTCCTCGGCGCTGACGAACACCACGTGGCGCATGCCGAACACGCCGCGATAACGGTCGTCCAGCCCGTACAGCGTGGTGTTGTACTGGTCGTGGGAGCGCATGGTCTGCAGGATCAGGTCCGGCGTGTCGCCACGCTCCAGCACGTTCTCGTTGACCAGTTGCCGGGGCAGCACGCAAGGGGTGAACTGCGCCTTGCCGCTGGCGGTGTTCCACACCCGTTCGGCGGCGGCGTTGCCCAGGTGGAAGCCGCCGGGATGCTCCAGGCGCCGGTTGAAATCGGCGAAGCCGGGGATGGTGTCGGCGATCATGTCGCGGATGCGGCCGTAGTCGGCGATGGCCCAGGACCAGTCGATGGGATGCTTGCCCAGGGTGGCCTCGGCGATGCCGGCGATGATCGCCGGTTCCGAGCGCAGCAGCGGCGAGCGCGGCCGCAGTTGCCCGTGGGAGATGTGCACCATGCTGAAGGTGTCCTCCACCGTGACGCCCTGCGGCCCCTCGGCCTGCAGATCGATCTCGGTGCGGCCCAGGCACGGCAGGATCAGCGCGTCGCGGCCGTGCATCAGGTGGCTGCGGTTGAGCTTGGTGCTGATCTGCACCGTCAACTCGCAATTGCGCAGCGCGGCGTGGGTGCGCGGGGTGTCCGGGGTGGCCTGGGCGAAGTTGCCGCCGAGGCCGATGAACACCCTGGCGCGGCCTTCTTCCATCGCCTTGATCGCCAGCACGGCGTTGTGGCCATGCTCGCGCGGCACCTTGAATTCGAAGCGACGTTCCAGGGCATCCAGCAGGCGCGCCGGCGGCTTTTCGTCGATGCCCATGGTGCGGTCGCCCTGCACGTTGCTGTGGCCGCGCACCGGAGACAATCCGGCGCCCGGACGGCCGACGTTGCCGCGCAGCAGTTGCAGGTTGATGACTTCCTGGATGGTCGGCACCGAATGGCGATGCTGGGTCAGGCCCATGGCCCAGCACATGATCACCCGCTCGGCCTTGCGGTACATGAACGCCGCCAGTTCGATCTCCGAACGGCTCAGGCCGGACTGCTCGACGATGTGCTCCCAACTGGTGGCGTCCACTTCGGCGAGATAGCGGTCGAGACCGCTGGTGTGCTCGGCGATGAAGGAGTGGTCGAACACCGGCGGCTCGCCCTTCGCCTGCGCCAGCCGTTCCCACTGCAGCAGACATTTGACCATGCCGCGGAACATCGCCATGTCGCCGCCCAGCGCCGGACGGAAGTAGGCGGTGCTGGTGGGTTCCGAACCGTTGGAAAGCATCTCGATGGGATGCTGCGGATGCTGGAAGCGCTCCAGTCCGCGCTCCTTCAGCGGGTTGATGCAGACCACCTGGGCGCCCCGCTCCACCGCCTCGCGCAGCGGTTCGAGCATGCGCGGGTGGTTGGTGCCGGGGTTCTGGCCGATGACGAAGATGGCGTCGGCCTCGCCCAGGTCGTCGAACACCACCGTGCCCTTGCCCACGCCGAGGCTTTCGCCCATGGCCACGCCGCTGGCCTCGTGGCACATGTTCGAGCAGTCGGGGAAGTTGTTGGTGCCGAAGGCGCGGACGAACAGCTGGTAGAGGTAGGCCGCCTCGTTGCTGGCCCGGCCGGAGGTGTAGAACTCCGCCTGGTGCGGGCTTTCCAGGCCGCGCAGGTGACGGGCCACCAGTGCGAAGGCCTGTTCCCAGCTGACCGGCACATAGTGGTCGGTCTGGCTGTCGTAGCGCATGGGCTGGGTCAGGCGGCCCTGGTATTCGAGCCAGTAATCGCTCTGCTCACGCAACTGGCTGACGCTGTAGCGGGCGAAGAAGGCCGCATCCACCCGGCGCTTGGTGGCTTCCCAGTTGACCGCCTTGGCGCCGTTCTCGCAGAACTTGATGCGGCCGTCCTCGGGGGAGTCGCCCCAGGCGCAGCCGGGGCAGTCGAAGCCGCCGTTCTGGTTGGTCTTGAGCAGGGCGCGGAGGTTCTTGAACGGCTGTTTGCTGTCCAGCCAGAAGCGGGTGACGCTTTTCAGCGCGCCCCAGCCGGCCGCGGCGCCCGTGTAGGGTTTGTAGCGGGGTTTTACGGGTTGCAGGCTCATTGGCTCGGGGCTTTCTCTTGCGGCGCCGGGCTGTAGACCCGTGGGGCGCTGTGGTGGGGCAGATGGATGAGATTGAGTCGGTGCCGGCGCGCCCATTCCACGGTCAGGGTGGTGGGGGCCGAGAGGCTGACCAGGGTGGACAGGCCGGCACGCACCGCCTTGTGGATAAGTTCCAGGCTGCAGCGGCTGGTGACCACGGCGAATCCGGCGCGGGGGTCGAGGCCTTCCCGCAGCAGGGCGCCGATCAGCTTGTCCAGGGCGTTGTGGCGGCCGATGTCTTCGCGGCACAGGCGCAGCTCGCCCGCAGCATCGACGAAGAGCGCGGCATGCAGGGCGCCGCTCTTGCGGGCGAGGTCCTGGGCGGCGCCGATGCGTTGGCGCAGGTCGATGAAATGTTCGGCCGGCGGCAGGGGCGCGGGGACCAGGGAGCGCAGTTCGGGCAGCGCCTGTTCCAGCGCTTCCACGCCGCAGAGGCCGCAGCCGGTGGTGCCGGCCAGGTTGCGGCGCTGTTCCTTGAGGGACCAGAAGGCGCGGTTGCCGATGTCCACTTCGGCATGCAGGGCGATGCCTTCGCCTTCGACCTGGATGTCATAGATCTCGTCGATGGCCTGTACCACGCCGCTGCTCAGGCTGAAGCCGGCGACGAAGTCTTCCAGGGCGCTGGGGGACACCATCATCACGGCATAGCTGATGCCGTTGTAGGAAATGGCCAGGGCACATTCCTCGGCCAGCACGGCGTCTTCCACGTGGGCAGCGGCGTCCAGCTCGGCAAAGGCGTAGCCGGGCGGAGTGGCCGGGGTATCGACTGCGGAGAGTGGGCGACTGGAAACTGGGCGTGGCATGGATCTGCCCCTGCGGCGGTTTGACACAGTGCCATGCTAGGCCCGCCTGGGACGGTCGTCTAATCGCTATTCCCGATGCACTGATCGACCGCGTTTATCAGGGCGCCGGGTCGAGGCCCAGCAGGGCCCTCGCTTCGCTGAAGCAGGCATCGGCCAGTGCCGAGCGGGGCGCGCCACGGCGCAGGATCAGGCCGAGCGGGGCCAGGGTGCGGGCGTCCGCTATTGGGGTCAGCGCCAGGTGTTCGGTGAAGTCGTCCAGGCCGCTGTCCAGGGGCATGATCGCGCAGCACAGGCCGGCGCTGACGGCACGCAGCAGCTGGTGCACGGCATCGGTTTCCAGGCGTGGCTGGGGCGACAGGCCGCGGCTGCGGAAACCGTGGTCGATGGACTGGCGGAAGTGCATGCCGCCTGACAGCAGGCCGAGCGGCAGGTCGATCAGGCTTTCCCAGGACAGCGCCGGGGCCTCGAAGCTGAAGTGGCGGCGGTCGTGCAGCAGGCCCATGCGGGTCTTCGCCAGTTCCAGGCTTTCGAAGTGCTCGCGGTCGAGGCGGTCCAGGTAGGACAGGCCGAGGTCCAGCTGGTTGCGCGCCAGGCCTTCGAGAATCTGCTCGGAGCTCAGGGAATAGAGCTGGAAGCGCAGGCTCGGGTGCTCGCTGGAGAACGCCTCCACCAGGCGCATCGGATCGAAGCCGGCCAGCGGCACCATGCCCAGGCGCAGGGTCCCCACCAGTTGGCCGCGGCAGGCCGCTGCCTCGGCGTAGAGGCCGTCGTGGGCCGCCAGCAGGGTGCGCGCCCAGGCCAGCACGCGCAGGCCGGCATCGGTGAAGCCCTCAAAGCGCTGGCTGCGGATCACCAGCTCCAGGCCGAGTTCTTCTTCCAGGCTGCGCAGGCGCATGGACAAGGTCGGCTGGGTGACATGACAGCGCGCTGCCGCCTGGCCGAAATGGCGGGTTTCCTCCAGCGCGATGAGGAATTTCAGCTGCTTGATGTCCATGACGTTTCCTTGGCGTACCTGGCGATTCTAGCCTGTCGTCGCCGTGGGGCGGTTGTTCTGGAACGGGCGTCTAGACTTGCTTGTCCCAGGCGCCTGGTGCGCCATCGCTGTGGAACGAGAGGATCTGTCATGGGCATCTTCGACTTTGTCAAAGAAGCGGGCGTGAAGCTGTGGGAGACACTGGTGGGCCAGGAGGCGCAGGCCGCCGAGTCGTTGAAGGAGCACGTCGCCAAGGTGGGCCTGGGCAACCCGGCCATCGAGCTGACGGTGGAAGGCGACAAGGTGGTGGCACGCGGCGAAGTGGCGACCCAGGAAGAGAAGGAGAAGATCCTCCTCGCGCTGGGCAATGTCGAGGGTGTGGCACAGGTCGAAGACCACATCAGCGTCAGCGCGCCAGCGGTTGCGTCCGCCCGCTTCGTCACGGTGAAGAAGGGCGACACCCTGAGCGCCATCGCCAAGGCCGAATACGGCAACGCCAATGCCTACATGAAGATCTTCGAAGCCAACAAGCCAATGCTCTCGCACCCGGACAAGATCTATCCGGGACAGGTGCTGCGCATTCCCGAATAGGCGTTCAGAGGCCGTCGACGAGGGTCCGGTAACTCTCCACCGCGGCGAACTCCTCGGTGTCCTTCGGGCCCTTGCGGCTGTCCGGTTCTTTTACGGCCAGCAGTTGTGCGACGCCGTAGCGCCGGGCGCTGCGCAGGATCGGCAGGCTGTCGTCGATGAACAGGCTGCGGGCCGGATCGAAGCCGAAGTCCTGCTGCAGGGCCTGCCAGAACTGCTGGTCTTCCTTGGGGAAGCCGTAGTCGTGGGAGCTGATCAGGCGATCGAACCAGGGCGCCAGCTCGACCCGCTCCATCTTCAGCGACAGCGAGTCGCGATGGGCGTTGGTGATCAGCGCCACGCGCTTGCCGGCGTTGCGCAGGGCGGCGAGGAAGACGTCGGCGTCCGGGCGCAGCGCGATCAGGTGGGCCACCTCGCGCTTGAGGTCGCGGATCGACAGCTTGAGCTCGCGGGTCCAGAAATCCGTGCAGTACCAGTTGAGCTGGCCGGCGTTGTCGCGGAACAGCGGCAGCAGCTCGGCGTCGGCCAGTTCACGGCTGATGCCGTGGTGCTCGGCATAGCGCTGCGGCAGGTACTCCATCCAGAAGTGGTTGTCGAAGTGCAGGTCGAGCAGGGTGCCGTCCATGTCGAGCAGCACGGTGTCGATCTCGGTCCAGGGCAGTTGGGGCATGGGCGGTGTCGGTCGTATTCGAAGGGGTGTCGCCAATGCATCGCTGGTCGTCGCTGGTGTGCAATCTCCAGCGGGGACAACGGGCAAAGGCGGGGTATGATAACCCGCCGGTCATGCCTAGGAGTCCGTTATGCGTCAGAAGCCCACGGTGCTCGCTCGCGAGATAGTCGCCAGCAGCCGCCTGTTCCGTGTCGAGGAGCTGCAGTTGCGTTTCGCCAATGGCGTTGAACGCACCTACGAACGCCTGGTGGGCAAGGGCTCCGGCTACGGCGCGGTGATGGTGGTGGCCATGGCCGATGCCGAGCACGTGCTGCTGGTGGAGGAATACTGCGCCGGCACCGACGACTACCAGCTGTCCCTGCCCAAGGGCCTGATCGAGCCGGGCGAAGACGTGCTCGCCGCCGCCAACCGCGAGCTCAAGGAGGAGGCCGGCTTCGGTGCCCGCCAGCTGGAGCACCTCACCGAGCTTTCCCTGTCCCCTGGCTACATGAGCCAGAAGATCCAGGTGGTCCTGGCCCGCGGGCTCTATGCTGAAAGCCTGCCGGGCGACGAGCCCGAGCCGCTGCGGGTGGACCGCATCAGCCTGCGCGAGCTTTCGAGCCTCGCCCAGCACCAGCAGTTCAGCGAAGGACGCGCCCTGGCGGCGCTCTACCTGACCCGCGACATCCTGACCCAGCGTGGGGAGTACCCATCGTGAGCCATCCCTTGCTTTCCGACGTGATCGACCTGGTACGCCAGGCGGGCGACGTCATCCTGCCTTACTGGCGGGGCGAACTGGACGTCATTGAAAAATCCGATGCCTCGCCCGTGACGGCCGCCGACCTGGCCGCGCACAGGCTGCTGGCCGCCGGACTGGCGGCGCTGGATGCGGGCATCCCGGTGCTGTCCGAGGAAGCCGCGGACATTCCCCTGGGCGAGCGCGCCAACTGGCAACGCTGGTGGCTGGTGGACCCGCTGGATGGCACCAAGGAATTCATCGCCGGCAGCGAGGAGTTCACCGTCAATGTGGCCCTGGTGGAAGCCGGGCGGGTGGTGTTCGGCGTGGTCGGCATGCCGGTGGGCGGGCGCTGCTACTACGGGGGGGCCGGCTTGGGCGCCTGGTGCCTGGATGTCGATGAGGACGCCCATGAGATCAGCGTGCGCATCGCCCCCGACGAGGCCTTTACCGTGGTCGCCAGCAAGCGCCATTCGAGCCCGGCCCAGGAGCGCCTGCTGGCCGGCCTGAACGAGCGCTTCGGTGACCTGGCGCTGGCCAGTATCGGCAGCTCGCTGAAATTCTGCCTGCTGGCCGAAGGCTCCGCCGACTGCTATCCGCGTCTGGCGCCTACCTGCCAGTGGGATACCGCAGCCGCCCAGGGCGTGCTCGAAGGCGCCGGCGGCGAGGTGCTGGACCTGTCTGGCGAAGCCCTGACCTACGAGGCCAGGGAGACCTTCCTCAACCCGTCCTTCCTGGCCCTGCCGGTCGCCGCCGAGTGGCGGGCGGAGCTGATCCAGCTGGCGCGGGCGCTGGACTGAAAAAAGGGCCCCGAGGGGCCCTTTTTCATGGGAGCGGCAGAGCTGTGGTCCTGTAGGGTGCGCCATGCGCACCGAGACGCCTTGGTGCGCACGGCGCACCCTACGATGACGGGGTCAGGCGCCGCCACTCAATCCAGCATATCGGCGAAGCGTTCGTCCTTCTTGTACAGCAGCGGCTTGGCGAAACCGGGTACCTGGATGCCCTGGTCGCTCAGTTCGATCAGCTGTTCGTCGATCAGGTCGTTGCCGAAGTTGTAGATGATGTCGAACTCGCCGAGGCGGGCGCGGCGATCGTATTCCTCGGCGTTGGCGCGGGTCTGCTCGCGTTTCGCGCTGTAGGCGGCGAAGGCGGCCTCGCCATGGCGCTTCTTCAGCATCTTCTCTGCCAGGCGTGGCGAGATGACCACGCCCGTGGCGTTGTTGCCACCGAAACCCTTGGAGTTGATGAAGCAGACATCCATCTGGCGGTCGCCCAGGGGCAGGTCGCGGGTTTCGATCGACAGGTGCTGGCGGTGCACATCGTCGGCGACCCGGTCGATGGTCTTGATGCCCGGCAGGATGCCGTACTTGAAGGTGCCCAGGGCGGCGATCACCTGGTCGCCGCTGGCGGTGGCCAGGGAGTGGCCGACGTAGGCCTTCACCGCGGCGACGGGCCATTGCTCGATGCCAAAGGCGCCGGCGACGCGATCCAGCAGTTCCGACTCGGTGACGCGGTTGGCCGGGGTGCTGGAGCCGTGGGCATGGACGAAGCTGCGCTCGCGCACGCCGTCGGCACCGATCAGTTGGGTGGCGGCGGCCACGGCCTTGGCCAGGGTCAGGTAGTTGCCCGGGCCGGGAGCGGAGATGGATTTCTTGAAGCCGTCGGCATTGATGAAGACATCGGTCACCGCGCCGTGGATATCGGCGCCCAGCTCAAGGGCCAGGGCGTCGTCCATCAGCACCACGTACTGGCTGGATTCGGCCAGGGTGAAGCCGCAGTTCTCGCCGAAGGGACGGCTCGCGCGGCGGAAGTCGACGTCCTCGCGGCCGCCCACCTGGCGCAGGCCTTCCTCGGTGGCCAGGGCGCCCATGGCGCCGTAGCCGTCGATGCATTCCTGGGTGATCGGCGCCTCGGCATTGCCTACCAGGGCCACGCGGGCACTGCCGCTGGCGATCTGCTCGATGGCCTTCTGCAGGTTGTAGAGGAAGGTGGCGCAGGCGCCGGTGACGCTGCCGGTGGTGCCGACGCTGCCCAGCACGTAGGCGTTGATGAAGTCGGCCGGCATGGTGTTGAGGCCAAGCGGGCACTGCTTGGCGGTGACGCGGCCGCCCTTGAGGCGCGACTGCAGCATGCCGCCGAAGCCGTTCTCGTCGAGCTGGCTCATGATGCTGCCGGAGAACACGGCGATCTCGTCGGGTTGCACGCGGTTGACGATGTCCTTCCAGGGCAGGCCGACGGAGCGGATGGCGTCGGTGGCGGCCACCACCGACATTTGCAGGCCGCGCGGGTGGAAACGGGAGTTGTACAGCCCGCCCGGCTCGAAGCCGGTGGGCAACTGGCCGGCGGACTTCACCGGCAGCTCGCGGTAGCTGTCCACCTTGAAGTCGCAGGTGCCCTGCAGGGTGACGCGTACTTCGCCATTGTCCAGGGTTTCCACTTCCCAGTTGGCCGGCAGCGGTTCGGGCAATTGCTTGCGCGAGGTGGTGAAGCTCAGGGTCTGGCCGTCGCCGGCCTGGACGCTGATGTTCTTCTGCCAATGGGCGGCATCCACGTCCAGGTGCGGCTTGCCGATGCGGCGCACCAGGGTGGAGTCGAGGATCTGCGCGGCGAAGCGGGTTTCGATCGCGGCGAGCGTCAGCGGCTGGCCGTCGCTGTCGAGGTACTGGCCCTCGGCGACCGAGACCAGCTTCATCATCACGGCGAGGCCTGCCAGGGTTTCCTGGCGTGCCTGGGTGTCCAGGGTCTCGATCACGATACGGCGGAAGCCATGGTGGAACGAGCTTCGCCCTGCTGCGTTATAGCCGCCAAAACCCACAATCACTGGAAGTCGGGACATCTCTCGGAAACTCCTCAAAAAGACCATCTCATGCCGGCGGGCGGGCTTGGCTGTGGGGCGCCGCTTCAGGTCTGGCGGCTTTCTGCAGCGTCAAGCATCACGGGCCAGGTGGCATGAGCCAGGTGGCAGCTCGAATTTAACGGGATGTCTACCTGACGCGGGGTATGACTATCAAGTCACGCCTTTGGTCATTTGGTGGGGAGATTGGGAGGGGGCGATGGGGGAAGCCTTGTGGGGGCGATTTCAATCGCTAAGCAGACCGCAGGTCTGCCCATGGGGCTTTCAGGGGGCAGCTGCGCTGCCCTCAGCGAATGAATTCGCCCCCACAGGGAAGGAGCGGAGGGCCGTCAGCGGTACTCGATACCGGCCTTGCTGGTGCTGACACGGGTGCCAGACTTGCCTTCGGTGATCGCGACGATGTTTTCCAGGGAGCCGATCACCGCATCCTTGCCGGTGGCGCGGGCGAACTCCATGGCGGCCTGGACCTTCGGACCCATGGAGCCGGCGGCGAAGCCGAGGCGTTCCAGTTCATCCGGGTGGGCCTGGGCGATGGCCTTCTGGGTCGGTTTGCCCCAGTCGATATAGGCCGCGTCCACGTCGGTCGCGATGATCAGCACGTCGGCGACCAGCTCCTGGGCCAGCAGCGAGGAGCAGAGGTCCTTGTCGATCACCGCTTCGACGCCGGAGAGCTTCTTGCCCGATTCGTCATACATGGTCGGGATGCCGCCACCGCCAGCGCAGATGACGATGGTGCCTTTCTCCAGCAGCCACTTGACCGGACGAATCTCGAAGATGCGCTTCGGACGTGGGCTGGCGACCACGCGACGGAACTTGTCGCCGTCGGGCGCGATGCTCCAGCCTTTCTCCTTGGCCAGTGCCTCGGCGTCTTCCTTGGAGTACACCGGGCCGATCGGCTTGGTCGGGTTCTGGAAGGCCGGGTCCTTCGCGTCGACTTCGACCTGGGTGAGGATGGTGGCGAACGGCACTTCGAAGGGCAGCAGGTTGCCCATTTCCTGTTCGATCATGTAGCCGATCATGCCTTCGGTCTCGGCACCGAGAACGTCCAACGGGTAGGGCGTGACCTTGTCATAGGCCGCACCCTGCAGGGCCAGCAGGCCGACCTGCGGGCCGTTGCCGTGGGCGATCACCAGTTCGTTGCCGGAGGCCACCTTGGCGATCTGCTCGCAGGCAATGCGCACGTTGTCGCGCTGATTCTCCGCGGTCATGGCCTCGCCACGGCGCAGCAGGGCGTTGCCGCCCAGGGCGATGACTAGTCGCATGCTTGTTCTCCTCGGGTAGGGGGTGGAAAACCGCGGTGCGGATTTTCCACCCGGCGCATCAGATGTCCGCCAGGGTCGATACCAGGATCGCCTTGATGGTGTGCATGCGGTTTTCCGCCTGGTCGAAGGCGATGCAGTAGGGCGACTCGAAGACGTCGTCGGTCACCTCGATGCCATTGGCCAGGTGCGGATACTGCGCGGCGATCTGCTGGCCGACCTTGGTCTCGCTGTTGTGGAAGGCCGGCAGGCAGTGCATGAACTTCACCCGCGGGTTGCCGGCGGCCTTCATCATGTCCATGTTGACCTGGTAGGGCAGCAGTTCCTTGATGCGCTCGCCCCAGGCTTCCACTGGCTCGCCCATGGAGACCCAGACGTCGGTGTGGATGAAGTCCACGCCCTTGACCGCTTCCTTGGCGTCTTCGGTGAGGGTGATGCGGGCGCCGCTTTCCTCGGCGAATTTCTTGCAGGCGGCGACGTGTTCGTCACTCGGCCACAGGGCCTTGGGTGCGGCGATGCGGACGTCCATGCCGAGCTTGGCGCCGATCAGCAGCAGGGAGTTGCCCATGTTGTTGCGGGCGTCGCCCAGGTAGGCGTAGGAGATGTCGTGCAGCGGCTTGTCGCTGTGCTCGCGCATGGTCAGCACGTCGGCGAGCATCTGGGTCGGGTGGTACTCGTCGGTCAGGCCGTTGAACACCGGCACCCCGGCG
>RCUL01001070.1_pt1 | contig 11116 bp, 9 predicted proteins | sample 2167521 | NCBI WGS metagenome assembly RCUL01 (sample SAMN09932745, study PRJNA488358) | compost metagenome | feature: garden; material: soil; isolation source: compost soil in acetic acid-enriched culture | place: Germany: Experimental Botanical Garden Goettingen | collected 2016-01-27 | reverse complement strand
GGTGCTGCTGGCGGTATCGGTCGGGCCTCGGCCATCGCCTTCGCGGCGAAGGGCGTGAAGGTCGCGGTAGTGGATTGTCTGCGTGACGGTGCGGAAGAAACCGTGCGCATGATTCGTGAGGCGGGTGGCGAAGCGAGCTTCTTCCCCTGTGATGTGACCCAGGATAGTCAGGTTAGGGACCTGACCGCGCAGGTTCTGGCGACTTACGGGCGGATCGATTACGCCGTCAACAATGCGGGGATCGAGCGTGAGAAGGAACGCCTGGGCGAAGTCAGCGAGGATGTCTACGACGCGCTGATGGACGTGAACGTCAGGGGCGTGTGGCTGTGCATGAAGTATCAGGTGCAAGCCATGTTGGCCCAGGGAGGCGGCGCGATCGTCAACACCGCCTCGGTCGCCGGCCTGCGTGGCGTGCGCAAGATGGGCATTTATTCTGCCACCAAGCACGCCGTGGTGGGCCTCACCCAATCAGCCGCCCTCGATTACGCGAAGCTGGGTATTCGGGTGAACGCCGTGTGCCCGGGTGTCATCGAGACGCCCATGTATCGGCACATGGTGGCGGCTGATCCGAAGCTCGCGGCCTGGGCGGCCAAGGTGCATCCGATCGGTCGGTTGGGGCGCCCGGAGGAAATCGCGGCCACCGTGCTGTTCCTCTGCAGTGACGGCGCCAGCTTCATCACTGGCCAGGCTATTGCCGTGGACGGCGGCCTAACCGCCCTTTGATTCCCCGCTCACCCAAGGTGGTTTCCGTCATGCCCCAACACGACTCGCCCGTTTCCTTGCTGCACGGCTTCGTCAATGCGCTCGATTTCACCGGCAAGACCGTCCTGGTCGTCGGTGGCTCCAGTGGTATCGGCAATGGCATCGCCCAGGCCTTCCGCAGCCTCGGTGCCGAGGTCCACGTCTGGGGCACTCGCCCCCAGGCCGCCGACTACAACGAGGAGGAGGGTTCCGACTTGCGGGGCCTGCACTATGCCCAGGTCGAGCTGTCGGAGCAGGCGGCCATCGACAGCGTCGAGCCGGCGTTCGCTCGGCTCGACGTGCTGGTGCTCGCGCAGGGCACGATTCTCTACCGGCGCGCGGAATTCGACTTGTCAGGGTTCGACAAGGTGATGCGCGTCAATCTCGACAGCGTGATGGCCTGCGCGATCAAGTTCCAGCCGATGTTGCGGGAAAGTCGCGGCGCGCTGATCACCTTGAGCTCGACCGCAGGGTTCCGCAGCACGCGGGGCAATCCGGCGTACTCGGCGTCCAAGCATGGTGTCGTCGGTCTCACCGCTACTCTGGGCGATGCCTGGGCTGCCGAAGGCATCCGCGTCAATGGCATTGCACCGGGGCTGGTCGAAACCAAGTTGACCCGCGTGTCCACCCAGTCCCCTGCACGGCTGGAAGGGCTGCTCGCGCGTATTCCCCTCGGTCGCATGGGGCTCCCTGAAGAAATGGCCGGCGCCGCGCTGTTCCTGGCCTCACCGTTGTCCTCGTACATGGTCGGACAAACCCTCCTGGTGGATGGCGGCCTGACCCTGGCCTGATCCTGAACCCAATTATTGGTCGCCGATGCGCCCCTAAAATCGCTGGAGAAACGCTGATGTGGTCTTTTGAAACCGATGCCGAGTTTCAAGCGGAGCTCGACTGGATCGATGAATTCGTCCGCACTCGCGTCGAGCCGCTCGATCACGTGCTGGATTGCCCCTACGACGTGAAGAACCCGGCCAATATGCGTCTGGTCCGGCCCCTGCAGGCCGAGGTCAAGGCGCGCGGCTTGTGGGCCAGCCATCTCGGCCCCGAGCTGGGTGGCGCGGGCTTCGGTCAGGTCAAATTGGGCCTGATGAACGAAATCCTCGGTCGCTCGGAGTTCGCGCCGATCGTATTCGGTTGCCAGGCGCCGGACAGCGGTAACGCCGAGATCCTTGCTCACTTCGGTACCGCCGAGCAGAAGAAGCGTTGGCTGGAGCCTTTGCTGGCCGGCGAAATCGTTTCCTGCTTCGCGATGACCGAGCCGCAAGGCGGGGCCGACCCGCAGGTCTTCACCACTACTGCCGTGCGTGACGGTGACGAGTGGGTGATCAATGGCAAGAAATGGTTCGCCTCGAACGCGCGCTTTGCCGAATTCTTCATCGTCATGGTCGTGACCGATGCCGATGCGCCGCTGATCTCCAGCCAGTCGATGTTCATCGTCCCGGCCGGTACTCCTGGCGTTGAAATCATTCGGAATGCCGGCTTCGCCTCGGAGAAAATCGACACTCACGCCTACATGCGTTTCGACAATGTACGGGTGCCGGTCGACCATATTCTCGGTGGCGTCGGCCAGGCCTTCGTGGTGGCCCAGACCCGTCTCGGTGGTGGCCGCATTCACCATGCGATGCGCACCATCGGCGAAGCCAAGGCGATTCTCGACATGCTCTGCGAGCGCGTCCTGTCCCGGGTGACCAAGGGCGAGCAGCTGGCCCGCAAGCAAATGGTCCAGGAGAAAATCGCTGACAGCTGGATCGAGCTCGAGCAGTTCCGCCTGCTGGTACTGCGTACCGCCTGGCTGATCGACAAGCACCAGGACTACAAACGGGTGCGCAAGGACATCGCGGCGGTGAAAGCCGCCATGCCCAAGCTGCTCCACGATATCGCTGCCCGTGCCCTGCACCTGCACGGCTCCATCGGTGTATCCAACGAGATGCCGTTCGTGCATAGCGTGGTCAACTCGTTCTTCCTCGGCTTGGCCGACGGCCCGACCGAGGTGCACAAAGTCACCGTGGCACGCGAAATCCTGGCCGGTTACAAGGCGACTGATGACCTGTTCCCGTCCTATCACCTCCTGCGTCAGCGCGAGCATGCGCTGAGCCTGTACGGCGATGCGCTGGATGATCTGCAGGGCGTGCTGTGACGCGCGCCGACAGGAGATCGCGATGAGCAATCTGCAAAACGGCCTGGATTGGCAGGCATTGGTGGATATCGCCCGCCTGGAACAGTGGATGGATGCCCAAGGGTTGGGTGAGGGCGCCATCAGCAATGCCCAGGCGCTCGCCGGTGGTACACAAAACCTGCTGCTGCGTTTTCAGCGCAGCGGTGGTGACTATGTGCTGCGGCGTCCGCCCCTGCATCCGCGGGTGGATGGCAACAGCACCATGCGCCGCGAAATGCGTGTGCTGACAGCCCTGGCCGCAACCGAAGTACCGCACGCGGGCTTTATTGCCGGCTGCGTCGATACCGAGGTGCTTGGCTCAGCGTTCTACCTGATGAAGCCCATCGAAGGTTTCAACGCCTGTGCCGAGATGCCGGGCCTGCACGCGGGTGATCCGGCTATTCGCCATGCCATGGGTATGGCTCTGGCCGATGGCGCGGCGGCGCTTGGCAACGTGGATTTGGACAAGGTCGGCCTCACCGATCTAGGCAGGCTCGACGGTTTTCTGGAACGTCAGGTTCCGCGCTGGAAAGGCCTGCTGGACAGCTACGGGGAATTCGAAGGTTGGGCCGGTCCGTCGGCGCTGGGCGAGGTCGAGGTCATCGGTCGCTGGCTTGAAGAGCGCCGTCCGCAGTCCTTCGTGCCTGGCCTGATGCATGGTGATTACCATCTGGCCAACGTCATGTTTCGACGCGACGGCCCGCAACTGGCGGCCGTCGTCGACTGGGAAATGACCACATCGGGCGATCCACTGGTCGATCTCGGCTGGATGCTCGCCACCTGGCCGGACGCCAACGGCACTTCGGCCGGGCCGCCCGCGCCGCAGCCTTGGGGCGGTTTTCCCAGTGCCGATGAGCTGATCGCTCGTTACGCTCAGGGTAGCCAGCGCGATCTGGATAACGTGCAGTGGTATGCGGTACTGGCCTGTTACAAGCTCGGCATCGTTCTTGAAGGCACTCACGCTCGCGCTTGCGCTCGCAAGGCTCCGCGGGAAACCGGTGAGCAGCTGCATCACGCGGCGCAGAGGCTCTTCGAGCGCGCCAGCCAGTGGGTCGACAGCTCGCGCTAGCACCTTGTCAGCCCCGAAAAACTACTGGAACGGCATGTGGCGTTTATGGGTGCGAAAGCTGCCCTGGCGTCACGGGCCGAGGGCGGGCCGCTGTTTGCCTCCCCCCCCCCACCCACGATCCCCCCGTCCCGAGCGGGTACAGCCCATAACCGCTGCGCAAGTATGCAGGGGCGGTTTGCTCGAGCCGTGGAAACCAGAATCCAGAAAGCCGAAGCAGGCTCAATTTAATGTGGAGATTGTGATGTCGCAGAAACCGTATGTTGCCGGGGTTGGCATGATCCCGTTCCTGAAGCCCGGTGCCAGTGGTTCCTACATCGAGATGGGCGCCGAAGCGACCCGCCTCGCCTTGAAAGATGCCGGCCTGGACTACAACCTGGTTCAGCAGGCCTATGTCGGTTACGTCTACGGCGATTCCACCTGCGGTCAGTCGGCGCTCTACGAAGTCGGCATGAGCGGTGTGCCGGTGGTCAACGTCAACAACAACTGCTCCACCGGTTCCAGCGCGCTGTTCCTGGCGCGCCAGGCAGTGGAAAGCGGCGCGGTGGAATGCGCCCTGGCCCTGGGCTTCGAGCAGATGCAGCCCGGCGCCCTGGGTTCGGTGTTCAATGATCGCCCGGCCATCATGGCCAAGCACCTGGCGATGGCGGACGAGCTGACCGCTGATGCGGTTGGCGTGCCGATGGCCCTGCGCCAGTTCGGCGGCGCCGGTCGTGAGCACATGCAGAAGTACGGCACCCAGATGAGCACCTTCGCGGCGATTCGCGCCAAGGCCAGCCGCCACGCCGCCAACAACCCGCTGGCGCTGTTCCGCAAGGTCGTCACCACCGAAGACGTGATGAACGACCAGGTGATCTGGCCGGGCGTGATGACCCGCCTGATGGCTTGCCCGCCGACCTGTGGCGCCGCTGCCGCGATCATCTGCTCCGAAGCCTTCGCCAAGAAGCACGGCCTGCGCACTGACGTAGTGATCCTCGCCCAGTCGATGACCACCGACCGCCCGGTTGCCCTCGAAGCCCGTTCGATGATCGAGGTCGTCGGTTTCGACATGGCCCAGCGCGCGGCCAAGGAAGTCTACGAGAAGGCCGGCGTCGATCCGCGCGACATCCGCGTCGCCGAGATGCACGACTGCTTCGCCCACAACGAGCTGCTGACCTACGAAGCCCTGGGCTTCTGCCCGGTGGGTGGCGCCGAGAAATTCGTTCTCGACGGCAACAACACCTACGGCGGCCAGGTTGTGACCAACCCGTCTGGTGGCCTGCTGTCCAAAGGCCATCCGCTGGGCGCCACCGGCCTGGCCCAGTGCTACGAGATGACCCATCAGCTGCGTGGTACCGCCGCAGCGCGTCAGGTCGAAGGCGTGAACCTCGCCCTGCAGCACAACCTGGGCCTGGGCGGTGCCTGCGTCGTCACCCTGTACGGCCGCGCCTGATGCCGCTCACGTGCGCCCAGTGGGCGCACGTGTTGAGAAGAACCCTGATAGGAGACAAGTGAAATGGCAGACAAGAGTCTGATCGGCCGTTCGCTCGGCGTCACCAGCGCCGAGGTGGAAAAAGGCCGCCTGCGCTTCTTCGCCAAGGCCATTGGCGAGACCGATCCGGTCTACACCGACGAAGCCGCTGCCCGAGCGGCCGGCTACACGTCGCTGCCCGTACCGCCGACCTTCCTGTTCTGCCTCGCCGGCGAAGGTCGCGATCTGGTCGAGCAACTGGACATCTTCGGTTTTGATCTCGGTCGCATCCTGCACGCCGAGCAGTCCTTCGTGTACCACCAGGTCGCCGTGGCCGGTGACACCCTGACCTTCGACACCCGGGTCGCCGATGTGTACGACAAGAAGGGCGGCGCCCTGCAATTCGTGGTCAACGAAACCCGCGTGACCAACCAGGATGGCGAGCACATCGCCGACCTGCGTTCGTCTCTCGTCCAGCGTTGAGGAGCCGTCGATGACTACCATTCAATACTCCGATATCCAGGTTGGCGACGCCATTCCGCTGCTCAAGCTGCAGCCGGTCAACCGCACCACCCTGGCCCTGTACTGCGGCGCTTCGGGCGACCACAACCCGATCCACGTCGACATCGACTTCGCCCGCAAATCGCGCATGCCCGATGTGTTCGCCCACGGCATGTTGTCCGCCGCCTACCTGGGCCGCCTGCTGACGCAGTGGGTGCCGCAGAGCCAGGTACGCAGTCTGTCGATCCGCTTTACCGGTATTACCCAGCTCGGCCACATCCCGACTTGCACTGGCACGATCACCGAGAAGTTCGAAGAGAACGGTGAGCAGCGCGTGCGTCTGGCGATCCGCTGCGGCAACCAGCACGGCGAAGAAAAGCTCGCCGGCGAAGCCGTGGTCGCCCTGGCCTGATCTCCCACTCAAATTCTTAGGAACAGATAAATGAAAAAGCTCGAAGGCAAAGTCGCCCTGGTCACCGGTTCCGGTCGTGGCATTGGTCGTGAAGTCGCCCTGCAACTGGCCGCCTATGGCGCCAAGATCGTGGTCAACGACCTGGATGCCGCGCCGGCCGAAGAAGTGGTCGCGGAAATCCGCGCCGCCGGTGGCGAAGCCATGGCCTGCGTGGGCAGCGTCACCGCCGTCGATTTCGCCGATCGCTTCGTACAGACCGCCGTGCAGAACTACGGCGCCATCGACATCATCATCAACAACGCCGGCTACACCTGGGACAACGTCATCCAGAAGATGACCGACGAGCAGTGGTACGCGATCATCGACTGCCACCTCACCGCGCCATTCCGCATCCTGCGCGCCGCCCAGCCAGTGTTCAGCGCCCAGGCCAAGAAGGACGCTGCCGAAGGCCGCGAAGTGTTCCGCAAGATCGTCAACATCTCCTCCGTTGCGGCTGGCGGTAACCCTGGTCAGTCCAACTACTCCGCAGGCAAGGCCGGCATCCTCGGCATGACCAAGACCCTGGCCAAGGAGTGGGGCCGCCTCAAGGTCAACGTCAACGCCGTGGCCTTCGGCTTCATCGACACCCGCCTGACCCAGGCGCTGGCCGGCGACGAGAGCAAGACCGTGAGCATCGAAGGTCGCGAGATCAAGGTCGGCGTGCAGAAGGCCGTGGTCGACGGCGCCAGCCAGATGATCCCGCTGGGCCGCCCGGGCACCCCGGTCGAGGCCGCCGGTTCGGTGGTCATGCTCTGCCTGCCGGAAGCCAACTACGTGTCGGGTCAGACCCTTATCTGTGGCGGCGGCATCGGCAACGTCTAACGACCTGACGGTCTTTCCGGGCACGTGCTCGTCTGCAAGCGAGACGTGCTCGGTCACGCAAAATTTTGAGGTAATCACCATGCTGGACAACTACCGCTCGCCTTGGCTGGACGATGAAGTCGCACCCTTTGCCGACAGCGTCCGCCGCTTTGTCACCCAGACCTTGGCCCCGCGCGAAGAGCAATGGCGCGAACAGCACCAGACCGACCGCGAGTCCTGGCTGGCCTGCGGCGAGATGGGCATGATCCTGCCCGACGTGCCGGTCGAGTACGGTGGCTCCGGCGGTACCGCCGCACACGTGGCGGTGGTCCTCGGTGAAATGGCCTATGCCGATGTCACCGGACTGGGCCTGAGCATCAACCATATCGTCGGCCACTACATTCTCGACGACGGTACCGAAGCACAGAAGCAGTACTGGTTGCCGAAAATCGCCTCCGGTGAAGTGATCTGCTCGGTGGCCATGACCGAGCCGGGCACCGGCTCCGACCTGCAAGCGGTGCGCGCCCGCGCAGTGAAACAGGGTGACAAGTACGTCATCAACGGCGCCAAGACCTTCATCACCAACGGCCAGATGTGCGACATGGTCGCGGTGGTCGCGAAGACCGATCCCGAAGGCGGCTCCAAGGGCATCTCGATCTTCCTGGTCGACACCAAGCTGCCGGGCTTCCGCCGCGGCAAGTGTCTGGACAAGGTTGGCATGCAGTCGGCGGACACCTCGGAAATGTTCTTCGACGACGTCGAAGTCCCGGCTGACTGCCTGCTCGGCGGCGTCGAAGGTAAGGGCTTCTACACCCTGATGAAGCAACTGCCTTACGAGCGTACGCAAATCGCCATTGGCTCGGCCGCAACCATGGAGCGCGCCCTGCAGGTGACCCTGGAGTACACCAAGGACCGCAAGGTGTTCGGCAAGCCGGTGCTGGATTTCCAGAACACCCGCTTCACCCTGGCTGACGTCAAGGCCACGGTATTCGCGTCGCGGACCTTCTGCGATCACCTCATCCAGCAGTGGATCGACGGCAAGCTCGACTCGACCCTGGCCTCGATGGGCAAGTTCTGGCTGACCGAGCGCCAGGGCGAAGTCATCGACCGTTGCCTGCAGTTCTTCGGCGGCTACGGCTACATGAACGAGTACCCGATCGCGCGCATGTGGACCACCGCCCGCGTGCAGCGCATCTACGGCGGCGCCAACGAGATCCAGCGCGAGCTGGTCGGTCGGTCGCTCTGAGCCAAAAGGCTGCAATACCTGCCACGGACGGCCAGCGTTTCCCCACGGCACCCCCGGGTTCGCCTGTAGTGCGGGTGCCGTTTTTTATTCCGGTGTTAGGCGGTCGACGAGGTATCGGACACCCATGCGGGAGACGGGTCGCCGTTCCCGGGCATCTATGAGGACTCGCTCCGCACTGGGCGTGGCCGCTGATGGTGTGGAGGGGCGCCGTTGCGAGGCGTGATCCGAACCGGACCCACTACAAAAACAAGATTGGAGGTTTCGATGTACATGACCCAAGGGTTGCATCGCCATATGCAGCAGCGCCCCAACGCCACTGCCGTCCGCTCCCAGGGCTGCAGCCTGACCTTTGCACAGCTCGGCGATCGCGTCGCTCGGCTGGCGGGCGCGCTGCAAAGCCTGGGTGTGGCCAATGGCGAACGGGTGGCAATGCTGTCGCTCAACTCGTCGCGCTATATCGAGTATTACCTGGCGGTGCCCTGGGCCGATGCCGTGCTCAATCCGGTCAATATCCGCTGGAGCGCGGCGGAAATCATCTATTCGCTGGACGACTCGGAAACCGCGGTACTGATCGTCGACGATGCCTTTCGAGCGCTGGGTGCCCAGGTCGCCAGCGAGGCGAAAAGTATCCGCCTGGTGATCTATGCCGGAGACGGCGAAACGCCCGACGGCATGCTGAGCTACGAAGCGCTGATTGCCGACCATCAGCCGGTCGAGGACGCCCATCGCCATGGTGATTCGCTGCTGGGGATCTTCTACACCGGCGGCACCACCGGCTTCCCCAAGGGAGTCATGCTTAGCCACAACAATATGGGCTTCTCTGCGCTGGCTGCCCTCAACCGCGCGGACTTCGGCCCGCACACCATCTACCTGCATGCCATGCCAATGTTCCACCTGGCTGACCTGGCGGTAATGGTCGGACTGTTCATCACTGGCGGCTCGCACATCGTGCTGCCGGCCTTCAAGCCACAGGATGTACTCGAGCAGATCAGCCAGGAGGGAGCCAGCGATACCCTGCTGGCGCCGACCATGATCCAGATGCTACTCGACTGGCGCGAGGCTAACCCGGCTGCAGCTGCGCTCGACCTGAGCTCGCTGCACGAGATTACGTACGGAGCCTCGGCCATTTCGCCCGCCTTGCTCGACCGTGCCCGCCAGGCCTTCCCGTCGGCCAAGTTCATCCAGGGCTATGGCATGACCGAACTGGCCCCCAGCGCCACCATGCTGGGTGCCGAGTATCACTGCGAGGAGCATCAGCGCAGCGGCAAGATGTACTCGGCCGGCCTGCCGATCAACTGCGTGGAAATCCGCATCGGCGATGCCGAGGACCGCGAAGTGCCACGCGGCACCGTCGGCGAAATCCTCGTGCGCGGGCCGAACGTGATGATGGGGTACTGGAACCGACCAGAAGCCACGGCCGAAGCGCTGCGTAACGGCTGGATGCATACCGGTGACGGCGGCTACATGGATGCCGATGGCTTCATTTATATCTGCGACCGCCTCAAGGACATGATCGTCAGCGGCGGCGAGAACATCTACACCGCCGAAGTCGAGAACGCCATTGTCAGCCATCCGGCGATAGCGCAGGCCGCGGTAATCGGTATCCCCTGCGACAAATGGGGTGAAACAGTGCACGCCGTGATCATCCTCAAGCCCGGCGCCAGCGTTACCGAAGACGAAGTGGTTGACCACTGCCGCGAACGCATCGCCGGCTACAAGTGCCCGCGCAGCGTCGAATTCCGCGACAGCCTGCCGCTGTCGAGCGTCGGCAAGGTGCTCAAGACCGACTTGCGTGCCCCGTTCTGGGAAGGCCGCAAACGCGGCATCGCCTGATTCGCGGCCGGGGAGGGCGCCAGCCACCTTCGACCGCCTGGTCGTCCGCGTCGGTCATCGACCGGGGCGGACGACATCTTCGAGTGCAAATACCAGTCACAGGGATGCATAACAATGACAAGAGATGTTGCTAAAGCCGGCACTCGGCGAGCTTTCCAACGCCACCTGCTGGCGTCCGCCATTGCTTTGGGGATCAGTCTCCCGGCCGGTGCGGGGGATTTCAGCTTGGGAGAAATCGAGGGGCGTTTCGATTCCTCGTTGTCCATCGGGGCCAGCTGGGCCGTACGTGGCCCCGATCCATCGTTTATCTCCAACGCCAATTCGCAGGGCGTGCGTGGCGCCTCCGGGTCGCGCACCGTCGACGACAACCGCCTGAACTTCAAGAAGGGCGAAACCTTCTCGAAGATCTTCAAGGGACTGCATGACCTGGAGCTGAAATATGGCGACAGCGGCGTGTTCGTGCGCGGCAAGTACTGGTACGACTTCGAGCTGAAGGACGAACACCGGCTGTTCTACGACATCGACGACAGTGGTCGCGATGACCTGGCCAAGTCCTCGGGCGCCGAGTTCCTCGATGCCTTCGTCTACCACAACTACAACCTCGGCGAGCGGCCTGGCAACGTGCGGGTGGGCAAGCAGGTGGTCAGCTGGGGCGAAAGCACCTTTATTCAGAACAGCATCAACTCGATCAACCCGCTGGACGTCGCCGCGCTGCGTCGGCCTGGCGCGGAAATCAAGGAAGGCCTGATCCCGGTCAACATGCTCTACCTGTCCCAGGGCGTGACCGACAACTTCACCGCCGAGGCCTTCTACCAGCTGGAGTGGGAGAAGACCATCGTCGACAACTGCGGCACCTTCTTCGCCAGCGACGT
>RCUL01001068.1_pt1 | contig 11133 bp, 7 predicted proteins | sample 2167521 | NCBI WGS metagenome assembly RCUL01 (sample SAMN09932745, study PRJNA488358) | compost metagenome | feature: garden; material: soil; isolation source: compost soil in acetic acid-enriched culture | place: Germany: Experimental Botanical Garden Goettingen | collected 2016-01-27 | reverse complement strand
GTACGAGTTCATGGGCCCAGAGCGCGACGTCGTTGAGGGCGGCCTCCTCGCTGCGGAACACGATGATGTCCACCAGGGTGACGGCTTGCACGTCGGGGTTCTGCAGCATGGTGTTGGCGGCGTTGAATTCGGTGTCGTCGCCGATCTTGTAGCGGGCGGTCTCCAGCACCTGCAGGTCGAAGTAGTCTTCGAGCTGGACGCGGATGTTCAGCGGGATTGGTCGCACATCGCCGGCCGCAGCAGTGTTGCGCGACTGCACCAGCCACGTCTCCAGTCCGGACGCAGCCATCTTGCCAACACTGTCGTAGATCTCGCCCATCTCCTCCCGGGTGCCGGGGGCGCAGAAGCAGGTGAGCATGCAGACCTCGTGCTGGCCGGCCGGACAGGCGAGCCCGGCGGACGCGCTGCCGGTGGCAAGCAGCAGGGCGCAGAGGAGTGATTGGCGCAGGAAAACAGCAGGCAAGGGGGGCTCCGCGAGGCATTGGCGATCGGCACGCGCTACTTTGAGCAGCGCCGCGCCCGTTGTCGAATCACGGGTTGGACCGCTGCGGCCCGCGTTCGTTGCCCGGGTAGCCGGTGCTTTTTCCGGCCGTGAGCCGCTGGCCAGATCCCCTCCGCGCACCGGCCGATTCGAGACGATCCAGGGCGGCCTGGCGAAGCGGGTACGAGCCAGGTCGCACCCGCTCCTGGCGTCTTCAGCGCTTGATCGGGGAAATCTTCGACCCCTCGATGCCGATGCCTGCCATCAAGCCTTGCTGATCGAAGATGAACGCGTAGGCATCGTCCTTCAGCGTGGTGCTGGACAGCTTCTTCGCTACCCCGGAGTCCACCACGACCACGGTCGGCCCGACACCGATTTCCCAGCCCTTGGTCTCGCCGATATATTTCACCATCTCTTCGTTCATCAGGAACACCACATAGCCGTACGACTGCGCGCCGGCCTGCAGCCCCCAGGAACCGCTGACGGAGTTGTAGTAGCCGGTCACCTTCGAGCCGCGCATCAGCGCGCCCTCGCCATAGCTGCCGCCAAACACCAGCCCCGCCTTCACTATCTTCGGAAAGACGAGTACCGCCTTGGCATTGCGCGCGATGGTTTCGGCAAAGGGATTGGACTTGTAGAGGGTCTGCAACGCCTGCCGGCAGTCCTGGTCCAGGTCCTCTGCGGTAGCGGCAGTCGCGCTATTCATAAGGCCCACGGATATCAGTGACAGGGTCGTGAAGACGATCGAGAGAAAGAAGCGCAGAGATTGGGTCATTGTCGTGCTCCGATGCTGGCGATGGGCAGCATGTGACGAGTCACTGAGCCGCAGCCCGCACATGCAACAGACGGGTTCCGCCGCCTGCGGGAAATCATCCGGCGCACCATGGGTTGCTCGCGTGGCGAGCTGCTACCTGGAAAGGCTCGATCCAGGATCGCCACGACCGACGGGCTGCGGACGAATCGCTCATGAGTGTAGATCTGAACCCGCCCCGGTGCCCGGTGGGGGCACATGGGCGGTCGGTCATTGTCCAGCCACCTTCTGCAGGGTCTTGCGCGGCCCAGAAATAAAAAAACCGCCCGCGCCATACGGCGCGGGCGGCAAACGGGTACCGCCATTTAGCACCCGGTCCACATGCTCATTGCATCAGGCGACGTTCTGTTCGGCCTTCGATTCGGTCTTGGCCGGCTGGATGTGTACGACCTGTACCGGCACCGCCTCGACCTTCGGCTGCGGCTTGGCATAGCGCTGCGGGGCGAAGTCGTGCAGCAGCTGGGCCTCGCGGGCCCTGACGCGCTCGACGCTGGCCAGCTTGACGTGGCCGTAGCCGCGGATCTCCTCGGCCAGCGCGGCGATGCGCACGGCGGCGTCGAGGTTGTCTGCGTTCAGCTGCGGCAGCAGTTCGCGGATGCGCGCGGCGTATTCCTCGATCAGTCGGCGCTCCATGCGCCGCTCCTCGGTCTTGCCGAACAGGTCCAGCGCGCTGCCGCGCAGGCCCTTGGCCAGCAGCGGGGCCTAGCCATGCTCTGGTCTTGGGCGGGCGCTCACGTAAGTATGGCCGCCGCGTGTTGGGGCTGGAGAGGTAGTGAGACTCGCAAAGATCGGTGCTGGGAGCAGCACCCAGAGTTCGATGCCATGTATAGTTCTCCGCTATACACGCTTGGGGGATTTTTATGGGAACCGAAAAGTCTATTGCCATCAGCTTCCGCGTCACTCCGCGCATGAAACGCCTTTTCGAGGCCGCCGCAAGTCATGAGCGAAGGAGCTTGACGAACATGCTGGAGGTGCTTGTCGAGGACTACTGTGCCCGGAACGGTCTTGAGGTCGACCAGTCTGATCGCGCTCACACGAATCAAATTTCAGGTAGTGACCCCGTATGAGCTGGATCCTCGACGCGCTTGGAGGACTGCATCCCTCTCTGGCCACGCTGCAGGGGTTACCGCTGTTGATCTTTCTCCTCGTTGCAGTTCTGACCCTGTTATTCCTGCTTGGCTATGCCATCAAGGGAACTCAGGTCTGCAGGCAGCTTCGCTTTGCACTCAAGGGGATCCGAGCACTCAAAAAAGAGCAGCGGCCACCAAAGTCTGAGGAGTTGGCAAAACTATTCAAGGCTGAGCCGCTCAAGCATCTCTGGGAGGAGTTCGCGGATACTCTTCATGAGCTCCGCAAAGCGTCCTCCGGTGAGCTCGTCTTGAGCGAAGTTCGAGCCACCGTTCCCGCAGAGGTTCTCTTCAACAAGGAAGTGCTGGTCGACAGTCGCATGTTCGACGAATTCACCCGGCATCTGCCGGGTGTGCTGACGGGCTTGGGCATCATCGGTACCTTTGCGGGCTTGCTCCAGGGATTGTCAGACTTCGATCCTACATCTTCGGAGAAGGCGGTCGCAGGGTTGAAGCCTTTGCTGGACGGGGTCAGCCATGCCTTCGTCGCATCTGGTACAGCCATTGGCTGTGCAATGGTGGTCGTATTCATCAGTCGATTTGTCCTCGCCTATTTCTACCGGCTTGTAGAGCGGTTGGCGCATGGCATCGACAGCCTTTATGCCACTGGAGCTGGTGAGGAATACCTGGCGCGTCTGGTGAAATCCTCGGAGCAAAGCGAGGCCAACACAGCACAGCTCAAGGATGCTCTGGTTGAAGACCTGTCCAAGCTGATGACCAACCTCGTCGAAAGACAGATTGCCGCCCAACAGGGTGCAACCATTGAGCTTGGCAGGGCTATTGGCGACTCGATCACTGATGCTCTGGAGGTACCGTTGAAGCGAGTCAGTGATGCCATGGAAAATACGGCCAAGGGCAATGGCGAGCAGGTCTCAGGGATGCTTGAGACCTTGCTGACAGGCTTTATGGCGAAGCTTGAAGACACCTTTGGCGGACAGATGCGAGGTATCAACGAGCAGATGCAGAACTCTATGAATGCCATGACTGCAGTGCAGGGATCTTTGCAGGAACTGCTGGCCGACATCAAAAAGACTAACGAGCATGCTGCAGACCAGATGAGCGGGAAGCTCGAAGATGCCATGAAAAAGGCAGCTGACAACCAGCAATTGCTGACCGATCAGATGCGACAATTCGTTCAGGACTTCCGCAGCCTAGTCAATGAGGAGCAGGACAAGTCCAAGCGTGCGATGGATGATGCAGTGATGAAGGTTTTGGGCGAAGTCGCTCTCTCGATGGAGCGTATGGAGCAGGTGCGAAAAGCTGCTGCAACGGAGGAGTCAAGTCGCAATGCAGAGCTCGGTAATAAAACTAATCAGCTGGTCGGTGGGCTAACTACCCAAGTGGATGGCCTGCTCAAGGCTGTTGCCGACCAAGTCACCAAGACCCAGCAAAACATTGACGCCTTTGGAAGCGTATCGCTTCGTGCGATTGACGGTATGAATCAGGGGGCGCTTACCATGGGGACTGCAGCTCAGAGATTCGAGACAGCGAGCAACTCGGTGTCAGGTGTTCTGGAGGGCTCCTCCAGGCTTTCCGAACAGATGGTTACTGCTGCTGCGGGTCTCCAGTCTGCATCGACGGCGGTCCAGCGTAGCGTTGAGCAGTACGATGCCACCCGCAAGACTGTGGATGCTCAGGTGGCCTCCCTGACCGGACTTATCGAGTCGGCACGCCGTGAGGCCGGTTTATCCAAGGAGCTCATCGAAAGCATGAAAGCCAGCGTTGAGTCTCTGCGCCGCGCCGAAGGCGAGAGCCGTAGCCACCTGGACCAAGTTAATGCGGCACTTGAGAAGGCCTTCAGCGATTTTGGCAGTGCGCTCGTGAGTCAGATCAAGAACACCATTGCCGAGACGGATCGCCACCTTGCACAAGGCACAGGCCACCTCACGGGTGTCGTGCAGGAACTGGCTACCGCTGTGCAACGCATGAGAAAGGCCTGATATGTTGACTCGCATCGTACTCAAACGCGGGGTCAGGTCCGAAGGTGAAAGTCCGTTCTGGATTTCATTTTCCGACCTGATGTCTGCCCTGATGGTTCTATTCCTCGTTGTCATGGCCGTGACTCTGATTTCGGTTGCCAAGAGCGTTACGGCAGAGGAAGAAGCAAAGATTCAGCGAGAAAAAGACATCAAGGCTGTCATGGCGCAGATCAAGCGTGACTCCGCCGAGAAAAGCGTGAGCGTTGATGAGTCAACCTATCGTATTAATCTGGGTGAGGTGGTTCGCTTCGATAGCGGAAAATTTTCAATCACGCCAGAAGCTGCAAAATTTCTTAGGGACTACATCCCAGTGCTACTCAAGGCGAAGTCGACGGCAGAAGGCCAAGAGTGGATGCGTCGTGTCGTGGTCGAGGGCTTTACTGATCAGGATGGCACCTATCTGTACAACCTGGAACTCAGCCTCAATCGCAGCCGAAGTGTGGTCTGTAGTCTGTTTGCCAAGCCTGCTGCTGGCGAAAGGGTACTGACCGAGCCAGAGCTGCGACAAATCCAGGAGCTGGTTCTGGTAGGTGGGTATTCGTTCAACTCCATCAGGCAGGACAAGGCAGCCAGCCGGCGTGTGGAGCTCAAGATCGAGTTCTGGGGCATTGACGATAAACGCCCGGTGACGAATGAGCTGCTGGGCACCAAGGAGTTTGGCCAGTGCTAGCTGAGCAAGCTTTAGCGCAGCTTCGCAAGGGGCTGGCCTCTGCCATAGCGTCCATGGAGATCAGCGGTGGAAAGTTTGGGCATCCAGAGCAGGTTGCGAAACAGGCTGTAGAAGCCGAGAAGCTGTTTCAGGGGTACGCGAAGGCTAGGCCAAGCAAGGAGAATGCTTATGCCGCTGCCTTGGCTTTCCTGCGAGAGCAGTCTCTGGACTCATGGCAGCGAGACATGGTTGCCAGTGCGCTTGCTGAGCCTATCAGGGAGTATTCGGGGGCGACAGTGCTTGCCAGTCCGAAGCTCAAGCAACTGCTGGGCTCCTACGAGGAAGAGGTCAAGCGCGGAGAGTTATGGCGTCTGACTTGGTATGGCTTGCTGATGTCGTACTTTGCCTTTGATCATTCTGCCGGAAAGGGTGCCCAAGCCACGCAGGGCTGGGAGGTCTTGCGCGAGTTTCTTGCACGTACTTGGCCGCTGCTTGATCGGCAGGCAGGCTCCCAGCATGTGCCGGATTGGCTTGACACTCTGCGGCGTGAAGCTGAAATACTTTCCGCTCTGCCGGCAGATAAATATGCCAAGGCCTATCTTGCCGGTGACACAGAACCAGCGAATCGCATCGCTGCTGATTTGGGCGTTCCTCCGTCTAGCTGGTTCTGGCATGCGCTGGTCTTGGGAGCTGTACGCAGTGCTACAGCCAGTGGTGATGATGAATTCCGCCAGCTTGTTCCACGCCTGATTCAGCTTATCCAAAATAAACCGGTGTATCGCGATGAGGCTGTTGAGCTGATTTTGGTGCGTTACCATCAATGCAAGGAGGCTCCACAAGATGAGCTCCTGCGTGATTTTGTTGTGCAGCCAACTGTCTGGAAGAATCCCAAGCTGCGTGCAGCTGGTATTGCTACAGCTTGGAATCGCGTCCCAGAGCCTGTCTGGCAGATGGTTTTGGGGTGGGTGAATGAGCGTAACCTTAAAGACTTTTTCGATATATTGGCTGCCCGAAACAAAGCTGATCAAGGTCGTCTAGCTTTCTGGTCTCAGTATCTCAAGCAGATATCTTGGACGCGCTTGATTTTTGGTTCGGATACCATGGCGCTCAAAAATACAAATGCTGCTGTTCGGAACTTGATCGCGAGCGAGGAGGGTGCTTATGCCAGGCTCACAGAAAACGATGATGTCGATGCGTTTGTCATGCGTATCGGAAAATACATCGCTGTAGAGTTCAGCAAGAAACCCAATGCGGCTTATCTCTACAAGGAGGCTGGGCTAAAATTCGACTTGCACAGGAAGTATTTTTCTGGGGGAACTGTTGATCTGAAATATGGCCATTATGACAGTGGTGAAAGTAGTGTAAACATTAAGATTGTTCACACGCCTGGATGGGAGGGACGAGCCGCCGCCAAGTTAAAGCAGCTCGGTATTGAGCCTGACAGAGGGGGTTGGAGTGCTGGCTCTTATACACGTCAGGCTTCAGCGGAAGCCTCTCATCAGACAAGCTCAGGAGCGTCTTGGATTTCTCCAGATGCCACAAGAAATCCAGCTCAGACCCAGCCGAAAACTATTCCCCCTCAGTCTATAGCTAGCGCTGCCGGACCGGATATGGACTCGCTTGCTGCTTTAGTGCGTCGCTACCCCAGTGCATGGATTGATGACAAGCGCTCCACGGGCGGCCGGCTTTGGGTTGAAGATTCCAGTCAGGGTCTTCCTCTCGCCACTGAGCTTAAGTCTCGCGGCTTCAAATGGGCCAATAAACGCCAAGCTTGGTACTACTAGGAGTAGCTGATGGGCCTATTTGATTTCTTCAAGCGCACTGTCGGCACGAAGAAGAATGAGCAAACGCTTCAGACCCATTGGGCATCAGAGGGAGTACGAATCGAGTTTACGCATCCCCTGAGGGCTGCAACCCCCGAAGGACTTCTCGAAGGGATACATGAAGCGGGTCCTGAGGACTCTGTTCTGGGAGCTTATCTGGCGCAGCTGGCAATCGAGGGGGCATGTCTGCTCGATGCTCATGGTGTGCGAATAACATGGCCGGCGGTCTATGAACTGCTCAATTCCAGTGAGCATCAAGGGGCGGTTCAACTACTTGGACTGCCGGAGATTGGGACTCTTCGCCCGATTCTGACTTGCACGGGCACTATCTCTGATCCGGGGTTCGAACTCAAAATCATGGGCTGGACTGATGGCTGCGAACAAATACATCCTGAGCGGATGGAGGGAGCCGTTGTCACTGTTGCAGGTGCCCAGCAGCTGCTTTCAGAGCCATCGTGGGCAACGGTTGTCGAAATTGCTGCTTTCCAGCAACGTGGAGTCGAGCAGAGAACGCAACATGATCAGGAACTGGCGTGGGGACGGATTCGCGGACACGCAGACCAGGCGGGTGCTTTGTATGCGAACCGCTACCTCGAAACGACCTATGTCTTGACGCCGCAATCCCTACGGCTTCCGCTGTCACGGGACGACACACCCTTTGGGCGGGTGCTTACTGTCGCGCCGACTTTTGCGGATGCTCCCGATGGTTGGTTGACTGTCTTCGACGGCTTCAATTCGGTTCAGCCGCACTACGACTTGACCCGTGACTCTGGCCGTATGCGTGTAGTCATCTCCGAGCCAGTCCGTCAGGTGCTGTCCGTGATCAAGCGCGAGATGCCGGGACGGCGGATTGCTGGGGCGCGTGCCGAGAAGTTCATCCATAACCCTTGGGCATTCCTTGGCGATGCTGCGCATGAAGTTCTGCGGGAAGAAGACTTCAAGGAAGACAGGGCCGGTGCTGGTCCGGTTGCGACAGGCTTCAGCATTGTTGGGCGATTCGAGAGTGGGCGTATCAACAGGGTCGATCTGTGTATCACGGAGTATTTCGCAGATGGTGCAGCGCAGACTGATACCGAGCCTTTCACCGAGTCTGATCAGCTGGATGAGTTCGTTTCAGCTCTGAAGTCAGCTCTGGAGCAGGATCGGGAGCGTTTTCCCTGGGATGAGTACGACCTGAGTCTGGATGCAGAGTCAGCCGCTCAGCTTGCCCAAGGCCAGCAGTTGGTTCAGTTGTGGCGTACCCAACCGGCAGAGCGCATCTCTTTTGAGGATATCTACGAGCTGGATGGTTATAGCGGGCGCATTGAGGGTATCGGTGCTGCTAGGCCTATCTATGTACCTGTTTTCCAGAAGCCAGCGGATGACGCTGAGGGTGATTCGGGTTGGCTCCCGTCGGATCTGACTCCCATGATGCGAGTGACGCTGCAGGGACATGAAGGGCAGGTGTTGCTTCCGCTTACCCGGCAGTGGGTCAGTGATTTCGACAAGCAGGTCACGAATGCGGAGCAGTCTGGCCAGACTGAGGTCATAAACCCGGACCTTCCGACTCCGGTGGCAACCGATCAGGCCAGAATGCTCGCAGACAGCTTTAGCAGCATGCTTGGCGCACAGGACCGCATCAAGGGCGATTCGGAAGGCAAGTCCAAAGATAAACAACCGGTGCGCGAGACGCTTCTGGTCAAGACCAACTTCCATGACGTTGACTACCTGGAAACACGTCGCGAGTCTCTTGTGCTGCCGACAGACAAGGTAGCCGAGTTACCTCGTTGTCTGCGGCCGGACATTAAACTCGAAGATCATCAGCTCCACGGGGTCGCCTGGTTCCAGCATCTCGTCTCCAAGGCGCCGGTTGAATGCCGTGGTGCCTTGTTGGCTGACGATATGGGGCTTGGTAAGACCCTGCAGCTCTTGTCGGTCCTAGGCTGGTACTACGAAACGAATCCCAGCGCAGCCCCGTCGGTGATCTTTGCACCCAAGAGCCTGCTGGATAACTGGGCGAATGAAGCAGAAAAATTCTTCACGCCATCGTTCCCGGAGGTTCTGGTTCTATACGGCGACGAGCTCAGGTCAAGAAAACAGCCGCTTGCGCTCATCGACAGTCAGCTGCAGGACAAGGGGGTCGTTGATCTGCTTCAGCCGGGTTGGGTTGGCACGGCCAAGGTTATGGTAACGACTTATGAGACCCTGACCGCCTTTGAGTTTTCGTTTGCGAAGCAACCTTTTGCCTTCGTCATCTGTGACGAGGCTCAGCGCATCAAGACTCCAGGTACCCAAGTCACACTGGCTGCCAAAAAACTCAAGGCGGATTTTCGGGTGGCTTGCACTGGTACACCGGTTGAGAACTCCTTGGCGGATCTGTGGTGCCTGTTCGACTTTGTACAGCCAGGTCTGCTTGGTGCGCTGGAGGAGTTCGGCAAAACCTATCGCCGGCCAATTGAGTGCCAGACTGAAGAGCAGCGGAAGGTGCTGGCACGTTTGCAATCCACCATATCGCCGCAGACGTTGCGCAGAACCAAGGCAAGCATCGCCTCATTGCTGCCCAAGAAATACTTTGCGGCCAAGGCGGTCACAGATAGCGAGCTCCATTTCAAACTGCTCCTTGGAGAGCAGGAGCGGCTTGAAATAGCCATTTCCGAGTATCAACGTATGCTCTACAAAGGTGGCCTCAAGAAACTGCAAGATGCTGCCGAAGAGTCCGACGGACGCAAGCGAGCACGGATGTCCTTCGGAGCGTTGCACCTGATGAAGGCTGTCTGTGCCGAGCCATACTGCCTGCCTGGCACCAAGTTCCTCATGGACAAGGCTGGCCGAACTCCGCACCTCGCAAACTCGCCGAAATTGCGCTGGTTGCTGGAGCGTCTCGAGGTGGTTCGGAGTGCGGGGGAGAAGGCGATCATCTTCACCGAGCTACGCGAGACACAGGCAGCTCTGTATTACTTCCTGCGTGAAACCTTCGGCTTGAAGCCATTCATAATCAACGGCGATTCGCAGGGCCGGCAGGCCTATATCGATAAATTTTCTGCGCATGATGGATTCGACGTCATCATCCTTTCGACCTTGGCCGCTGGTGCAGGGCTGAATGTTACCGCAGCGAATCACGTCTTTCACTTTACTCGGGCATGGAACCCGGCCAAGGAGTCCCAAGCCACCGACAGGGCCTACCGCCTTGGCCAAGGACGCGATGTTTATGTGTACTGTCCAACGGTTGTGGCAGACGACTTCAATACCTTTGAAGTCCGACTCGATCTTTTATTGAAGAAAAAGGCCGGCCTTGCTGATTCGACACTGGATGACGGTGAGCTGCTGTCCATGCTGAACGGCACCGGAGGTGATGCCACATTCACTGAGCTGGTTGGCGATGGCGAGCCCGGAGAAACCATACCAAAACGATATCTGACCATGGACGATGTCGACCGCATGGATGGGCTTGGTTTCGAAGTGTTCTGTTGCCTGCTGTGGGGCAAGAAAGGCTTCCAGTCGACATTGACGCCGAAGCACGGTGGTGATGGTGGTATCGATGTGGTCGCCTTGAGTGGCCGAGAAGGCGAGCTGCTGCAGTGCAAGAGCTCTATTCGCAGTGCGGTTGGATGGGATGCCATCAAGGAGGTTACTGCGGGGGCAGCGCTGTACCAGAAGCGTTTCGCCAAGACTCGTTTCCGGCGAGTCGCTGTTACGAATCAGGAGTTCACCAGTGGGGCGATTACGCAAGCTGAAGCAAACCGGGTCGAGCTGGTGACACGTCAGCGTTTGGCGGAAGAGTTAGGCACTCATCCGATATCCAACTACGAGTTCGATGAGGCTTTGCAAGAGTTCGTGGGGTAAGGAGGCTTAGCAACAGGGATAGTGCTCGCAGCAACGAGCCATCTTGATCCAGTCGGGCAGGGCTGGTTTGCATCGGTCCACCGCAGTTCGATGATCATGCACGATCAATCGTGGCCGATTCGAGCGACAGTGCCCGCAGGCAACAATCGCTCGCCCCAAAATAAAAAAACCGCCCGCGCCATACGGCGCGGGCGGCAAACGGGTACCGCCATTTAGCACCCGGTCCACATGCTCATTGCATCAGGCGACGTTCTGTTCGGCCTTCTGTTCAGTCTTGGCCGGCTGGATGTGCACCACCTGCACCGGCACCGCCTCCACGTGGCTCTGCGGCTTGGCGTAGCGCTGCGGGGCGAAGTCGTGCAGCAGGCGCGCCTCGCGGGCCTTCACGCGCTCGACGTTGGCCAGCTTGACGTGGCCGTAGCCGCGGATCTCGTCGGCCAG
>RCUL01001066.1_pt1 | contig 11150 bp, 11 predicted proteins | sample 2167521 | NCBI WGS metagenome assembly RCUL01 (sample SAMN09932745, study PRJNA488358) | compost metagenome | feature: garden; material: soil; isolation source: compost soil in acetic acid-enriched culture | place: Germany: Experimental Botanical Garden Goettingen | collected 2016-01-27 | reverse complement strand
GTGGTCGCCGCAAAGACATCAAGAAATCTCTCCGTACTCGGGACAAGCTGGTCGCTCGTGAGCAGGTGGCTAAGATGCTTGCCTGTACGCGTTCTCGGGTAAAGCCTGAGACTGTCCAGCCAGAACCTCAGCCAAGCTCCCTGCCGGAGCCTCAGCGGCTACAGCAACAGACACCATCTGCGACCAAGCCAGCCCCTCAGTCAGTATCTGCGGCTCCTTCTGCCATTTCATCCCCTGTGCTTTCAGAGCTCAGTGAGCGTTATCTGAAAGAGAAGGCGTTGTCTTGGGCACCCAAAGAGCTCAGCAACCAGAAGAACTACATCGGTTACTTCACCAAGACGCTGGGGGACAGACCTCCAACAGCGTACAGCAAGGCTGGTGTGGTCAAGTTCAAGGACGAGCTACTGAACTCAGGGAAGAATCAACAAGTATCTCCAAAAGCTCTCTCTGCTGTTCGTCTGGTTATCGAACCACCACGAGGGGATCGTCAATCACTTCGCTGGACTCAAGCTACAGCGGGTCAAAGAGGTCAATGCTCGAAGCGGGTACACATCTGCGGAGAAACAGCTGTTGATCCAGTGGGCGAAAGAACAGGAGCCATACCGCAAGTGGATAGCGTTGCTCGGCCTGTATACCGGAGCGAGAGCCAATGAGATTTGCCAGTTATACGCAGATGATGTGCAGCAGGTCGACGAGGTATGGTGCCTGAACATCAGGAACAACCGCCCAGACCAGAAGCTCAAGACGGTCAACAGTGCTCGCCTGATCCCTATTCACTCTTCGCTGATTGCTGGTGGCTTTATCGACTTCGTGCAGGAAAGGGCAGGAGGACGGTTGTTCCCTGAGTTACCTCATCGACAAGACGGTTACAGCCATCTCTGGGGGCAGTGGTTCAGTCGTCATCGTCCTGTAGACAAAGACTTCCACAGCCTGCGGCATACCGTGGCAACAGCGTTGAAGGATCATGGGGTGCCGTTACAGTATGCGGCGGCGATCCTGGGACATACCAACGGTGCGATCAGTTACGACAGGTATGGCGGTGGGGTAGCAGTCGAGAAATTGCTGGCAGCTATCGAGCAGGCACTATGAGCGAGTTCAGGAGTCGGTATGGATGGATGAAAAGGGAGCAGGAGGAATGATCAATTGAGTAGGAAGAAGCAAGTTGGTTTAGTGGCTTTAGACTGTTACATTCAAAAAAATCAATCCCAGGAATGCTTATGATTACAAAAATTCCCATGCCTCTTATCTCAGCTATTAGTGAACTGGTTGTTGCAAACGAAACTCATGCACAAATCAATTCGCTCTTCATGCATGCGGAAGCCTCAGGGGAGTCTCCAGATGCAAATGATCCTGGCATTAATAAATTAAACAAATGCCTTACATGGCTTCAACGAACAAACAGAGAACATCCAGCTCCATTGAATGTCGCCGCAGCTATCTTGGAAAAGTATCTTGATGACCCAGCGTATCAAGGTAATCAGAGCGTTAGTCTGTTCGGCCTTCCCCCAACTGAGTCCCCAACCAGTAAAGCAATTAAGAGAATTGAAACAATACTGGCAAACAACAATCTGACGTACACGCAAGGCGGACGGATTACGGAGGGGCTCAGTACCCCAACCCAAACGCTATCTGAATTAATTCGAGGGCGAGACCTCAAGTCGATTGAGATTGAATTCGAGCGAGCTTTGGAAAATGTAACGAAAGATCCCAGTGAAGCAGTCCTTGCTGCCTGCAACATACTTGAATCACTTTGCCAAACTTACATTGAAGATGAGGTACCAGAGCAAATGCCCCAGAAGAAAGACATTAAAAGTGTCTGGGGAGTGGTCAAAGAACAGCTAGGACTCGAACCTCGTAACCTGGAGGATAACGACCTCAAAGCCATTTTGGGCGGGTTATCTGCGATTGTTACTGGTATTGGCTCATTGAGGACACACGCTTCAGCATCGCATGGTAAAGGCCGCACTCGATACAACTTAGAACCTAGACACGCGCGCTTAGCGATACATTCAGCTCACACTTTAGTTACGTTTATTATTGAAACTTGGGATAAAAGGAAGTCGACTCACTCCAGTTTAGTTAGGTGATTTTAAAACCTGTAATAAGGTGAAGGGCAGGCTTATAAGGAGGAAGCGAATCTCTAGTCCCCCGTGTGGGGCCCTGTTGCCAGCCTGATTACACGGCTAAATGGATGGCCCGAGGTGTGGCCCTGTGCATGGGTAGGGCTTACGCTATCTATTTGGCCAAATCAAGCATTGAAGTCAGACACCAAGACGCAACGGTCTTTATACTATCAAAGGTCATGTCGAGCCCCTTGGATGCAAATGCCTCTTTAGTTTTGTTCCATACGGTGTCGTTGCGTATAGAATCTAGAAACTCATGTCCAGACCATGTGAGCCGAATTATTGCAAAGTCAGAGGGGCCTCCTCCACCGATTAAAGACTGAATTTTCCCTTCAATTAAGCCAATTTCCATGAGCAATCTTACATGATAAGAAATCTCATGCTTTTGCTGTGCATCAACGTCTCCAAAGTCTTTTAGCATCAAGTAGTGTGGCGCTACTTTCTTATCTTCAAGCTTGGTGAGAATCAGCCGGACTGTATCCCAATTCCTTTGCATCTAAAGTCTTCTCCTTGAGCTTTGTGCTGGCGAAAAACCATGCTACTCGATAAAAACCACTCGGTAAATTCTGAAAAAAATCTTTGAGGGCTTTTAAGACATTACTGTCACCCCTAGTTCCCCCCGTGCCACCTCTCTGTTCAACATCCTGTCACCACCTCCTGTCCGTCCTGTCTCTGGAGCTGCCTGTCCTGTCCATAGGGCAAGCAAGGGGAGGGGAGACCTTGCCCTAGGCTGCCCCTCGTTCACTCTGGCTGTGCCGTTGTCCTGCTGTCCTATCACCTGCCACCCTGAGAGCTGACCCGCTGCCGTCCTGCTATCACTCGCTCGCCTTTTCCCCTTCATCTTCTGCCTGTCCTTCTGTCCCTCCTGATGCCTTGTCGGCGCTGGTCTTTCGCATGGTCTCAATGGGGTATACATCAACGATACATAATTTATGTGCCCCAATAAGTGATAAAAAAATCATTGACCCTACTTCAATGAGACAACTATAGTGAGCCTACTTGATTGAGACATGACCTGATGAATGATCGACACTGACATTACGACTGAGAGAGACAAGGAGAAAAGATGTTTGTGAGGGCATACCTGCGGGCCAGTACACAAGAACAAGATGCACAACGGGCACGTCAGACACTTGCAAACTTTGCCCAAGAGCGAGGCCATACAGTAGCGGCGTGGTATGCGGAGAACGTATCTGGCGCACACTTGGAGCGTCCCGAGTTGACCCGCCTGCTGGCTGACGCTCAACCTGGAGATGTCTTGCTGCTGGAGCAAGTGGATCGCCTGAGCCGTCTAGTTGAATCCGAATGGCAGCAACTCAAGCGAGCCGTTGAAGATGCTGGGGTGCGTATAGTCGCTTTGGATCTACCCACCTCTTGGGGAGCTATGGACAAGGGACAGGCTGGAGCCGCAGACATGACTCAGAGGATCCTTGGGGCTGTGAACCTGATGATGCTTGAGCTGCTTGCTGCCTTTGCTCGGAAAGACTATGAGGATCGCAGAAGGCGACAAGCTGAAGGCATCGCCAAGGCTAAGGAGGCGGGCAAGTACAGGGGAAGCACAGCCGATGTTGCCAAACACAAAGTCATGGTTGATCTCAGGCGCAATGGCGTATCAGTGGGGGACATTGTGGAGATGACTGGTATGTCACGAGCTACCGTCATGCGAGTGCTGAAGAAGGCGCGAGAGGGCGGGGAACTATCCGAGTAACCTATAGACATCAAGAGGAGTTGGGTTCCTCTCGCTCGGCTTCCTCATTCAATCTTCCACCATGAGTTGACCACTACACGCACCAAACGATCTCTGAGCAATCGCATAACTGGCCTATGGGGTAGCTTAGGTGCTGGCCATGGATAATCACAGAGGATCATTGAGATGGCTTCCTGTTGATGCCTCTATCCACGGCAGCCTATCAACTCCGATGCTTGGCTGATTTGAATAAACCCTGACCATAGGAGAGAACAAATCTATCGACCCTCTTTCTTACCGCCCCTGTTTTTGGACAGCCTGCCAGCTTGTCCTCGTGATCCTTCCTTTGTAAAATTGCCTTCCAATAAACCCTGACCAATGGAGAACAGCCCATGAGATAAACCAACCAGACCAGAGAAAACAGAATGACCGAACTGACTAATTCCATCGCTACCCCTAAGCGTGGCCGTCCAGCATTTACCCATGATAATCGCTTTGTCCGCCAATGGCTTTACCGCTATAGCACTTCTCTCCCGTTGGAAGATGGGTTGCTGCTACCTTTTAAAGTCCCGTCTATCTACGAGTTGCCAAGCTGGTGCAATGATGTGATTGTCGGAGCTGCAAGGTTGAACAATTCCGAGAAGTACACAGGAAAACCATTAAATACAACACTCATCATCAAGCTACTCATGGCTTTCCCCACGCTGACCAATGCCAATGTGAAGGCGTTCCTCGAGTCTCGAATGGCAGACACTGTCAGCAAGCAATACGTGAGTCAGCTAGCCAATGCTGCTATTAGTGCGAGTAAATCAATCGACTACTACCTCGCCAAGCTAGAACTTGGGGAACAAATCGGGAGGGGGCCAACTGGAAATAGTCTGACATTATTTAGTAATCCGTCAGGTCACTCTTCGGTCTGGTCGGAGTGTCAGGCAGCATAGGCTTGAGTTGAGGAGAGCCTGACATTATCTACAGGGATAGTCTGAACCCGTCGATCTTGGTCTGGGATGATTATCAAAAAAGTATTTTCTACCAGACCTTCTATCAGATCTGACATCATTTGCTCATTGGGAATTAATGACAGTTCTGGCTAGTGATGATTACCAATAAAGACTATCCCAATAATCTTATCTATGATACCTATCAGCACCCTCAAACTCGGTGATCTCCATACTTTGGGGATCTCCCCATTCCTGCTGGAATAGAGGGAGGTCTAATGAAGACCAGATCTGTACAAGCTGGGGAAATGCCAAGTTGGTCTGAGCTGGAACGAGCTTTTATGGCTATTTATTGAACAGTGTTTGTTTGGAATGCAGGTGTCTCTAAGAATGGTTTAAGTTATTCACAGTAACTACTGACATCAGCAACACTAGATTCATAATCTGAATGTGCACTTTGCGCATTACTCATCTCATACGAACAGTCATCTTCAAGATCCAGATTTGTTGCGCATGAATGTAATGAGCTCGCTGCTGTTGCAAGAACGTCTGCCGCACTCTCAGCCTCTTCTCTTGCTTGAATGCACTCTTCTGAATCTTCAGATGCGGCAGCAATAGGCAGTCCAAACACGACAAGAAGGGAAAATAAGCTAGCACTTAAAATACGCATAAAAGTCTCCGATTCACTATGGAGCTTATTATGCTGAAAGCTCTCTCATCGTTACTTGATCCTCTTCACAACATCCCTTAGATATCAGAGCCAAAGGCCAACTACTGGATTTCCAGTGAGCTTCTATTACCCGCTTTTCTTTACCTGCGGAGCTGTTTTACGTTGGTTTACTCCGTCAGTTCTTCATTGGCTTGAAGCATTAGGGGAGGGCAGTTATCATGGGCTCTTCAATTGCCCCTATAGCTGCTCCACTTCATGTGGATTACTTTGGTCGGGTTAGTTGTTACATTTTGACTTTAGAAATCTTGTTGATGGCAATCAGTTCCATCCCTAAGTGCCTGATTTATTTGGGCTCGCATTGATAACTCGTCAACCTGGTCAGGACCGGAAGGTAGCAGCCAAGGCGGGGGACTCGAGTGCCGGGATGTGGCTGGTGGGGCCACCACCTGTTTCTGCAATTCAATAAGTTAGCCTCCAATACCCCCTTCAGACCTCTTGGTAATCCACTTTGTGTGGACAAGAAGATGCTCGCCATCTGCCCCGCATTCCTTCTCTGTGTGCTTTTCGTTTCCTCTTCGCCTTGTTGTGATCCTGTTTTCTTCTCTTGGCAGTTGGCATTCGTCTGCGATGCCACCATGGCGTCTGGCCATTGTCTGTATGCCCGTTGTTTGAGGCGTTGTCGGATAATCCCGGCTCCTTGGTCTGTGGTTCTGAACCTAGCGGCGTGAGGTCGATGCAATGCGTCCTGCTGGCATGCCACCGGGCCCGCGTATGGCGGGCCCGGTGGGGGTGTCACTCAAGGGGGATGGCGGCAACCTGGCGCTTGAAGGGAGTGGGCTTGTTGGCCTTGCGGTGTTCCGAGACCAGGATCAGCAGGCGCTGCAGGCCGATGAAGCAAAACAGCAGCAGGCCTATGATGATCTTGGTCCACCAGGAGCTGAGGGTGCCGTCGAAGTTGATGTAGGTCTGGATCAACCCCTGGATCAGCACCCCGAACAGGGAGCCGAAGACGGTGCCCACCCCGCCGCTCAGCAGGGTGCCGCCGATGACCACGGCGGCGATGGCATCGAGCTCCACCCCGACGGCGGCGAGTGGATAGCCCGCCGAGGTGTAGAGCGCGAATACTATGCCCGCCAGGGTCGCCAGTGTGGTGGAGAGCAGGTAGATGCGGATGGTGGTGTGGCGCACCGAGATCCCCATCAGGGCCGCCGAGGTGGCGTTGCCGCCGATGGCGTAGACGTTGTTGCCAAAGCGGGTGCGGTTGGCGAGCAGGATGCCAAGCATCACCACCGCCAGCATGATGAGGGCCAGCAGGCTCAGGCGCCCGCCCCCCGGCAGCTTCCACGACAGGCTAGACAGGTAGGTGAAGCTGGGGTGATCGATGGGCAGGGACTGCTCGGAGATAAGGAAACTGGCCCCTCGCAGGAAGAACATGCCCGCCAGGGTGATGATGAAGGCGGGGATCTTCAGGGTGTCGATGAGCCAGCCCATGAGGGCGCCAAAGCCCGCTCCGAGCACCAGCACCAGGGGGATGGCCAGCATGGGGCTGACCCCCAGATCCCCGATGAGCTTGGCCAGCAGCACGCCGGTGAAGGCGATGACGGCTCCCACCGACAGATCTATGCCCCCCGAGAGGATGACGAAGGTCATGCCGACCGCCACTATGCCGAGGAAGGCGTTGTCCGTCAGTATGTTGCAGATGATGCGGGTGGACATGAAGGCGGGGAAGGAGGCCAGGCAGAGCAGATAGCCCAGCACGAAGACCATGATGGTCACCATCAGGGGGAGGTTGCGTTTAAACATGGCGAGTCCCTCGCTGGAACAGGTGGTTGAGGGCCGGCGACTGCATGACCAGCACCGCCAGCACCACCATGGCCTTGACGATCTGGTTCCACTGGGGCTGGTAGCCGGAGAGCAGGATCCCGGTGTTCACCCCCTGGATGATCAGTATGCCGACCAGGGAGAGGGCGAGGTTGAAGCGCCCGCCCATCAGGGAGGTGCCTCCTATCACCACCGCCAGGATGGCGTCCATCTCCAGCCAGAGTCCGGCGTTGTTGGCATCGGCCCCGCGGATGTCGGCGGCGACTATCATGCCGGCGACGGCGGCCATGAGGCCGCTCAGCAGGTAGGTGGCGATCACCACCATGGGGGTGTTGAGCCCGGCGTTCTTGGCGGCCTTGATGTTGATCCCCACCGCCTCGATGAAGAGGCCGAGGGCGGTGCGCTTGGTCAGCAGCCAGAGCAGCAGCGCCATCCCCAGGGTGATGATGACGGGAGTGGGCAGATAGAAGAGGGCGCCGCTGCCGATCCAGGCCAGGGCCTCGTTGTTGAAGGTGATGATCTGCCCCTCTGTGATGAGCTGGGCTATGCCCCGGCCCGCCACCATGAGGATCAGGGTGGCGACTATGGGCTGGATCTTGAACACCGCCACCAGCAAGCCGTTCCACAGGCCGCACAGCAAGCCCACCCCAAGCACTGAGGCGACGATGACCGGCAGGCTGTGACCGCCGGTGGCCAGGCTGGCCATGGTGGCCCCGCTGATGGCCATCACGGCCCCCACCGACAGATCGATGCCGCCGGTGGCGATCACCAGCGTCATGCCGAGGGCGAGCAGGGCCACAGGGGCGCAGCGGTTGAGTATGTCGATGAGGCTGCCAAACAGCCGCCCATCCTGGACATGGATGGCGAAGAAGTTGTCGGCGACCAGGGCGTTGATGAGCAGCACGCACACCAGGGCGGCGCATTGGGCCGTGCCCGTGGGCAGGGCTCTGCGGGGGCGCGCCGGCCCGCCAGGAAGGGGGAGGGTGGATGACGTCATATCAGGCCTCGCATGCAATGGCGTTCATGATGGCAGGGACGCTGAGGGCGTCCGTCGCAAGCTCTGCCACCTGTTTTCGGTCGCGCAGGACTATCACCCGGTCGGCATAACCCACCAGCTCCTCGAGCTCAGAGGAGATGACCAGCAGGGCCAGCCCGTTGGCGCAGAGGGATTCGATGAGGCGGATGATCTCGGCGTGGGCCCCCACATCTATGCCCCGGGTGGGTTCGTCCAGGATCAGGAACTGCGGCTTGGTCAGCAGCCAGCGGGCCAGCAACACCTTCTGCTGGTTGCCCCCTGACAGAAATTGGATGGGCTGCTCCGGCCCCGGGGTCTTGATGGCCAGCTGCTCGATGAGACGGGCGGTGATCTCGTCCTGCTCCTTGCGGGGCAAGGGGCGCAGCCAGCCCCGCTGGGCTTGCAGGGCCAGCACCATGTTCTCGCGCACCGAGGCCGAGGCGATGATGCCGGCATTCTTGCGATCCTCCGGGCAGAAGCCAAAGCCATTGGCGGCGGCCTGGCGCGCACTGCGGATGGTCACCGGCTTGCCCCGCACCCGGCACTCGCCACTGTCCCTTGGCACTATGCCGAACATCAGCTCGGCGGTCTCGGTGCGACCCGAGCCGAGCAGGCCGGCCAGACCCACTATCTCCCCGGGCATGACGTCGAGACTGAAGGGGGCTATGACCCCGCGCTTGCCATAACCCCTGAACGACACCGTGGGCTGGTTGCTGCGCAGTGTCTTGCCCGCCCGCTTGAGGGCGTTTTCGTCAAGCTCGTGCCCCAGCATCATCTTGACCAGATCCAGTTGCGGCAGCGCGGCCGTGTCGCGGGTGCCGACCAGCTCGCCGTTGCGAAGCACAGTGATGCGATCGCTGATGGCGTAGACCTGATCGAGAAAATGGGTGATGAAGATGAGGCTCACCCCCTGATCTCGCAGGTTCCCCATGAGGGAGAAGAGCATCTGCACCTCGCTGGCATCCAGGCTGGCGGTGGGTTCATCGAGGATGAGGATCTTGGCCGACAGTGAGATGGCCCTGGCGATGGCCACTATCTGCTGCATGGCGACCGAATAGTGACCGAGGGGCAGGGAGACATCCATCTCGAAGCCGTATCCCGCCATGATGGTCTGGGCCTGCCGGGCCATGGCGGCTCTGTCGATGAAGCCGAAACGGCGGGGCTCGTGGCCGATGAAGAGGTTGTCTGCCACCGACATGTTGGGCAGCAGGTTGACCTCCTGATAGACGGTGCCAATCCCCAGACGCTGGGCATGGGCTGTGTCCGTGGGGGAGATGGGGACGCCATCGAGTTCGATGCGCCCGCCGTCGGGCTGATAGACGCCGGTGAGGGTCTTGACCAGGGTGGACTTGCCGGCGCCGTTCTCGCCGAGCAGCGCCATGATCTCCCCCCTTCGCAGGGAGAAGTCTACCTGATGCAGGGCACGCACCCCGGGAAAGGCCTTGCAGATCCCGCGGGCGTTCAACAGGACATCCTGAGTGTTTTCTGACATGAATAGGGGCTCTCCGATATAAGACGCCATATCGCAACCCAGCCGATATGGCGTCTTATTCAACTGGCAGGCTCAGCGGGCGAGCGGCATTAATATCCCATGTCTTTTTTCAGCTCGAGCTGAGCTTCGGCACTGGCAGGCTCGAACAGAATAGACTCCGTCTTGATATGTTTGGGGGGCAGGGCGCCATCCTTCTTATAGGCCAGCAGGGCATCGAAGGCGGGGCCCGCCATATTTGGCGTCAACTCCACCGAGGCATTGGCTTCGCCGGCCATCATCGCCTTGAAAATATCAGGCACCCCATCGATGGAGATGATCTTGATATCCGTGCCCGGTTTCAGCCCGGCCTCTTTAATGGCCTGGATGGCGCCTATGGCCATGTCGTCGTTGTGGGCGTAGACGGCGCAAATATTCTTGCCGTTATTTTCCGCCTTGATGAAGCTCTCCATCACCTCCTTGCCCTTGCTGCGGGTGAAGTCGCCGGACTGGGTGCGGATGATCTTGATGGTGGGCACGGCCGCGACGGTGTCGAGGAAGCCCTTCTTGCGATCCAGCGCCACGCTGGCCCCCACTGTGCCTTGCAATTCAACCACATTGCAGGCCTTGCCATCCTGCTGCTTGATAAGCCACTGGGCCGCCACTGCCCCTTCGTGGACGCTGTCTGCGGCGACCCCGGTCATGAAGAGGGCGTCATCTTTCACCGTGATGTTGCGATCCAGCAGGAACACCGGGATCTCGGCCTCTTTCGCCTCCTGCAATACCGGATCCCAGCCGGTCTGCACCACGGGGGCAATAAAGATGGCATCCACCCCCTGGGCAATGAAGGAGCGAATGGCCTTGATCTGGTTCTCCTGTTTCTGCTGGGCATCGGCAATTTTCAGGGTGATGCCGCGTTTCTGTGCTTCCGTCTTGGCGACCGAGGTTTCCGCTGCCCGCCAACCGGATTCAGATCCTATTTGAGAGAAGCCCACCGTCATCTCGGCAGAATATGCAGAGGCAGAGAGAATAAGGGTGCTGATAATGCCCGCCAGTTTCACTTTTTTATACATGTGACACTCCTTTGTGATGCATGGTGAAATAAACCGGAACGCGTCAGGTTTTTATTGTACGGGTCAAGGTTATAGGCTCTTGGGTTTAACGACGGGAGGTGGCTCACAGAAAAATTTCAGCAGCATGATGCTTCATACAAACAGCAGACAAGTTCATATATGGCGCCATGCTTATGCTGCTCTATGTGCATATTTATTCCGGAGGCCATGGTGTCCGGCTCGTCATGGAAGGGGCTGTCATTCTCTTGCGGGGTCGACCGCCCCGGGGGAATGAAGTGCCGCCAGGCGAGGGAAGGCGATCCCGGTCGGTCGGAGCCTAAAATGGGATTCGTTCAGGGTTGAAATTACGCAGCAC
>RCUL01001062.1_pt1 | contig 11177 bp, 8 predicted proteins | sample 2167521 | NCBI WGS metagenome assembly RCUL01 (sample SAMN09932745, study PRJNA488358) | compost metagenome | feature: garden; material: soil; isolation source: compost soil in acetic acid-enriched culture | place: Germany: Experimental Botanical Garden Goettingen | collected 2016-01-27 | reverse complement strand
GCGCCCAGGCAATCCACCAGGCCCAGTAGAACACCGTCCAGCCGCCCAGCCAGTCACGGTTTTCGCCGTAGGCATAGACGTCGAAGCTCTTGCGTGGCAGGGCGCCAAGGTAATCGCCAAGGTTCTGGATCAGGGTATTGAACAGGTGCTGGGTGGGCCCGGCGAACAGCACGAACAGCAGCAGGGCACAGGCCAGGAACAGGTTGATGTCGCTCATCACCCGCACACCTTTCTCCACCCCCGCGACCGCTACGGCCACCGCAGCGCCCATCATCAGGACGATGAGCGCGATCTGCACCCATTGGCTATGGCTGATGCCGAACAGGTAGTCGAGGCCGGCATTGAGGTGCAGCACCCCGAAGCCCATGTCGGCGCCCAGGCCGAACACCGTGGCGATGATGCCGAAACCGTCTACCGCGTAACCGATCGGCCCGTTGATACGCTTGCCGATCAGCGGGTACAGCGCCGAACGCAAAGCCAGCGGCAGGTTGTGGCGGTAGGCGAAGTAGGCCAGCGCCATGCCGACGAAGGCAAACACGCCCCAGCCATGCAGGCCCCAGTGCAGGAACAGTATCTGCATCGCCTGGCGCCCGGCCTCCGCCGTGCCCGCCTCACCCTGGGGGGGCTGGAGCATGTGGGTCAGGGGTTCGGAAACGCAGAAGAAGAACAGCGTGATGCTGATACCGGCGGCGAACAACATGCCGGCCCACGACAGGTAGCTGAACTCGGGTTCGTCGTGGTCGGCACCGAGCTTGATCTTGCCGTAGCCGGACAAGGCGGTGACCACCACGAAGACCAGGTACAGGGTCATGGCCAGCATGTAGTACCAGCCGACCGTGTTGGCCGCCCAGTTCTGCGCTGCCAAGAGCCAGTCGCCCGCTGCTTGCGGTTGGGCGATGACCACCAGGCCGAAGATGAGGATGAAGCTTGCCGCAAAATAGAACACCGGAGGGTTCATGCGGATCTGGCTGTTGGAAGGGGTCGGTGCACTCATGGGGCATGCACCTCGTCGATTGACGTGAGGTTCGGAATGAACGGGTTCAGCAAAGGAATCCTCCTGTTGAACACCGGCAGCGGACCAGCGTTTTTTCGTTGAACAAGCGTTCAAGTTAAACATGGATCGGGATTCGATGCGACCCGGGCTGCTGATCGGCACATTCCTGCACCGGCGATAGGGCCGGTACAGGCAGTGAAGCATTCAGGTCAATTCTTGCCCTGGCAATCCAACTGTAGATTGGCCTGGGTAATGTTGCTTTCGGCCGGCACACTCCGGGTCAGCCACACATTGCCGCCAATGGTCGAACCTTTACCAATGGTGATCCTTCCCAGGATGGTCGCCCCCGCGTAGATCACAACATCGTCCTCGACGATCGGGTGGCGGGCCAGGCCTTTGTGCAACGTACCCGACTCATCGCTCGGGAAGCGCTTGGCGCCAAGGGTCACCGCCTGGTAGATGCGCACACGCTCACCGATGATCGCAGTCTCGCCGATCACCACACCGGTACCGTGGTCGATGAAGAAGCTCGGGCCGATCTGCGCGCCCGGGTGGATATCGATACCCGTGGCCGAATGCGCCAGTTCCGAACAGATGCGCGCCAACAATGGCAAACCGGCCTGGTACAAATGGTGGGCCAGTCGGTGATGGATGATGGCGAGTATGCCCGGGTAGCACAGCAGCACTTCATCGACGCTGCGCGCGGCCGGGTCACCGTGGTAGGCGGCAAGTACATCGGTGTCGAGCAGCACGCGCAGGCCTGGCAGGGCGGCGGCAAAATCCTGGATCAGGCGCAGTGCCTGGGCATCGACGGCGGCCAGGTCGGCATTGCTCTGGCGCGCGGCATAGCGCAGTTCCAGACGTGCCTGGGCCAGCAACGCGGTCAGCGCGGCGTCGAGGGTGTGGCCAACGTAGAAGTCCTCGCTCTCTTCGCGCAGGTCTACCGGGCCAAGGCGCATCGGAAACAGCGCACCGCATAGCTGCTCGAGGACCTGCCGAATGGCCTCGCGCGAAGGCAGTTCGCGCCCGCCCTGCTCGCCAATGCTGCGGCCATTGCGGCTGCGCCACTGCTCACGAGCGCTGCGCAGGCCGCTGACAATACTGTGCAACTGCCAATGCGCGGATGAAGGTTGTTCGCTCACGGTGATCTCCTGCCAGGGCCAATCAGATAGTTTGCAATCCACTTTACGGCAAATCAGCCCCTTGGAAAAAACAACGCTTTATTCCATCCTGCGCTAAGTCGGGCATAAGCCGCGATGACGGACCCGGCATCGTCGCCTACCCTCAAAGCAGCCAAAACCCGGCATAGATCAAAAATGAAATAACAAAATAAGTTTTTATTATTTCCTGGCCTATGAAGCCAACCCTATAGTCGCCACCCACCACTTCCACAACAAGCGCGGGGCCTGACATGTCGAAATTCGCCAAACCGCTTCTCAATGCCAGCCTGGCCATCCTGCTGGGCACCGGTCTGTTCAGCCAGGCATTTGCCGGCGAGCAACTGAAAACCATCCAGGAAAAAGGCGTGATCAACGTCGGCCTCGAGGGCACCTACCCGCCGTTCAGCTTCCAGGATGAAAACGGCAAGCTCGCCGGCTTCGAGGTCGAGTTTTCAGAACTGCTGGCCAAGGAGCTGGGCGTCAAGGCCAAGATCCAGCCAACCAAATGGGATGGCATCCTTGCAGCGCTGGAATCCAAGCGCCTGGACGTGGTGGTCAACCAAGTGACCATCTCCGAGGAGCGCAAGAAGAAGTACGACTTCTCCGAGCCCTACACCGTCTCCGGCATCCAGGCGCTGATCCTGAAGAAGAAAGCCGAGCAGTTGAACATCAAGACCGCGCAGGACCTGGCCGGCAAGAAGGTCGGTGTGGGCCTGGGCACCAATTACGAACAGTGGGTGAAGCAGGACGTTCCGAACGCTGAAGTGCGCACCTACGAAGATGACCCAAGCAAGTTCGCCGACCTGCGCAACGGCCGTATCGACGCCATCCTGATCGACCGCCTGGCCGCGCTGGAATACGCGCAAAAAGCCAAGGACACCGAGCTTGCCGGCGACGCCTTCTCGCGCCTGGAAAGCGGCGTGGCCCTGCGCAAGGGTGAGCCGGAGCTGCTGGCGGCCATCAACAAGGCCATCGACAAGCTCAAGGCCGATGGCACCCTGGCCAAGCTGTCCGAGAAATACTTCGGTGCCGATGTCACCAAATGATCGCTGAAAGCCTGCAACTCGTTGTCGATTCCGCGCCCTTCCTGCTCAAGGGCGCGGGTTATACAGTGCTGCTGAGTGTCGGCGGCATGTTCTTCGGCCTGGTACTGGGTTTTGCCCTGGCACTGATGCGCCTGTCGAAGATCCTGCCGCTGGACTGGCTGGCACGCATCTATGTGTCGTTCTTCCGGGGCACGCCGCTGCTGGTGCAGCTGTTCGTGATCTACTTCGGCATGCCGCAGATCGGCATCGAACTCGACCCGATCCCGGCCTCGCTGATTGGCCTGTCGCTGAACATGGCAGCGTACATCTGCGAAATCCTGCGTGCGGCGATCTCCTCGATCGACCGTGGCCAGTGGGAAGCAGCCGCCAGCATCGGCATGACCCGCACCCAGGCCATGCGCCGGGCGATCCTGCCGCAAGCACTGCGCACGGCATTGCCACCGCTGGGTAACAGCTTCATCTCGCTGGTCAAGGACACCGCCTTGGCGGCGACCATCCAGGTGCCCGAGCTGTTCCGCCAGGCGCAGCTGATTACTGCACGCACTTTCGAAGTATTCACCATGTACCTGGCCGTTGCGGTGGTCTACTGGGTCCTCTGCAGCATCCTCGCGCACTTCCAGAACCGCATGGAAGCGCGGGTCAACCAGCACGACCAGGAGCACTGAAGATGATCGTAGTAGAAGGCCTGACCAAGCAGTTCAAAGGCCAGACCGTGCTCAACGGCATCGACCTGACCGTGCAACCGGGCGAAGTGGTGGCCATCATCGGCCCCAGCGGCTCGGGCAAGACCACCTTCCTGCGTTGCCTCAACCTGCTGGAAACGCCTGACGCCGGGCGCATTCAGATTGGTGCCATCAGCATCGATGCCAACCGCCCGCTTGGCAATCAGCAAAGTGCCATTCGCCGCTTGCGTCAGCAGGCCGGCTTCGTGTTCCAGAGCTTCAACCTGTTCCCTCATCGCACAGCGCTGGAAAACGTCATCGAAGGGCCGGTGATCGTCAAGAAGACGCCCCGCGCCCAAGCCATCGAGCTGGGCCGCAAGCTGCTGGCCAAGGTCGGCCTGGCAGGCAAGGAAGACGCCTACCCCAAACGCCTTTCTGGCGGACAGCAACAGCGCGTTGCCATCGCCCGGGCGCTGGCCATGGAACCTGAGGTGATTCTGTTCGATGAACCCACCTCGGCGCTCGACCCTGAGCTGGTCGGCGAGGTGCTGGCGACCATCCGCGGCCTGGCGGAAGAAAAGCGCACCATGATCATCGTCACCCACGAGATGAGCTTTGCGCGTGATGTGGCTAACCGGGTGATCTTCTTCGACAAGGGGGTGATCGTCGAGCAGGGCGAGGCCAAGGCGCTATTTGCCAATCCCAGGGAAGAGCGGACTCGGCAGTTTTTGCGCAAGTTTCTCGGGACTGCGGCTTCCGAATAATCGGCATTCGTTTCACTGGCCCATCGCCGGCAAGCCGGCGGTGGGGCGCGAAGCGGCCATACTCAGTTCCAACGCAAACCCTCAGCCGGCACGGGCCGCCCGAACCAGTAGCCCTGCCCCAGCTGGCACTGCTGCTCCAGCAGGAACCTGGCCTGCTCCGCCTGCTCGATGCCCTCGGCATGCACCAGCATGCCCATGCTCCGGGCCAGGGCGATGATCACCCGCACGATCGCGACGTCGTCGTCATCCACCGGCAAGCCGGCGACGAAGCCCTGGTCGATCTTCAGCTTCTGCACCGGCAGGCGCTTGAGCCGCAGCAACGACGAGTAGCCGGTGCCAAAGTCATCGATTGCCAGGTTCAAGCCCAGCTCACGTAACCGGTGCAACTGCTCCAGCGCGACTTCGGGGTCTTCCATGACCGCACTCTCGGTCACCTCCACCTCCAGCAGCGACGGATCCAGACCGGTTTCGTGCAACACCCCGGCCACTTGCCGGTACAGCTCACGCTGGCCGAACAACCGGCTGGAGATGTTGACCGCAACGAACTCGAGCAGGCGCCCGTCAGCCTGCCAACTGACCATCTGCCGGCACGCCTCGCGCAGCACCCAGGCATCGATGTCGGCAATCAGCCCGGTACGCTCGGCGATAGGGATGAATTCGCTTGGCGGCACCAAGCCACGTTGCGGGTGCTGCCAACGCACCAGTGCCTCCACCCCGACCATCTTCGAGGTGAACAGGTCGAACACCGGCTGGTAGAACACCCGCAGTTCGTCTTGCGCCAGCGCACGGCGCAGCTCGCCTGCCGTTTCCACCCGGTGCTGGGCGTGTGCTGTCAGCTCTTCGGTGTACAGCGCGTAACAGGCGCGGCCATTGTGCTTGGCCTTGAACAGCGCCGAGTCGGCGTTGCGCAATAGCTGTTCTGCGCTCAATGCATCGCTGGGGAACAGGCTGATGCCAACGCTGACGCTGATGAACAGCCGATGCCCGTCGAACTCGAACGGTTCACGCATGCGTTCGATGAGCGCCTGTGCCAGTTTGCCGGCCTGGCCGACCTGCTGGCAGTTCTCTGCCAGCACACCAAACTCGTCACCGCCCAGGCGCGCCAAGGTCACGCCATTGCCCACCACCTCGGCCAGACGCTCGCCTACCAGCTTGAGCAGCTGATCACCGATGGTGTGGCCCAAGCCGTCGTTGATGCTCTGAAAGTGGTCAAGGTCAAGCAGCAACAAAGCACATCCACGCTTGTTGGCCTGTGCCGAAGCCAGTGCCTGCTCGGCCCGGTCGTTGAACAGCAGACGGTTGGGCAAGCCGGTAAGGGGGTCGTGGTGGGCCAGGTAGGCCAGTTCCTGCTCGGTATGCTTGATCGCGCTGATGTCGCTGAAAACCGCGACATAATGGGTCATCTCACCGCCATCATCGTGTATGGCGCGGATTGTCTGCCATTGCGGGTAGATTTCACCGCTCTTGCGCCGGTTCCATATCTCCCCGCTCCACTCGCCCTTCTCTGCCAGGGTGGCATAAATCTGCTGATAGAACGGCACGCCGTGCCGGCCCGACTTGAACTTGCTCGGGCGCTGGCCGAGCACTTCGTCCTGCTGGTAACCCGTGATCCGCATGAAGGCACGGTTGACGTGCACGATCAGCCCCTGGCGGTCAGTGACCAGCACGCCCTCCAGGGTACTGTCGAACACGGCTGCGGCCATACGCAGGCGGGCGCGGTCTTCGCTGCGAAGCCGTGCGCCGACACCGATGAAATTGAGCAGACGGGCACGGGTAAAGAAAATCAGCGCCGCACTGGAGAGCACCCAAAGTACAACATTGATCTGCCGCCCTACGGCCAAGGCCAGGGGGTCTTCAGACATGCTGCGCAAAACCACCTCTGACAGCACCAGCCAGAGGATCGAGAGCACCAGATATAGCGCGGCCATGCGCAAGGCGTCGCGAACGGAAACAGACATGTCGGCAACAAAAGTCCATGAAAAATGATGGGGCATTATAGAGGCAGAAACATGCCGTGACGTCCTATCTGAAAGGGTGACTGGTTTTATTTCCCTACCAAGGGATAATCAGCTCTTTCCCTGTGTCTTCGAGGGCTTTTACACCTATGTGGTATTACGGTCTGCTCGACTTGTCGGCCTGGCAACTGGTTGGCGTTACCCTGCTGATGACTCACGTGACCATCATCAGCGTCACCATTTATCTGCACCGCTACTCCGCCCACCGTGCCCTGGAGCTCAATGGCGCGCTCAAGCACTTCTTCCGCTTCTGGCTGTGGCTGACCACGGCGCAGAACACCCGCGAGTGGACAGCAGTGCACCGCAAGCACCACGCCAAGTGCGAAACCCCGGACGACCCGCACAGCCCGGTACACAAAGGCCTGGGCACGGTGCTGCGCAAAGGCGCCGAACTCTATCGGGAAGAAGCACTCAACCCCGAAACCCTGCGCATCTACGGCAAAAACTGCCCGGATGACTGGATCGAGCGCAATCTCTACTCACGCTACAAACATGGCGGTATCGCCCTGATGGCGGTGCTCGACCTGCTGCTGTTCGGCACCATCGGCATCACCATCTGGGCGGTGCAGATGATGTGGATTCCGTTCTGGGCTGCGGGTGTGGTCAACGGCTTGGGCCATGCGGTGGGCTACCGCAACTTCGAATGCCGCGACGCTGCTACCAACCTGGTGCCATGGGGCATCGTCATCGGCGGCGAAGAACTGCACAACAATCACCACACCTACCCCAACTCGGCCAAACTGTCGGTCAAACGCTGGGAGTTCGATGCGGGCTGGGCCTGGATACGCCTGTTGTGCCTGCTGCGCCTGGCCAAAGTACAACGAGTGGCACCTATCGCCCACCGCGTCGAAGGCAAGGCCAACCTGGACATGGACACCACCATGGCCATCCTCAACAACCGCTTCCAGATCATGGCCCAGTACCGCAAGCTGGTGATCGGCCCGTTGGTCAAACAGGAACTGGCCAAGGTCGACGCCTCGGTACGCCATCGCTTCCGCCGGGCCAAACGCCTGCTGTCGCGGGAACCCAGCCTGCTCGAAGAGCGCCACCATGTGCGCATCGAGTCCCTGCTTGAGCAGAGCCAGGCACTCAAGACCATCTATGAAAAACGCTTGGCCTTGCAGCAGATCTGGGCCCGCACCAGCGCCAATGGTCACGACATGCTGGCCGCCATGAAAGACTGGGTACACGAAGCAGAGGCCAGTGGCATTCACGCCCTGCACGACTTTGCAGCGCAGCTGAAAACCTACTCCCTGCGCCCGAACGGCGCCTGAGCACCGTTGATCGGCACGCCCCGCAACGGGGCGTGCCCGCTGGAACTTCCCCTCTGCAAAACTACTCAAAGCCGGCACATCGCCCGCGTGGCGGGCCGGTCTTTGGCCGCACGCTTACCCGTCGAGAGCCGCTCCGTGCACATGGCCAAGAACATCCATTCAACGCTGCCCGGCAATTCAGCTCCCGAGGCAGCCCAAATACTGCTGGCCTTGCTGCATGCCCAAGGCGAAGTGGCTCGCCTGAGCGAACGTGAACAGCTCTACAGCTCGTTGCTCGACAGCGTCAACGCGGTGCTCTGGGCGTTCGACTGGGAAACACGCCAGGTGCTCTACGTCAGCCCCGCCTACGAACGCATCTTCGGCCGCCCCACGAGCCTGGTGTTGGCGGACTTCAACGAATGGCGCGACAGCATCTACCCCGATGACCTGGAATACGCCGAGCGCAGCCTGGCCCAGGTGCTGATCAAAGGCGCGGTTGAAGACCGCGAGTACCGCATTCTCAATGCAAACGGCCAGGTACGCTGGCTCAGTGACAAGTGCTACATCAACCAGCAGCAGGAAGGTGACCGGGTGATAATCGTCGGCATTGCCGAAGACATCACCGACAAGAAGCAGCTTGAGGGCGAGCTGCATCGCCTGGCCACCACGGACGTGCTGACCCAGAGCAGCAACCGCCGGCACTTTTTCGAATGTGCAGGCCAAGCCTTCGACAGCGCACGCGAAGACGGCACGCCACTGGCGTTCTTGCTACTGGACATCGATGACTTCAAGCAGATCAACGACAGCTACGGCCATCAGGAAGGCGACCAGGTATTGCAACGCATTGCCGACAGCGGCAAGGCAGTGCTGCGCCGCGGCGACCTGTTCGGGCGTATTGGTGGCGAGGAGTTTGCCGCAGTGTTCCCCGGCTGCAATGCGCAGGTCGCCGAGCAAATTGCCGAGCGCCTGCAGCGCGAGATTCAGCGGCTGAGTTTCAGCCATGGCGAGCAGGTGTATGGAGTGACGGTAAGCCAGGGGTTGACCGGGCTAACGGATGAGGATGACTCACTGGACAGCCTCTTCGCACGGGCCGATGCAGCGATGTACCGGGCCAAACGGCAGGGCAAGAATCAGATCGTGCGGGGCTGAGCCAGTGGCTGCGCACGGCGGCCCCAAAACTCAGGTCGGCACCTTTTCTTCGGGAACAGGCGGCTCTTCATCTTGCGGTTTTACCTCAGGGTTCTGCACCTTGCGCAACCGGCTCAACTGCGCCAACCCAACCTTGAGCAAGCGCGCGGTCTTGTTGTCGGCCACCTTCTCCAACCCCTGACCCGCCGGCAGCCTTGCCAGTTGCCCTGCCAGGTTCATGGCCAGGATCTCCCGCGAATACACCCCACCGCCCAACTGATAGATTGCTGCGATCAGCTCACGCAGGCCCAGCGGCAAGCGCCAGCGGGTTCGCAGCGCCGAACCGAATGCTGCACCGAAGTCGCGCAGTGACGCCTGCACCAAGCCATCATGCAGGTCACCACCTGCCAGCCGCCACTCCTGCAGGCAGCGCAGCACCGCAAGGTCACCCAGGCAGTGCAACAGCCCGGCGCAGTAACAAAGCTCTTCATCGAGCTCAAGCATGCGCGCCAGCGAACGAGCGTATTCGGCGGTATGCAGCGACAGGTTCCAGAAATGCGCCGCCTGCTGCGCCAGCAGCGGGTCGCTAAGGCGGGCGCTGCGCTTGAGGGCAAGGCCCAGAATCAGGTTCATGCTCTGCGTGCTGCCAAGCTTGTTCAGCGCCTGCAGCAGGGTCTGCACCGGTGCGTCGCGGTGCAGCGCAGCACTGTTGGCCGCAGCGATCAGTACGGCAGTAACCTGCGGGTCGTTGCGCACTTCCTCTTCGAGCACCTTGAGGTCCAGGCCCTGCGGGTTCAGCGCGCGCTTGATCGCCACCTGCACGTCGGCGAACAGCGGCCCGCCATCGGCGGTGGCGCGGCGCTGCTCAAGGAAGGCCGGCAGGCTCGCCCCTGGCTGCAACGGTGGCACCGGGCAGGCGATCTGCTCACCCACTTCAAGCAGCAGCTCTTCCAGGCGCTTGCGCAGGTTGTCCATGTTCAGTGGCTTGCTCAGGTAAGCCGTGGGGTGCAGCGGCAGCGCCTCACGCACGCTGGCACTGTCACTGCGGTTGCTCATGAGAATGAACGGCAACCCCGGCCCCTTGGCGCGCACCTTGCGCAACAGGTCCAGGCCATCGACACCTGCCAGCTCACGGGCAGCGATGATCAGATCAGGCTTGCTGGCCAATGCCGTGAGCGCCTGTGAGCCATCGGCGCACACCTGCAGCCGGGCATCACAGCGCACGCTGAGCAGCATCTCACGCAGCATGTCGCGCACCCAGGGATCGCCTTCGGCAATCAGTACGCAAGGTGGGGTGGGGTCTGCAGCGTTCATGGCCAACTCCTGAATATCCCTGACACGCAATCCGTTGCAGCTTCCAAAGCAAGTCCTGCCACAACCATAGCGTCAAGGGCCTTTAATAGGCACAAAAAAAACCCGCCTAAGCGGGTTTTTTCATGAAGCGTGTCACATCAGGCCAGTTCAGCGAAGCACTCTTCGATGATGGCCAGGCCCTTGTCGAGCAGCTCATCTTCGGCGGTCAGCGGAACCAGGATACGCAGAACGTTGCCGTAGGTACCGCAAGACAGCAGGATCAGACCCTTGTCACGGGCTTTGGCAACCACTTGGGCGACCGCAGCGGCGTTCGGGGTGTGGGTGCCTTTTTCGAAGACTTCCACAGCGATCATCGAGCCCAGACCACGGACGTCGCCAATGATCGGGTGCTTTTCCTGGATCTTGCGCAGGCCAGCGGTCAGGTGCTCACCTACTGCCTTGCTGCGGTCCAGCAGCTTCTCTTCTTCGAACACCTGGATGACGGCCAGAGCCGCGGCACAGGCGATCGGCGAACCGGCGTAAGTACCGCCCAGGCCGCCCGGAGCGATGGCGTCCATGATCTCGGCCTTGCCGCAAACACCGGCCAGCGGGAAGCCGCCAGCAATGGATTTGGCGAAGGTGGTCAGGTCCGGCGCGACGCCCATCTGTTCCATGGCGAAGAAGGTGCCGGTACGGCCAGCGCCAGTCTGTACTTCGTCGGCGATCAGCAGAATGCCGTGCTGGTCGCACAGGGCGCGCAGGCGCTTCATCAGCTCTTTAGGCGCTGGCAGGAAGCCGCCTTCGCCCTGTACCGGCTCGAGGATGATCGCGGCGATGTCGCGCGGCTCGGCGTCGTTCTTGA
>RCUL01001061.1_pt1 | contig 11177 bp, 10 predicted proteins | sample 2167521 | NCBI WGS metagenome assembly RCUL01 (sample SAMN09932745, study PRJNA488358) | compost metagenome | feature: garden; material: soil; isolation source: compost soil in acetic acid-enriched culture | place: Germany: Experimental Botanical Garden Goettingen | collected 2016-01-27 | reverse complement strand
CTCGATCAACTGGGCGCGGATCATGGCCCAGATCGTCTACTACTTCCACGCGGCCATCCAGCTCGGCGGCCCGGCCCGTTCCGTGGCGTTCTCGGTACCGACCGGCAACTTCGGCGACATCTTCGCCGGCTACCTGGCGCGCAACATGGGCCTGCCGATCAGCCAGCTGATCGTCGCCACCAACCGCAACGACATCCTGCACCGCTTCATGAGCGGCAACCAGTACGTCAAGGACACCCTGCACCCGACCCTGTCGCCGTCCATGGACATCATGGTGTCGTCCAACTTCGAGCGCCTCTTGTTCGACCTGCACGGTCGCAACGGCGGCGCCATCGCCAGCCTGATGGATACCTTCAAGCAGGGTGGCGGATTCAGCGTCGAGGAAGACCGCTGGACCGAAGCGCGCAAGCTGTTCGATTCCCTGGCCGTGGATGACGAAGCCACCTGCGAGACCATCGCCGAGGTGTTCAACGAGTGCGGCGAACTGCTCGACCCGCACACCGCCATCGGTGTCCGCGCCGCCCGTGAATGCCGCCGCAGCCTGGCCACCCCGATGGTGACCCTGGGCACGGCGCACCCGGTGAAGTTCCCCGAAGCGGTGGAGAAAGCCGGTATCGGCCAGGCGCCGGCGCTGCCGCCGCACCTCACCGACCTGTTCCAGCGCGAGGAACGCTGCACCGTGCTGCCGAACGACCTGAAGCAGATCCAGGCCTTCGTCAGCCAGCATGGCAACCGCGGCAAGCCGCTGTAAGCCATAGCGGCAGAAACGAAAAGGCCGGCTACCGAAAGGTGCCGGCCTTTTTCATGGGATTGGGCAGAAACCTTGTGGGGGCGAATTCATTCGCCAAGGGCAGCGCAGCTGCCCCCTCATGCTCCAAATGTCAGGCCTTCGGCCTGATTAGCGAATGAATTCGCCCCCACAGTCGACCAGCCCACCTCCGCGCCCGCTCAGATCGCCCCATCCGCCTTCAGCGCCGCTACCTGCTCGGCGCTGTAGCCCAGGGCCCCGAGCACCTCGGCGTTGTGCTCGCCCAGCTGCGGGCCTATCCATTCGCTGGAGCCAGGGGTGTCGGAGAGCTTGGGGACGATGCCCGGCATCTTGAACGGCTTGCCGTCCGGCAGCTTCGCCTGGAGGAACATCTCGCGGGCGAGGAATTGCGGGTCGTTGAACATGTCTTCGGCCGAGAAGATGCGGCTGGCCGGCACCTCGGCGCGGTTCAGCACCGCCAGGACGTCCTCCAGCGGCAGCGATCCCACCCAGCGGTCGATCACCCCGTAGAGTTCGTCGCGACGTGCGTCGCGGCCGTCGTTGCTGGCAAGCGCGGGGTCGGCCGCCAGGTCATCGCGGCCTATGGCCAGCATGAAGCGCTTGAAGATGGCATCGCCATTGGCGCCGATCTGCACATGCCGGCCGTCGGCGGCGGTGTGGATGGAGGAGGGGGTGATGCCCGGCATGATGTTGCCGCTGCGCTCGCGGATGAAGCCGAACACATCGAACTCCGGGACCATGCTTTCCATCATGGCGAACACCGCCTCGTAGAGCGCCACGTCCACAACCTGGCCCGTGCCGCCGTTGACTTCCCGGTGGCGCAGCGCCATCAACGCACCGATCACGCCCCAGAGGGCGGCGATGGAGTCGCCGATGGAGATGCCGGTGCGCACCGGCGGGCGGTCCTCGAAGCCGGTGATGTAGCGCAGCCCGCCCATGGATTCGCCGACCGCGCCGAAGCCCGGCTGGTCCTTGCAGGGGCCGCTCTGGCCGAAGCCGGAGAGCCGCACCATCACCAGTTTCGGGTTCAGCGCGTGGAGCACCTCCCAGCCCAGGCCCAGCTTTTCCAGCACGCCGGGGCGGAAGTTCTCGATCAGGATGTCCGCCTCGCCCAGCAGCTGCTTGAGGATGTCCCGCCCCTCGGGATGCTTGAGGTTCAGCGTCAGGGACTTCTTGTTGCGCGCCTGCACGAACCACCAGAGCGAGGTGCCTTCGTAGAGCTTGCGCCACTTGCGCAGCGGGTCGCCGCCGTCGGGCGACTCGATCTTGATCACCTCGGCACCGAATTCGGCGCACAGGCGCGAGGCGAAGGGGCCGGCGATCAGGGTGCCGAGTTCGATCACTTTGAGGCCGGCGAGCGGTTTGGCAGGAGCGTTCATCGGAATTTCCATGGGCCAGGCGATGGCGGCGACTCTACCCCGTGGGGCCGGCAGCGAACAGCCCGGATTGCCGCTGGCGCCACCCTCCGGGCCGACTTAAAGTTCTTGCAGGACCCTCATTCGCGCGCGCCGACCGCCATGCCAACCCGACCTGCAATGCCCTGCCACTCGTCGCCCGGTCGGCACCGGGAGGAGGGCGCATGCAACTGAACATCCCCACCCTGGTGCTTGTGGATATCTACATCCTCGCCCTGGTGGGCATCCTCATGCTCCACGCCTGGCGCCGTGGCCGCCGCGAGCCGACCCTCGGCTACCTGTCGGCCATGCTGCTGCTCGGCGCGCTGGCCACCGTGCTCGGCAGCCTGCGCGGCATCGGCATGGACTTCGTGCCTCTGGTCATCGGCAATGTGGCGCTGCAGCTCTGCGGGGCGATGAACTGGACCGCCATGCGCGTGTTCGCCGGGCGCCAGCCGCACCTGCCGGGCATCTGCGCCGGCGCGGCGATCTGGGTGCTGCTCTGCCTCAATCCGGCCTTCTATGAGTCGCTGACGGTGCGGGTGGTGCTCAGTTCGATGATGACCGTCACCTACGCCGGGCTCAGCGCCTTCGAACTCTGGCGCAGCCGCAAGAGCCTGGAAGTGGCCTACATGCCGGCCCTGGTGCTGACCCTCTTCCACACGGCCTTCTACTGCGTGCGCATCGTGGTCGACCGCGGCATGCCCTTCGACCAGGCGGTGGCCGGCGCCGGGCAGGGCACCAGCTTCTTCTCCCTGTTGGTATTCGAGACCCTGCTCTACGCCATCGGCATCGCCTTCGTCACCCTGGCCATGGTCAAGGAGCGCGCCGAGCTGAAGTTCCGCGCAGCCGCCTACTGCGACCCGCTCACCGGCGTCGGCAACCGCCGTGCCTTCATGACCTCGGGCGAATACCTGCTGGAAAGCTGCGAGCACCGGGGCGAGCCCGTCGCCCTGCTGCTCTGCGACCTCGATCACTTCAAGCGCCTCAACGACAACTATGGCCATGCCACCGGCGACGAAGCCCTGGTGGCCTTCAGCCGCATCGCCGTCGGCAGCATGCGCAAGCAGGACGTGTTCGGCCGTATCGGCGGCGAGGAGTTCGCCTGCCTCCTGGCCGACGCCAATGACGAGGCTGGTGCGCAGGTGGCCGAGCGCATCCGCCGGGAGTTCGCCGACCTGCCCTTCCAGGAGCCGGGCGAGCTCAGCGTCAGCATCGGCATCGTCAGCTCCAGCGAGGCCGGATACGACCTGTTCCGCCTGCTTTCCATGGCCGACGATGCGCTCTACGCCGCCAAGGACAAGGGCCGCAACCGCATCCAGCGATATCCCGCCGAATAGCCGGATGGCCCAGCCAAGGCGCTGGATTCAAGGTAGACTTGCCGCCCTCCGCTGATCATCAAGAAGCCCGCCATGGCCCTCCAAGCGACCCCCTACAAAGTCGAACTCAACCTCACCGACCTCGATCGCAGCGTCTACGAGAACCTGCGCTTCACCGTCGCCAAGCACCCGTCGGAAACCGAGGAGCGTCTGGCCGTCCGCCTGATCGCCTACATCCTCTGGTACCACGAGCAGTTGGCCTTCGGTCGCGGCCTGTCGGATGTGGACGAGCCGGCGCTGTGGGAAAAGAGCCTGGACGACCGCGTGCTGCACTGGATCGAAGTGGGCCAGCCGGACGCCGAGCGCATCACCTGGTGCTCGCGCCGTACCGAGCGTTTCAGCCTGGTGACCTACGGCAACCTGCGTGTCTGGCAGACCAAGGTGCTGGACGGCGTGCGCAGCCTGAAGAACATCAACGTCGTTGCCGTGCAGCAGGAAGCCCTGGAAGAACTGGCCCGCGACCTGCCGCGCTCGGTCAGCTGGAGCGTGATGATCAGCGACGGTTCGCTGTTCATCACCGATGAACGCGGCCAGCACGAAATTCCCCTGGAGTGGCTGGCCGGGGAGCGCTGAGCGGAAATCCGGAGGATTTCCGGGCAAGGGCCCAGGTCCTTGCCCTAGGCCCTTTCCCGGGAGGGAGAGGGGAAGTCGAGTCAACGATTGGATCGTCCATGCGTATCGAACACCGCGCCCTGCCCGATGTCCTGCCCGACCTGGGCGACCTGCCGCCACTGCTGACCCGTCTCTACGCCTCCCGAGGCGTGCAGTCCGCGGCCGAACTGGACAAGAGCCTGGCTCGGCTGATCCCCTACCAGGTGCTCAAGGGCATCGAGGGCGCCGTGGCCCTGCTGGTGGATGCCCTGGAGCAGCGCCAGCGCATCCTCTATGTCGGTGACTTCGATGCCGACGGCGCCACCGCCAGCACGGTGGGCGTGCTCGGCCTGCGCATGCTCGGCGCTGCCCATGTGGATTACCTGGTCCCCAACCGTTTCGAGTACGGCTACGGCCTGACCCCGGAAATCGTCGCCGTCGCCCTGACGCGCCAACCCGACCTGCTGGTGACCGTGGACAACGGCATCTCCAGCGTCGAAGGCGTGGCAGCCGCCAAGGTCGCCGGGCTCAAGGTACTGGTCACCGACCACCACTTGCCGGGCCACGAACTCCCCGCGGCGGACGCCATCGTCAACCCCAACCAGCCGGGCTGCGAGTTCCCCAGCAAGTCCCTGGCCGGCGTTGGCGTCATTTTCTACGTGCTGCTGGCCCTGCGGGCGCGCCTGCGCGAGCTGGACTGGTTCGCCCGCGCCGGCCTCAAGGAGCCCAACCTGGGCGAGTTGCTCGACCTGGTTGCCCTGGGCAGCGTCGCCGACGTGGTGCCGCTGGATGCCAACAACCGCATCCTGGTCCACCAGGGCCTGGCGCGCATCCGCGCCGGACGTGCACGGCCTGGCCTCAAGGCGATCCTCGAAGTCGCCGGACGGCCGGCGGGGCGCATCACCTCCACCGACCTCGGCTTCATCCTCGGCCCGCGCCTCAACGCCGCCGGCCGCCTGGACGACATGAGCCTGGGCATCGAATGCCTGCTCTGCGAGGACGAAGCCCTGGCCCGCGACATGGCGGTGCAACTGGACCAGCTCAACCAGGACCGCAAGGCCATCGAGCAGGGCATGCAGCGCGAGGCCCTGGCCCAGTTGAAGAACCTGCCCCTGGAGGACATGCCCTTCGGCCTCTGCGTGTTCGAGCCGGACTGGCACCAGGGCGTGATCGGCATCCTCGCTTCGCGCCTGAAGGAGCGCTACCACCGACCGACCATCGCCTTCGCCGATGCCGGCGACGGCCTGCTCAAGGGCTCGGCGCGTTCGGTACCGGGCTTCCATATCCGTGACGCGCTGGACGCGGTGGCCGCGCGCCATCCGGGGCTGATCAGCAAGTTCGGCGGCCATGCCATGGCCGCCGGCCTGTCCCTGCCTGTGGAAAACTTCGGCGCCTTCGCCGCCGCCTTCGACGCCGAGACCCGGCGCCAGCTCTGCGAGGACGACCTCACCGGCCGCCTGCTCTCCGATGGCCAGTTGAGCATCGAGGAGTTCCACCTGGAACTGGCCCGCGCCCTGCGCCTGGCCGGCCCCTGGGGCCAGCACTTCCCTGAACCGCTGTTCCACGGTGTGTTCCAGATCGTCCAGCAGCGTCTCGTCGGCGAGCGCCACCTCAAGCTGGTGCTGAAAAGCGAATGCGGCTCGGTGCAGCTGGACGGCATCGCCTTCAACATCGACCGCGAACAATGGCCGAACGCCAGCGTCCGTTGGGCCGAACTGGCCTACAAGCTGGACGTCAACGAATACCGCGGCCAGGAAAGCGTGCAGCTGATGGTGGCGCACATAGCCCCGCGCTAGGGCGGGGTTCTCGTAGGGTGGACATCGCTTTTCATGTCCACCATTCGTGGTTCGGCCCGGCTCCGATGGTGGACCGGTGAAGCGTGGTCCACCCTACGCCGGCTTTGCGCCGCCGTTCACCCGTCACCCCATCCTCGCAAGTCCTCCATCAGGGTCTACGCTGATCCAGTCCCGCGCCCCCGAAAAATTTTCGGCTTGCTGTCGATCCCGTCGTTTCCCCTTCGACCAATAAGCACAGCCAGCGGGCAAGGGCTCAGTCTGGCGTTCATGCCACCCGACAGGAGAACAACAATGCGCTTCATGGTGATAGTCAAAGCCACAAAGGAATCCGAAGCCGGCGAGATGCCCAGCACCGAACTGCTCGCGGCCATGGGCCAGTACAACGAGGAACTGGTGAACGCCGGCATCCTCCTCGCCGGCGAGGGCCTGCATCCCAGTTCGAAGGGCGCGCGGGTGGTGTTCAAGGGCAAGGATCGCAGCGTGGTCGACGGTCCTTTCGCCGAAACCAAGGAACTGATCGCCGGTTTCTGGCTGTTCAAGGTGGGCTCCCTCGAGGAATGCATCGAATGGGTCAAGCGTTGCCCCAACCCCATGCTCACCGAGTCCGAGATCGAGATCCGCCAGGTGTTCGAGGCGGAGGACTTCGGCGAGGAATTCACCCCCGAACTGCGCGAGCAGGAACAGCGCGTCTTCGAGAAAGCCCGTCAGCAGTGACGGCATCCACCACGGACAGGAGATCCCCATGAAAATCGATCCCTACCTCACTTTCGACGGCCAGTGCGGCCCTGCCTTCCAGTTCTACGCCAAGGTGCTGAACGGCACCCTGGAAGCCTTCCTGACCTTTGCCGAAAGCCCGGCCTGCAACGAAGTGCCCGAGGAGTTCCGCGACAAGATCATGCATGCCCGCCTGGCGGTGGGCGACCAGGTGATCATGGGCTCGGACTGCCCGCCCCAGGCGCCGTTCGAGGGCATCAGCGGCATCAGCATCTCGATCAACGTCGACCGCATTGCCGAGGCCGAGCGGGTGTTCAACGCACTGGCCGACGGTGGCCAGGTGCAGATGCCCCTGGAGAAGACCTTCTGGGCCGCACGCTTCGGCATGTTGATGGATCAGTTCGGGGTGCCCTGGATGATCAACTGCGAGAAGGATCAATAATTCTCAAAAGTGGCCACGGCGCCGGGTAATTTCCGGCGCCGTTGATAAGCTTTCCAGGATCGAAGCTCCCCAGGACCGATCCGATGCGACTGGCTCAACGGCTGCGCGATCACGCCGGCAAATTCCGGTACCGCCGCGAATGGATGCGCGCCGACCTCACCGCCGGCCTTTCAGTCGCCGCAGTACAGATTCCCACTGCCATCGCCTATGCGCAGATCATCGGCTTTCCCGCGCAGGTCGGGCTCTACGCCTGCATCCTGCCGATGCTGATCTACGCCCTGGTGGGTGGCTCCCGGCAGCTCATGGTGGGGCCCGACGCCGCCACCGCCGCCATGGTCGCGGCCGCCATCACCCCCCTCGCCGCAGGCGACCCGCAGCGGCTGGTCCACCTGTCGATGATCGTCGCCGTGATGGTCGGCCTGCTGTCCATCCTCGCCGGGTTCATCCGCGCCGGCTTCATCGCCAGCTTCCTGTCGCGGCCGATCCTGGTCGGTTACCTCAACGGCATCGGCCTCAGCCTGCTGGCGGGGCAACTGGGCAAGCTGCTGGGCTACCAGAGCGAGACCAGCGGCTTCATCGCCGGCCTGCTGGCGATGATCCGCAACCTGGCCAGCACCCACCTCCCGACCCTGGCCCTCGGGGCTGCGACCCTGTTGCTGATGATCCTGCTGCCGCGGCGCTGGCCGAGGCTGCCGACCGCCCTGGTGGCAATAGTGCTGGCCTCGGTGGCCGCCGCCTGGTTGCACCTGGACCGTCACGGCGTGGCGCTGCTGGGCGTGGTCCCGGCCGGCCTGCCGGAATTGAGCTGGCCGCGCACCAGCTACCAGGAACTGCTCGGCCTGTTGCGCGACGCCACCGGCATCACCATCGTCAGTTTCTGCAGCGCCATGCTCACCGCGCGCAGCTTCGCCGCCCGCCACGGTTACGCCTTGGACGCCAACCGCGAATTCATCGCCCTGGGCCTGGCCAATGTCGGCGCCGGGGTCTCCCAGGCCTTCGTCATCAGTGGCGCGGACTCGCGCACGGCGGTGAACGACCTGGTGGGCGGCAAGAGCCAGATGGTCAGCGTGGTGGTGGCCCTGGTGATAGTCGCGGTGCTGGTGTTCCTCCACGAGCCCCTGGGCTGGGTGCCCATCGCCGCCCTGGGCGCGGTGCTGATGCTGGCGGGCTGGGGGCTGATCGACTTCCGCGCGATGAAGGCGTTCTGGCGCCTCAGCCGCTTCGAGTGCGGCCTCTGCCTGCTGACCACGGTGGGGGTGCTGGGCGTCGGTGTGCTGCCGGGCATCTTCGTTGCCGTGGCCCTGGCGCTGCTGAGGCTGCTGTACCTGACCTACCGCCCCAGAGATGCCGTGCTCGGCTGGGTGGAGGGCGTGGACGGGCAGGTGGAACTGGGGCGTTATCCACAGGCCAGCACCTTGCCGGGCCTGCTGATCTACCGCTTCGACGCGCCCTTGCTGTTCTTCAACGCCGACTACTTCAAACAGCGCCTGCTGCACCTGGTGGAGCAGGCGGACCAGCCCCGCGCCGTGCTGCTCAACGCCGAAACCATGATCAACCTCGACCTCACGGGCCTGGCCACCCTGCGCGAGGTGAAGCAGACCCTGGCGGCCCAGGGCGTGCACTTCGGTTTCGCGCGCCTGCTCGGCCCGGCCTACGACCTGCTGCAACGCTCCGGGGAGCTGGGCGAATTGAAACCGCCGCTGGTATTCAGCTCGGTGCGGGCGGGGATCAATGCCTACCAGATCTGGCTGGCCAAGCAAGGCGATCGAGACTTGCAGGCGCCCGATCCGGTCGCGTAAACAGGGCCACAGCCACTCACACAAGGAACGACCATGGACCCCTTCATGCAAGCCGCCATCGAAGAAGCCCGCCAGGGCCTGGCCGAGGGCGGGATTCCCATCGGCTCGGTCATCGTCCACAAGGGCCGCATCATCGGCCGCGGGCACAATCGCCGCGTCCAGGAAGGCAGCGCCATCAAGCACGGCGAGATGGACGCCTTCGAGAACGCCGGGCGCCAGAGCGCCAGCGTCTACCGCGAGGCGGTGCTCTACACCACGCTTTCGCCCTGCTCCATGTGCAGTGGCGCCATCCTGCTCTACGGCATCCCCCGGGTGGTCATCGGCGAGAACCGCACCTTCCTCGGCGAGGAAGAACTGCTGCGCTCCCGTGGCGTGCAGCTGGAGGTGCTGCAGGACGCCGAGTGCGTGAAGCTGATGGAGGACTTCATCGAGGCACGGCCCGAGCTGTGGAACGAAGACATAGGCGAGTAGGGGGCCCGGCTAGACTGAAACTGTCCGTTCCCATGCGACTCCGGGAGGTGCAGCATGGCGATTCGCGAAGGTTTCATCGGCAGCGTCGGCAACACGCCGCTGCTGCGTCTCGGCCGGCTCAGCGATGAGACCGGCTGCGACATCCTGGCCAAGGCCGAATTCCTCAACCCCGGCGGCTCGGTCAAGGACCGTGCCGCGCGCTTCATCCTCGAACACGCCGAGCGGGAAGGGCGCCTGAAACCGGGCGGCACCGTGGTGGAAGGCACCGCCGGCAATACCGGCATCGGCCTGGCGCATATCTGCGCCGCCCGCGGTTACCGCTGCATCATCGTGATCCCCGACAACCAGTCCCCGGAAAAGCTCGACCTGCTGCGCACCCTGGGGGCCGAGGTGCGGCCGGTACCGCCCAAGCCCTACAAGGACCCGGACAACTACCAGAAGATCGCCGGCCGCCTGGCCGACGAACTGCCGGGCGCGATCTGGGCCAACCAGTTCGACAACACCGCCAACCGCCAGGCCCACTATGAAACCACCGGCCCGGAAATCTGGACCGACACCGGCGGCCGGCTGGACGCCTTCGTCTGCGCCACCGGCACCGGCGGCACCCTGGCCGGCGTGGCGCGCTATCTCAAGGAACGTGATGCCAGGGTGCGCATCGTCCTCGCCGACCCCATGGGCAGCGCGCTGTACAGCTGGGTGAAGACCGGCGAACTGCTGGCCGAGGGCAGCTCCATCACCGAAGGCATCGGCACCACGCGGATCACCGCCAACCTCGAAGGCACGCCGCTGGACGACGCGGTGCAGGTGGACGACCCGGCCTGCGTGGCCATGGTCTACCGGCTGCTGCGGGAGGAGGGGCTGTTCGTCGGCGGCTCCTCCGGCATCAACCTGGCGGCCGCTGTGCAGGTGGCCCGCACGCTGGGGCCGGGGCACCGGGTGGTGACCCTGCTCTGCGACCGGGGCGGGTTGTATGCGGGAAGGCTGTTCAACCCCGAGTGGTTGCGGGAGAAGGGCCTGGCGGAAGCCGCCGGGATATCCGGAGCGTAGGGTGCGCCGTGCGCACCGATGGACCGTGCGCAGGAACTGGTGCGCGCAGCGCACCCTACGGGAGCTGTCAGAGCCGCGTTACCAGCCGAGCTGCTTGTTGAAGCCGAGGGCGTCGTAGTAGTCGCCCTGGTAGGTGATCTTGCCGTTCTTCACGCGGACGAAGCTCACGCCTTCGAACTTCAGCGGCTTGTTGGTGGCCGGGGTCTCGGCACTCCAGGCGCCGCTGTTGGTGCCGGCGAACTCCCACTGGAAGGCGATGCCGTCGGCGCTGAGGATGGGCTCGCTGGTCATCTTCCAGGTGAGGTCCGGCACGGCGGTGATGAACACCTTGATCACGTTGTCGCGAGCCGCGGCGCGGCCCTCTTGCGGTGTGCCAACGGTCGCATCGAAGTAGACCGCATCCTCGGCCAGGAAGCCGGCGGCCTTGTCGACGTCGTGGGCGTTCCAGGCGGCCATGTAGCCATCGACTATGGCCTTGGCATCGTCGGCCGCCTGGGCCATGCCGGCCAGGGCGCAAAACAGGATGAAGCTGAAAGTACGCAAGGTGTTACGCATCGCTTTTTCTCCTGGTGGTTGGTATCGGCACCGCTTTGGGGCCGGACCCTGTAGGAGCGAATTCATTCGCGAAGGGCAGCGCAGCTGCCCATGTAACCTCTATGCCGGGCCTGCGGCCCGGATCGCGAATGAATTCGCTCCTACAAAAGGTTTCGAGGCTGCTCCTCAGTGCTTGAACATCACATGGCGCACGGCGGTGTAGTCCTCCAGGCCGTACATG
>RCUL01001057.1_pt1 | contig 11182 bp, 13 predicted proteins | sample 2167521 | NCBI WGS metagenome assembly RCUL01 (sample SAMN09932745, study PRJNA488358) | compost metagenome | feature: garden; material: soil; isolation source: compost soil in acetic acid-enriched culture | place: Germany: Experimental Botanical Garden Goettingen | collected 2016-01-27 | reverse complement strand
CCGCTCGTCCCCCTGCGCAACGATTCCGCTCGGCCTCCTGACGGGGCAGAGTCGCTGCCCGACCTCTTCTGCATAGCTTCAGGCAATGATCAGGCATCAGGATTGCCGCGCCTTGTCAGGCGCGAGTCACCCCTCGCCCTCCGGGAGAGGGGCCGGGGGAGAGGGATGTGTCAGGCCGGCACGGAGGTCTGAAAGGCTCGTACTAGAGGCCTCTCTTCGGTACTGCAACAGCTAACGCAGACATAGCGATTGAAATCGCCCCCACAATTTCCAGTCCCTGCAACCCTCAGCCGATCTGCCCCAGGATATCCCGCACCCGGTCCAGCGCCGGGTCGAGGTCCAGGGTTTCGATGGCGCCATAACCGAGGAACAGGCCGCTGCGCGGCGGGGTCTGGTAGGAGAATCCGGCGAGGCCGTAGAGCCCCACGTCCACTTTGCGCGCCAGGTCCACCAGCAGCGGTATGTCCAGCTGTGCCTTGGCCAGGGCGGCGATGTGGAAGCCGGCTACCGAGGGCACCAGCTCGAACCAGGGCGCCAGGTCGTCCCTGAATCGCTCGAGGATGCGTTCCCGGCGGCTGGCATAGATGCCGTGGCAGCGGCGTATGTGCTTGAGCAGGAAGCCTTCGTCGATGAACTTGGCCAGGGTCCACTGGGTGAGGGTGGAGCAGTGCCAGTCGGATAGCTGCTTGGCGGCAGTGACGGCTTCGATCAGCGCCGGCGGCAGAATGCAGTAGCCCAGGCGCAACTCAGGCTGCAGGGTCTTGGAAAAGGTCCCGACATAGGCCACCGCGCCCCGGCTGTCGAGGCTCTGCAGGGTGTCGGTGGGGCGGCCCTCGTAGCGGAACTCGCAGTCGTAGTCGTCTTCGATGATCACCGCGCCGATACGCAGGGCCTTGTCGAGCAGGGCTTCGCGCCGTGCCTGGCTCATGGCCATGCCGAGGGGGAACTGGTGCGAGGGGGTCACGTAGATCAGCCGCGCATGGTCGGGTATGGCCTCGACGCAGATGCCTTCGGCATCCACCGGCACGCCGATCACCTCGGCGCCCTGGGCGGCGAACAGCTGACGTGCCGGCGGATAGCCGGGGTCTTCCACCGCCACGCAGCAGCCGGGCTCGATCAGCACGCGGGCGAGCAGGTCGAGCGCCTGCTGGGCGCCGTGGCAGACCAGCACATCCTCGGCGTTGCAGCGCACGCCGCGGGAGAAGGCCACGTGGCGGGCGATGGCGTCACGCAGTTCGGGCAGACCGGCGGGCTGGCTGTAGAGGCCGCGCGACCTGGCGGTCTGGCGCAGGGCATGCTGGGCGCAACGGCGCCAGTCGTCCTGGGGGAACTGGCTCTTGGTGGTGGCGCCGCCGATGAAGTCGTAGCGCAGCACCGCGTCCATCGAGGGATGCCCCAGGGCGGTGGAGATATTCCGCCATTTGGCGACGATCGCGGCACTGGCGAGGGATTCGTGCCCCTGTTTGCGGCCCTGGCCGGCGGCCTGGGCATTGACGAACGTGCCGACGCCCACTTTGCCGGTGAGCAGGTTGTCGTAGGTCAGCAGGGCATAGGTGTCGGCTACCGTCTTGCGTGAAATGCCCAACTGCTCGGCCAGCAGGCGCGTCGGCGGCAGCTGGGTGCCTGCCTTGAGACGTCCGGATTCTATGGCTTCGCGCAATTGGCGATACAGCTGTCCGGACAGGTCCTTGCTGCCCTGGATGACGACGTGCAGTTCCATGGATCGGTTCCGGTGGGGGATTGGCAGGAAAATACCGCAATTGCCGGCTGTTTTCCGTGGCGCGGCCTGCTTGTTGTGGGGGAGCTCGTTCGTCGAGCAGGCCGAGGGCCTGCCTTGTGGACGCCATGGGCAACGATATCCCGGCAGCGATTCGCGCCGAATGGCCAATTCGGCAAGAACCCGGCAGGCCAATGGGCGACCCTTGGTCGGTTGCCAGGTTCCCGAAGGCACCCTGTGCTATATCCGGGAGTGAGCAAGGCGCGAGCCGACCTTTCGTTGAACTTCCTCACCACGCCCGCCGGGCCGGCCGACTTCCGTGACCCCGGGCCTTCAACAAAGAGGTATGCCCCATGAGCACCCTGCAATGCGTCCACCGCAACCACACCATAGTCGCCGATGTCGTCGAGCATCCGGGGATCCCCACCCCCTGGGCCGCCGGTTGCCACATCACCGCGCCCGACGGCCAGACCACGCGCCGCCTCGCCCTGCCGATGCAATACGCCTTCCTGGCAGAGCTGGACAAGGCCCAGCACGCGTCCATCGCCCACGGCAAGTGGCTGGTGGACCAGTGCCTCGACGAGGGGCGCGAACTCTTCAAGAAAAGCGCCTAGGCGGCTTCGTCGCGAGGCGCGTGCTCGCGGCAGATCAGCTCGATGGATGGGCGGGCCAGGGGCTCAAGGGTCAGTCCGCAGAAGGGCTCGCCATCCCGTTGCTGGTGGAAGCGGCAGGTCTTGCACAGGCCGAAGCCGGGCACATCGTTCTGGCGCTGGATGGTGCGCAGCAATTCGCCCAGCAGCCGCTCCAGCGCCGTCGCGTCCTGGCCCATGGCGGCTGCCGCCTCCACCAGGAAGGCCGGCGGTGTCACTGCAGCGAGCAGCTCCCGCGCCCCGGGCGTCAGTTCCAGGCGCACGCTGCGCTTGTCCTTCTGGTCCTGGCGCTTGGCGATCAGGCCCTTGGCTTCAAGGGCCTTGAGCGATTGCGAAACCGTGCCCTTGGTCAGCCCGAGGTACTCGGTCACCGCCAGAGGCGTGTCCGAGTAGTGGTTGCAGCGCGCCAGGTATTGCAGTGCGCTGAGCTGCACCGGCTGCAATTCGGCCAGCAGCGGCTGTTCCCGATACCAGATGCGCATCAGGCTGCTCAAGCGCTCGAACAGGTCGTATAGGGCCATCGTCTTCACCTCCGTCGATAAATAGTATCGAGTAAAAACTATATTGACAAAGGGAGTGCCCGAGGTAACCTGATTACGGTGTCGATCCGATACTAATTGACTCAGGAGACTGAAGATGACTACCGCTCGCTACTATCACGCCGGCTGCCCCGTTTGCGTATCCGCTGAACAGACCCTGCTGCAATTGCTCGCCCCTGAAGTGAAGGTGGAGGTGGTGCACCTGGGCGAAGCGCCTGCGCGTGTCGCCGAGGCCGAGGCCGCCGGTGTGCAGTCGGTTCCCGCCCTGGTGGTCGATGGCCAGGTGCTGCACATCAACTTCGGCGCCGCCATCGCCGACCTGAAGTAAGGGGCCGACCATGCACGTCAAAGTCTTCGACACCCATGTCCGTACCCGCGATGGCCGCTACCTGCACTTCGACGTGCTCACCAGCGGCGGCGACCAGGCCCAGGCCCGCCAGTACGCCAGCGACTGGCTGGCCAGCCGGGGCGTGCAGGATGCCGACATCGCCGCCAGCGAATGCCTGTTCTGCCACAGCGAGATCGCCAACCCGCAAGTGGCCGAGGCCATCGGGCGGCAGGGTTACTCCATCATCCCGCTGCAAGGCTGCTGAGGAGGTCGCCATGTATCAGCCCCTGGACTGCGACCTGCACGACCTGCTGGAAATCGCCTGCCTCTATCGTTACCAACTGCGGGTGGAACTGGTGGACGGCGGCGCGTTCGAGGCCAGGGCGCTGACCACTCGTACCAGCGCGGGGAAGGAGGAGTTCTTCGTGCTGGAGGTGGAAAATGACCGGTGCGAGGTGCGCCTCGACCGCCTGCTGGCGATCACGCCGCTGGAGCAGGGCGCGCGCTTCGGCCGGGTGGAACTGGCGGGGAAGGTCTGCGCGCTGTAGCGACGGCCGCGAGTAGCCGTAGGGTGGAAATCGCTTTCCATTTCCACCAGCGAAGTCAGACCCGGCACCGATGGTGGACAGAAGAGCGCTGTCCACCCTACAAGAGCATGAATTCGCTCCCACAAATGGCCGCGGGGCCGGTGCTTGGGCTAGCCTTCGCAGGCCAGCCGTGATCAGGACCCTGCGTTGAACATCGATACCCGCATCAAATTCCGCCACCTGCTGTGCTTTCTCGAAGTCGCGCGCCAGGGCAGCCTGGTCCGCGCGGCGGACCAGTTGGCGGTGAGCCAGCCGGCCATCTCCAAGACCCTCAAGGAGCTGGAGGAAATCCTCGACGCCAGCCTCTTCGAGCGCGGCAAGGGCGGCGCCAGCCTGACCGAGGCGGGGCTGGCCTTCATGCGCTACGCCGGCCCCTGCGTGCAGGCCCTGCGCGACGGGGTGAACAGCCTGCGCGAGGGCGAGTACGCCGCCGGCGCCGTGCGCCTGGGCGTGCTGTCCACGGTGGAAGGCCTGTTGCTGCCGGAAGTGGTGAAACGCCTGCACCAGCGGCACCCGTCGCTGGTGGTCAGCGTGCTCACCGGACCGGGCGCCTACCTGCTTGCGCAGCTGCGTGTCGGCGAGCTGGACCTGGTGGTCGGGCGCATGACCGACAGTCCGGATATCCACGGCCTGACCTTCGAGCACCTGTACAGCGAATCCATGACCCTGGTGGTCCGCGCCGGTCATCCCTTGCTGGAGGAGGGCGCCGACCACCGCTCCCTGGACGGTTTCCCCCTGGTGCTGCCGCTGGCCGGCACCACCATTCGCAAGCATGCCGACGGCTTCTTCGTGCAGAGCGGCATCAGCCCGCCGCGCCAGCGCCTGGAAACCCTGTCCCTGGCCCTCAGCCGGCGTTACGTGCTGAACGGCGACGCCGTGTGGATCGCGCCCCTGGACGCGGTGCGCCTGGACCTGGGCAAGGGCGAGCTGGTGGAACTGGACCTCGGCTTCAAGGAGCCCGGTGGTTCCGTGGGCATCTGCAGCAACGCATCCCTGCCGTTGTCGCTCGCTGCCCAGTGGGCGGTGGAGACCTTGCGGGAGGCGGCCCTGGACTATCGCGAAGGGCGTCTCGCATAACCGGTAGGTTATGGATGGCCGGCAGGATTTCAATTTTCGAGCCGCCGCCATTGGACGACACTGCGACCCACGGCCCGCTGCCCTGGTATTGACGGGCCGCCCGACAACTCCAAGAAGAGGAAACCGTGATGTCCGATGCGGAAAACAGCCGCTTCGTCATTCGTGACCGAAACTGGCACCCGAAAGCCTTCACGCCCGACTACAAGACGTCCGTCGCCCGTTCCCCGCGCCAGGCGCTGGTGAGCATCCCGCAGTCCGTTTCCGAGACCAGCGGCCCGGACTTCTCCCACCTGAAGATGGGCCGGCACGACAACGACCTGCTGCTCAACTTCAATAACGGCGGGCTGCCCATCGGCGAACGCATCATCGTTTCCGGCCGGGTCGTCGACCAGTACGGCAAACCGGTGCCCCACACCCTGGTGGAGATGTGGCAGGCCAACGCCGGCGGCCGCTACCGCCACAAGAACGACCGCTACCTGGCTCCGCTGGACCCGAACTTCGGCGGCGTCGGCCGCGCCCTGACCGACAGTGAAGGCAACTACTGCTTCCGCACCATCAAGCCCGGCCCTTACCCCTGGCGCAACGGCCCCAACGACTGGCGCCCGGCGCACATCCACTTCTCCATCAGCGGGCCGTCGATCTCCACCCGGCTGATCACCCAGCTGTACTTCGAAGGCGACCCGATGATCCCGCTGTGCCCCATCGTCAAGTCGATCGCCAACCCCGATGCGGTGCAGACCCTGATCGCCAGGCTCGACATGAGCAACGCCATCCCCATGGATTGCCTGGCGTATCGCTTCGACATCGTCCTGCGCGGCCAGCGCAAGACCCACTTCGAGAACCGCTGAGGAGCCACGCGCATGCCTATCGAACTGCTGCCGGAAACCCCCTCGCAGACCGCCGGCCCCTATGTGCACATCGGCCTGGCCCTGGAAGCCGCCGGCAACCCGACCCGCGACCAGGAAATCTGGAACCAGATGGCCAAGGCCGACGCCCCCGGCCAGCACATCCTGCTGCTGGGCAACGTCTATGACGGCAACGGCCACCTGGTGCGCGACTCCTTCCTGGAGTTCTGGCAGGCCGACCACGAAGGCGTCTACGACAGCGCCTTCGACCTGGAGAAGCCCTTCAACTGCTTCGGCCGTACCGCCACCACCTTCGACGCCGGCGAATGGACGCTGCACACGCTCAAGCCGGGCGTGGTGAAGAACGCCGCCGGCGTGCCCATGGCGCCGCACATCAACGTCACGCTGTTCGCCCGTGGCATCAACATCCACCTGCAGACGCGCATCTACTTCGATGACGAGGCCCAGGCCAACGCAGTGGACCCGGTGCTCAACCTGATCGAGCAGCCGCAGCGCCGCGAGACGCTGGTGGCGCGCCGCTGCGAAGTGGACGGCAAGCTGGCCTACCGCTTCGACATCCGCATCCAGGGAGAAGGGGAAACGGTGTTCTTTGACTTCTAGGGAGCGGGAACCCGCATTCGATGGGTTGGCCGAAGGCGTCGGCCAGCGCATCGAACGGCATTTCGATGCGCTGCTGGAGGCCCGGGGCTACCGGGCCGATGCGGCGCAACGCGCAGCCATTGTCCACCTCGGGCAATGGCTGGAGTCGTTCCTGGCTGGCCGCAAGGGTTGGTTGCGCCGGCCGCCGACCGGCGTCTATCTCTGGGGCGGAGTAGGGCGCGGCAAGAGCTTCCTGATGGATGCCTTCTTCGCCGCCGCCCCGCTCAAGGCCAAGCGCCGCGTGCACTTCCATGCCTTCCTCCAGGAGCTGCAGGTGCGCATGCAGGCCTACGCCGGCCAGCCGGACCCGCTGGCCCTGGCCGCGCGGGCCCTGGCGGGCGAGACGCGGCTGCTCTGCTTCGACGAATTCCACGTGCACGACATAGGCGACGCCGTGCTCCTCGGGCGCCTGCTCAAGGTACTGGTGGAGGAGGGCGTGGGCCTGGTCTGCACCTCCAACTACGACCCGGACGGCCTCTGCCCCAATCCGCTCTATCGCGAGCGCTTCAAACCGGCCATCGCCCTGATCGAGAAGCGCTTCGACGTGCTCAACGTCGACGGCGGCGAGGACTACCGTCAGCGCAGGGGCGAGCTGGAGGCCTGGGGCCGTTACTGTTGGCCGCTGGCTGGCTTCGCCGAAGGCTGGATCGAACGCCAGCTGGGCTTTACCGCCGCGGTGGAGCGGGAGTCGCTGGCGCAGGTCAACCACCATCCGCTGCGGCTGCGCGCGGCCGAGGGGCAGGCTGCCTGGCTGGATTTCGATGAGCTGTGCCGGCGGCCGCATTCCAGCGCCGACTTCCTCTGGCTCTGCCAGCGCTTCCGCCACCTGGCCGTCAGCGATGTGCCCTGCCTGGGGGAAGAGCCCATCGACGTGCAGCAACGCTTCGTCAACCTGATCGACATCGCCTACGACGCCGGCACCCGGCTGCTGCTCGGCAGCGAAGCCAGCCTGGACGACCTGTGCCGGGGCAAGCCCCATATGGACTTCTCCCGCACCCGCAGCCGGCTGCAGCAGCTCAGGCCGGTGCAATCGGGCGAGGCGGGCTGACCGCACCAGCCCGTCCGGCGCGGTCGCTCGGGCTGGCTATCCTCAATGGGTCATCCGCACGGCTGTGCGGTCCACCCCGACTGGAGGAGACGGCGATGAGCAAGCGATTGAGCGAGGAAGGCCTGGACCTGCTGTTCCGCAAGGCGCGTACCTACAGTGCCTGGCTGGACAAGCCAGTGAGCGACGAGACCCTGCGGGAGCTCTACGACCTGATGAAGTGGGGGCCGACCAGTGCCAACTGCTGCCCGGCGCGCATCCTCTTCCTGCGCACCCCGGAGGCCAAGCGCCGCCTGCTGCCGGCACTGGCGCCGGGCAACGTGGACAAGACCATGGCGGCGCCGGTGACGGCCATCATTGCCTACGACGTGAAGTTCTACGAGCAGTTGCCCAAGCTCTACCCCCATACCGATGCCCGGTCCTGGTTCGCCGGTACGCCGGAACTGGCCGGCATCACCGCCCGGCGCAACAGCTCGCTGCAGGGTGCCTATTTCATGCTCGCGGCTCGGGCGCTGGGGCTGGACTGCGGGCCCATGTCCGGCTTCGACAACACCCTGGTCGACCATGAATTCTTCCCCACCGACGGGGAAACCGACGCCTTCCAGCTGGAGCACTTCCCCGATAGCCACGTGAAGGCGAACTTCCTCTGCAACCTCGGCTATGGCGATCCGGCCAGGCTGCATGCACGCGGGCCGCGCCTGGAGTTCGACGAGGCGTGCAAGCTGCTGTAGGGCGGGGAGTTGTGGGGGCGATTTCAATCGCTAAGCAGACCGCAGGTCTGCCCTGAGGCATATCAGGGGGCAGCTGCGCTGCCCTTGGCGAATGAATTCGCCCCCACATGGCGCGCCGGGGTGCTGGCTTCTGCCGAGGGGAGGAGAGTGCGGCTGCGCCTCGTGAGCGGAGCCGTTGCCGGGCGCCGAGGTACCTGATCAAACCGGGGCGCCGGAAGGCCACGCAAAAGTAAGAGCCAGGGCGGCAAGGGTCAATTGCGATAATCGAACTTTGGTTCGATAATCGGCCGCAGTTGCCGTGACCGCGATCCAGCAAGGACAACAAGAATGACCGAAGAACAGCGTGCCACCCTGCCACCCCTGGCCCCACCCATCATCGCCTCGCCGGCCAAGCGCATCGAAGCCTTCACCGGCGATCCCAACTTCATGACCTCCCTGGCCAGGGGCCTGGCGGTGATCCACGCCTTCCAGGAGCGCAAGCGCCACCTGACCATCGCCCAGATCAGCCACCGCACCGAGATTCCCCGCGCCGCCGTGCGCCGCTGCCTGCACACCCTGATGAAGCTGGGCTACGTCACCACCGACGGGCGCACCTATTCGCTGCTGCCCAAGGTGCTGACCCTGGGCCATGCCTACCTGTCGTCGACACCGCTGGCGGTCACCGCCCAGCCGATCCTCGACCGCCTCAGCATCCAGCTGCACGAGGCCTGTTCCATGGCCACCCTGGAAGGCGACGAGATTCTCTACATCGCCCGCTCGGCAACGCCCAACCGGCTGATCTCGGTGGACCTCAGCGTCGGCAGCCGGCTGCCGGCCTATTGCACCTCCATGGGGCGCATCCTCCTGGCGGCGCTGGACGATGCGGCGCTGGACGACTACCTGGAACACGCCGACCTGCAGGTGAAGACCAGCCGCACCGTGCACACCCGCGAGGGGCTGCGCGAGAGCATCGACGAGATCCGCCGCCAGGGCTGGGTGATCATCGACCAGGAACTGGAGATGGGCCTGCGCTCGGTGGCCGTGCCGGTACGCGACTCCGCAGGCCAGGTGCTGGCCGCCCTCAACGTCGGCACCCACGTCGGCCGGGTCAGCCGCCAGGAACTGGAAACCCGCTTCCTGCCGGCGCTGCTGGAGGCGAGCAAGGACCTGAGTACGCGGTTGTTTCACTAGCTGCTGGGTGCTCGGCTTCTTGTGGGAGCGAATTCATTCGCGAAAGGCCGCGTAGCGGGCCCCGGGACTATGCCGGGCAGGCCTTCGGCCTGCTTCGCGAATGAATTCGCTCCCACAGATCAAGCGATCCCGCCTACCTGGCAAAGCGTTCGATAAGCGAACGCTTTGCCGATCATCGAATTGAACCCCTGCGCCACTCTCCGTACTGTCCGTGCTGCCGAACTCTACCAACTGATTAGCGGCCGTTCTTCTGTAACCGTTTATCTCTACCTGAGGCATGTAGGAAAAGGCTCACATAGAATCGCGGTATCGGACCGCCGGCGCTTGCCAGAAATGGCCTGACGCCCGCGGCATACAACAACGAGAGAGTGCCTGCTGATGGATAGTCGCCTGCTGAGTGAGCGCAGTAAGGTGTTCGAGCGTGCGGACCCCTATGCCGTGTCCGGATATGTGAACCAGCATGTCGGCTCGCATTGCATCCGGCTGCCCGCCGCCGGCCATCCCCAGGCCAGCCTCAACCACCGCAAGTTCGCCAACCTCGACCTCTGCCGCATCAGCTACGGCGGCAGTGTGCGCGTCACCTCGCCGGCGCTGGAAACCATCTACCACCTGCAGATCCTCCTCAGCGGCCATTGCCTCTGGCGCGGCCACAAGGAAGAGCACTACCTGGCGCCGGGCGAGCTTCTGCTGATCAACCCCGACGACCCGGTGGACCTGACCTACTCGGACGACTGCGAGAAGTTCATCCTGAAGATGCCGACCACGCTGCTCGATTCCATCTGCGACGAGCAGCGCTGGCACCGGCCGAGCGCCGGCGTGCGCTTCCTGCAGAACAACTACCGGCTCGACGAGCTGGAGGGCTTCGTCAACCTGCTGGCCATGGTCTGCCAGGAAGCCGAGGCCAGCGAGCCGCTGCTGCGCGTTCAGGAGCATTACGCGCAGATCGTCGCGAGCAAGATGCTGACCCTGATGACGACCAACATCAGCCGCGAGGGCCTGGGCTGCCAGGCGGCCTCGTTCGATCGCATCCTCGCCTACATCGAGCACAACCTGAAGCAGGACATCAGCAGCGAATTCCTGGCCCGCCAGGCGAGCATGAGCCTGCGTTCGCTCTACGCGCTGTTCGAGCGCCACCTGGGCACCACGCCCAAGCACTACATCCGCCAGAAGAAGCTGGAGCGCATCCGCGCCTGCCTGGCCGACCCCAGCTGCAACGTGCGCAACGTCACCGAGCTGGCCCTGGACTACGGCTTCCTGCACCTGGGGCGCTTCTCCGAGAGCTACAAGGCCCAGTTCGGCGAGTTGCCGTCGGATACCCTGAAGCGGCGCGGGCTTTAAGGCCGCTCCATTTCATTGTGGGAGCGAATTCATTCGCGAAAGGGACGCGCAGCGGCCCTGTTCAGCCCTGCAGGGCAGGCCTTCGGCCTGCATCGCGAATGAATTCGCTCCCACAGGATTCCTGCCCCCAACAGGTTTCCGTTACAGCCTCCATCCTCCTGCACAAAACGGATAGCGATCTGCAAAAAGCGGATATTGCCGTTTCTCCCACATCCCTAACCTGACCTGGCCTGAACAATAACAACGGAGGCCCTGGCCATGTCCCTGGGATTCGACTTTCTGAATTCGCTGCTTGATGAAGACAAGGAGAAGGGCATCTACCGCTGCAAGCGGGAGATGTTCACCGACCCGCGTCTGTTCGATCTGGAGATGAAGCACATCTTCGAAGGCAACTGGTTGTATCTCGCCCACGAGAGCCAGATTCCCGAGAAGAACGACTACCTCACCCTGACCATGGGGCGCCAGCCGATCTTCATCGCGCGCAACAAGGACGGT
>RCUL01001055.1_pt1 | contig 11206 bp, 7 predicted proteins | sample 2167521 | NCBI WGS metagenome assembly RCUL01 (sample SAMN09932745, study PRJNA488358) | compost metagenome | feature: garden; material: soil; isolation source: compost soil in acetic acid-enriched culture | place: Germany: Experimental Botanical Garden Goettingen | collected 2016-01-27 | reverse complement strand
GTTTGCCGATGCGCGCACCGTTGAGGATCACCGCATTGATGCCGACCAGGCTGTAATCGCCAACCGTGCAACCATGCAGCATGGCGTTGTGGCCCACGGTCACGCCCTTGCCCAAGGTCAGTGGCGAACCCATGTCGGTATGCATCACGGTACCGTCCTGGACATTGCTGTCCTCGCCGATATCGATCAGCTCGTTGTCGCCGCGCAGCACCGCGCCGAACCACACACTGGCGCGCGCCTGCAGGCGTACCTTGCCAATCAGCATGGCATTGGGTGCGGCCCAACTGGTGGCATGGCTCTCGACCCGCAGGTCGCCCAAGCGGTATTTCATTCTCGCTCCTCAGGTATCAGCGGCGACGGGGTGTGCCCCGTTCAGATCTCTATATAACGCTCGGGGGGCTGATGCAGGCTGATGCCTGCGTCGTACAGCAAGTTGACCAGTTCGACGATCATGATCGCCGACAGCCCCCAGATCTTGTATTCGCCATAACGATAGCTGGGCACATACCAACTGCGGCCCTGGTAATCGATACGGTGGGTGTGGTCGCGCGGGTCCTGGCGGAAAAATTCGAGTGGCACGCTGAATACTGCCGCGATCTCCGCATCATTGGCGCGGTATTCGACGAAATCAGGGATCACCCCGACGAATGGCGTCACTTTCAGCCCATGCAGGGAAATCAGCGGGCTCAGCGGGCCGAGCACTTCCACCAGGCCTGGCGGCAGGCCGATTTCTTCTTCGGCCTCGCGCAGCGCGGTGAATATCAAGTCGGGGTCTTCCGGGTCGCGCCTGCCACCGGGGAAGGCGACTTCACCGCCATGGGTGGAAAGCCCTTTGGCACGCAGGGTCAAGACCAGTTCGGGCGCTTCGCTGCGAGTAATGGGCAAAAGTACCGCCGCCTCGGGGAACCGTCGGTCGGTTTCCAGTGAAGCTGGTTGGTGGTTGCTCATTCGGCGAAGTAGCTCGTCCAGCATTGCGCACTCTCGTTTCCAAGGCCTGCCCTGCATGATGCACCAAAGCCGCGAAGCACCCAAGCCCTGTACGCTTGCGGCAGGCCTGCCTGGCACGCCAAGATAGCCTGGGCTAAAGGGAAGAACAGCATGAAATTCTGCAGCGCGTGCGGCCAGCCGGTCATTCAGCGGATACCCGAAGGCGACAGCCGCCTGCGGTATGTCTGCAATCATTGCCAGACCATTCACTACCAGAACCCGAACATCGTTGCCGGGGTGCTGCCGGTCTGGGGCAGCCAGGTGCTGCTTTGCCGGCGAGCCATTGAGCCTCGCCGCGGCTTCTGGACCTTGCCCGCCGGCTTCATGGAGAACGGCGAAACACTGGACCAGGCCGCCCGCCGTGAAACTGTCGAAGAAGCCTGCGCCCGGGTCGGCACGATGGCCCTGTACCAGTTGTTCGACCTGCCGCACATCAACCAGGTGCATGTGTTCTTCCGCGCCGAACTGGCCGACCTGGACTTCGACATCGGCGTCGAGAGCCTGGAGGTGCGGCTGTTCGACGAACACGAGATACCGTGGGGCGAGCTGGCTTTCCGGACCGTCACACGCACACTAGAATGCTATTATCGCGACCGCATCGGGCAGCATTACCCCATAGGCCATGAGTACCTGCCACCGATGAGCGTTTCGCCCACCACTTAAGTTTGCAGGTACCGCTTCATGCGCTGGTTGTTCGCCCTTTTCTGCCTTTGCGTTACCTCGGTGTCCCAGGCGGCCTTCACCGAGACCATCATTCGCAAGCCACAGCCGCCTTTGCCGGCACAATCGCAATCGCAGGCGGCCATGCAGCCACTGATCGACAAGGTGCTGGTGATCAAGTCCGAGCGCCGCCTACAGTTGATCAGCCGTGGCGAACCGCTGAAAACCTACCGCATCTCGCTGGGCAAGCAGCCCAAGGGCGCCAAGCAGCGCGAAGGCGACAAGAAGACCCCCGAGGGCCTGTACTGGCTGGACTGGCGCAAGCAAAGCGACCGTTTCAACCTGTCCATGCACATCACCTACCCGAACATCAGCGATGCAGCCCGGGCCACACGCGAGGGCTGGAGTGCCGGCAGCATGATCATGATCCACGGCACCCCGATCAACGACGAGTATCCCGAATGGTATTTCCATACGCTTGACTGGACCGACGGCTGTATCGCCATGCGCAACTCGGACATGCGCGAGGTCTGGGACCTGGTGCCGGACGGCACATTGATCGAGATTCGGCCCTGATAGTCCGGCATTCCAATTGAGGCTGTAGGAACCTTCCCACTTCAATTAAACATCTGCCCTACTGCCGTGTAGGCAGCAGACTGCATCCAATCGACTGGCAAAGTTTTTAGCATCCACGCAAACGAGTACGCAGGCCGTACGCCATTTGCGGGGTTCTTCCATGCCAGCCCGATACCGCCACATCGCCAGCAGGCTGCTTGCCTGCTGCATGACGACCTTGCTGGCCATGCCGCAGGCATGGGCGGACGACCCTGCCAGCCAGCAACTGCGTGATCAACAGCGAACCTTGCGCCAGCTCGAGCAGCAACAGCGGCTGCAGCGCTGGCAGCGCCCTCCAGCGGCGCAACACAGCGACGCCCTCGCACCGAACCCACCCAGCGACAGCCGCTGCTGGGAGATAGCCGGCGTTCGCCTGGCCGGCAACCGGCAGCTTTCGGCACAGGCGCTTGAGCCGGCCATCCAGGCGCTGATAAAGCCCTGCATGGGCATCGCCGACATCAACCACCTGCTCAAGGCCATCACCCAGCGCTACGTGCACGCCGGTTACCCGGCCAGCCGCCCCTATCTGCGCCAAGCGCCAGCGCATGACGCGCCGCTGGACATCGTCATCATCGAAGGCTTCGTCGAGTCGATCGAGCTGGCTGCCGAGCTGCCGCTCTCCCTGAACAGCGCATTCCCCCATCTGCTGGGCAACCCCCTGTACCTGCCAGACCTTGAGCAGGGGCTGGACCAGCTCAACCGCCTGCGGGCCTTCGAGCTCAGTGCCGACCTGTTGCCAGGCGAACTGCAGGGCGGCACCCGGGTGCTGCTGCAGCCTCGCCAAGTGGCTTCACGCTGGCACCTGGACAGCCGCTTCGATAACCGAGGCAGCCCGCTGACCGGGCGTCACCGCCTGAACCTCGGCATCGGCCTGGACAGCCCCTTGGGCCTGAACGACGACCTGCGCCTGTCACTGTCGACAACGGTCATCGATGCTCCGGGGCGCAGCCAGGGCGTCACCCTGTACTACAGCATCCCCTACGGCCCATGGAGTTTCACGCTCAATGTCGGCCAACTGCGCTACAACGCGCCGATCCCGCAAGGGCGGTACGACAGCAACGGCAACAGTAGCTACCAGAGCGTCAGCGCCGAGCGCATGCTCTGGCGCAACCAGTACGGCATGCTCAGCGCCAGCGCCCGGCTGGACCGCAAACAACTGATCAACCGCACCGGCTCTGCAGTCATCGGCCTGCAGAGCCCCACCCTGACCAGCGTGGAGGCCGGGCTCAACCTGCTCTGGCTGGACCACGGCCTGTGGAACGCCTACATCGGCGTCGCCCAGGGCACTCACTGGCTGGGCGCCGAGCAACCCGCCCAGCACGCAGCTGCGCCGCAGCTCGACTTTAGAAAATACCGCGCCAGCCTGCTGCACCTGCGCCAAGGGCCAGCGAACTGGCCGTGGCGCTGGCAAAGCGAACTTGGCCTGCAGTACAGCACCGATGTCTTGCCGGCCGTCGAGCAAATGTTGTTGAGCGACGATTCGGCGGTGCGTGGCTTTCGCCTGCGTACCTACAGTGGCGCCAGCGCCGCCGCCTGGCGCAATACCTTCAGCCAACCGCTGGCATTGCCCTGGACCACACCGGCTACGGTGCGCCCCTACCTGGGCCTGGACCTGGGCTGGGAGCGGCTGGCGCAAGGCGCTTCGCCGCGCCGGCTGGCAGGTGCCACGGCGGGTATCGAAGTGAGCCTGCCGCACAGCCGCCTGCGCCTGGACTATCAGCGCGCCCTCTACGCCAGCGACCTGCAGCGCCCGCTGCTCGAACCCGGATTCTGGGTACTTGAATGGGCCCTGAACATCTGATTCACCCACAACAAAGAGAACGAGAACATGCACACACTCTCGCAGATACCCGCAATCCGCCCCGATACCTTGCGCTGGGCCATTTTCCTCGCCCTGCTCGCCTCCACCAGCGCGCTGGCCGAACACGGCCTGGAGGCGGCAACCGGCCCTGGGGGTACGCCGCTCATCAGCAACAATCATGGCGTACCTGTTATCGACATCGTCGCGCCCAACGCCAGCGGCCTATCGCACAACCAGTTCCTCGACTACAACGTCGCCCGCCCCGGCGTGGTACTGAACAACGCCCTCCAGGCCGGGCAGTCGCAACTGGCCGGCGCGCTGGCGGCCAACCCCCAGTTCCAGGGCCAGGCGGCCTCGACCATCCTCAACGAGGTGATCAGCCGCAACGCCTCGCTGATCGAAGGCCCACAGGAAATCTTCGGCCGCCCGGCCGACTACATCCTGGCCAACCCGAACGGCATCACCCTCAATGGCGGGACCTTCATCAACACCACCCGGGCCGGTTTCCTGGTAGGTACACCGGAGCTGCAGGACGAACAGCTCAAATACCTCAACACCCTCAATGCCAGTGGCACCCTGCAAGTGCTCACAGGCGGCCAGCACAATGCCGAGGGCGCGCTGGACCTGATCGCGCCGAAGCTCGACAGCAAGGGCGTGCTCTCGGCCAGTGGCGATCTCACCGTGACCGTTGGCCGCAACCGCATGCGTCAGGACGACGGGCAGGTCATCGAGCATCTGCCGGGCACGCCGTCCAGCATCGACGCCAACCTGTTCGGCGCCATGCGTGCCGGGCGCATTCGTGTGGTCAGCACTGCCGAGGGCGCGGGTGTGCGGGTGGGGCCGGTGCAGATCAAGGCCGACCAGGGCATCACCCTTCAATCTGCCGGCGCACTGCAGGTCAGCGGGCATGAAAACCGGCCCGGGGAACTGCTCAGCGAACACGGCGCATTGCAACTCACCGCTGCCGATGACCTGCGCCTTGGCGCCGTCGACGGCAAAGCCGAGCGTATCGAGATAAAGGCTGGAAAGAAGCTCACTCTGGATGCCGAAAGCCGCCAGAGCATCGCCCGCGAGCAGGAAAGCTGGAAAAAAAAGTTCCTCTTCGTTACCCGCGAGACCTACCAGCGCGAACGTACCACCACCGCCGACCAACTGCGCGGGGCGCAGCTGCAAGCCAGTGACAGCGTGCTGTTGCAGTCCGGCGCCGACATGCGCCTGTTGGCAGCCAATGTGGATGCGGGCGGCGACCTGACACTCGACAGCGCTGCCAACCTGGATATCAGTGCAGGCACCAACAGCCAACGTATCGAGGAGCAGGTACGCCACCGCAAAGACCTATGGCGCGGCGACAGTGATACCAGCCAGTACAAGGAATCAGCACAAGGCAGCACGCTCAATGCCGCGCGCATGACGGTCAAGGCCAATGACACGCTCACCGTCCAAGGCAGCAAGCTGCACAGCCGCGCCGGCCTGGACATCAACGCCAGCAACGTCGAAATCGGCACAACGGCGCTGCAGGAACAGGGCACACGCCGCAACTACCGTGGCGACCTGGTATCGGGCACCTTCTTTGGTGACCGCAAAGGCAACGATACCCAAGGTAAGCGCGTAGCCGGCAGCGCCGTTACAGCCGATGGCAAGCTGAACGTTGCGGCTGAACAGGTGAGCATCAAGGGCAGCACCGTCCACGGCGCCCAAGACGCGGTGTTGTACAGCGAAAAAGGCGCCCTGGCGATCGAGGCAGACCACGCCAGCACTGTGGCCACCGACCGCGACAGCAGCAGCAAGCTGTTCGGCCTGATCGGCAACGATCGCGAGCGCACGCAGCGCAAGCAGCAGGTGCTGAGCAGTGACGTCAGCTCTGCCAGCAACCTGCGGCTGGCCAGTGCTGAAGAATTGCGCATCCAGGGTTCGAAGGTGACGGCCGGCGGGCATCTGCAGGTCGAGGCCAAGGGCGACCTGTTGATCGGTAGCACACAGTCAAGCGATGAGAGCGAAACACGCAGCCAGCAGCGCGGTTTCACGGCCAGCGCCAAACAGACCGCAGAAGCCGAAGACGGCAAGCCCGAGTCGCGCCAGTACGCCGCCGGCGTTGCTTACGAGGTGGTCACCAGCACAGGCCAACAACGCGAAACGTCGCAGGTGGCCAGCGAATTGACGGGCGCTACGGTTGGCCTGGACAGCGGCGCGCAGCTACAGGTCAACGGTTCCAGCGTACAGGCCAATGCGGGCGACCTGAACGTGCAGGCCAAACAGGTGAGCCTTGGCGTCACACGCAACGAGCGCGTGTCGTCCGGCAGCTCTACCCAAAGCGGTGGTGGCCTGACGGTGACCGGCGGTGTGGATCGGCTGGGCAGCCTGTTCGAAGGCCATCGCAACAACGAAGTCACCACCGAACGCGACAGCAAGACGCGACGCACCGGGCTGCAGGCCAGCGGCGACCTGAAGCTCAGCGCCGACGAGTTGATCACCGAAGCTGCACGCGTCAACGCAGGCGACACCCTTCAGGTAACTGCCAAGCGCATTGAGAACCGTGCCGTGCAGGACACCCATGAACGTGAAGTGCAGCGCAATGACTGGTCAGGCAGCATCGGCGCCAGCCTGGAGTACCGTGACGTGACCCGGCCGATCGAACGCTTGGTACAGGGCGAAGAAGCGGCGCGCTTCCAGCAAGCCTCGCCCGAAGACGCAATGGTGGCACCGAGCGTTGGCGGCGACATGACCCTGGACCACCTCAAACGCTTGGAAAACCAGCGCCGCGGCTTTGCCCAGGTGAGCGAACTGGCAGGGGGGCACGTGAAGGTCAAGGCCGATACCCTCGATGACCAGGGCACCACCTGGCGTGCCAACGCCGGCGCCCTGCAGGTCGACGCCCAGCAGCACCACCTGCGCGCCGCCGAAAACACCCGGGAAGATAACGTGCAGCGCCTGGCCTACGGCGGTGACCTGCGCGTGGATACCAGTTCGGGGAGCGACCTGAACGTCCGCGCTTCCGGCAAGGGCGGCTCGCAGGGCAAGCAGGATACCGCCAGCACCGCAGTGCCGGGCAGCCTTTATGGGCAACAGGGCATTCAGGTGCAGTTGGGTAGCGACGGCCGCTACGAAGGCACGCGCATCGATGGCGGTGAAGGCGACGTAGTGATCCAGAGTGGCACTACACTGTCGCTGGCCCAGGCCACCGACCACGCTCAACAGCGCGCTCGCCAGCTCGATGGCAACGCCTGGGCCAAGGTCGGCAACCGCCCGGGCAGCACCGGCGTCGACGGCCGAGGCTATCTCGACCATGCCCAGCAGCAGGCTACACAAACCAATGCCCAGGTGGCGCAGGTCGACGCCAAAGGCCAAGTGCGCCTGACCAGCGGGGGCGACATGCTGCTCGAAGGCACGCGTATTGGCAGCCGCGAGGCCAAGGTCGGCGATACGCGCCTGCAAAGCGATGGCCGCCTGCAGGTCAAAGCTGCGAGCAATACCCGACAGGCCACTGGCGGGAACCTGGGCGGCGGCCTGGAGCTGGCCGTGAAGACCGGCACCACCCAAGGTGGCGCCATCGGGGGCCATTTCAACCATGGCAAGAAGAACGAGGACGCCCGCCAGGCAATCGATGCGCAGTTCCAAAGCGCAGGCAAACTGACCCTCGACAGCCGCGCTCGCGAGGACCTCGCCGTGCATCTGCAGGGCCTGCAGGCATCGGCCGAGCACATCGGCATCAATGCCGCCAAGGGCGGCATGCTGATCGAAGCGTCATCCAACGTCGAGCGGCGCGACAACCTGGACATCACCGCCGGCGCCGGCTTCAACACATCCAAGGGCGGCACCGACACCCTTGGGCTGCACGGCCGTGTTCAGGTCAACCTCGACAAGCGCGACAACCTCATCTGGAACGCCGGCAACCTGCGCGCCGAGCGTATCGACCTGCAAAGCCGCGGCGACACCCGCATCGAAGGCGTAAGCCTGGAAGCCGGGCGCATCAGCGGCGCAATCGACGGCGATCTGCGCATCGCCAGCCGCAAGGACAGCGTCGATACCCTGACCGTAAAAGGTGATGCACGGCTGAGCAAAGAGAAAAACCCGCAAGGCTATGTGAACGCTGCCACGGCCGTCGCAGGGCCGCTGGGAAGCAAGGTCAGCGAAAAAGCAGGTTCCGCCCTGGCCAAGGCCGACCCGGGCGTTTCGCCAACCTTCAGGCTCGATGTGTCGCATGTTCAGCGTGATGGCGTAGCCCAGCAGACGGCGCTCAAGGGCAGCGATGGGGTAGACCTGACGGTTGGCGGTGACGCTCACCTGACGGGCGCCCGCCTGCACTCGGCCAAGGGTGAGGTAAAACTCACCGCCAACGCGGTGACCAAGGAAACGCTGAGCGGCAATGATTACCGCCGGGATGTGTCGATCGATGCGTCGAACTCGCCGGTAGACCTGGGTACCGCCATTGCCCAGATCAGCAAAGGCAAAGGTGCCGCAGACGGCGAGAATGCACTGGACCTTGGCTTGCTGCGCACCAGTGGGCATAGCCGAAGTGAGCAGTGGGCATCGGGGATTGAAGGGAAAGCCAACTGATCCACAGGCCCTGTCGTCGGCAAACCGGCGATAGGGCCATGAACGTCACGTCAACCGCTGCTTACCAACGCCACTCCCCCTGCCCCGTCAATGCCTGTGGCCCCAGCAACCGAGCAGCGCGCAGCAGCGGTGTAAGGGCCGCGTCCGGCTGCAGTTCGGCCGCCACCACTGCGTGGCGCCCCAGAAGGTCTGCATCCAGCGCCAACTGATGCTCGCCCTGTTGTATCAGTTGCCCATGCAGGCGCCAGCCTGTGCGGCAATCCATTTCTACCCAGCCCTGCCCCAACCCCAGCGACCAAGGTTCACTCAAGGCGAGGTCGGTGACCGTGATGCGGCCTTCACTGGTGCGGCACTGCTCCCCCGCGCCTTGCAGGCGCAGCGTGCCCTGCCACTGCCCGGCCAGCCGATAGGCCGTCTGCACACTCGCCTGGGGAGCCTGTGCAGTGACGTCCAACCGCCAGCGCCATGGCCAGCCTTCGGCATGCAACTGCCAGCCCTGGCCCTGAAAGCCCAGCTGTGCGTTGGCCTGCAAGCGCCAAGGCTGCAAGGCCCAGCGTACGGGGCCGGCAGGCCCGAACTGCTGCGCCTGCCCCTGCCACAGGCTGCCGCTGACCGCATGCATCGGCAGGCCCAAGCCCTTTGCAACCCAGGACGCCGGCAACTGCACCAGCAAGGTCAGGCTGAACACCAGCCCGGCCCACAGCAGCCCACGGCGGCTCATGGCTGCACCACCAGGTCGAAACGCAGGCCCTTGGCATCCTGTTCCAGGGCCCACTGCAGCGGTTGCGCACCCTCTGCGCGCAAGGCCTGCAGCCAGCGCTGCAAAACCTGCTCATCGGCCACCTGGCCGCGCAGTTGCCACACCTTGCCTTGCACCTCGACCTCGGCAACTTCGACCCGCCGCGCCTGGGCAGACTGACGCAGCCGCTCCAGGCTCACGCCTGGCCCGCTGGGGAAGGCGGCGGCCTGCACTGCCAGCCCACGCCACTGGCTGAGCTCGCGCCATTGCGACACGCCTTGGCGCAGTGCCAACAACGCCAGCAGAAAGCCGATCAGGCACCAGGCGAGCAACAATCGATGACGCTGAAACCACGCTCGGGTCATGTTGGCGCTCCCAGATCGAAAACCACGTGCGCCGCTGGCGCAGCGCTCAGTACCTGCACCGCCGCTCCGGCGGCGCTTGCCATTTCTTGCCAGGGCGGCTCGCTCCCCTCGCCCTGCAGGCGCAGGTGCCAGCGCTGGCCGTCGAAGCGCACCGCTTGCAGGCGCCAGCCTGGGTGCTCATGCAGCCACACCTGCAGGTGTGCCTGCAGGTCTTGAAGCTGACGCTCCCGCAGTTGCTGTTGCAGTTCGCTTTCGCGCAGGCGCTTGAGGGCCTGCGCCGCTTGCCGAGGGCTGGCCTGGGTGCCGGTCACGGCCAGCACCTGCGTGCGCCAGGTTTGTACCTGCCGCCATTGCTGGCCCGCCCATAGCCCGCACCACACCACGGCCAGCACCAGGCAGGCGACAACCAGCGCGCGCGGCAGGGCCGGCACACGGGGCGCCGAGCGGGCCTGACGGGTTCGCTCGAACAGGCTTGGCAGCGTGTCGAGCGACGCCAGCGTTCCCGGCCAGCGCCCGACCTGGGTGGCTTTGCGCAGGCTATCCCAGGGCTGCTGCGGTACCTCACCCAGCGCGTCAGGCCAGGCCAGCCAATGGGCTTTCCCCTCTTCGCTGCGCCCCAGGTACAGGCACAGGCCAGGCGCGCGCTGCCACTGCCAGCCCGTCCCGGGCTCAGGCGTGGGCAACAATTGGAACTCGGCCCAACAGCGCTCGATCTGCAGCCCCCATTCGCTGCACTGGCCACGCCATTCGTCCAGCGCCTGGCGGGCTACCGCCAGCAGGCGCAACTGCCCTGCCTGGCGAGCGAGGCAAGCGCACTGCACCTGTTCGGCGTTCTGCAGCAAGTGGTCTTCCAGCAGCAAGGGCCACTCATCACGCTTGAGGCCCGGCGGTGCAGCCAGCTCGAACTGGCTGCACCGCTCGCCCGGGATGATCAGCGCTACCTTTGCGTCCAGGTTCGCCGGGGGCTCGCCCTGGCCTTCCCGTTGGGCCACACCGTTTTCAACCAACAGCCAGTCCCAGATCACGCCCGGGCGCAGCAGCAACCAAGACCGCGCCGGCGCACGGCGCCGCCATTCAAGCTTCATGAACGCCCCCAAGGGAGCGTGAAGGTGCAGACATAGGGGGCTCCATCACGCTGCAGTTGCACGCGCACACCACGGCCGGGGTGCGCGGGTTGGTCGGAAGGCCAGGGCAGCCATCGGCCTCCCTGGTGATAAAGAACATTCAGCGCACTGACCTGCTGCAGCTGCTCGCGCACGACCCAACGGGGTTCGCTGGCGGCGTACAGGTCTGCCGAGGTTTCCAGCATCAGGCGTTGTTCGCGGGGGTCGAAACGCAGGCGTTGGCGCTGCAGCCGTGAGCCACCCTCGGCCTCTGGCACAGCCGTGGCTGCCACCCACAGCAACTGCTGGCGATCGGGCTGCCAGTCGAGCCAGCGGCTGGCCAGTGGCAGACGCTGCTCATACACCCGGCGCAGTACTGGGC
>RCUL01001051.1_pt1 | contig 11225 bp, 6 predicted proteins | sample 2167521 | NCBI WGS metagenome assembly RCUL01 (sample SAMN09932745, study PRJNA488358) | compost metagenome | feature: garden; material: soil; isolation source: compost soil in acetic acid-enriched culture | place: Germany: Experimental Botanical Garden Goettingen | collected 2016-01-27 | reverse complement strand
GCCTGCTGGGGCTCTGCCCGGACAACGTCCAGGCCCGCATCCTGAGCCGGGGGGAGAACCTCTCCATCGCCTTCATGCACGAGCTGCTGCGGGTGCGCGGTCTCGAGCTGGATCTCATAGTGCCGGAGCAGTTGCTGGTGACCGATGGCGGTTATCTGGAAGCCCATGTGGACATCGAGGCCTCCCGCCTGCGCTTTGCCGCCAAGGGGCTGCGCACCGATTGTCTCTACCTGATGCCGGGTTTCACCGGTGGCAGCGACAAGGGCGAGACTGTGCTGCTGGGCCGTAACGGTTCGGATTACTCCGCCGCCGTCTTGGCCGCCTGCGTGGACGCCGAGTGCTGCGAGATCTGGACAGACGTGGAAGGCTGCTACAACTGCGACCCGCGCCTGGTGCCGGATGCCTACCTGCTGAAAACCCTCTCCTATAAAGAGGCGATGGAGCTCTCCTACTTCGGCGCCAAGGTGCTGCACCCGAAAACCATCGCCCCCGTGGCCCAGTTCCACATTCCCTGCCTCATCAAGAACAGCTTCAACCCCCAGGGGCCGGGCACCCTGATCGGGGTCGATCAGGGGGATGATGACCTGAAAGTGAAGGCCATCTCGGATCTCTCCGGCATGTGCATGTTCAACGTCTCCGGCCCCGGCATGAAGGGCATGGTGGGCATGGCGGGCCGGATCTTCTCCGCCGTCTCCCGCGCCGGGGTCAGCATAGTGCTGATCACCCAGTCATCCTCCGAGTACAGCGTCAGCTTCTGTATCCACAGCTATGACAGCGACAAGACCCGCAAGGTGCTGGAGCGCGAGTTCGAGCTGGAGTTCAAGAACCAGCTGCTGGATCCGCTCGAGATCATGACAGATCTCGCCATCATCTCCCTCATCGGTGACGGCATGCGCACCAGCAAGGGGATGGCGGCGCGCTTCTTCACCTCCCTGGCCCAGGCCTCCATCAACATAGTCGCCATCGCCCAGGGCTCGAGCGAGCGCTCCATCTCGGCGGTGGTGCGGGATCGCAAGGTGGCGGAAGCCATCAAGGCGTGCCACCAGAACTTCTTCGGCAGCCAGCAGTTCATCGATCTCTTCGTGGTCGGTGTGGGCGGCGTCGGCGCGGCCCTGGTGGATCAGATTGCCCGCCAGCAGCCGGTGCTCGCCGAGCAGGGCACTGGCCTGCGGGTGGTCGGCATCGCCAACAGCCGCCAGATGGCGGTCAACAAGGATGGCCTGAGCCTCGCCAACTGGCGTGAACAGCTGGTGGAAGCCCGTGACGGCTTCAGCCTGGAAGCTGTGAAGAAGCTGGTGGAAGAGAGTCACCTCATCAACCCGGTGATCGTCGATTGCACCTCGAGCGAGGCCGTTGCCGTCCAGTATGCGGACTTCCTGGCCGCCGGTTTCCACGTGGTCACCCCGAACAAGAAGGCCAACACAGGGTCGCTGGATTACTACAAGGCGCTGCGCCGCACCGCCCGCCAGACCCGCCGCAAGTTCCTCTACGAGACCAACGTGGGCGCGGGCCTGCCGGTCATCGAGAACCTGCAGAACCTGATCAAGGCCGGTGACAAGCTGCGCGCCTTCGACGGCGTCCTGTCCGGGTCGCTCTCCTTTATCTTCGGCAAGCTGGACGAGGGGATGGCTTTCTCCGAGGCGACCAAGATTGCCCGTGGCAACGGCTTCACCGAGCCGGATCCCCGTGACGATCTCAACGGCATGGACGTGGCTCGCAAGCTGCTGATCCTGGCCCGCGAGGCCGGCATGGCGCTGGAGCTTTCCGATGTGGACGTGGAGCAGGCGCTGCCACCTGGCTTTGATGTGAGCGGCGATGTGGAGTCCTTTATGGCTCGTCTGCCGGAGGCCGACGGCTGGTTCCGCGATCAGTTCGCCCTGGCTCAGAGCGAGGGCAAGGTGCTGCGCTACGTGGGCTCCATCGAAGGAGGCAAGTGCAAGGTCGCCATCAAGGCGGTCGGTGCCGACGAGCCCCTGTTCAAGGTGAAAGACGGGGAGAACGCGCTCGCCTTCTTCTCCACCTATTACCAGCCCATCCCCCTGGTGCTGCGCGGCTATGGCGCTGGGACCGAAGTGACTGCCGCCGGCGTCTTCGCCGACGTGCTGCGCACCCAGAACTGGAAGCAGGAGCTGTAACATGAGTTCAGCGATGAACCCCGATTTTGAACAAGATGCCATGGCGCAGGGCGGCAGCGTGGTCGCCTATGCCCCGGCCTCCAGCGCCAACCTGAGCGTGGGATTCGATGTCCTGGGGGCGGCGCTCGCCCCCGTGGATGGCTCCCTGCTGGGGGATCGCGTCCAGGTAAAGGCTGCCGATGTGGCGTTTGCCCTCTCCTCCGTGGGCCGCTACGCCCACAAGCTGCCGGACGATCCCAAGAAGAACATCCTCTATGACTGCTGGCTTGCCTATGGGGAGGCCCTGGAGAAGCGCGGCCTGACCCTCAAGCCGCTGGCGATGGTGCTGGAGAAGAACCTGCCGGTGGGCTCGGGCCTGGGGTCGAGCGCCTGCAGCGTGGTGGCGGCACTGGAAGGGCTCAACGCCTTCCACGGCGAGCCGCTTGATGAACACGACATGCTGCTACTGATGGGGGAGATGGAAGGCAAGATCTCCGGCTCGGTCCACTACGACAACGTGGCCCCCTGTTATCTCGGCGGCATGCAGCTGGTGCTCGAAGAGCACGGCGTCATCAGCCAGGGCATTCCGGTGTTCGAGCAGTGGTACTGGGTGGTCTGCTACCCGGGCACAGTGGTTTCCACCGCCGCCGCCCGCGCCATACTACCGGCCCAGTATCGCCGTCAGGATTGCCTCACCTATGGCCGTCGCCTGGCCGCCTTCGTGCACGCCAGCTACACAGGGCAGGAGGGATTGGCGGCCAGCGTGCTCAAAGACGTGATTGCCGAACCCTACCGCGCGGCGCTGATCGAAGGCTTCAACGAGGTGCGGGCCCAGGCGGCCCAGAACGGGGCCCTGGCCACTGGCATCTCGGGCTCGGGCCCCAGCGTCTTCGTGGTGATGAAGGATCTGGCCCAGGCCGAGCGCATGAAGGATTGGATGGACGCACATTTTGTGCAGAACGAAGATGGATTTGCCCGGGTCTGCAAACTGGACATGGCCGGGGCACGGGTAACAGGAAGCGAGCTATGAATCTTTACAATATCAAGGACAAGAGTGAACAGGTGAGCTTCGCCCAGGCGGTGCGTCAGGGTCTGGGCCGCGAGCAGGGGCTCTTCTTCCCCGAGGTGATTGCGCCCCTGGCCGAGGTGGATGCTCTGCTGGACTTGCCGCTGGCCGAGCGCTCGGCTCGCATCATCAGCCACCTGCTGGGGGACGAAGTGCCTGCTGCCAAGGTGAGCGAGCTGATCAATGCCGCCTTCACCTTCCCGGCGCCCCTGGTGAAGCTCAAAGACGGCACCTATGCCCTCGAGCTGTTCCACGGTCCGACCCTGGCGTTCAAGGACTTCGGTGGCCGCTTTATGGCCCAGTGTCTGGCGACTTTCAGGACCAACGACAAGATCACCATACTCACCGCTACCTCCGGCGACACCGGCGCCGCCGTGGCCCACGCCTTCTACGGGCTGGAGGGGATCGAGGTGGTCATTCTCTACCCCAAGGGCAAGATCAGCCCCCTGCAGGAGGCGCTCTTCTGCACCCTCGGCGGCAACATCCGCACCATCGCCATCGACGGCGACTTCGATGCCTGTCAGGCGCTGGTCAAAGATGCCTTCGACGACGAGGGGCTCAAGACCGCCATCGGCCTGAACTCCGCCAATTCCATCAACATCAGTCGCCTGCTGGCGCAGGTCTGCTACTACTTCGAAGCCGTGGCCCAGCTGCCCAAAGCCGATCGTGCCAAGGCGGTCATCAGCGTGCCGTCCGGCAACTTTGGCAACCTCACCGCGGGTCTCATCGCCAAGGCGCTGGGGCTGCCGGTGAAGCGCTTTATCGCCGCCACCAACGCCAACGACACAGTGCCGCGCTACTTGAAAACCGGCAGCTGGGAGCCGCACCAGACGGTCGCGACCCTGTCCAACGCCATGGACGTGAGCCGCCCCAACAACTGGCCGCGAGTGGAAGAGTTGTGCCGCCGTGAAGGCTGGGCGCTGGAGACCTTGGGCTCTGGCATGCGCAGCGATGCCGAGACTCGTGATGCGTTGCAGCGCCTGCACCAGCTCGATTACCTGTGCGAGCCTCACGGCGCCATCGCCTGGGATCTGCTGAACGAGCAGCTCGCCGAGGACGAGGTAGGGGTCTTCCTCTGCACCGCCCATCCGGCCAAGTTCAAGGAGTCGGTGGACGAGATCCTGGATCTGGATGTGCCGCTGCCGGGCCCGCTTGCCAAGCATGCCGCCCTGCCGCTTCTCTCCCACAACCTGCCCGCCGACTTTGGCCGCCTCAAGGCCTTCCTGCTCGGTTAAGTACCCATGAAAAATGAAAATCCCCCGCCTTTTTGCAAAGAGCGGGGGATTTTTTATTTCCGGCATAGGGCGGGGAATCCAGCCCTGGATGATCACCCTGAAACAAAGGAGCACAGTATGAGCCAGCATCCCCTTCGCACATTGATCGAGACCTGTGACGCCGCCATCTCCCGGCGCGACTTCGACGCCCTGATGGCCTTCTACGCCGAGGACGCCGCCCTGGTGGTCAAACCCGGCATGGTGGCGCGCGGCATCCCCGCCATTCGCCGCGCCTTCACCGCCATCTCCGATTACTTTGACGGCCAGCTTGAGGTGACCCAGGGGGCCATGGAGGTGATAGAGGGGGCCGACAACGCCCTGGTGATCATGGAGACCCGGCTGCGTTATCCCGACGGGCAAGGCGGCCATATCGATGAGAACCGACGCGCCACCTATGTGTTTCGCAAAGAGCCCGATGGCCAGTGGCGCTGCACCATAGATAACTCCTACGGCACTGCGCTGTTGGAGGCGCAGCGGCCCGGCGACCAGCCTGCTACCGACTAGCAGAGTGCCATGGGATCCGCGCAACCAAGACCAAGTATCCAGGCCGGGCAACCTTAGCCGCACACAGGGCGTCGCTCTGCCCGGGAGGGGGCATCACAGCGGAGCTCCCGGCGCAACTCCCCGTTTTGGTTGTACCTCACAACCTGCGGGTGAAAGGCGCGCTGACAGTGATTGCTGCGACTTTTTTACGCATCTGGTTTGCACTCTTGTCGTTACTCTCGCCCTTGGCAGCACAACTCTGTCGGCGGGTCATTTCCGACCCCCCGGGGCCCATTGACCCGGCCTGCCGTGGCTGCTAATCAGGGGGCTGCTTGACACCCTTCATGGACGAGCAGGGCCGCAGACGCCCCAGAGGCGCGGCTGATCGACAACAACACCACAGTGCAGGGAGCAAACCATCATGTGGCCGTACCGAAAAATAGTGACCCAGTCCCTCAAGACTCCCTTGATGATCGCCAGGATCATCTTCTACTTCGCCTTGCTCATGCTGTTGCCGCTGCCATTTATGGTGTCCGCAGACACCGTACTGGCAGAAATCGGGCGATCTTATTACGCCCTGTTCTCATTGCCCATCGCCATGGTGCTGATGCTGATATCGAGCCTGATGGCCATCCTGATCGCCATGGTGGCGTCGCGAAACCAGCAGCCACCCCTGGGGCGGTGGTAAGAGGGCCTGAGCCTTGCGAGTCATCCAATAAAAAACCATCCCGTGCGGGATGGTTTTTTTGTGTCCGAACATCCAGAACGGCCCTGATTCTAAATTGGGACACCCACCTTTTTGACATTACTACATTTGAACACGCGACCTGCCGGGTAAACGTTATTTACCCGATCTTGAGCGGGTTCTTGGAGGCGAAGTGTGTGATGGAAGATAGAGCCAGCTGAGTAATGGCTGGCTCGGAAAGGTGGGTGTCCTAGATTATTCCGGGAATATCTCCGCTCTCGTAAAGAACGGGAGCGGGTTACTAAAATTTATTAAATTTATAAATATAATGTTTAGTAAGGCTACTGTGCTTTACATAAAGTATGGATATAATTTAAAATATTATCGCCTACGAATCTTAAGTAGTTGGATGTCATAGAACGTAGGCAATGCTATGTTTAGTATGCTCTATGCCGACAGTCTATTTTTTTGTATACCTTCTATTTTTCCATTTGATTCGACGATGTAGAGATCTGTAATCCTTTTTAGTATTTTCTCGAAATCTACGTTATCAGTGAATTCATTCCCTGGGGAAATACTAGACAAAATAATTGCTGGTGATATTGGTGTTTCTGAAAAAATATCATAAGTTGAGTTATGGAAGTGCATCGTTTGAGCCGAATCACTGGGATTTACAATCATGAGTCCGGAAATAACGTTTTTGCTAAATGATGGTGAGTGTAAACCATGTAGATACTTTAGTACCAAGTCCGGAATATATTCAATGAATGCTTTTTTTGTTTTGGTATATTTTGCATCTAGAATGAAACACTTCAAAATAGTGTCATTCTTAGTAAGGGCTATAACATAGTCAGGGGAACGCTGTGAATACTTGTGCGTAGAACCTCTTCTAGTTACATCATTGTTTTTTACCGTCCAGTTTTCAATGTTTATTAAGCTTGAACTATCAACATTTGTATGACCAATCATCCAATAGATAGGCTCATAATAAAGGGTTATCTTATACTCCCCAAGGCTATATGAAAATTGAATAGCATCCTTGTTTGACAGGGACAATACGGCTGGGGTAAATATGCGATCAAGATTCTCCTTTATATAAAACAGTAAGTAATATTCAAATAGTTTGGGTATGTTTTTTATGGATAAGAGCTCTTCTTGCATACTCCAGTCTGGTTTCCCATATCTATGCCACATTACAATCTTATTGTATAAGCTCAGATAGTGAGGTTTGTTTTTAGCTTTCATCGTAAATGTAGGTATTCCAGTTTCTATTTTTTTTGTTGGTATCCTACGAGTTATTTCAAATTTCATTGCTGATAATGTTTCAATTATATCTCTACATCTAGATATGTTTTTGGCATTTATTTCTTTTTGAAATTTTTTAATTTGAGTAAAAAGACTTGAATATCCTTCGATTGAGGAGTTAATTTTTGATGGTTGAGGTTTAGATAATGTGAAACCATTCAGGATTGAAGAAGCTGACATGATCAATGAGTAAATGAAACCATGCACAATTTGATTTTCATATACATCGTGTACTTCAATCAATGCATTTTCTTTTATTTTATTCACAGAGTAATAGCTACCTGAATATTCTAGAATAGCTAAATCTATGTCATCAGTCTCTATTAGCTGATCAACATTATCAGAGATCCAAGATAGGGTTAAGTCATCGATATTTGTTCTTTCGTTATGTTGAACATATCTATCTGCATGTGAGAGCTTTGTTATTGGATTGGATGCTATCCCTTTTATTAATGGAGCTATTGATTTTGTGATATTTTCAAGTTGTTCTACAAAAATATCTATAGGCGTATCACCTTCTTTAAAACCCGCATTTCTACGGGTTACTCGGAAAAATGAACAAAGTGCTTCACTATTATGCTTGGCTAAAAACTCAAGCATCCCATTTACTTTATCAGCATTTATTTTTTTAGCTAAAACATCAATTTTTGCTAAATTAAACGAATGGTGAAAATCGTTTCTATGAATAGAAATAGATAGTTCAGCAATTCCATAATAATTATGAAAGAAGGATTCAAAATATCCCCTTCCTAGTTGTCTGGGAAGCCATACATATAGCCATCCATCCTCATGTTCAGTTGAGTAGGTTGATTCCACCTCATTTTCATGTAGCACTATAGATACTTTATCTGAGTACTCAGTGAGAAATAATGTGAATTTAATGGCTTCATCTTCTAGAAGATAATCTTGGAAAAATGGATTCCCTTCCAATAAGGGTATGTTTATTTTATTTCCTTTTCTAATGCCATTAAGAATTTCTAGATCTAAAATCATCTATGTTATCTCATTAAAAGAACGAATATGAGTCGCCGTATATATCACCATTGTCAATAATGGACTTTAAAGCGACCTTAGATTTTGAAAGATCTAACTCAGTGAGTTTCTGCTCTAATGTGAGCAGACGTTCTTTAAATGCACTTCCATGGCCTTCGATTAATGGGAGAATATGTTGGCAAATAGCAAAGTCTAGTGGTTGCGTTCTCATCATTTCAATTTCGTTTGCAATATGACAATAACGCTTTATTGCGTTTACTTTCCTTTTACTTACTCTTACTGCAGATGTTCTATTAATTGGAGTACTTAATATATCTATGATTTGATTTATTGCGTAGTCTTCATCATGCGTAAGCGATGCCTCTACATTAGAAACATTAAAACAATCATTTAGATCATTAAAAGCAACTGCACCATTGAAATTGACCACATTATCTATCGCCGTGTTGTATTTTGATTTGTGGTCTAAAGTTATGATTGGGACTCTGTCGATAAGCCGTGGTGATAATTTTTCTGTGGTTGCATCATTATTGATAGTTGCTATGAATCGAGTGTTGTCACCAATTTCCAGCATTCTATTTTCAAGCGTAGGGATGCCTAGATCGATCACTTTTTTCATGCTGTCTGGATCACACATACCTAAAAAATCAGACCAATAATGCTCGACACTTGAAAGGTTGGCTTCATCTAAAAGAATTAATTTTAGGTACTCATTATTATGCTCGTTCTTAAGGAAATCATATAATCCAGTTCTTGAGGTTTGATATACATCTTTCAGGGAGTTATAGAATCCTAATATATCTCTACCTGATACCCAAGCTCGGCCAACAGAAATGTTGTGAAAGTTACTTACGGCTAGGCTATTGGGGTCTGATAGCCCCATATGCTTCGCAATACGCAGTGCTGTTGATGTTTTTCCTGTGCCAGGAGGACCTGCCAATACTGTCATGAACGATTGGGAAATAGATATGATGATATTTGACATTTCATCATAAGAGAAGAATTTTCCATTGTCGTTATTAAATTTATCCACTAGGAAATTAATATATTCGATTCTGTTTTCAGGGTTGATAGAGATATCAGATTTAATTAATTCACTCTTGTTTCGCTGAGGCTTAGGTCTATCTTTTTTATCACCATTTAGTAATAGAGTTAGTGTTCGTATTTCTGATAACTTATCTGGTAACTGCGGTGACTCAAGCATTGCTTTTTGGCTTATTAGCGCTTTCTCTATCACTCTCGTTTCATTTTCAATTTCTTGTTTTCTTCTTTTGTGATATTCAATTTCTTTTATTAATGTCTCATATTCACCTATTTTTTCTAACGTTAGAAAAAATGAGTCAATATTTTTTTTCTTTTCTACAGCCTCTTTTTCAAGTCGCTGGTTTTCTTCTGTTAGTTCTTTTTGTTTTTCTAGAAGTACATAGTGCGCATCTTCATCTGATTGCTTTCTAATTTCTTCAATACGTTCCTTTGCTTTTACTTTTTCTTTTTCAACATTATTTGACTCTAACTCTAGGTCTTTTCTCTTCTGTAAAATTTGACGTTCGACCTCTAAGATTTCCTGTTCTAACTTTTTTCTTTGAATCTCAGTCCTTTTTTCTATTTCATCACTTTTTTGCTTTAAAAGAAGCTCTTTATTTAAATTAAAATAGTTGTCTAAATATAATCGACCATCTCGAGTATCTGCTAGAAATTCATGTACAATATCTTTTCCATAATCGCTAGCCTCTAGAAACATGCTTAGTAAACTTTGTAGTCGTTTTAATCTAGCATCATTTGCTAATATTTTATTCTTTTTTACATACTCATCTATTCCGCTTGATAGCTTCTGCGCTTCACTTTTTCCTAGAGGGTTTTTCCCCTTTCCAAATCCATTTTTTGTAAAGTATGAAACAAGGCGAACATCTGAAATAAAGTCCAATTGCTCTATATTTAATGTTGATAATTCCCTCAAGCTTTTTACAAATTTTTTGGGAATTCCGCCTATATTAAGTGTTACGATAGTTTCATCATTTAAATCGGATGCCTTTATCTTGGCAATGTGATCCGTCTTTAGCTGTAATGCAGAAGGGACTGTTAGCGGAGCAACAAACCAAGAATCATCCTGCTTGGATGCTTTGAAGGGACCGTGAATATAAGAGTCGTTTTCTATTAAAAAATAATTGGAGGGCAAATCCATATCAATATTTATCATGCCTGATGCTATATCCGGCAATGGCATATTTAAAACTGGAACGAAGTCACTCCTCTCTAGTCTTTCGACTTTACTACCCATCGCGAAATGTTTTTGTAGTCTAGAGTTTGATTGCCAATCAGTATCATTACTCTCGTAATATTCATTTAATATGAATATCTCATCACTATTGAACTGCTGATTTATATTCTGAAATCCCTTAGATATAAATATGCCACCATTTGGAAATTCGCCAGTATATACAGGCCTGATTGAACCATCATCATTAAAGTGCGCGACAGGAATAACTAAACCTATCTCAGGATTTGCTGAATGCCCTTCTTCTTTAACAACTAGAATTCTATTCATTTTATCCTCTTAGTTAAGTGTTGATAATATTTTCATAGATTAATACAATACTTTAATACCTACTGTTGTAATAATTACATTTAAAGTTTTGACGTAATTAATGAATATCCAAGTAGGATTTTTCGTAGGTAAATAATTTATTTATAATGACTTAGGGTGTCATGAAGGATGATTTTTATAAATTAAAATGATTGAATTATAAATTCAAACATGATGTGGTATTTGTATCAATTTTATTGATCATTTTATTAACCAAAGCAGGTTGTATATTTTTACCTGAGTTTTGGTCTTTCATCAAAATAAGGTCGAGGTTATGTGTCGCTGTGCGTAAATTGATTCAATCAGCTCCACTGCGTGTATATAAATTGTGCTTTGGTGACGCTGCCGCCCGTGGATTACAGCTTCCAATATGCTCCATGAACCAGCGAGGGCAGCAGCCCATCGCAGATGAATAGGCACCGGGTGGCTATGATAAGCCAATCGAATCTGGCCGCACCAGTCAAATAGTGACGTAACTATCAGGAAGATCTGCGTTTTTTGCGCCAGCTCAACAATTTCAGCTTCGGGTTGAGTAGATGAGGAGTGCCGTGGGTTGCCCTCTGGGGCGCCGTTAACTAGCCAAATGGCTGCCAATAAAAATCCCCCTTGATGGGGGATTTTTATTGCTCGGGTTGGGCGCCAGCGTGACCGACTTGTTGGGCCCAAGGCGCTACCCGTTTGCCCATTACAGATCCATCAGGCCCCGGTTTCGGGCGGGGTA
>RCUL01001049.1_pt1 | contig 11235 bp, 7 predicted proteins | sample 2167521 | NCBI WGS metagenome assembly RCUL01 (sample SAMN09932745, study PRJNA488358) | compost metagenome | feature: garden; material: soil; isolation source: compost soil in acetic acid-enriched culture | place: Germany: Experimental Botanical Garden Goettingen | collected 2016-01-27 | reverse complement strand
CGCGGAACTCGTTGACGTCGAGCTTGTAGGCCAACTCCACCCAGCGCACCGTCGGGTTGGGCCAGACCTCGCGGTCGATGCCAAAGGCGATGCCATCGAGCTTGAGCGAACCGCATTCGCTCTTGAGCACCACCTTCAGGTGCCGCTCACCGACGACGCGCTGCTCGACCAGCTGGAACACCCCGTGGAACAGCGGCTCGGGGAAGTGCTGGCCCCAGGGCCCGGCATGGCGCAGGGCGCGGGCCAGCTCCAGGTGAAATTCCTCGACCGCCAGGGTGCCGTCGGACAGCAGACGGCCGGTCAGGTCTTCTTCGTGCAGCTGGCGCCGGGTTTCTTCGTCGAACGCCTGGGCAAAGGCCGGGAAGTTGTCGGCGGGCAGCGATAGGCCGGCAGCCATGGCGTGGCCACCAAACTTGCTGATCAACTGCGGGTGACGCGCCGCCACGGCATCCAGTGCATCGCGAATATGGAAGCCCGGCACCGAACGCGCCGAGCCCTTGAGCATGCCTTCGCCAGCATCGGCAAAGGCGATGGTCGGGCGGTGATAACGCTCTTTCAGGCGCGAGGCGAGGATGCCGATCACGCCCTGGTGCCAGTCCGGCTCGAACAGGCACAGGCCGAACGGCATCGACTCCAGCGCCAGGTCCTTGAGCTGGGCCAGGGCTTCGCGCTGCATGCCCTGCTCGATGGACTTGCGGTCCTGGTTCAGTTCGTCGAGCTGGCCGGCGATTTCCCGTGCCAGGTTGGCATCGTCACTGAGCAGGCACTCGATGCCCAGGCTCATGTCGTCCAGGCGCCCGGCGGCATTGAGCCGAGGGCCGAGGATAAAGCCAAGGTCGGTGGAGGTGATGCGCGCATGATCGCGCCGGGCCACTTCAAGGATGGCCTTGAGCCCCGGCCGGGCCCGCCCGGCACGGATGCGTTCCAGGCCCTGATGGACCAGGATACGATTGTTGGCATCCAGCGGCACCACGTCAGCCACGCTGCCCAGGGCCACCAGATCGAGCAGCTCGCCGATGTTCGGTTGCGGCGCGTTGTCGTAATGACCGAGGCTGCGCAAACGCGCTCGCAAGGCCATCAGCACATAGAAGATCACCCCGACCCCGGCCAGCGCCTTGCTGGGAAACTCGCAGCCCGGCTGGTTGGGATTGACGATGGCGTCTGCCGCCGGCAATTCATGGCCCGGCAGGTGGTGATCGGTCACCAGTACTTTCAAGCCCGCAGCCTTGGCGGCTGCCACGCCTTCGACGCTGGAGATGCCGTTGTCGACGGTGATCAGCAACTGCGGCTGGCGTTGCAAGGCCACCTCGACGATCTCCGGGGTCAGGCCATAGCCGTACTCGAAGCGGTTGGGCACCAGGTAATCGACATGGGCGGCACCGAGCAGACGCAGGCCGAGTACACCGACGGTACTGGCCGTGGCGCCGTCAGCGTCGAAGTCGCCGACGATGAGGATGCGCTGGCGTTCTGCCAGTGCCGCCACCAGCAGGTCGACCGCCGCCTCGATGCCCTTGAGCTGCTGGTAAGGCAGCAAGCGCGCCAGGCTTTTATCCAGCTCGGCTGCCGACTGCACGCCGCGGGCGGCATACAGGCGGGTCAGCAACGGTGGCAGGTCGCCAAGGAATGGCAGCGTGGACGGCAACGGGCGGGGATCGATACGCATGGGGCGATTGGGGCTTCTCGTGAATCAGGAATGTTCGACCGGAACGGGCGCGCGATCAGCGCTCGCCCATCAGCCATTGAAGCTGGACTTCGTGCTGGCCGCGATCGTCGGTGACGAACACCGTGCCTTCGCTGATCATCACGTCCCACTTGATCGCCCGCGGCATGTCCTTGGCCAGGGTTTCCAGAACCTCCTGGGGCACGGCGGCGATGTTCAGGTTTTTCAGGTTCTTGACCGCTGGCACCACCTTGGTTTCCCACACGCGCAGGCTGCCATAGGCCAGCAGGCTGGTGCGCTCGGTGCGGCGCGAGCACCAGGTCAGGCGATCGGCATCCGGCTGGCCAACTTCGATCCAGTGCAGGATGCGGTCATCCAGGCTCTTTTCCCACACCGCTGCTTCGTCCACATCCGACAGACCGCGGCCAAAGGCCAGTTGCTCGTTGTACCACAGGGCGTAGGCCAGCAGGCGCACGGCCATGCGCTCTTCGGTTTCCGACGGGTGACGGGCGATGGTCTGCTTGACGCTTTCGTACACGCCGCGGTCAAGGTCGGTGAGGTTCAGTTCAAACTTGTAGGTGGTGGACGGCTGGGCCATGGACGGGCTTCTTGCGGCAAGGAAAGTCGCCCAGTCTAACCGATCCGCATGTTCCTTGCGCCGCGGCAGTATCTGGGCGCGCCCAGCTATGATAAAAACGGGGGCTCTGCCCAGCTGCTACGGATGCCTCATGCCTACGCCCAGCAAACCCCTCGCCGGCCTCAAAGTCATCGAACTCGGCACCCTGATTGCCGGTCCGTTCGCTTCGCGCATCTGCGCCGAGTTTGGCGCCGAGGTGATCAAGGTCGAGTCGCCCGATGGCGGTGATCCGCTGCGCAAGTGGCGCAAGCTGTACGAAGGCACGTCACTTTGGTGGTTCGTCCAGGCCCGCAACAAGCAGTCGCTGACCCTCAACCTCAAGCACGCCGAAGGGCTGGATATCCTCAAGAAGCTGCTGGCCGAAGCCGACATCCTGATCGAGAACTTCCGCCCCGGGGTACTGGAAAAACTCGGCCTGGGCTGGGACGTGCTGCACGCCCTCAATCCGAAGCTGGTGATGGTGCGCCTGTCCGGCTTCGGCCAGACCGGGCCGATGAAAGACCAGCCGGGGTTCGGCGCCGTCGGCGAATCCATGGGCGGGCTGCGCTACATCACCGGTTTCGAGGACCGCCCGCCGGTGCGTACCGGCATCTCCATCGGTGACTCGATTGCAGCGTTGTGGGGCGTAATCGGCGCATTGATGGCCCTGCGTCATCGCGAGGTCAACGGCGGCCAGGGCCAGGTGGTGGACGTGGCCCTGTACGAAGCGATCTTCGCCATGATGGAAAGCATGGTGCCGGAGTTCGACGTGTTCGGTTTTATTCGCGAGCGTACCGGCAACATCATGCCCGGCATCACCCCCTCCTCCATTCACACCAGCGCCGATGGCAAGCATGTGCAGATTGGCGCCAATGGCGATGCGATCTTCAAGCGCTTCATGCAGGCCATCGGCCGCGATGACCTGGCCGACGATCCGGCCCTGGCCAGCAATGACGGCCGCGACCTGCGCCGCGATGAACTGTACGGGGTGATCGACCGCTGGGCCCGGACCCTGCCGCTGGATGCGCTGATGCAGGTGCTCAATGACGCCCAGGTACCGGCCAGCCGCATCTACAGCGCCGAGGACATGTTCAGCGATCCGCAGTTCCTTGCCCGCGAGATGTTCCTCCAGGCCAAACTGCCCGACGGCAAGCCGTTCAAGATGCCGGGTATCGTGCCCAAACTCTCGGACACACCGGGCTCCAGCGAATGGGTTGGTCCGGAACTGGGCGCGCACACTGATCAGCTACTGGCCAGGTTGGGTTACGACGCGGCGGCGATTGCCCGGCTACGCGCGCAAGGAGCGGTCTGAACGACACATTGCTTGAATTCCGTGGCAACGGTGGAGACCCGAACATGACCTATCACTGGCAAGCGAGCGTGCGTCGTGGATTGCCGTTGTTGTTGGGTCTGCTGCTGAGCTTTGGCCTGCCGGCCTCGGCCTGGGCCAAGGAGCGTTTGTTCTGGCTATTGCGCGATTTGCCGCCGCTGACCATTTTTGAAGGCACGGGCAAAGGCCAGGGGGTGATCGACCAGTTGCTGCCGCTGCTGATCGAACAGATGCCCGAGTACGATCACAGCATTGTCCGGGTCAATCGGGCCCGGGGCATCCAGATGCTTCAGGAATCGACCTTCACCTGCGACCCTACGTTGCTGTGGACGCCCGAACGAGCGCGCTACGTGCACTTCTCGATACCCAGCCTTGGGGTGTTGAGCAGTGGCCTGGTGGTGCGGCGCAAAGACCAGCGCCTGCTCGAACCCTATCTCCAGAACAATCAGGTCGACCTGCACGCGATGCTCGGCAACACGTCGCTGAAGCTCGGAGTAGTCGCCCAGCGCAGCTACAGCGCAGCCGTTGATGAACTGCTCAAGACCCTGCCCGACACTACCCTCAGCCGTCATTACGGCAATGATGCGGTGACCAGCCTGTTGCAGATGCAGCAGCATGACCGCCTGCAACTGGTGCTTGGCTACTGGCCGGAGGTGCGCTACCTGTTACAGCAACAGGGCTGGCCGACGGATGACTATGCCTTCTACCCGATCCAGGGTGTCGAGCAGTACCAGTTGCTGCGGGTCGGCTGCTCCGACACGCCCCTCGGGCGCGAAGCCATCAGCCATATCAACAAGCTGTTGCTGCCCCTGCGCGACGACACCTTGCCCGACCTGTACGCCCAGTGGCTGGCCCCGGAAATGCGCGAGCAGTACCTGCACGACAGCCTGCGTCTGTTTGGCGAGCACCCTTGAGCCCTGATCCGCAGGCAAAAAGAAACCCCGAGCGGTGGGGAGGCCGCCCGGGGCTAAACAGAAGCCCATAGGGGCTTCGCACGACAGCTTCACGACATCGGAGCAAAATCCCGATCAGCTGTCCTTATAAGGTCTGATTGCCCCCACCGGCAAAGGTTCCATCACACCCCGGCGCTGATCGAGCGGCCTTGCTGCAGGTGACGCTGGGCAGCGATCACACAGGGCTGCAGGCGACCTTCGACGATCAGCAGGTCGCGCTGCAGACCATCGACCAGGTCGACCAGCAGGCGCTGGTCCTGCAGCTGGCTGGGTTTGACGGTGCGCCGGAGGACGGTGCGCGACGCCTCATCGGTCAGGCGCAGATCAAAATCACACCCCGCGCTCAAGCGCACCAGCCTGACCTGGTAAGGCGCCAATGCTTCGCCAAGCAGCAATCTGATACATTCCATCTCATTCATTGTTCATCTACCTGTCGAGAAGGGGTCTTTCACTGACCCTGAGGCAGCCGGAAAAGTTCTATCAGTGCGATTTCCTCGACCCAGCATGCCCGGCAAAAATGACAGATTGAAATCCAGCGGATTGATCGGAGCTTGCCTGTGACAGACCCTACCCCAGGTGAACTGCGCATCATCCTTGCCGATGACCACCCGATCTTTCGCATTGGCCTGCGTGCCGTGCTGGAGCAGATTCCAGGCATTCGCGTGGTGGGCGAAGCTGGCGGTCCACTGGAGCTCACGACACTGTTGCAAGACGTGGAATGCGACGTGCTGGTGACCGACTTCATGATGCCGCTAGAGCAGCAGAACGACGGCCTGAAGCTGCTGGAACAGTTGCGTCGGCACCACCCTCAATTGCCGATCCTGGTGGTGACCATGATCAACAACGCCGGGCTGTTTCGGGCGATGCTGGCCCTGGGGGTCAATGGCCTGCTGAGCAAAGCCAGCCTGGCCGACGAGTTGCCCCAGGCCATCGTTCGCCTGCAGCGTGGCAAGATCTACCTGGCCGATTCTGTGCAGCAGTTACTGTTGCAGGAGGGTGCCGTGCGCGAAGACCTGGCCCGTGACCAGGCGGCCTTGTCGCCACGGGAACTGGAAGTTGCCCGCCTGCTTGCGGCAGGCCATACAGTCGGTCGGATCGCCGCCCTGCTCAACCGTAGCAAACAGACAGTGAGCAGCCAGAAGGTCAGTGCCATGCGCAAGCTGGGCCTGGCCAATGACGCTGCGCTGTATCTCTACCTGCAGGAACATGGCCTGGGCTAACGGTAGTTCAAGCCCTGCGCCGCTGTCTGGATTCGTCCGACTCACGCTCCAGCATCCACTGGCAAAGGTCTTCCCCTGCCATCGGCCGGGCAATGAAATAGCCCTGCATCACCGGGCTGCCCAGGGCCTTGATCGCCATCAGGTCATCAACCGTCTCGACCCCTTCGACCACCACCTTCAGATCCATGCGTCGGGCCATGATCAGGGCACCGGCCACCACCGCCGCCTTGCGGCCATCGTCGGCCATGCCACGGACAAACTCGCTGGGCAGTTTCAATTCGCTGAACGGCAGCTCCAGCAGGCGCTGCAGGTTGGACACCCCCATGCCGAAGTCATCGATCGACAGCTGGCAGCCAAGAATGCGCAGGTGCAGCAGCCCTTCGAGCTGGGTACTGTCGAGCTGGCAGCCATGGGTTTCGATGACTTCCAGGGTCAGGGCACTGGCCGGCACGTCATGGCGCTGGAGGGCAGCGATGACCTGCGCAGCGAAATCGTCGCGCACCAACATCTGCGGTGCGATGTTCACCGCCACCGGCAATGGCTGACCCTTGTGCTCCCTGAAGCGGACGCTGAAGGCCAGGGCCTGGTCGAGCACATGCCAGCTCAGCGTCTCCAGCAAGCCGGCGCCCTCGACCAGCGGGAAGAACTGCCCGGGGCCGAGCAAGCCAAGGCTCGGATGCTGCCAGCGTACCAGCGCCTCGACGCCTGCCAGAGTGCCGTCGAAACCGACCTTGGGCTGATAGTGGACCACCCATTGCGCCTTGCTCTGCGCTACTTCATCCGCTGACAGGGCCAATAACTCGGCATGTACCGGTACCGCGACGGCCGGGGGCGTATCGCCGGGCTCATCCAGGTAGCGGCGCAACAACTTGTGCAGGGAAACGCTGCAGGCCGGCTTCTGCAGGCTGCCGAGGACCCTCAGGCCCAGTTGCCGGGCAAGGTCGGCAACGCTGTCGAGCACCCCACGCTCGGCACTGCTGAGGATGATCAGTGCCGCGGCAAGCCCGCTGTCGGCCAGGTGACGGATCAGTTCCAGGCCGTCCTGGCCGTCCATGTGCAGGTCGCAGATGGCGATATCGACCCGCCCACGCCGGGACAGGGTCTGCCGGGCCCCCTCGACCGACTCAGCCGTCAGCACATCGAAGACGCCATTGGCGTTGAGCATCTGATGCAAGGCCATCAGTTGGAAAGGATGATCCTCGAGAATCAGAACCTTCAGTGAGCGCATGAATATTTCCCCGCAGTAGCCGATCTGTACGACAGCACCCTGCAACTTTAGGAAAATCGGCCTAGGACGCCCATAGGACATGTCCTAAAGTTCAGGCGACATTTTCCACAGCTCTTGTTGAATGTCCTGCTGCAACTGGTCTATCGCAGCCTTCAGCGTTGTCCATGCCGATGTCGCCAATGCCGTGGAACGCCCTTGGCGGGCGCTTTCCAGCTGCGCACAAGCCTGCGCCAGGGGCAGCGCATCAATCAGGCAGGCAACGCCTTTGAGGCGATGCAACGCCACGCCGATGCGCTCCCAGTCCTGCGCCTCGACGGCAGATGCCAGCAAGGCTGACTCCTCGCACAGGTTTTTCAGCAACTCTTCCAGCATGCGTTGCAGCACGGCGGTATTGGCCTGGGTCATCTTCTGCAGGGTCTGCATCCTGAAGCTGTGCCGGGGAGCCAACTGCTCGATCACCGCGACCAGCTGGGCAAGTGCGACCGGCTTGACCAGGCATTCATCCATGCCGGCCTCAAGGCAGCGGGCGCGCTCTTCCTGCATGGCGTTGGCGGTGTAACCGACGATGGCGATGGCTGGGCTCTGGCTGCCGCGCTCCAGGCGGCGGATGCCGCGGGCCAGCGCATAACCGTTCATTACCGGCATGTTGCAGTCGCTGAGCACCAGGTCGAACTCGCCGCCCTGCCAGGCCTGCAGAGCGCTCTGACCGTTTTCCACGGCCACCACCTCATGGCCGAGAAACTCCAGTTGCTGGCTGAGCACCAGGCGACTGGCCGACAGGTCGTCGACCACCAGGATCCGTCGCGCCGGGCCGCTGGGCAACCTTGGCGCGGGGTCTTGCGGCGCAGGTTCGGCGGCCACGGCTTCGAGGGTAAGTTCGACACTGACTTCGGTGCCTTTGCCCAGCACGCTGCGCAAGGCAATGCTGCCGCCCATCAACTCGACCAACTGCCGGCAGATGCTCAGGCCCAGGCCCGAGCCACCATATTCGGCGCCGGCGCCTGCCTGAGCAAACGGCTGGAATAGCTCGCTTTGCTGTTGCGCGCTGATACCGATGCCGGTGTCGCGCACACACAGCCTGAGGCCAACGCCATGCAAGCTGTCGTGCCCACTGCGGCTAACCTGCAGTTCGACCAGGCCCAGGTGGGTGAACTTCAGGGCGTTGCCCAGCAGGTTGACCAGCACCTGACGCAAGCGCAGCGGGTCGAACCAGTACACCCCTTGCGCCTCGCTGGCCAGTTGCAGGCGCAGGTCCAGCCCCTGACCGAGGGCCTGGGCGTGGAACTGCTCGACAATGGCGTTGAGGAATGGCTTGAGCGCCCGCGCCTGCGGTTCCAGTTGCAGGCTGCCGGCCTCGATGCGGGCAAGATCGAGGCTGTCACCGATCAGGGCGATCAGCTCGCGGGCTGACTGATGAGCCGTTTCCAGGCCTTGCGAAGGTACCTGGCCATGCGCCAGGGTCGTCTCCCGCTCAAGTTCAAGCAGGCCAATGATGACGGCCATGGGGGTACGGATTTCATGGCTCATGGTCGCCAGGAATGCACTTTTGGCCTGGTTGGCCTGCTCGGCCTGCTGGCGGGCTTCAACCAGCGCTGCTTCCAGCTGCTTGCGCTCGGTAATGTCGATCCAGCCGCCCAGCAGGCCCTGCAGTTGGCCGTCGGCACTGTAGAACGGCACGGTCCACTGGTAGGCGTCGGTGCGCTGGCCCTGGAATTCGATGCGCCGGTCAACGAATACCGGCTTGGGGTCCTCGAGCAGGCTCAGGTAATCGGCGTGCAGCTGTCTGGCCAGTGCCTCGGGAATGACTTCGATGTCCGTCAGGCGCCGGCCCTTGACGTCTTCCAGGCGCAACGAGAAGGCTTGCTCATAGCTTTTGTTGCAGGTGATCAATCGCCCTTCCAGATCACGTACGTAGATCGGATTGGGGATACCGTCGAGCAACGCGCGCTTGAAGGCCAACTGGTCGTTGAGGGCTTGCTCGGCCCTTTGCCGCTGACGGATCTGCACCCGCAGGCGGCTGCTCCAGACCAACGACACCAGCCCAAACAGCACCGCTGCAGCCACAGTCCAGTAGATCCACGGCGCAATCCGCTGCCAGGCCGGCGCTGGCGGCGCCAACGCGCCCAGCCACTTCATGCGCACGGCGCGCAACTCAGCGACCGGGAAGGCTTCCAGAGCCTTGTTCAGAATGCTTTCCAGCTCCGGAGCGCTGCGCCGCACCGAGAACCTGTCCGGTGCCCACTTGCCCTCAACCCCGCGCCCGACCTTGAGCACAGGGTCGTTGCCGATCACGCTGTAGGCACCGATTTCGCTGTCGATAGTCGCCAATGCTTCGCCGCTGCGCACCTTTTCCCGGGCTTGCTCCAGCGAGTCCACCAACAGCAGGCGAACACCGGGGTGGTCCTGGCGAATGGTGCCTTCCAGTGCGTGCTGCGCCGGCAACGCCAAGGTCTGCCCGGCCAGTTCATCCAGGGACGCCAGGCCCAATTGCGCCTGGCGAACGATGAACACCCAGCTTTGCCCGCCAATGGAATGGGTAAAGTCGAGAAACTCGCGGCGCTCCGGGGTTTCGCTCAAGGTGGTGCTCATGTCGGCCTGGCCGCTCCTGAGCATCTCCAGGCTCTGGGCTATCGATTCAGACGGCGCATAGACGAATTTCAGCCCGGTCATTTGCGCGACGGTCGCCAGTACATCGCTGTTAAGGCCAACCCAGGCGCCCTGACGATTGCGGAACAGATAGGGTGGGTACTGGCTGCCGACCACGGTGACCGCCGGGTGGCTGGCAATCCACTCACGTTCGGCCAGGGTCAACTCGACCCGGTGATGCGCCACGTCCGAGCCCAGCCCGGAGGTCCAGCGACCGAGAATCTCGCGCCGCACCGACTCATCGAGGCTGGCCAGGGCGTCGTTGAACATGTCCTGCAGCAGCCGATCCTCGGCGCGCACGGCAAAGGCGAAGCCGATCGGCGGCAAAGCGCTGGGGCCGACCACCTGCAAGCCCAGATACGGGCGCAAGGCGTTGAAGGCGCGGATGATGATCTCGTTGCCGATAAACACATCCACCTCACCCTGGTTCAGCGCCTCCAGGGCACTGCTCAGGTTAGGCGCCAAAAGCACCTGACTGTCGGGGTAGACCCGATGCATGACCCGGGTGTCGGCGTAGCCATCGAGCAGCACCACTTTCATCCCGGCCAACGACGGTGGCGGCACTGGCGCGCCACCGCGTACCACGACCATCGAGCGATCGGGAATGTAGTCGTCGGAAAACGCCAGGCCCGCCACACTGCGCTCGAAGCCATTGGCGCTGGTCAGCACATCGATATCGCCATGGCGCAGCGCCTCGATGGCTTCCTCGCGTTTGGCGAAGGCCAGTACCTGGGTTTTCACCCCGAGGCGTTCAGACACCAGGCTCAGGTAGTCGGCGCTGATGCCCTGGTAGCGATTGCGGTCGATGGTGATGTCCACCGGCTCGTAATCGGCAAACGAGATGCCCACCCGCAACACCCGCGACGGCCCCAGCCACTGTTGCTGCGCGCGGCTCAAGGCCAGCGGCTCAAGCTCGGTGAACGGCGGCGCCAGGGTAAAGGACAGACTCTGCGCGGCCTGCACCATGTGCCCCATACCTAGCCCGAACAGGCAGACCAATACCAGCCCTGCTGCGCGACGACGTCCTGTGCTCATTGATACCCCTGATTCGTTGCTGCAAACCAATGCCAGTGTAGAAATAAAAAAGCCCGTCAGAGACGGGCTTTTCATGTGCCGATCAGTCGATCAGAGCGGCTTGCCGCGATTACCGTGCTGGCTGACGAAAGCCTGAACGGCTTTCAGGTCATTGGCCAGTACCGTGCATTTTTCTTCGCGGGCGAACAGGTCGCTCAGGTGCGCAGGCAATTCCAGGGCCTTGCCGACCCCGGCCTTCTCCACCGCTTCCGGGAACTTGACCGGGTGCGCGGTGCCCAGTACCACCATTGGCGTATCCAGGCTGCGGCGGCACTCGCGACCGGCCTTGACGCCGATCGCGGTGTGCGGGTCGAGCACTTCGCCAGTCTGGGCAAAGACTTCGGCGATGGTTTCGCAAGTCTGCGCGTCATCGACGGCCAGCGAATCGAACAGCTTGCGCGCTTCGGTCCAGCGGTCTTCTTCGACGCTGAAGCCGCCACCCTGCTTGAAGTTGTCCATCAGGCCGGCAATGGCCGCGCCGTTGCGCCCGTGCAGGTCGAACAGCAGG
>RCUL01001048.1_pt1 | contig 11240 bp, 13 predicted proteins | sample 2167521 | NCBI WGS metagenome assembly RCUL01 (sample SAMN09932745, study PRJNA488358) | compost metagenome | feature: garden; material: soil; isolation source: compost soil in acetic acid-enriched culture | place: Germany: Experimental Botanical Garden Goettingen | collected 2016-01-27 | reverse complement strand
GACCACGGGCCGGACGCTCGTCGCCGTCGCGGCGCGGACCACGGGCCGGACGCTCGTCGCCGTCGCGGCGCGGACCACGGGCCGGACGCTCATCCCCATCGCGACGCGGCGCGCGGGCCGGACGCTCGCCAGCTTCGCCACGCGGACCACGGGCCGGGCGTTCGTCGTCGTCGCGGCGCGGCGCGCGGGCGCCAACGGGCTTGGCCGATTTGCGCTGCAGACGATCCAGCTTCTCGCGGAACTTGCCTTTCATGTTCGGCAGGGCCACGGGCTTGAGGCCCACCTCGGTGCTGAGGATGTCCACCTCGCCCTGGCCCATTTCGCGCCAGCGCCCCATGGTCAGGTCGGAGGTAATGAATACCGGGCCGAAGCGCACGCGCTTCAGGCGGCTGACCACCAGGCCCTGGGACTCCCAGAGGCGGCGCACTTCACGGTTGCGACCTTCCATCACCACGCAGTGGTACCAGTGGTTCAAGCCTTCGCCGCCGGGGGCTTCCTTGATGTCGGTGAACTTGGCCGGGCCGTCATCCAGCATCACGCCCTTCTTCAGGTTCTCCAGCATCTCTTCGGTGACTTCGCCGCGCACGCGCACCGCGTACTCGCGGTCCATCTCGTAGGAGGGGTGCATCAGGCGGTTGGCCAGCTCGCCGTCGGTGGTGAACAGCAGCAGGCCGGTGGTGTTGATATCCAGGCGGCCGATGTTGATCCAGCGACCGGCCTTCAGGCGCGGCAGGCGCTCGAAGACGGTGGGACGGCCTTCCGGATCGTCGCGGGTGCAGACTTCGCCTTCGGGCTTGTTGTAGATGAGGACGCGGCGGACGCTCTCGGCTTCCTCTTCGCGCTTGAGCAGGCGGCCGTCGACGCTGATGGCGTCATGGCTATCGACGCGCTGGCCGAGGGTGGCGACTTCGCCGTTGACCTTGACTCGGCCTTCGGTGATCCAGGCCTCGATATCGCGGCGCGAGGCCAGCCCCATGCGGGCCAGGACCTTTTGCAGCTTTTCCCCTGCGGGGCTGTATTCGACTTCACTCACTGGGCACCTCCCGGTGTGACAGTAAAAAGGTCGCGCATCATACGTGGCCGAAGACACTGAAGCTAGCTGAGTAACGGCGCGGTGTCAGCCCCGCCGCCGAGCGGCGGTGGTCAATGCAGGGTTTCGTCTGGCAGCGACTCGTCGTCGCCCTCGGTGGCGACGGCTTCCGGCTCGTCTGGCGGGTTCTGGAGCAGGTCGTCGAAATCGGTCTTCAGGCCCTCCTCCATGCTGTCCAGTTCGGCCAGCAGGCTGCGGAAGCTGGTTTCTTCCCGCGGCTCGGCCATCTCCTCGGCATCCGCGCGCGCCTGCAGGCCCTCGGGCACCGGTGCCTCGCCATCGTCCAGAGCCAGCACCGGCTCGGGTTCCAGCTCGCGCAGGGCGGCCAGCGGCGGCAACTCTTCGAGGCTTTTCAGGTTGAAGTGGTCGAGGAAGGCCCGGGTGGTGGCGAACATCGCCGGCTTGCCGGGCACATCACGGTAGCCGACCACCCGTATCCATTCGCGTTCGAGCAGGGTCTTGACGATCTGGCTGTTGACCGCGACGCCGCGGATGTCCTCGATTTCGCCACGGGTGATGGGCTGGCGGTAGGCGACCAGGGCCAGGGTCTCCAGCATGGCGCGGGAATAGCGCTGCGGGCGCTCCTCCCAGAGCCGGCCGACCCAGGGGGCGAAACGTTCGCGCACCTGCAGACGGTAGCCGGAAGCCACCTCGCGCAACTCGAAGGCCCGTCCCTCGCACGTCCGCGCCAGCACCGCCAGGGCCGAGCGGATCACCGACAGCTCGGGACGCTCGGCCTCCTCGAAGAGTTCGGCCAGGCGTTCCAGCGACAGGGGCTTGCCGGAGGCCAGGAGAAAGGCTTCCAGCAACGATGCGAGTTGGTTGGGATCGTTGAGGTTCATCTACTCGGCTCTGGCGCGCACGTGGATGGCGGCGAAGGGCTCATTCTGCACCAGTTCCACCAACTGTTCCTTGATCAGTTCCAGCACCGCCATGAAGGTGACCACCACGCCGAGGCGCCCCTCCTCCGCCGTGAACAGCGCGACGAAGGGTACGAAAGCGCCGCCCTTGAGCTTTTCCAGCACCTCGCTCATGCGCTCGCGGGTAGACAGCGCTTCGCGGGTGATCTGGTGGCTCTCGAACATATCGGCGCGGCGCAGCACCTCGGCCATGGACAGCAGCAATTCTTCCAGGGCGACGTCCGGCAGCAGCTTGCGCGCCCGCGCCTCCGGGGCATCCAGACGCGGCACCGTGACGTCACGGCCCACCCGTGGCAACTGGTCGATGCCTTCGGCGGCCTGCTTGAAGCGCTCGTACTCCTGGAGGCGGCGGATCAGCTCGGCGCGCGGGTCGTCTTCCTCTTCCTCCACCTCGCTGGAGCGCGGCAGCAGCATGCGCGACTTGATCTCGGCCAGCATGGCGGCCATCACCAGGTACTCGGCGGCCAGCTCCAGGCGCACCGACTTCATCAGCTCCACGTAGGACATGTACTGGTGGGTGATGGCGGCGACCGGGATGTCGAGGATGTCGATGTTCTGCTTGCGAATCAGGTAGAGCAGCAGGTCGAGGGGACCTTCGAAGGCCTCGAGGAAGACCTCCAGGGCGTCCGGCGGGATATAGAGATCCTGCGGCAACTCGGTGACCGCCTGGCCGTAGACCAGGGCGAAGGGCAGTTCCTGCTGGGCGCCCGCCTGGCTGTCCTGACCCTCGGGGGGCGGCGTGTTCTGCATCTGTAGCTCTCGCTGCGGCCGGCTTGGCACTGCTGCCTGGTTGGAAATATCCGCTGGCAATGCGCCGGTCGGCGGAAAAAGGGCACGTTAGCACCATGTGCCAGACTAAAAAAGTACGACGCAGTCCCCCGTGGTCAGGTCTGGAGCAAACGCTCATGGAGGTTCCGATGAAACTCTTTCCCCTGATGTTCACTGCCGTACTGATGTTCCTCTGCCTCACACTGGTGCCGGGAACCCCCGCGCAGGCCGGGATGATAGGCACCGATGAAGCCGTCTCGACCCAACAGCAGTCGAACGATCGCGCCAAGATCGATGCATTTCTCACCCAGTCCCAGGTTCAGGACGAAATGCGCGCCATGGGCGTGGACGCCGCCACGGCGCGAGCCAGGGTAAAGGCTCTGACCAATGAAGAAGCCGCGCAGATCGTGCAGAAGATGGACTCGGCGCCCGTCGGCGGTGCCCTCAGCACGACGGACTTCATCATCATCCTGCTGCTGATCATCCTGGTTGCGATCCTGCTCTGAGCGGACGCGTCAGTCCTCGCCGAGAAAGGGCTGCGGGTCACCGCAGCCCACGCGCAGCACCTCGGGCTCGCCGTCGGACAGGTTGATCACGGTGGACGCCGCCATGCCGCCGTGGCCGCCGTCGATGATCAGGTCCACCTGGTGCTCGAGGATCTGCCGCATCTCGTAGGGATCGCTCATGGGCAGCTCTTCGCCAGGCAGGATCAGGCTGGTGCTCATCAGGGGCGCGCCCAGTTGTTCCAGGAGGGCCAGGGCGATGGGGTGGTCGGGAACCCGCAGGCCGATGGTGCGCCGCTTCGGGTGCATCAGCATGCGCGGCACTTCTCGGGTGGCGCTGAGGATGAAGGTGTAGGGCCCCGGTGTGTGCGCCTTGATCAGGCGGAAGGCGGTGGTGTCCACCTTGGCGAAGACGCCGATCTCGGAAAGGTCGCGGCAGACCAGGGTGAAATTGTGCTTCTCGTCCAGCCGGCGCAGGCGGCGGATGCGCTCGACCGCAGTCTTGTCGCCGATCAGGCAACCCAGCGCATAGGACGAGTCGGTCGGATAGACGATCACCCCGCCCGACTTGACGATCTCCACGGCCTGCTTGATCAGGCGCGGCTGTGGATTCTCCGGATGTACCTGGAAGAATTGACTCACGACATCTCCCTGTTCAGAGGGCAGCAATAGGGCTGTGTGCATGGCGGAAGCGCCCCCAGATCGGCGGCAGGTCATCCGGCAAGGGTCGGTACATGCCCAGCTCCGACCAATCGCAGGGTGCATGGAAATCGCTACCGGCACTGACCAGCATGCCGAATTCTCGCGCCAGGGTGGCCAGGCTTCCCACCTGTTCCGCCGGCTGCAGGCCGTTGGCTACCTCCAGGGCGTGACCGCCGGCCTGGATGAAATCCGCCACCAGCTTGCGCCGCTTGGCGCCGGTGAAGTTGTACTGCCAGGGGTGCGCCAGGCTGATCCAGGCGCCGGCGGCGCGCAGGGTGCCCACCGCGTCGGCCAGGGTTGGCCAGTGCTGCTTGACGTCGCCCAGCTTGCCGGCCCCCAGCCATTTGCGGAAGGCTTCGGCGCGGTCGCTGACGAAGCCGCCGCGCACCAGGAACTCCGCGAAGTGCGGCCGCGCCGGCGCGTTGCCGCTGTCGCCCAGCTCCTGCTGCACCGCCCGCGCACCTTCCAGCGCGCCGGGCATGCCCTTGGCGGCCAGGCGCCGGGAGATTTCCTCGGCCCGCGCCCAGCGGCCGTCGCGCAAGGCGGCGATGGACTCGAGGAGGGCCGGGGCGTCGTCGGCGAAGGCATAGCCGAGGACATGGATGGTCGCGCCGCCCCAGGTACAGGACAGCTCGATACCGTTGATCAGTTGCATGTCCAGCGCCTGCGCCGCCGCTCGTGCTTCCTGCAGGCCTTCCAGCGTGTCGTGGTCGGTGAGCGCGAGCAGGCGCACGCCGCGCTCATGGGCGCGGGCGACCAGGGCTGCGGGGGCCAGGACACCGTCGGAGGCCGTACTGTGGCAATGCAGGTCTATCTGCATGGGCTCTGCTTTCGCTAGGGGAATGGTTTGTTATTATGCCGCCACATCCCGCTTCTGGCTGCCGCCGTGAAACAATTCATCGACTTCATCCCGCTCATCCTCTTCTTCATCGTCTACAAACTGGATCCACGTGCCGTCGAGCTGGCTGGGCATACCTATATGCTAGGCGGTATTTTCAGCGCCACCGCCGTTCTTATCATCAGTTCGGTGATCGTCTACGGCGCCATCTTCCTGCTCCAGCGCCGCCTGGAAAAAGGCCAGTGGCTGACCCTGGCGGCGTGCCTGGTGTTCGGCGGCATGACCCTGGCCTTCCACAGCGAGACCTTCCTCAAGTGGAAGGCGCCCGTGGTGAACTGGCTCTTCGCCCTGGCCTTCGCCGGCAGCCATTTCATCGGCGACAAGCCCCTCATCCAGCGCGTCATGGGCCATGCCCTGAACATGCCGGATGCCATCTGGGTGCGCCTGAACCTGGCCTGGATCGCGTTTTTCCTGGTCTGCGGCTTCGCCAACCTGTTCGTCGCCTTCACCTTCCATGAGTTCTGGGTGGACTTCAAAGTCTTCGGCAGCCTCGGCCTGACCGTACTCTTCCTGGTCGGCCAGGGCGTCTTCCTGGCCCGCCACATCCACGACAGCGAATCCGAAAAGCCTCAACAGTAAGGACTGCCATGCTCTACGCCATTATCGCCACCGACGTTGCCGGATCCCTGGAAAACCGCCTCGCCAGCCGCCCCGCGCATCTCGCGCGCCTCGAGCAGCTGAAGGCCGAAGGTCGCCTGGTCCTGGCCGGCCCGCACCCGGCGGTGGACAGCATCGACCCGGGCAGCGCGGGCTTCTCCGGCAGCCTGATCGTCGCCGAATTTGACTCTCTCGACGCCGCCAAGTCGTGGGCCGACGCCGACCCTTATCGTGCCGCCGGTGTCTACGCCGAGGTGGTGGTCAAGCCGTTCAAGCAGGTCTACCCCTAAACCCGCATCCGCCAGCCCGCCCACGCCAGGAAAAAGGAGTTCCGATGCCCGCCGGTCGCTTGCCCCTGCTGTTAACCACCGCGCTGCTCTGCGGCCTGGCCCAGGCTGAGGAACTCCCGAAACCGGCCCAGGCAGAAAACGTCCCCACGGTGGCGGCCTCTGCCGCCCCTGGGGAACTGATCGCCCAGGTCGACCAGCTGCAGCGCCAGCTCGCCGACAGCGAACGCCAGCGCGGCGAGTTGAGCGCCAGGCTCGAGGCCGCCAGCGGCGAGCGGGAGAGCGCCCAGCTCACCCGCCTGCGCCAGGAGAACCAGCGCCTCAAGCTGCAGCTCAAGGCGGCCCAGGCAGCGCAACCGCCGCGCCTGCTCAGCGAGCAGCAGGCCTGGTTCGCCGTTGGCGGTGGCGTCGCCCTGCTGTCCCTGGTTATCGGCCTGGCCGCCCGCGGTGGCCGCCGCCAGCGCCGTCAATGGATCAACTGACCCGCCCCATGAGTGAACTGCTGCTTATCGATGACGACCAGGAACTCTGCGAGCTCCTGATCAGCTGGCTCAGCCAGGAAGGCTTCAGCGTGCGCGCCTGCCATGACGGCCAGTCGGCGCGCGCCGCCCTGGCCGAGCACGCGCCGTCGGCCGTGGTGCTGGACGTGATGCTGCCGGACGGCAGCGGCCTGGAGCTGCTCAAGCAATTGCGCAGCGACCACCCGGAGCTGCCGGTGCTGATGCTCTCGGCCCGCGGCGAGCCGCTGGACCGCATCCTCGGCCTGGAACTGGGTGCCGACGACTACCTGGCCAAGCCCTGCGACCCCCGCGAGCTCACCGCCCGCCTGCGCGCCGTGCTGCGCCGCAGCCAGCCGCCGCAGCCATCCAGCCAGCTGGAGCTGGGCGACCTCTGCTACAGCCCGGCGCGCGGCATCGTCAGCATCGGCAATCACGAGATCAGCCTGACCCTGTCCGAAGGCCGCCTGCTGGAGGCCCTGCTGCGCCAGCCCGGCGAACCGCTGGACAAGCAGCAACTGGCCCAACTGGCCCTGGGCCGCAAGTTGACCCTCTATGACCGCAGCCTCGACATGCACGTCAGCAACCTACGCAAGAAACTCGGCCCCCATGCCGACGGGCGCCCGCGCATCCTGGCCCTGCGCAGCCGTGGTTACTACTACAGCGCCTGACCGCTCCGGCAGCGCCCCGCAGCTCCAGGACCTTCTTTACCCAGCCTTTACCCATGGCTGACCGCCCTTGACCTTGCCCTCCCTAGACTGGGCACATCCGGCAACCAGCCGGAATCGAGACTAGGAGAACCACCATGCGCAAGACCCTCACCGCCCTGCTGCTCGCCGCCACCCTACCGACCCTGGCCATGGCCATGCCGGAAGGCGGCCCGCGCCATGAGCGCGGTTTCGGTGGCCACATGTTCAAGGAGCTGGACCTCTCCCAGGAGCAACGCCATGAGATCGGCAAGCTGATGCGCGAGCAGATGAAGTCCCGCCACGAAATCACCCGGCGTTACCTGGACAAGCTGCCGGCGGCCGAACGCAAGGCCATGCAGGACGAGCTCAAGGCCGCTGAAACCAAGAACCGCGAGGCCATTCGCGCCCAGCTCAAGCCCGAACAGCAGAAGTCCTTCGACGAGATGCAGAAGAAGATGGAACAACGCCGCGCCGAGCGCGCCGAGTTCGAAGCCTGGAAGGCCGAAAAAGCCAAGAAGGCGGAATAACGCCACGCGGCCCGGCCCGCCCACCTCAGACCCCGCCCATCAGGCCAGCCGGCCTGATGGGCTTTGCCGTTCAGGAGCAACCCCGTGCGTTCACTCTTCTGGCGAATCCTGGCCACGCTCTGGCTGGCCCTGGCCCTGGTGGCCGGCCTGGCCATCCTGCTGGGCCGTGCCCTCAACCAGGACGCCTGGATCCTCAGCCACCACCCATCCCTCCAGGGTCTGGCCGAACGCCTGGTGCAGCGCTACGAAGACCAGGGCCCGGGCGACACCCAGCGCTACCTGGAACACTTCCGCCACCGCGAACGGATCGACGTGCAGATCCTCAACGACACCGGCCAGCCCGTGGTGGAAGGCACCTTCCCGCCTCGCGCCGCCGCCTTCGAGGCGCGCCACAAGAATAAACGCCGCCTGCCCTGGCGGCGCCTCACCGAGGAGTACACCAGCCCGGCCAGCGGCGAGTCCTACCTGCTGATCTACCGCATTCCCTACCCCGAACTGGAAGCCTGGCACCGCGGCAGCCTGCTCTGGCCATTCAGCGCCCTGGGCATCGCCCTGGTGGTGTTGACGCTGTTCAGCCTGGCCCTGACCCTCTCCATCACCCGCCCCCTCGACCGCTTGCGGCGGGCAGTGCACGACCTCGGCCAGACCGCCTACCAGCAGGACAGCCTGGCCCGTCTGGCGCGCCGTCGCGACGAGCTGGGCGTGCTCGCCGGCGACTTCAACCGCATGGGCCAACGGCTGCAGGGCCTGATCGGCAGCCAGCGCCAGTTGCTGCGCGACGTGTCCCACGAGCTCCGCTCGCCGCTGGCCCGGCTGCGCATCGCCCTGGCCCTGGCCGAACGTGCCGAACCGAAACAGCGCGAAGCCCTCTGGCCGCGCCTGGGCCAGGAATGCGACCGCCTGGAAGCCCTGATCAGCGAAATCCTCGCCCTCGCCCGCCTGGACGCCGAGCCGGGTGCGCGCCACGCCATCGCGCTACGGCCGCTTCTCGAAGAGCTGAGGGAGAATGCCCGGCTGTTGGAGCCGGAGCAGGAGGTGCGCCTGGACTGCACCGGGGAACTGCAGATCCAGGGCTGGCCGGACATGCTGGAACGGGCGCTGGACAATCTGCTGCGCAACGCCCTGCGCTTCAACCCGCAGGACCAGCCGATAGAAATGAGTGCCAGGGAAGAGGAAGGCCGTCTGCTGATCGCGGTCCGCGACCACGGCCCCGGCGTTGCCGAGGACCAACTGGCGCAACTGGGCGAGCCCTTCTTCCGCGCGCCCAACCAGGCCGGCGCGGGCCATGGCCTGGGCCTGGCCATCGCACGCCGGGCCGTGGAGCGCCACGGCGGCAGCCTGCGCCTGGGCAATCACCCCGAGGGCGGCTTCATCGCCACCCTGGAACTGCCCCTGGCGCCGGTAACCTGATCAGCCCCAGGTCTTGACGAAGTCCGCCAGGGCCAGCTCCGGCGCGGCGCGGCGATCACCCTCGACGCTACCCAGGTAAAGGAAGCCGACGATGCGCTCCTGCTCGCCCAGGCCAAGCCCGGCGGCCACGGTGCGGTCATAGGCCATTTCGCCGGTACGCCACATGGCACCCAGCCCCTGGGCATGGGCGGCAAGGAGAATTCCGTGGGCGGCGCATCCGGCGGACAGCAGTTGCTCCACCTCCGGCACCTTGTGGCCTGCCTGCAGGGTGGCGATCACCACCACCATCAGCGGCGCCCGCAGCGGCATGGCACGAGCCTTGGCGATGGCCGCCTCGGGGGCCTGCGGGTCCTTGGCCTGCAGGGCGGAAACGAACAGCTCGCCCAGCTTGGCGCGGGCTTCGCCTTCGATGGTGAGAAAGCGCCAGGGCCGCAGATAACCATGGTCCGGCGCGCGCAGGGCGGCGCGGAACAGCACTTCGCGCTGGGCGGCATCCGGCGCCGGCTCCTGCAGCCGACCCAGGGAAACGCGGTTGAGCAGAGCGTCGAGAGCCTCCATCGGCCACCTCCAGAAATCAGGGAGCGGGCATTCTAGCCGATAACGCGACTCAGTCCCGTACCAACTACCCTCTGGAATGCCAGCCGGGACTGCTGGCCCTGTCTCGGTGGCGAGGGGGCCTGACAGTGCGGGCAGTATCGTAATGGCGCCAATCACGCCGACCTTCCGCAAGCACTTGCGAGCGCCGGGTTTACAGGGCGATTGGCGCGGTTAGAATTGCGCCTTTCGCCCCTCAGCCAGAAACGGACCCCATGGCCCTGCCGACCCTTCGCATCATCGGCTTTCTCATCGGCATCTTCCTGATCACCCTGGCGGTCAGCATGGCCATTCCCGTGCTCACCCTGGTCTTCTACGACCGCACCGGGGACATCAACTCCTTCGTCTGGTCGAGCCTGATCACCTTCGTCGCCGGCCTGGCCCTGGTCATCCCCGGGCGCCCGGAACAGGTGCACCTGCGCCCCCGCGACATGTACCTGCTGACGGTGTCGAGCTGGATAATCGTCGGCACCTTCGCCGCCCTGCCCTTCCTCTTCACCCAGCACATCAGCTACACCGACGCCTATTTCGAGAGCATGTCCGGCATCACCGCCACCGGCGCCACCGTGCTCAGCGGGCTGGACAGCATGTCGCCGGGCATCCTCATCTGGCGCTCGTTGCTGCACTGGCTGGGCGGCATCGGCTTCATCGGCATGGCGGTGGCGATCCTGCCGCTGCTGCGTATCGGTGGCATGCGCCTGTTCCAGACGGAATCCTCCGACCGTTCGGAGAAGGTCCTGCCGCGTTCGCACATGGTGGCCAAGTACATCGTCGCCATCTACGTCGGTTTCACCCTGCTCGGCAGCCTGGCCTTCTGGGCGGCCGGCATGGGCATGTTCGATGCGGTCAACCATGCCATGTCGGCCATCTCCACCGGTGGCTTCTCCACCTCCGACCTGTCCCTGGCCAAGTGGCAGCAGCCCGCCGTGCACTGGGTCGCGGTGGTGGTGATGATCCTCGGCAGCCTGCCGTTCATGCTCTACGTCTCGGTGCTGCGGGGCAATCGCAAGGCACTGATCAAGGATGAACAGGTACGCGGTTTCCTCGGCCTGCTGCTGGTCATCTGGCTGGTGCTCGGCACCTGGTACTGGCTGACCACCGAGCTGCACTGGATGGACGCCCTGCGCCACGTAGCGGTGAACACCACCTCGGTCCTCACCACCACCGGCTTCGCCCTGGGCGACTACAGCCTGTGGGGCAACTTCTCGCTGATGCTGTTCTTCTACCTGGGCTTCGTCGGCGGCTGCTCCGGTTCCACCGCGGGCGGTATCAAGATCTTCCGCTTCCAGGTGGCCTACATCCTGCTCAAGGCCAACCTCCAGCAACTGGTGCACCCGAGGGCGGTGATCAAGCAGGTCTACAACGGCCATCGCCTGGACGATGACATCGTCCGCTCGATCCTGACCTTTTCCTTCTTCTTCACCATCATCATCTGCGCCATCGCCCTGGGCCTGTCGCTGCTGGGGCTGGACTGGATCACCTCGCTCACGGGCGCAGCCGCCACCGTCTCCGGCGTCGGCCCTGGCCTCGGCGAGATCATCGGCCCGGCGGGCAACTTCTCCAGCCTGCCGGACAGCGCCAAGTGGCTGCTGACCCTGGGCATGCTGCTGGGCCGCCTGGAAATCCTCACCGTGCTGGTGCTGCTGACGCCCTACTTCTGGCGGCATTGAGGCAGCCAGGGCCGATTGACTTGTAGGAGCGAGCTTGCTCGCGAACGGTCCGAGCACGATCTTTCGCGAGCAAGCTCGCTCCTACACA
>RCUL01001047.1_pt1 | contig 11249 bp, 8 predicted proteins | sample 2167521 | NCBI WGS metagenome assembly RCUL01 (sample SAMN09932745, study PRJNA488358) | compost metagenome | feature: garden; material: soil; isolation source: compost soil in acetic acid-enriched culture | place: Germany: Experimental Botanical Garden Goettingen | collected 2016-01-27 | reverse complement strand
GGCGCTTCGACAATATCCTGTACATCTCCTGCAACCCGGAAACCCTGGCGGCGAATATCGCCCAGTTGCACGACACCCATCGCATCGAGCGTTGCGCGTTGTTCGACCAGTTTCCGTATACCCATCACATGGAGAGTGGGGTGTTGCTGGTTCGGCGTTAGTCGGCGTCGGCTTCATCGCTGGCAAGCCAGCTCCCACACACCCTGTGGGAGCTGGCTTGCCAGCGATAGGGCCCTTCAGCCCTGCCCCGAACACATCAACAACGGCACCAGCTGATCCTCATCGGTCAACGCCCCATGGTGCCCCCGCCACTGGCTGGCGTGCTTCTCCACCTCGCTGCGAATGATCCCGCCGGCCCCGCTCGGGACCACGATCAGATCGCCAATCCGCGCTTCAGCCTGGCTCAGCAACACATCGCCGAACAGCCCCTTGGCAATTGCCTGGGCCTTGCTCAATATCCGGTACTGATCCCCGAGACGATTCTGCCAACGCTCGTGTACACGATCCTGCTGGTGCTCATGGGTGTACAGGTAGCGCGCGCGGATATCTCCGGCCATCGCCCGCACGCCCTCCTGCAGCACCGGATCCTGGTCAAAGTCACGCACCTGTTCGCTGTCCAGCGCCAGCATGCCGTGGTCGGCAATCACCATCAGCCGCGCCTGCTCGGGCAAACGGCGGGCGATGGCCTGGGCCAGCTGGTCGGCAATCTGCAGTTGCTTGAGCCAGCCCTCGGAGCCGGGGCCGAACAAGTGTCCGGCAAAGTCCAGGTCACCGAAATAGGCAAAACAGAACGCCGGCTCCGGCACCGCCAGGGCGGCATTGACCAGTTCCGGATAGGCGTCATAGGCCGGCGCAGGGAGAATCCTGCCAGCCTTGTAGATCGCCCGAGTGAAGTCGGAACTGGCATAGCGCCCGAGCATCACCGTGCTGATGGCGATGCCCTGCGCGGCGGCCTGGCTCCAGGCATCGGCAGGCACGATAAAGCTCTCCGGCAGCGGCGCGATGCTGGGCTGCGCCTCGACCTGCAGAGGCGACGTGGTCCACGACAGCGGCGACAGTTCGGTCTGCTCATCCAGGGCGAAGCCGCAGCCAACGATGCCGTGGGCGCCGCTGCCCAGCCCTGAGGTCACCGAGGCCAGGCTGGTCGCGGTGGTGGCCGGAAAACCCACCTTGAAGTGGCTGTCCGGCTGCATCAATGAGGCAAGAAACGGTGCATGCCGGGCATGGGCCTGCAGCAGGTTCCAGCCCAGGCCATCGATCAGCATCAGGCAAGTGCTGCGCGAATGATCAAGGCGAAAGGCATTGCGAAAACCATGGCCACCCAGGGCCGCGAAGATCGACTGGGTCAGGTTGGCCAAGCCTGGCCAGGTTTCACCCAGCGACTGCAGGTCGTTGATCGGCGTTGCCATGTCTCCCTCCGTGGTCAGGTACAAAGCAACAGGTGTAGCACAGGCTGTGCGATCAGCGCACAGAAAACACGCCTGCGACCTTGCGGCCAATTGACCAAATTAACCATTCGGTACATTTTCTAACTGAATCACTCCCATCCCATCACCAAGAACAACAATGGAGTTTTCAGCATGAGTTTGGCCCCCTCCTCCGGCATTCTCGCCGGCCTTATCGGCGCCGGCATCCAGGCCTCGCGCACCCCGGCGCTGCACGAGCGCGAAGGCGCCGCGCAAGGCCTGAATTACCTGTACCGGCTGATCGACCTGGACCAGCTCAAGCTCGACAGCAGCGCCCTCGAAGAGCTGCTGACAGCGGCTGAGTACATGGGCTTCACCGGCCTGAACATCACTTTCCCATGCAAACAGGCGATCCTGCCGCTGCTCAACGAGCTGTCGCCGCAAGCCCAGGGCATCGGCGCGGTCAACACCGTGGTGCTCAAGGACGGCAAGCGCATCGGCCACAACACTGACTGCCTGGGCTTTGCCGAAGGCTTTCGCCGTGGCCTGGCCGATGCGGCGCGCCGTCAGGTAGTGCAGATGGGCGCTGGCGGCGCAGGGGCTGCAGTGGCCCATGCGCTACTGGAAGAAGGCGTCGAACAGCTGACGGTATTCGATGTAGAGCTGGCCCGGGCCCAGGCCCTTGTGGATAACCTCAACCAGCACTTTCCAGGCAGCCGGGCCAGGGTCGGCCATGACCTGCGAAGCGCCATGGCCAGCGCCGACGGCCTGGTCAACACCACGCCCATGGGCATGGCCAAGCTGCCGGGCATGCCGGTGCCCAAGGCGTTGCTGCGAACGGATCTGTGGGTAGCGGAGATCGTTTATTTCCCGCTGGAAACCGAGCTGCTATGCGCAGCCCGGGCCCTGGGTTGCCGCACCCTGAGCGGGGCAAACATGGCGGTGTTCCAGGCGGTGAAGGCGTTTGAACTGTTCAGCGGAGTGAAGCCGGATGCGGCGCGGATGATCGAGCACTTCAACAGCCTGGGTGACTGAAAAGCATCGCCGGCAACGCCGGCTCCCACAATGGATCTGCATGCGCCGCAACTGTGGGAGCTGGCTTGCCAGCGATGGGCCGCAAAGCGGCCCCGGATCCTCAGGCCTGCAAGAACCTCAGCACCGCCTCGCAAATCATTTGCCGATGCCGTTCCTTGACCGCCTTGTCCTCGAAATCCACCTGGAAGATCTCGCCAAAGGTATGCCGGTTCGACACTCGGTAGAAACAGAACGAGCTGATCAACAGGTGCACATCCAGCGCCTCCAGCCCCTGGCGGAAGACGCCCTCGGCAGCCCCGCGCTTGAGCACTTCATCCAGCGCTGTCAGCACCGTCTTGTTCATCGAGCGAATGGCCGACGAGCGCTTGACGTACTCGCCGTGGTGCATGTTCTCGTTGCAGACGATGCGCACGAAGTCGACGTTGCGATCATGGTGATCGAAGGTGAACTCCACCAGCCGGCGGATGCCCAGGCGCGGCTCGAGCTCGGCCAGGTGCAGGTTGCTTTCGGTACTGCGGATATCGCCGTAGAGTTTCTCCAGCACCTCGACGTACAACTGCTCCTTGCTGTTGAAGTAGTAGTAGATCATGCGCTTGGAGGTTTGCGTGCGCTCGGCGATCGCATCGACCCGGGCGCCAGCCAGCCCCTGCTGGACGAATTCGCTGATCGCCGCCTGGAGAATATTCTCGCGGGTCTTTTCCGGGTTGTTCTTGCGGCCCTTGCGCGGCGCGGGTTCAGGGGCTGCGCAGAGTGCTGGGGTAGTCGTCATACGGGACTCATGGCCATCGGTTAACCCGGCAATTATGAGCCCCGGGTGCTGAGTAAGGAAGCCTCGCAGCCTGTGCCCTACAACTTGGCCTGCGCTGGCGAGCCGGCGCGCGCCTTGGCCATCGCGGCCAGCCGCACGGCGACGTTGGCCGCGCCATAGCCACTGTAGCCGTTACGCCGTTGCAGTACCTCGAAGAAGAAGCGCTCCTCGAACGGCTCGGTGTACACATGAAACAGCTCACCGCCCTGGGCATCGCGGTCGTAAAGCACGTTGTAGTAGGCCAGCTCGCTGAGGAACTCGTCGTCGAAATCAAAACGCGCGGCAAGGTCGTCGTAATAGTTGAGCGGGATGTCGAGCAAGGCCACGCCAGCTTCCTTGGCCTGTTTGACCGCGGTAAAAATATCCTCGCAATCAAACGCGATGTGGTGCACGCCCGAACCGCGGTAATGCGACAAGGCATGGGCAATCGCCGTGTTGCGGTTTTCCGAAATGTTCAGCGGCAGGCGGATGGTGCTGCAGCGGCTGCGCAAGGCGCGGCTCTTGACCAGGCCGTAGGGGTCGGGCAACACCACTTCGTCATCGGCGCTGAAGTCCAGCACGCTCTTGTAGAACAGCGCCCAGCTGTCCAGGCCGTCGGCCGGCAAGGCCAGGGCCATATGATCGATGCGGGTCAGACCGATGCTGCTGCCCGCTTGCTGCTGCACACTGAAGTCGGTGTCGTAGATGGTCCGGCCCTGGGCGTCCTGATCCACCAGGTAGATCAGGCTGCCATCCGGTGCGCGCACCGCCGCCAGCTCGCGCTCGTTGGGACCGACCAGGCCACGGTAGGGCTGGCCATGGTAGGCCACGGCACGGGCCAGGGCCTGGGCGCTGTCCTTGACCCGGATCGCCGTGGCGCACAGCGACGGGCCATGGCTTTCGAAAAAGTTGTGGGCGAACGAATAGGGTTCGGCGTTGAGGATCAGGTTGATGTCGCCCTGACGCAGCAGGCTGACATTCTTCGAACGATGCACGCCGGCGCGGGTAAAGCCCAGGCACTCCAGCCAGTTGCCCAGCTTGGCACCCAGGGCGTCGTCGACGGCAAATTCGAGGAACTCGATACCGTCATAGGCACTGGCAGGCGGTGGGGCGAACAACAGGTCGTCGCTGGCCGGCGCTACGCGGTCTTGCTCCAGGCGCTGACGGGTCTTCTCTTCCAGGTACAACAGCGAGCGCAATCCATCGGCGGCATTGGCCCGTGGCGGCGCGGCGCGGAAGCCATCGTTGAAGATTTCCAGCGACAGCGGGCCGCTGTAACCGCTGGCCAGGATCGGCGCCAGAAACCCCGGCAGGTCAAACTCGCCCTGCCCCGGGAAGCAGCGAAAATGCCGGCTCCACTCCAGCACGTCCATGGCCAGGATCGGCGCGTCGGCCATCTGCACGAAGAAGATCTTGTCCCCCGGCACCTGGGCGATGGCCCGTGGGTCGCCCTTGAGCGACAGGGTGTGGAAACTGTCGAGGATCATCCCGAGGCTGGCATGGTCGGCGGTTTTGACAATGTCCCAGACCTGCTCCCAGGTATTCACATGGCGGCCCCAGGCCAGGGCTTCGTAACCGATGCGCAGGCCACGGGCACCGGCGCGCTCGGCCAGCAGGCGCAGGTCGTCCACCAGCAGCTGGCGCTCACCGAGGGAATCGGCGGCGACGTTGCTGCACACCAGCACCAGATCGGTGCCCAGCTCCTGCATCAGATCGAATTTGCGCTCGGCCCGTTCCAGGTTGCGCGCCAGGCGATCGCGGCGGCAGCCCTCGAAATCGCGAAACGGCTGGAACAGGGTAATTGCCAGACCCAGGTCGGCGCAGCGCTGGCGAATTTCGCGCGGACTGCCGGCGTAGTACAGCAGGTCATTCTCGAAGATCTCGACCCCGTCGAAGCCCGCGGCGGCGATGGCTTCGAGTTTTTCTGGCAAAGTACCGCTCAAGGATACGGTGGCGATCGAACGCTGCATTATTCTGGCTCCGATGGGCAGGCAAAAACCGGTGGAGGAATTATTGGCGTTGGCCAATTTTTGCTCAATGCAAAAGGTACGAACTAGTTAGTTTTGTGTTCGATTATCGCCCAAAATAGCGTTCAGCGAATTGACCCTTTTTTGACCACGGGCGCACCATTTCAACACCAAGGCTTGACCCATAAACATAAAAATACGGGTAACCCGCGATGATCCACACTCAATCCACCCGCATGGCCCAGCCCCTGGGCAGTACTCCGCACGCCGGCATCGGCGACAAGTTGCGTGGCGCCATGGCCGTCGGCAAGACCCGCTGGGTCATGCTCGCCCTGGTGTTCTTCGCCACCACCTTGAACTACATCGACCGCGCCGCCCTCGGGGTGATGCAGCCGATCCTGGCCAAGGAAATGAGCTGGACGGCGATGGATTACGCCAACATCAACTTCTGGTTCCAGGTCGGCTACGCCATCGGCTTCGTGCTCCAGGGCCGCTTGATCGACCGGGTCGGGGTCAAGCGCGTGTTCTTCTGCGCCGTGCTGCTCTGGAGCCTGGCCACCGGCGCTCACGGCCTGGCCACCTCGGCGGTGGGCTTCATGGTCTGCCGGTTCATTCTTGGCCTGACCGAAGCGGCCAACTACCCGGCCTGCGTCAAGACCACCCGCTTGTGGTTCCCGGCCGGTGAACGGGCAGTGGCCACTGGCATCTTCAACGCCGGTACCAACGTCGGCGCCATGTTCACACCGATGCTGCTGCCGTTGATCCTCACCGTGTGGGGCTGGCAAGCGGCGTTCATGGGCATGGGCGCGCTGGGCCTGGTGTGGGTGGTGTTCTGGGGCCTGAAATACTTCAACCCGGAAGACCACCCGACCGTCAGCAAGGAAGAGCTGGCCTACGTGCAAGGCGAAGCAGAAGCGGATCAGGCTCGCGTGCCGTTCTCACGCATCCTGCGCATGCGCGGCACCTGGGCCTTCGCCCTGGCTTACTCGGTGACCGCGCCGGTGTTCTGGTTCTACCTGTACTGGCTGCCGCCGTTCCTCAACCAGCAATACAACCTGGGCATCAACGTCACCCAGATGGGTATCCCGCTGATCATCATCTACCTCACTGCCGACTTCGGCAGCGTTGGCGGCGGCATCCTCTCCTCGTTCCTGATCGGTCGCGGCGTCAACCCGATCAAGGCGCGACTGATGTCCATGTTCCTGTTCGCCTGCTGCATCATCGGCGTGATCATGGCAGCCGGCTCCAGCCATCTGTGGGTCGCGGTGTTTGCCATTTCCCTGGCCATCGGCGCGCACCAGGCCTGGACCGCCAACATCTGGAGCCTGGTGATGGACTACACGCCCAAGCACATGATGAGCACGGTGTTCGGTTTCGGCGGCATGTGCGCGGCCATCGGCGGCATGTTCATGACCCAGTTGGTGGGTTATATCCTCACCACCACCAACAACAATTACACCCTGCTGTTCACCATGATCCCGGCCATGTACTTCATCGCCCTGACCTGGATGTACTTCATGGCCCCGCGCAAGGTGCCGACAGTCGAGGCCTAACGACGCCGCTGCAGCCAGGCGGCGCCCAGGCCGCTCAGGCAGATCAAGGCAATCCCCACCAGCCCGGCCATGTCCGGGCTGTGTCCGAACAGCACCAGGCCGAGAATCCCGGCGAACACGATCTGACAGTAACTGAACGGCGCCAGCATGGCCGGCGGCGCATGGCGGAAGGCCTGGGTCAGGAACAGGTGTGCGGTCATCCCGCAGGTGCCCAGGGCCACTGCCATCAGGCCGTGGATCAAACTTGGAGTCTGCCAGAACATCGGCACCACGGCGCTCATCACCAGGGTGTTGAGCAGGCCGGTGAAGAAGTTGCTGGTGGTCGGGCTGTCGGTGCCGCTGAGCTTGCGCGTCAGCAACTGGTAGAAGCAAAAGCACAAGGCCGAACCGAACGGCAACAACACCGCCGGGGTGAACAACGCCCCACCTGGATGAATGATCACCGTCACCCCGACGAAACTCACCAGCACCGCCACCCACTGCCCGCGCGTGACCTTCTCGCCCAGCAGCGGCAGCGACAGCGCAGTGACCAGCAAGGGGGCAAGGAAGTTGACCGCAGTCGCCTCGGCCAGCGGTATGTACTGCAAGGCCGTGGTGAACAACAGGCTGGTGCCCAGCAGGCACAGCGCGCGCAAGGTCTGCAGCCCCGGCCTTCGCGTACGCAGCACGCGCAGGCCCGACTGCGGCAGGAAGATCACCATCATCAGCAGGGTGTGCACCAGATAGCGCGCCCACACCACCCAGAGAATCGGATAGAACCCCGCCAGGTACTTGGACAAGGCGTCGTGGCTGGCGAACAGCAAGGTCGCCAGCACCACCAGGGCAATGCCCTTGAGCGGTTGGCTGACAGCGTCGAGCGCAGTGGGACGGGGCATCGGTAAAGGCTCGCGGGTTCAGAGTTGACGGAGCAGCTGACAGGTCTTGTCCAGGGCCACCTGCGCCCGCTGCAAGGCACTCAGGCCCTGGTCGCGGACGGGGATTTCCAGGCTCAGCGCGATGTTCTGCGGCAGGCTACGCAACAAGCCGGGCAAGTCGCAATTGCCATCACCGGGAAAGCGCCGCTCGTTGCGCGCCTGGCGCAGGATCTCGGCCATGTCGTCCGGACGCGGACCGGCCACGTCACACAACTGTGCATAGCGTAGCCGCGAGGGCGGCACCTGGCGCAACTCGTCCAGCGATGAAGCCGAGCGGTCGAAGTGAAAGGCATCGACCAGCACCCCGCCATTGTCGCGCCCGGCTTGCTCGACGATACGCCAGGCCTGAGTGAGGTTCTTCGCATCGGTCCAGGGCATGAATTCCAGGTGCGGGTGCAGGCCGTACTGCCCGGCCAAATCGCACAGCGCGGCGAAGTTGTCGGTCTGGCGCTGCTCGTCGGGGTCATTGCCGGCGACCAGCAGCTCACTGGCGCCGAATTCCGCGCCCACTGCCAGCAGCGCTTCGAAGTCGGCGACGCGGGTGTCGGACTTGAGCCGCAGGATCTCCACATCCAGCACCTTGATGCCGGTGTCACGCAAGCGCGCAGCGGTCTGCCGACGCAGGCCGGCGTCGGCCACCAGCGGGAAGTGATGCTCCTCGGCCGTGGCCGGCTCCAGACGCAAGCCGACATGGCTGTAACCGGCGCGAGCGGCGACCTCGACCATTTCCACCGGCGACAGCTCGAGTACCGTCAGGGCGGCGAGGGACATCACGCGTTGAGTCATTGTTGTTGTCTCGGCGAGTTGAATTTGGAAATATTTAGAACTTAGTTCCAATTTCAATGCAAGCAAAAAAACGACACCCATCGCTGGCAAGCCAGCTCCCACAGGTTCGGTGTATGCAGTACCTGTGGGAGCTGGCTTGCCAGCGATGCTTTTAAACGAACAACTCGGACGCAGGACTCGCCGCCGACAACTCCGCTACCGCCGCCAGCAACACCGGCGCCAGTTCGTGCATGCGCGCCTCGCTCATCCGTGCACTGGGACCGGCGACGCTGAGCACCCCCAGCGCGTGGCCGTCGAGCGGGTGACGCACTACTGCCGCCAATGCCGAAGTACCCACCGCCGAACTTTCCACCACCCAGGCATAACCATGCTCGCGGGCAATACGCAGGCGTTCGAGCAGCTCGGCATTGGATTTCGGCGCATTGGGGCCGAACTCCGCCGGGTCGGCAATCCCCTGGCGCTCCACCAGCAACAAAGCCTGGGCATCACTCAGGCTGGACAGCCAGGCATGCCCGGAGGCGGTGTAGAACAACGGCGCATCACGGCCCATGTCGGGGTCGTAACGCAAGCCGGAACGGGCGCCCTGGGCCTTGGCGATCCAGGTCTGACGCTCGCCGTCGATCACCCCCAGGCGCACCAGTTCGCCAGTCTGCTGCGCCAGTTGCTCGAGGATCGGCTGGACAATATCGGCGCCACTGCTGGCCAGGTAGCGAAAGCCCATGGCCACCAGGCGAGTGCTCAGGTGATAGCGGCTGCTCTCGGCGTTCTGGCGCACATAGCCCAGGCGCATCAGCTCGGCGAGCATGCGGTGGGTGGCGCTCTTGGGGATGTCCAGCTCTTCGGCCAGGGTCTGCAGGGGCAGCCCGCGCGGGGCGCTGGTAAGGCGTTCGAGAAGGTTGAACGCGCGTTCGATCTGACTGCCGGCCATGGTCATGGTCCCTGAAATTTGTGCCGATTCTAAAGAGCCCCGGCGAAAGCGCAAATCACTGTCCGATCTTCGCCCACTTTGTCGTGGCACGCCTTGGCTGAGCGATCTCTCGAACCATAGAATATGGAATCAAGTTCCAAAATATAACAAAACTTGTTGGAGGAGACTGCTCATGCCCGTCGACACCCCGCTGGTCGAATGCGATGTACTGGTCATCGGTTCCGGCGCCGCCGGACTGGCCGCTGCGGTGACTGCCGCCTGGCATGGTGAAAAAGTCATCGTGGTCGAAAAAGACCCGGTGTTCGGCGGTGCCACGGCCTGGTCCGGCGGCTGGATGTGGGTGCCGTGCAACCCGCTGGCACAGCGCGCCGGGATCATCGAAGAGCGCGCCCAGCCGCGCAGCTACCTGGAGCATGAACTGGGCGAGCGTTTCGATGCGCCAATGATCGATGCGTTCCTGGAAGCTGCGCCCAACATGGTGTCGTTCTTCGAGCGCCATACCCAACTGCAATTTGCCGACGGCAACGGCATTGCCGACATTCACGGCAACACCCCCGGCGCCGGCACCGGCGGGCGTTCGGTAATTGCGGCGCCTTACGACGGGCGCCAGGTGGGTAAGAAGCTGCTCAAGCGCCTGCGCAAAACCCTGCGCGAAACCTCGTTCATGGGCATGCCGATCATGGCCGGCAAGGACCTCGGTGCCTTCCTCACCCTCACCCGTTCCTGGCGTTCGCTAATGCACGTGAGCAAGCGTTTCAGCCGCCACCTGCTCGACCTGGCGATCCACGGCCGGGCCCTGCAACTGGTCAATGGCGTAGCGCTGATTGCGCGATTGGCCAAATCGGCTGAAGACCTTGGCGTGTTGCTCTGGGAGTCAGCAGCGGCTCGCCAGTTGATCCAGGATCAGGGCCGGGTAAGCGGTGCCGTTATTGAAACCACCCGCGGGCCGATCCGCATCCATGCCCGCAAGGCCGTGGTACTGGCCGCCGGCGGCTTTGCCAATGACGTCGAACGGCGCAAGGCGCTGTTCCCGCGAACACCCACCGGCCACGAGCACCTGGCCCTGCCGCCGCTGGGCGCCAACGGTGACGGCCTGCGCCTGGGCGAAAGCGTTGGCGGCCAGGTTGCCGATGACTTGCACAGCCCGGTGGCCTGGGCGCCGGTGTCGCGGGTGCCGCACACGGACGGCAGCATTGGGCATTTCCCGCACATCATCGATCGGGCCAAGCCCGGCATCATCGGCGTGCTCGCCGACGGCAAGCGCTTCGTCAACGAGGCCGACGGCTACTACGACTACGTCAGCGCCATGGTCGCCCAGGCGCCCGGGGACAAGGTCGAGTCGTGGCTGATCTGCAGCCATGCCTTCCAGCGTCGTTATGGCCTGGGCATCTCGCGGCCGTTTCCTTTACCGGTGCAGCCGTTGATCAATTCCGGCTACCTGAAAACCGGCGATAGCCTCGAAGCCCTGGCGCGGGCCTGCGGGATTGACGCTCAGGGCCTGGTCGCGACGGTCGCCGAGTACAACCTGCATGCCCGCAACGGCGAAGACCCGCAGTTCGGGCGCGGCTCCACGCCTTACAACCGCAAACAGGGTGATGCCCTGCACGGGCCCAATCCGTGCGTGGCGCCGATCGAACAGGGGCCGTTCTATGCGGTGAAAGTCGAACCGGGCTGCTTCGGCACCTTTGCCGGGCTCAGGACCAACGCCCATGCGCAGGTACTGGACGAGCAGCGGCAGGCGATTGCCGGGCTGTATGCGGTGGGCACTGACATGGCCAGCATTATGGGCGGGCACTACCCGGCGGGCGGGATCAATCTGGGGCCGGCGGCGACGTTCGGCTATATCGCCGGGCGGCATATTGCCGGGGTGACA
>RCUL01001044.1_pt1 | contig 11260 bp, 8 predicted proteins | sample 2167521 | NCBI WGS metagenome assembly RCUL01 (sample SAMN09932745, study PRJNA488358) | compost metagenome | feature: garden; material: soil; isolation source: compost soil in acetic acid-enriched culture | place: Germany: Experimental Botanical Garden Goettingen | collected 2016-01-27 | reverse complement strand
AGATTGGGGTGCCCAGGGCTTCTGGGTACTGCTGGTCTATCGTTTTGGCCGCTGGCGCTACGGCGTGCGGCCGGCACCTTTGCGTAAAGTGCTGTCGTTCGTCTACAAGGTGCTGTTCAAGTTCGTACAGATCATCACTGGCGTCGAGTTACCGTGTGAAGTGGTGATCGGTCGCAACTTCGTCATCGACCATTTCGGCGGCATCGTCATCAGCGGCTATGCGCGATTCGGTGATGACTGTCGGATTCGCAATGGTGTGGTGGTCGGCCTGAAGAATGTCAATGAACCGATTGCGCCCATCTTTGGCAACAACGTCGATATCGGCGCCGGGGCCAAGGTGCTGGGCAACATTCGCATCGGCAACAACGTGGCGATCGGCTCCAACGCTGTAGTGTTGATCGATGTGCCGGACAATTCACTGGCCGTTGGCGTGCCAGCGACCATCAAGGCCAGGAAACCCAGCGAAGCGATGGAGTTCACATGAGCCAGGCAATGGCTGACCGTACCCGGGGTGGTTTAATCAAGCGCAGCGAGTGAGGTCCATGGTGACAGGCATTGGCGTGGTGGTTATCGGCCGTAACGAAGGCCTTCGCCTGGAACGCTGCCTGGCGTCGCTGGCGGGGCGTGCGGACAAGGTGGTGTACGTGGACTCAGGCTCCACGGACGGCTCCGTGCAACGGGCATCGGCCTTGGGCGTCGAGGTGCTGACGTTGGACATGACCATACCTTTCACCGCCGCGCGTGCACGCAATGAGGGTTTTGCCTGCCTGCAAAATGCCCTGCCTGCAGTGCGCCATGTGCAGTTCGTCGATGGCGATTGCGAAGTGCATGCCGGCTGGCTCGTCACGGCGCAAGCCTTTCTCGACACCCACCCGCAGGTGGCGGTGGTGTGTGGGCGGCGCCGCGAGCGCTTTCCCCAGCACTCTGTCTACAACTGGCTGTGTGACCTGGAGTGGGATACCCCGCTGGGGGAAACCAAGGCCTGTGGCGGTGATGCGCTCATGCGTGTCGATGCCTTCGTGGCCGTCGCAGGTTATCGCTCTGCACTGATCGCCGGGGAAGAGCCCGAACTGTGCGTGCGGCTGAGGGCGGCCGGCTGGAAGGTCTGGCGCCTGGCTGCTGAGATGACCCTGCACGATGCCGCCATGACACGCTTCGGCCAGTGGTGGCGGCGCAGCGTACGCGCAGGTTATGCCTATGCCGAGGGCGCCTCACTGCATGGCGCAGCGCCGGAGCGGCATTGGCTGCGCGAGTCGCGCCGTGCCTGGGTTTGGGGCTTGGGCATTCCACTGCTGGTCGCGTTAGCAAGCATCTGGATGGGCCTGTGGGCACTGGTGCTGCTGCTGGTCTACCCGCTGCAGATGCTGCGCCTGGCGCGCCGTGGCGGTAGGTCGGCGCGTGAAAACGCAGTACAGGCGGTATTTCTGGTGCTGGGCAAATTCCCGGAGATGCTGGGCCAGATGAGGTTTGTGCTGAACAGGTTCATGGCCGGTAACCCGGCGTTGATCGAGTACAAATGAGATGCCTAAGATGCTCGGATCGTTAGCCAGAAGCGTATTCACCTTGCAACCCGGCTATTCGCTGCGGGCGCTTAACAACAAGTACAAGCTGGCCACAGCAATGATCAGGCAGTGGCCGGACTTGCGCACGTTCATGCAGCGCATGTCAGGTGCGCTGGGCAACGAGCGCTTCGCCAGGCTGGGCGTGGACTGCATCGGGGTGGTGCAGTGGCCCTACATCAGCAAATGCTGGGACGCCCGTGAACGGCTCGATGTGGTGGCATCGCACTATGAAGTGGTCGCCAGCCATTGCCCGGCACTGTTGCTGTTGGAGCGCGAGGAGCGCCAGGTTGTCTGCGACCTGTCCGCCTACTCCAACGGGTGCACCCTGGTGCTGGATCGGCCCATGTGGTTCAAGCGTGAAGGGGAGTTGGTGATCAACCTGTTCCAGGCTGACCTGCGTGTGGCGTCGCTGGCGTTCACGCTGTGCCGCACAGAGGGCGAGCTGTGCCTGTTCATTGGTGCCGTGCAGGGCATCCATAAAGGCATCGACAGCGAAACCTCGCTGAACATCTACCGCGTCCTGACCAAGGATTTCGAAGGGTTGCGCCCCAGAAGCTTTCTGCTAGAAGCCCTCAAGTGCCTGGCCAGAACAACCGGGGTCGCCCGCATCTATGCTGTCGGCGATCAGTGCCGGCACCACCGTCACCCGTATTTCGGGGTTGAGAAGGCTCAGGACCTGGCAGCCAACTATGATGTGATATGGCAGGAGAGCGGTGCCGAAACGTCGGTGCGTGAGGACTTCTTTGCGATCCCCCTGGCGGCTGCCAGGCGTAACCTGGAGGACATCGCGCCGAAGAAACGGGCCATGTACCGACGGCGTAACGCGCTACTGGACGACGTTTTCGCCAAGATAGAAGCAGCACTGCCCGGCACCGCCGCGCAAACAGAGCTGCCGTTGCATCCTCAGCTAGCCTGTAGTCAGTGAGCCACAGCATGAGGTAAAGGTCAGGGCGTCGCAGAAGCGGCCCGACCCTATCAGTAAACGGATTTCGATTTGGGGGCGTATGCGCATTGCTTATTTCATCAATCAGTATCCCAAGATCAGTCACAGCTTCATTCGTCGCGAAATTCTGGCGCTCGAACGTCAAGGCATGGAGGTTCAACGCATCGCCCTGCGTGGCTGGGACGCCGAGTTGCAGGACGATGAAGACATCGCCGAGCAGGGCAAGACCCGCTACGTGCTGCAAGGGGGCGTCAAGGGCCTGCTCAAACCGATGCTGCAGGTAGCGCGCGCCGAGCCGCGGCGTTTCATGTCAGCGTTGCGCCTGGCGTTGCGCATGGGGGTGCGCGCCGACCGACCCTGGCCCTATCACCTGGTCTACCTGGCTGAAGCCTGCCGTGTCGTGCAGTGGTTGCAAGGCGCTGCTGCTGAGCACGTGCACGCGCACTTTGGCACCAACTCCACCGAAGTGGTCATGCTGGCCAACGCGCTCGGTGGCCCCCGTTACAGTTTCACCGTGCATGGGCCCGAGGAGTTCGACAAGCCGCAATTCCTGCACATGGAAGAGAAGGTCCGCCGCGCAGCATTCGTCGCTGCGGTGAGCTCCTACGGGCGCAGCCAGTTGTTTCGCTGGGTGGCACATGAGCACTGGGTCAAGGTGAAGGTGGTGCATTGCGGCCTGGAGCGCAGTTTCCATGAAGGTTCGGCCATTGCGCCCCCGGCAACGCCGCGGCTGGTGTGCGTAGGGCGGCTGTGCGAGCAGAAGGGCCAGCTGCTACTGCTCGAAGCGGCCCGAATCCTGCTGGCCAAGGGCGTAGCGTTTGAACTGGTGCTGGCCGGCGACGGTGAAATGCGTGAGCAGATCGACGCGTTGATCGCCCGCCATGGCTTGCAGGCACGGGTGCGCGTCACTGGCTGGATCAGCAGCGCCCAGGTACGTGAAGAAATCCTGGCCGCCCGCGCACTGGTGCTGCCGAGTTTCGCCGAAGGGTTGCCGGTGGTCATCATGGAGGCCATGGCCCTGCGTCGGCCGGTATTGACTACCTATGTGGCCGGCATACCTGAGCTGGTTCGGCAAGGGGAAAACGGTTGGTTGTTCCCGGCAGGCGAAGTGCAGGAGTTGGCTGCGGCCATGGCCGATTGCCTGGCGCAGCCTGCCGAAGCCCTGCAGCGGATGGGGCAAGCGGCTTACGAGCGCGTGCTCCAGCGCCACGATATCGATACCGAAGCGGCCAGGCTGGTTCGCTATTTCAAGGCAATTGCATGATTACTTTATTGAGTTGGCTGCTGGGCATCGTGGCACTGCTTGTGCTTCTGCCGGTACTGGTGCTGTTGGTCCAGGTGCTGTTGGCCTGCCTGCCGGCGCGGCCGATGCCACAGCCCAAGGGCGCACGCCCACGGGTGGCGGTGTTGGTACCGGCGCATAACGAGGCGCTGGTCATCGAGTCGGCACTTGCGGCCATCGGCGCGCAATTGCGCGAGGGCGACCAGTTGCTGGTGGTGGCGGACAACTGCACCGACGATACCGCCGCACTGGCGCGTGCTGCCGGTGCGCAGGTGATTGAGCGCCAGGACGCGCACCTGCGGGGCAAGGGCTATGCGCTGGACTACGGTGTACGGCATCTGGCGCACAACCCGCCGCACGTGGTGCTGATCATCGACGCCGATTGCCAGGTCAGTGCCGGTGCCGTCGAGCGCTTGGCACACTGTTGCATCGAGGCCGGCCGGCCTGTGCAGTCCCTGTACCTGATGCATGCGCCTGCAGGCGCCGGGCTGAAAGTGCAGGTCGCCGAATTCGCCTGGCGCGTGAAGAATCTCGTGCGCCCGCGTGGATGGGCTCGGGCAGGCTTGCCGTGCCAGTTGATGGGGGCGGGCATGGCGTTCAGCTGGCAGGATGTGACCGCGGCCAACCTGGCGACCGGCCATCTGGTCGAAGACATCAAGCTGGGCCTGGAGCTGTGCCGCGATGGTAAACCGCCGCTGTTCTGCCCGGCTGCTACGGTCACCAGCCAGTTCCCGACCAGCCAGGAAGGCCTCACCAGCCAGCGCACCCGCTGGGAACATGGCCATCTGGGGCTGCTGCTGACGGAGGGCCCCGGTTTGATTCGCCGCTCGCTGGCGCAGGGTAACTGGCCTTTGCTGGCCATGGCCGTGGACCTGCTGGTACCGCCGCTGGCGCTGCTGGCATTGGCCATGATGGTGGTCTTCAGCGTGGCATGGCTGGCATTTCTGTTCTTCGGCATTTTACTGCCGGCAGTGCTTGCCACCGTCAACCTTGTGCTGTTGGTGGCCGCGGTATTGTTGGCCTGGTGGCGCTTCTCGCGTGAGGTGATCCCGTTTTCCGTATTGCTGTATGCCCCGTTCTACGCGGCGAAGAAGATTCCCCTGTACCTCGGTTTTCTGCTCAAGCGCCAGGTTGAATGGGTGCGCTCGAAACGGGATGACAACTGAATGGACGCATGGCCCTGGTTGCAACGCTGGAAGACAATCATCGGCAAGCTGCGCGTGGTCGATGACGCGGCTGATGAGCAGAAGGTGCTGCAGGCACTGAGCGCTCCGCGAACGGCAACGGTGCTCGGCTTCGTCAATGCCCATGCCATGAACCTGGTGGCTGCCAACCCGGACTATTGCACAGCGCTGGCGGCAGCGGACGTGCTGCTGCGCGACGGCTCCGGCATCGCGATACTGTATCGGCGCCTGGGGCTGGCGCCCGGGCTGAACATGAACGGCACCGACTTCATTCCCGAACTGCTCGCAGCTTACAACGGCAGGCGGGTAGCGTTCTGGGGCACCCAGGAGCCGTATCTGAGCCAGGCAGCCGAACAGGGTGAAGCGCTTTACGGGGTTAATGTCGTGTCGCTGCATGACGGTTTCGCCAGTATCGACACCTACATTGATCTGGCGCGGCAGCAGCAGCCGGAGCTGATCGTGCTGGGCATGGGCATGCCCAAGCAGGAGAACGTCGCGGCCCGCCTGGCTGAACTGGGCAGGCCCTGCCTGATCGTCTGCGGCGGAGCGATCCTGGACTTCATGGGCGGCAAGGTCACCCGGGCGCCGGACTGGTTACGCCGGTTGGGCGGCGAATGGGTGTACAGGCTGAGCAGGGAACCCAGGCGTCTGTTCGTGCGCTATGTGGTCGGCAACCCACTGTTCCTGCTGCGGGCGCTGCTGTGCAGCAAAGCGACCCTGCCAGAACCCTGAGCGAGGAGGATTCAGCCCCGCACGGGCTGCCGGGTACTGCTACAGTGATATCAAGCGGCGTGGGGTGGCGTGGCAGCTTTTTAATGATTTGGTATTGAACCTAAGGTTGGTTTTATCGCACGGGTGTAATGGCGACGCGTGGGTCACGCACATAAAAAGAGGCCTCATAATGGTATTCGAGCCTAGAAGCAGCCGTTCCTTGCTCCAGCGAAGAAGTAGCGTGAGTAACGCCATTCAAGCCGGCCTCGATGGCATAGCGGTCACCAGTGTCGCGTGGTATCTGATTTACGATCAGTTTGGTTATATTACTTCAGACTACGTCATCATGCTGCTGTTGCTGATCGGTGCGCTGGCCGTCATTTATGACCACTATGCCATTTATCGAAGTAACGTTGGCCTTTCCGTCAAAGCTTTCAGGCTGTTCAAGGCGTGGTCTGCGACGTTTTGTTTTCTGGTGGTTATCGCTTTTCTTACCAAACAAAGCGAAACGTATTCGCGGCTGTTGGTGGGGCAGTTGTTTATATTTGGTTACGCTGTGCAGTTGCTGTTGCATATTGTCGTGCGCGAACTGCAAAAGCGTTTTACTGCCCATGCTCGCCAGGACAACGCATTGATTATCGGTGGGGGCGACCTGGCCAACTTCCTCTACCAGAAAATAAGCAATAACCCCTGGTTCGGAGAGCGCGTGGTGGGTTGTGTGCTGATCGATGAACAGCTCGATGGGCAGGGCACTGCCGATGCAAAATTGCGCTTGCCTGTATTGGGCCGTATTGCCGACCTGGACGAGATCATCGCCAAGCAGGCTATCCGAACGGTGTACCTGGTGACGCCGCTCGGCGGCTCTGAGCTGATCAACGATGTCTACCTGAAACTTTTGGACAAGTGCATTGCGGTCAACTGGGTGCCCGACATTTTCTCGCTGCGCCTGATCAACCACAGCGTCCGTGAAATTGCCGGCATCCCGGTACTGACGTTGTCTGAAACCCCGCTCACGGGCATGAGCCTGTTCCTGAAGAACCTGGAAGACCGCGTGCTGGCCGCGTTCATTCTGCTGTGTGCGTCGCCGGTACTGCTGGTGGTCGCCGCCGTCATCAAGTTCGACAGCCCCGGGCCGGTGTTCTTCCGCCAGGAACGTACCGGGTGGACGGGGGAGTCTTTTCGCATCTGGAAGTTTCGCAGCATGCGCGTTCACCAACCCGACAGTGGCGTGGTCCAGCAGGCGCAAAAGAATGACCCCAGGCTGACCCGGGTCGGTGCCTTCATCCGACGCACCAGCCTGGATGAATTGCCGCAGCTTTTCAATGTGCTAACCGGCGAGATGTCGCTGGTGGGCCCACGCCCGCATGCGTTGCAACACGACACACTGTACTCCCAGGACATCGTCGATTATTTCGCCCGCCACAACATCAAGCCCGGCATGACAGGTTTGGCGCAAGTACGTGGCTACCGGGGCGAAACCAAGGACATCGAACAGATGATCCAGCGGGTGAACTCGGACATCGAGTACATCAACAACTGGTCGCTCTGGCTCGACTTCGTGATTCTGGTACGAACGCTCAATGCCTTTACCGGCAAGCAGGCTTATTGAAGGCCGGTACTCGACCGCGCGCCATCCAGAGGGTCAGTGATCAATGAAAACCATGTCTCGGCTGGGCGGTGTTGCCTCGAGGGTAGTGAAGGCAGAGTGGCCGGTTCTGCTGTTATGGTCGTTTCTGCTGTCGCCGTTGTTTGTAAGGCTACTGGCCGAGTGCAATTGCTCGAAAACGGATTTGCTGGTTATCTATACGTTTGCCATTTCAATGTTATGGCTGCTGGCCACGCGTTTCGTTTCAACCAATCAATTCAAGGTTCATCTTCTGTTGTTGCCATTTTATCTGGCGGCCAGCGTGGACCTGTTTCTGGTGCTGAACTTCGGTTCACGCTTGACGGCGGCCTATCTTTTTATCGGGCTGACCAATTACAAAGAGGCTACTGATTTCCTCAGTACCTACTGGCATTCGATCAGCGCGGTGCTGCTGGTATTCGTGCTGTGCTACGGCGTTGGGCTGGCAGGTTTGCACGGGCGCACGTTTTACAAGAACAAGGCAATTTTCGGTTTGACGATAAGTGCCTTGGTGTTGGGGTATGGCGCCTATTTTTATAAAACCGTAAAGCTCAACTCGCTGGGTAAGAGTGCAGTCCTGGACTTGGCAGCGAAGGACCAAAGTACCCCTGTGGGTTATTTGTCGCAAATCGGCTTGACGGTAACGTTGTATGCCGAGTCGAAGCGCTATATCAAACAGCGCCTGGAGTCCGAGGTAAAAATAACAGCAGTATCGGACGCCGCTGACGTGGAGACCCTCGTGTTCGTCATCGGCGAGTCTTCACGGCCACACAACTGGTCGCTGTATGGTTACCACCATTCCACCACGCCGAACCTTGACAAAGAGTCGGGGGTGTTCAAGTTCAACAGCATGTGCACCACGGCGCCGCATACGTCGGTCGCGGTGCCCTCAATGCTCAGCCTGGAGCCGATCGAGCACTGGGACCTGATCGCCTCGACCAAATCGCTGGTTGGCATCTACCGCGCCGCTGGCTACAAGACGTACTGGCTGTCTTCCCAGGAAGTCGACAGTTTTGGCGGGATCATTCCGCAAATTGCTGCCGAGGCCCAGAGCCGGCAGTACTTTGAGCGCAGCTACGACGGTGCATTGATGTCGGCCTACGAAAACATCGTCGAGCAAGGCGGCACGCAAAAACAGGCGATCTTTATTCATATCAAGGGCAGCCATTTCGATTACGCCCGCCGCTACCCACGCGAGTTCGGCACATTCAAGCCTGCGACCGACAGCGCGAAGGACCGGATCACTGCAGATTACGATAACTCCATCTTGTACACCGACTGGCTGTTGGGAAGGATCATCGATCAACTCAAAAGCAGCCAGCGCAAGGCGCTGTTGGTCTATTCGTCAGACCATGGCGAGAATTTGCTGGATGACAGCCGCGGCCTGCTAGGGCACGGTATGGGCAATGAGTATGACCTTTCGGTCGCGGCGTTTTTCTGGGCTTCAGGCAGCCTGCTGCAGCGGCAGGCGCAAACGCTGCAAAAGCTCAAGCAGCGGGAAGGGCAGACCGTCAGTATTTCTTCTCTCCCGCATACGTTGTTGAACATCACAGGCATTTCCATGCCGGGTTATGACAGCGCCCAAGACCTGTTGAGCGACAACTTTGTCTCGTCCAAATGCCCACATTTGCTGGCCGGTGAGTACGTTCCCTCGTTTGATTTCGATGTGAAACGCGTTGCAGTCGAATGACTACGCGGGTGTGCGGGTGGACGCGGTACGGGCTTGAACAGGGTGCTGCAGGAGGAAGCTTTTGGCCTCTTCCACCAGCCAGTCGTGTACCGCACGAGCGCCCGGCTGGTTCAGCCCGCCTGGCGGGTAATGCACTACATAGCGCTTGTGGTTGGCGATCGGCACACCGAAGGGCACGATCAGCGCACCCCGTTCCAGTTCATCATTGAGTAAGGTGCGACGGGCTATGGCCACGCCGATCCCGGCAATCGCCGCTTCTATCGTCAGGTGATTGCGGTTGAAGGTATGCCCCCGGCGCACATCCAGCCGTGGCGCACCAATGCCCTCCAGGTAGAACTCCCATTCGGCAAAGTCCGAACTGCCGCGCCAGGCAGTGATGTCGTGCAGCAGTGGATAGTGGGCAAGGTCCGCAGGCCCGTGCAGTGGCGGGCGGCCGCGCAGCAGGGCTGGCGAGCAGACGGGGAAGATCTGTTCGTCCAGCAGCGGGGTCGAGAGCATGCCCGGGTAGCTGCCATCATTCAGGTCAATGGCCAGGTCGAAGTCGCCCGGGTTCAACGCCTGCGCACTGTCTTCGGCCACCAGGCGCAATTCGATATCCGGATACCGCTGCTGGAAGCGCGGCAGGCGTGGTGTCAGCCACTTGGCCAGGAACGAGGGAATCGAGCGTACGCGCAAGGTGCCGCGGATCTCGCCGGCGTCCAGGCGCAGCAGTTCGGCTTCGATACTGCCGTAGGCCTCGGCCACGGTCTGCGCCAGGCGCTGCCCCTCGGCGCTCAGCTCTACCCCCCGCGCCCGGCGCAGGAACAGGCGGTAACCAAGGCGCTCCTCCAGCTGGCGCATCTGCTGGCTGACCGCACCGGGGGTGATGTGCAGTTCCTCGGCGCAGCGGGTGAAAGAGAGATGCCGTGCCGCACAGGAAAAAACATGCAGCCAGACGAACATCTGGCCGTTCATTTGTCGTCGCATCGTTTAGTTCTGCTAAAGCCTTGCTTAGAAAGTTTCGTTGGTCATCAACAGGCGAGCGCGGCAGTATCGCGCAAATCCGCAATAGCGTTCAATTTATCCAGACAGCCGCGTAACGGTGATACAGCCCGGCGCGGTCAGGCATTAGCATGGCTATCAGTGTTTTCGACCTTTTCAAAATCGGCATCGGCCCATCCAGTTCCCACACCGTCGGCCCCATGCGGGCAGCCGCCACCTTTGCCCAGGCATTGCGCACCCAGGGCTTGCTGGGCCAGGTAAGGCGTATCGAAGTACGGCTTTATGGTTCGCTTTCCGCCACGGGTGTGGGCCATGCCACTGACCGCGCCTGCCTGCTCGGCCTGATGGGGCAGTGGCCGGACCGGATCGACCCGGCCACCATCGAGTCACGCATTGGCCAGGTGATGCAGGAGCAATGCCTGATGCTCGACGCCAGCCACCCGCTGACTTTCATCTATGCACGCGACATGCTGCTGCTGGAGGAAAACCTGGCGTACCACCCCAATGCCATGACCCTGGAGGCAATGGACGAGCAGGGCAGCCTGCTCAGCCAGACCTACTACTCCGTTGGTGGCGGCTTTATTGTCGAGCAGGGTGAAATCGACGCGCCCCAGAACCAGGCGGCTGCAGTCCCGCTGCCCTACGAATTCTCCAGTGCCGCCCAGTTGCTGGCGCTGTGCAAGGCCCACCAGTTGAGCGTTGCCCAGCTGATGCTGGCCAACGAATGCGCGTGGCGCCCTGAAGCCGAGGTGCGCGCAGGGCTGCTGCGGATATGGGCGGCGATGCGTGAATGCGTCGACAACGGCCTGCGCAATGAGGGCATCCTGCCTGGCGGGCTTGGCGTCAAGCGCCGCGCTGCACGTCTGCATCGCAGCCTGCAGGAACTGGGCAAACCCAATGTGATCGGCTCGACCCTGAGTGCCATGGAGTGGGTGAACCTGTTCGCCCTGGCGGTCAATGAAGAGAACGCCGCTGGCGGGCGCATGGTCACGGCGCCGACCAACGGCGCGGCGGGCATCGTCCCGGCGGTGTTGCACTACTACATGAAATTCAACCCAGCTACCTGTGACGACGATGTGGTGGCGTTCCTGCTGGCCGCTGCCGCTGTCGGCATCCTGTGCAAGAAGAATGCATCGATCTCCGGTGCCGAGGTGGGTTGCCAGGGCGAGGTGGGGTCGGCGTGCTCGATGGCCGCGGCAGGCCTCGCCCAAGTGCTGGGCGCTACACCGCCGCAGTTGGAAAACGCCGCCGAGATTGCCCTGGAACACAACCTGGGCTTGACC
>RCUL01001039.1_pt1 | contig 11290 bp, 15 predicted proteins | sample 2167521 | NCBI WGS metagenome assembly RCUL01 (sample SAMN09932745, study PRJNA488358) | compost metagenome | feature: garden; material: soil; isolation source: compost soil in acetic acid-enriched culture | place: Germany: Experimental Botanical Garden Goettingen | collected 2016-01-27 | reverse complement strand
TAGGGTGGGCTTCAGCCCACCATCGTAGGTCAGCGTGGGCTAAAGCCCACCCTACCAGGCTCCGCGCTCTGACCGGGACTTCTTAGCAACAGCTAACAGGGACATAGCCATTTCAATCGCTATGCGGATTGCAGATTCGCCCTTCCGATCTTGTAAGGGGCGACTTAGTCGCCCATAGCGAATGAATTCGCCCCCACAATGGACCGCAAGCAGCCTACCCCCACCTGACCGCGAAGATCGGCGGCAGATGGCCCGCCACCAGATCCCAGCGGTCCCCCTGGTCATCCGACACCCACAGGTGCCCGGTGGTGGAGCCCATGGCCAGACACTGGCCGCTGCTGTCCACATCCAGCCCGTGGCGGTACACAAGGTCGTAGCAGAGTTGCTGCGGCAGGCCGCTCTCCAGCACGTCGAAGCTCTTCCCGCCATCGCGGGTGCGGGTCACCCGCAGGCGCTGGTCGGCGGGCACCCGGCATTCGTCCTTCACCGCCGGCACGAACCAGGCGCAATCCGGTTCGGCCGGATGCACCGCCACGGCGAAGCCGAAGGTGGACGGCCCGGCTTCCTGCACTTCCCGCCAGTTCAGCCCACGGTCCGAACTGACGAAGATGCCGTTGTGATGCTGCACCCACAGTCGCTCCGGGTCCGCCGGGCAGGCCACCATGCGGTGCGGGTCCTGGATATCCGGTTCCTCGGCGCGCTCCGGCGGCATGTAGGCGGCGCGCATGCCGCGGGTGCGGTAGTTCCAGCTGGCGCCTTCGTCCTCGCTGTGCCAGACGCCGCCGCAGGACACCGCCAGGGTCAGGTGGCGGCTGTTGCGCGGATCGACGCAGATGGAGTGGATGCCCGGCTGGTCGTAGCCACCGCCGAACCAGTTGGCCCGCTCCGGGCGCTGCCAGAGGCTGTCCACCAGCGCCCAGGAGCCGCCATGGTCGCGGGAGCGGAACAGCCCGCCGGGAATGGTGCCCGCCCAGAGCGTGCCGGGCTGGTCGGCACCGCCCGGCTCCAGGCACCAGATCATCTCCACCGACGGTCCCTCCTCGCCCTCGGCAGCCTGGGCAAACGCCGGGGCGGCGATTTCCTCCCAGCTCTGACCGGCATCCGCCGAACGCCACAGCTTGGGGCCGAAATGCCCCAGGTGCAGGGCCGCGTAGAGGCGGCCGTCACGCGGGTCGGCCAGCAGCATGCTCACCGGTTCGCCGAGGAAGTCCTGGCGCGCCAGGCGCCAGCTGCCGCCCTGCGGTTCGAAACGCAACAAGCCCTTGCGGGTCGCTACGTGGATGCATCGGCTCATGTCTTCTCCTTAGCCGCCGGACAACGCCTGGACGACGAAGATGTCGCTGGCCGGGCCCAGCGGGTCGCTCAGCCGTCGGCGGTCGCTGACTTGTTGGGCATCGACGAAGATCGCCACATGCCGGCGCAGCCGCCCCTGATCGTCGAGCAGGTAGCTGCGCAGACGTGGATTGGCAACGAAAGCGGCCTCCAGAGCATCGGCCACGGTGGCGGCCGCGATATCCAGTTCGGGCACGTCGAGGTGACGCTGCAGGTTGGGAGTGAAGCTGATATGCGCCATGAACGGCTCCCTGCGCGGCAAAACGCCCCAGTGGGAGAAGGTATAGCCGAGCCGGGCGGCGCGGTTATAGTTGAGCGCCCAACGGCGGGGCAGCCTCTACACTGAGCAGGCCGCCCGTGAACGGATGCCCCCACCATGCTTGAAAGCCTTTCCAGCCTGTACCTGAAGATGCTGGTGCTCTACAGCCCCTTCTTCGTGCTCTCCTGCTTCATCGGCCTGACCCGTGGCCACACGGTGAAGGAGCGCAAGAAGCTCGCCTGGAAGGTCGCCCTCGGCACCCTGGTGGCCAGCGCCCTGCTCTACCTCTTCGGCCAGGCCATCTTCAATGTCTTCGGCATCACCATCGACGCCTTCCGCATAGGCGCCGGCACCGTGCTGTTCATCTCCGCCCTCGGCATGGCCCAGGGCAAACCGGCGGTGCAGGCCGACAACGTGCAGCAGGACGTCACCATAGTGCCGCTGACCATCCCCCTCACCGTCGGCCCCGGCACCATCGGCGCCATGCTGGTGATGGGCGCGGGCCACGTGCACTGGAACGACAAGCTCACCGCGCTGATGGCCATCGCCATCGCCAGCGCCACGGTGGGCGCGATCCTCTACCTGTCCGACCGCATCGAACGCATCCTCGGCGACCAGGGCCTGCAGATCGTCAGCCGCCTGATGGGCCTGTTCGTCTGCGCCCTGGCCGCGCAGATCATCTTCACCGGGGTGAAGAACTACCTGGTGCCCTGACGCCGCACGGACGGGGCCCGGAAGCAATCCGGCCTACAACCTGAGCCGGAAATCTCCTCGTAGGGTGGAAATCCACGTGTGGGATTTCCACCGCACCCAGGCCAGCCACGCCTGTCGCCCCTCGACGAGCCCACCGAAGGCTGGTGATGAACCGGGGCGAGAACATGGAGGCCAAGGGAGTACGCGGCCTGGTAACCATTTAGAATCGGCATCCCCTGTCGATCGAGGCCCACCATGTCCCATCTGATTCGCGACGCCGCCGAGGCGGACCTGGACGGCATCCTGGCCATCTACAACGACGCTGTGCAGTACACCACGGCCATCTGGAACGAAACCCTGGTGGACCTGGCCAACCGCCGCGCCTGGCTGGCCGAACGCACGGCCGCCGGCTTCCCGGTGCTGGTGGCGCTGAACGCGCAAGGCGAGGTGCTCGGCTACGCCAGCTACGGCACCTGGCGCAGCATCGAAGGTTTCCGCCATACCGTGGAGCATTCGGTCTATGTGCGCGGCGACCAGCGCGGCCAGGGCCTGGGGCCCGCCCTGATGCAGGCGCTGATCGAGCGCGCCCGCCAGGCCGGCCTGCACGTGATGGTCGCCGCCATCGAGTCCGGAAATGCCGCCTCCATCCGCCTCCACGAGCGCCTCGGTTTCGTCACCACCGGACAGATGCCCCAGGTGGGCCGCAAGTTCGGCCGCTGGCTGGACCTGACTTTCATGCAGTTGATGCTGGAGTGATCGGGTCCGGAGATAGGCCTGTGCTAGGATTCGGTCCACCCGCATTGAATTGGGAGCCCTCCATGCCCCGTCCTCAGGAATCCCTGCCAGACGAACTGCTCAAGCTCTCGCCTGCCGAGCGTATCCAGCTTGCGGAAGACTTGTGGGATAGCGTGGCGACCCACCCGGAAAACCTTCCGCCACTGAGCGACGAAGAGCGTCGCGAGATCGACCGCCGCCTGGCCGAGCACGATGCCGCACCGGACACCGCGGTTGCGTGGGAGGATGTTCGCAAGAGGCTCTGGTCGGGGCTGAAGTGATCAGGACGATCAGATTCCGGCAGGACGCCGAAACAGAGCTGAAAGACGCCTGCGACTGGTACGAAGGCTGTGCCGAGGGCCTAGGAGTCGAGTTCCTGAAGTCCCTGGACGCCTGCCTGAGCGCGGTATCCCACAACCCGGCGAGCTACCCGGTGGTGCATGGCAAGGTGCGTCGGGCCCCGTTCCGTCGTTTTCCCTACAGCCTGATCTATCGCATCGAATCGGACGGCATCCTGATCATCGCCTGCCACCACCATCGGCAGCGACCGGAGCGCTGGCGCAAGCGCCTCGGCCAATGAAGGGGCAGCTCCATTCGGGAGCGGCTCAACGCAACTGACTATCCTTGCTCCCCCGCCTGTTGTACCCGGCGAAGGCGGCGTTTTCCCTGTCGTGCTCGGCCTGGCAGTTGACGCACAGGTGCACGCCGGGGACGGCCTTGCGGCGGGCTTCGGGGATGGGCGCGTCGCACTCTTCGCAGTGGCTCAGGCTCTCGCCTTTCGGCAACTGGCTGCGTGCGCGCTGGATGGCGTCTTCGATGGTGCTGTCGATCTGTTCCTGGACGGCGCCGTCGCCGGCCCAACCGCTTGCCATGCTGACCTCCTGATCGGTTCGGAATCCATGAAACCGATATGGGGTGATGGTCGGCGCTTTTGCAAGGGTGGGGGTCGGCAGGCGACAAGCGGAGGTCGTGGCGGGCCTATTCCTTGACGTTCATGAACTCCTCGGCCCAGACGATGTACTCCTCGGGCAGGGTGTACTTGTGGGTCAGTTCGGTGGCGCTCAGCTCGGAGCCGGTGGCGACCTGGCGCTGCTCGCGCAGGCAGTCGTAGGTGGCCTTGATGGCGGCGAAGTAGGCGGCATGGCCGTTGACCACGATGCGCACGCCGAGGCGGGCGAGGCGTTCGTTGTCGCGCAGCTTGGGGTTGCCGTAGGTGACCAGCATCAGCGGGATGCTCAGGTGCTCGGCGATCTGCTCCAGATGCTCGAAGTCGGCCACGCCGACCATGCAGATGCCGTCGGCGCCCGCGGCCTGGTAGGCCTTGGTGCGCGTGATCACTTCCTCGGTGCCGATCACGCCGGCGTGGGTGCGGGCGATGATGGCGAGGTCCGGATCGACACGCGCCTCCAGGGCCGCGCGGATCTTGCCGACGCCCTCGTCCACCGGGATCAGGTCGGTGGACTTGCGGCCGAACTGGGCCGGCAGCAGGGTGTCTTCGATGGTCAGCGCGGCGATGCCGGCGCGCTCCAGCTCGACGACCGTGCGCATCACGTTGAGGGCGTTGCCGTAGCCGTGGTCGGCGTCGGCGATCACCGGCAGGCGGGCGACGCGGCCGATGCGGGTGGCCTGCTCGGCGAATTCGCTGAGGGTGATCAGGGCGATGTCCGGCGCGGCGAGCACCTGCAGCGAGGCGACCGAGCCGCCGAGGATGCCCACTTCGAAGCCGAGGTCGGCGGCGATGCGGGCGGACATGGGGTCGAACACCGAAGCGGTGTGGAAGCAGGAATCCGAATCCAGCAGCGCACGGAAAGCCGTGCGCAACTCGTGATGAGAAGCTCTACGCATAGGGGCACCAAAGATCAGAGGGGGTCAGGATGAAGCCGGTTCCACAACTCTGGAACCGGCGCCCCCGTTTTTCCATTGTCAGACTGCGCACATTCTAGCGGATCAGTCTTTCAGTCCGCTTAATGCCGCTGCGCCTTGTCCTGCCCTTCGTCGGCCGCCACACTGGCGCCCCCCGTTTCCGAGACGCACGCGTGCTGGCATCCACTGCCTACCTGGGCCTGTTCCTCTCCGCCTTCGGCGCCGCCACCCTGCTGCCGCTGCAGTCCGAGGCGGTGTTGGTGGGCTTGCTGCTGGCCAAGGCGCATCCAGCCTGGACACTGGTGGCGGTGGCCACCCTCGGCAACGTGCTGGGCTCGCTGGTGAACTGGTGGCTGGGGCGCTATGTGGAGCATTTCCGCGAGCGCCGCTGGTTCCCGGTGAAGCCGGCGCAGCTGGAAAAGGCCCGGGCGTTCTACCACCGTTACGGACGCTGGTCGCTGCTGCTGGCGTGGCTGCCGGTGATCGGCGATCCACTGACCCTGGTGGCCGGGGTGATGCGCGAATCCTTCTGGGTGTTCCTGGCGCTGGTGACCCTGGCCAAGGCTGGCCGTTATCTGGTGCTGGCGGCATTGACCCTGGGCTGGAGCGGGCTTTCGTAGGGTGGACCACGCTTCACCGGTCCACCATCAGAGGTGGGGATAGCCCGCGCTGGTGGATATGAAAAGCGCTATCCACCCTACGCCTACGGGGCCGGGCATTGTGTTTCGGGATACTGCCCGGGCGGCAGGGGGCTGACCGAGCGCCTACGCTTTCCGGGTCGCAACCCGGAGGCCACCGCCATGAGAAAGCTCGCCCTCTTCGTCGCCTTCTTCGCCCTGGTGCTCGGCGCCACCGCCGCCTTCGCCCACCACGGCTGGAGTTCCTACGACGCGGACAAGCCCCTGACCATCGAGACGCCGGTCAAGACGCTTTCCTACCGCAATCCCCACGCCCACATCACCATCGAGTACGAGGGCCGCGAGTGGCACGTGGTGCTGGCGCCGATCAGCCGCATGGAATCGCGCGGGCTGCCGGAAAAGGACCTGGCGCCGGGCAAGACGGTGACCGTGGTCGGCTACCCGCGCAAGGACGGCACCGCGGAAATCCGCGCCGAACGGGTCATAGTCGACGGGCGGACGGTGGAACTGCGCTGAGGCGCACCGATGGAGTCGCTCCTGCCCTGGGCCCAGCGCCTGGAGGCCTCGGCCTTCGGCGCGCTGATGCGTAATTCCGAGCTGCTCTACCCGGCGGCGAACCTGCTGCACCTGGCCGGGCTGGTGATGCTGCTGGGGGCCATGCTGCTGCTCGACCTGCGCCTGCTGGGCCTGGCCCGCGAGGTGCCGCTGGAGGATGCCTCGCGGCGGCTGACGCCCATCGGCATCTGTGGCCTGGTGCTGCTGCTCGCCACCGGTTTCTGCCTGTTCGCCGCCGACGCCGGGCCGCTGCTGGGTAACTGGCTGCTGCAGACAAAGCTGCTGCTGGTGGGGCTGGGCATCGTCAATGCGCTGCTGTTCCGCGCCCTGTGGACGGCGCGCCTGGCCGACTGGGACCGGCGGCCGCCATTCGCCGGACGGCTGCAGGCGGCGCTGTCGATCCTGATCTGGTGCGGGGTGATGTCGGCCGGGCGGCTGCTGGCCTATGTCTGAGCATCGGTGTTGAAGCACTTCATCTTCTCCTGCCGGGTGGCGACGACGGTCTGGCCACCGCGACGAACTGCGCCGGACAAGCTCGAGCGCCTCGCGTAAACTGCGCGGCCGTTTTTTCCCCGGAACACCCGCAGCATGAACAACGTCCTCCCCGCCCGCGCCCTGGGCATCGACTTCGGTACCTCCAACTCCACCGTCGGCTGGTGGCGCCCGGATGTGGAGCCGCTGATCGCCCTGGAGGACGAGAAGATCACCCTGCCCTCGGTGGTGTTCTTCAACACCGAGGAGCGCCGCCCGGCCTATGGCCGCCAGGCCCTGCACGAATACCTGGAAGGCTACGAAGGCCGCCTGATGCGCTCGCTGAAGAGCCTGCTGGGCTCGCCCCTGTTGAAAAGCGAGACCACGGTGCTGGGCAGCGCCCTGCCCTTCAAGGACCTGCTCGGGCTGTTCATCGGCGAGCTGAAGAAACGCGCCGAGGCCGCGGCCGGCCGCGAGTTCGAGCAGGTGGTGCTGGGCCGTCCGGTGTACTTCGTCGATGAAGACCCCGAGGCCGACCTGGAGGCGCAGAACACGCTGGTGGCGGTGGCGCACAAGCTCGGCTTCAAGGAGGTTTCCTTCCAGTTCGAGCCCATCGCCGCGGCCTTCGACTACGAGCGCAGCATCGAGCGCGAGGAACTGGTGCTGATCGTCGACATCGGCGGCGGTACCTCGGACTTCTCCCTGGTCCGCCTCTCGCCCCAGCGCCGCGAGGTGGCCGAGCGCCAGGACGACATCCTCGCCACCGGCGGCGTGCACATCGGCGGGACCGACTTCGACAAGCAGCTCTCGCTGGCCGGCGTGATGCCGCTGTTCGGCTACGGCAGCCGGATGAAGAGCGACGCGCTGATGCCCACCAGCTACCACCTGAACCTGGCCACCTGGCACACCATCAACGCCGTCTATGCGCAGAAGTCGCAGCTGGCGCTGAAGAACATGCGCTACGACATAGTCGACGGCACCGGCATCGATCGCCTGTTCAGCCTGATCGAGCAGCGCGCCGGCCACTGGCTGGCAATGCAGGTGGAAGAGAGCAAGATCGAGCTGACCCAGGCCGACAGTCGCCGCATCGACCTGGCGCGCATCGAGCCGGGCCTGGCGGTGGAACTGAGCCGCCCGCTGTTCGAGGACGCCATCGACGCGCTGCTGGTACGCATCCGCGCCAGCGTCGATGCCCTGCTGGCCCAGGCCGGCGTCGGCGCCGGGCAGGTCGACACCCTGTTCTTCACCGGTGGCTCCAGCGGCATTCCGGCCCTGCGCCAGAGCGTTGCCGCCATGCTGCCCAACGCCCGCCAGGTGGAAGGCAACCTGTTCGGCAGCATCGGCAGCGGCCTGGCCATCGAGGCAAGGAAACGCTACGGCTGACCGTTCATCGGTAGAAAGGCCCGCTGCGGACGGTCGGGCCGGCCTGGCGGACTAGGCTGAACCCCATCGCGAGGGAAATCCCGCGCCAGATAGGGAAGTTCCGCCATGAGCAAGCAAGCGTTGGTCCTGACCTGCGCCCTGGCCTCGCTGGCCGGGTGCGCGGGCAAGATGGAAAACCCCACGGATTTCTACACTTATCGCAACGAGCCCCTGGTCAAGCAGGTGGACAACGGCATGACCGAGAAGGAAGTCCTCGCCCTTGGCGGGCCGCCTTCCTCCTCGGTGACGCGCAAGGTGAACCCAGGGCTCTGCCACAACTACATCCTCAACAAGGATGGCCACCAGCAGGCCTACCACGTCAGCTTCGACGGCAGCGGCCGGGTCGAGGAAAAGGGCTTCATGACCTGCGAGCAGCGTGAAACCGCCGAGCGCGAAAAGGCCGAAAGCAAGAAAACCGATCACGGCGGCGGCTACTGAGCAGCGCTATCGCGCAAAATGCAGCGGTCCCATCACTTCGCCACCACGAATGACTGGAGGCCATGCCAGACAAGGCCTCCAGCCCTCCAGCCCGGCAATTCGCCAGCTGCTGGCGCAATGCCGTCCATCGCCTGCTCGATCTTCGGGCGTTCTCGGGCGAACTCTCACCACCCTCCGATGTTCCAAGCGCAGTGTTTCAACTGCGTGAACCTTTGAGGACCCATGATGTACAAGCAAGCGCTTGTCATGGCTTGTGCCCTTGCATCGATAACGGGCTGCGCCAGCAAGATCGAAAACCCCACGGACTACATCACGTTCCGCGAACAGCCCCTGGTGAAGAACGTCGAACCGGGCATGAGCCGTCAACAGGTGCTGATCATCGGTGGGCGCCCCTCCTCGATCACCCAGCGCAGTGTGCATCCGGGCTCCTGCAACAACTACATCCTCAACGAGGAAGGCCACCAGCAGCCCTATCACGTCAGCTTCGACAGCAGCGGCCGGGTGCGCCACAAGGGCTTCATGACCTGCGGCCAGCGCGAGCGCGTGGAGCGCGAGCAGCTCTGATCGGCCGCTAGCGCCTGCCCATCTGCTTCAACAGCGGCGCACAGGCATTGCCCTCCTCGCCACCGGCGGCAGGCGCCACCAGCGCCAGCAAGGCCGCCGCCGGCGCCACCGCCACCCCCAGCGCCACCATCCCCGCCCCGCGCACCATCAGCGGCACCGCCTGCACCCCGGCCTGGGGATTCTTGAAGGTCCCGCGCACATAGAGGGGCGAACGCAGCGAAAACACCCGCATGCCCTTGGAGTCCGGGTTGACGCTGAGGTCCAGCCGCTCGTTTCGCAAGTTGGCGCTGCCGTCTATCCGTACCAAGGCGTTCTCGGTATCGAAGACGAACAGCCGCGGGGTCACCAGGCCCTCCTTCATGCCCAGGTCCGCCGCGGCGCAGTTGATCTTCACCTCCTCATCGCCGAACAGCCTGCCGACCAGGTAGTTGCCCACATTGAGCCCGGCGATCTCCATCAGGTTGCGGCTGATGGTGCCGTCGTTGACCAGCATCTGCAGGTTGCCGTTGGCCGTGCCCAGCAGGGCCGCCACCGAATTGCCGGTGCCGGCGAGGTCGGCCCTGCCGTTGAGTTCGCCCAGGCTGCTGCGCATCGGCTGGACCTTGGGGAACAGTTCCTTGAGCTTGAAATGGTTGGCCTGCAGGCGCGCCTTGCCGGTCAGGGGCGCGCGGCGGCCGTCGAGCCGGATGTTGGCGTCCAGGCTGCCACCGGCCACGCCGAAACGCAGGGGCTCCAGGCTCAGTTGGCCATCGTCGAGCAGCACATGGGTGAAGAGATCGCTGACGGGCAGTTTCTCGCTGTGCTGGATGCGCTTGCCGGTGAAGGTCACGTCGGCGTCCATCGCCCGCCAGCGCTCGGTGCGGAACTGCTCCACCGGCAAGACCTTGTCCGCCGGCTGCCGGCTGGCGACGCCACGGGCCTGCTGCGCGGCCTTGGAATCGGCCCCGATCAGCGGTGCCAGGTCGACGAAACGCAGTTGCTCCGAGGTCAGCGTGCCGGACAGCTTGGGCCGCGGTTGGCGGGCGACGTAAGTGAGGTCGCCATGGATATCGCTACCGCCGATACGGCCGTTGAAACCCTGGTAACGGAACTCCGCACCGCCGGGCTCCCGCAGCCTGGCCAGCAGCCGGCCATCGGTGGCATAGGCCGGGGTTTCGGGGAGGGTCACGCCGATCAGCGGATAGAGCTGGGCCAGGCTCTTGCCGGATAGCTGCAGGCGCAGGTCGAGGGCGCCCAGTTGCCGGGGGTCGGTCAGGGTGCCCATCAGCACGATGCGGGTATCGCCGGTGGTGATCTCGGCCTGCAGGGGAAACGGCAGGTCGGCGTTCTGCAGCGCCAGCAGCCCGCCCACCTTGCCACTGCCGTTCAGCGGCTGCCCCCGGTAGCTGCCCTTGGCCTGCCAGCCGAAGGCGTAATCCTGGGCATCGACCGCGGCTGGCCTGGCGCCTTTGGCAGGCAGCAGCTCGCTGAAGGGAATGGGTTTGCCCAGGGGGTCGACCAGCACGTCGAGACGGGTGCGGGTCTGGGCGTCGTCCACCTGGACGCGGCCCTTGTCGAAGCCGATGGTGCCGATATCGAGGGTCCAGCCCGAGGCCTGCTCCTCCTCCCCTTGCGGTTTGGCCGGTAGCTCGAAGGTCCAGTTGTTGCGGCCGTCGGCCAGGCGCCTGACGCTGGCCAGGGGACCGCCCAGTTCGATGCGCGGAATGCTCAATCGCTGCCAGAGCAACGGCAGCGGTGCGACACGGAACTCCACCCGCTGCAGGCTGACGAAATCCCCTCCCTTGGCCCATTCCGGGTTGCCCAGGTGCAGCTTCTCGGCGACGAAATGGGGCCAGGGCACCAGCGCCCGCCAGCCGCCCTCCCCGTCCTCGCGCTGCCAGATCACCCGCAGGTCGCCCTCGATGGCGAAAGGGCGACCCAGCTCGGCGGATACCCGTTCGTTCAGCGCGGGCTTGATGCGGTTCCAGTCGAATGTGGCGACCAGTACCAACAAGGCCGCCATCAGCAGCACCAGCGCCAGTACCGTCCTGGCCAGGATGCGAAGACCTCGCGTCATGCACTTCTCCCCGTTTCCCACCGTTGCCTCAGGCAGCGCGGTGTGATGTCCATTCCCTATCGACCCGAAAAAGCCCCGGGATACTCAGATTCGTCGCAGGGTAACGCGTGGGCCTGGTCGCAGAACAGCCGATAAAATAGATCAAGTTATTGATTATGAAAGACTTTATTCGCCATCAACGGCATCGATGTTTGCTATCGGCCGTGATCACTTTTTAATCAAGCC
>RCUL01001033.1_pt1 | contig 11322 bp, 17 predicted proteins | sample 2167521 | NCBI WGS metagenome assembly RCUL01 (sample SAMN09932745, study PRJNA488358) | compost metagenome | feature: garden; material: soil; isolation source: compost soil in acetic acid-enriched culture | place: Germany: Experimental Botanical Garden Goettingen | collected 2016-01-27 | reverse complement strand
GCTGGAAGTCGAAGCGGATGGCCGCCTCGATGTAGCTGTTGCACATGTTGTTGCCGTCGCCGATCCAGGCCGCGGTCTTGCCCTGGATGTTGCCGCGATGCTCGAAGAAGGTCTGCATGTCGGCCAGCAACTGGCAGGGGTGCAAGTCGTCGGACAGGCCGTTGATTACCGGCACGCGGGAATTGGCGGCGAACTCGGTGAGGTTGCTGTGGGCGAAGGTGCGGATCATCACCGCATCGACCATCCGCGACATCACCTTGGCGCAGTCGGCGATCGGCTCGCCGCGGCCGAGCTGGGTGTCGCGCGGCGAGAGGAAGATCGCCTGGCCGCCGAGCTGGATCATGCCGGCCTCGAAGGAAACCCGGGTCCGGGTCGAGGCCTTCTCGAAGATCATGCCCAGTACGCGGTTCTTCAGGGGTTCGTAGAGGACTCCTCGATCACGCAGGTCCTTCAGCTCGCTGCCGCGGCGGATCAGGCCGATCAGTTCGTCGGTCGTGTAATCCAGCATCGAGAGAAAGTGACGTGCGCTCATGGTTTACCTACTACTTATTCTCAGTATCGGACCGAGGTACTGGCCGATTTCGTGAGAAAAACGGGCTGAACCTGCGGCGGGACCGCATGGAGCGGAAAAAAGGGGAAGGCGCGATCTTATAAGGAAATGTCGCGGGTTTACAACAGGGGCCAGATTTGAAGCGCCTTTCAGGCGGGATGCCGTTTTTGCTGTACCAATTCTGTACCAATTCGCTCATTTTCCAGCTTGCCGAGCTCCGTCCAGTCGGACGTGGAATTGAGCCACTTGGCATAGGTGGAGAGCAGCATTTGTACACTGTGCCCCAACTGGTTCGCAATGAACGCCGGATTCATCCCCGCCATGATGCACATGGTCGCGTACGTGTGCCGGGTGTCGTACTGGCGTCGCCGACGGATTTTCAGCCGGGCCAGCGCCTTCAGCAGGTATTCCTTGGTGGTGCTATCCGACGCGATGAACGGGCTCTTGCCCTCACTGGGCACGAAAATGAACTCACCCCGCATCTTGGTCAGCGGTTCGGCGACATTCAGCGCGTGCAGCGCGTGCTGATTCAGCAGCACGGTGCGCTCGTTCTTGGTCTTCACCCGCTCGTGAATCTCTCCCTTTGCCCGCACCCGCCGAACCGCGGCAGTTTTCTTCCGCATGTCGATATCCCCCCATTTTAGTGCTGCCAGTTCGCAGGGGCGCATCCCGGTGAAGAACGCAAACTCGAAGTAACAGGCATAGATCGCCTGCATGCCGGTCAGCGTCTCGTAGAGCTTATTGATGATCAGTTCGGCCTCCTCTCGGTCGAACGGATCGATCTCGCGCTTCTTTAACCGTGGCCGGGCTATCGAGGCGCAGGGGTTTCGGGCAATCAGCCCGTCCACGATGGCCGTCTTGAACACGCTGGACAACTTATCCACAGCATTGCGCCGCACCCCTGGTGAGCTCCAAGGCGTTTCGGACACCAGCTTGCGGATGTCGGCGGAGGTGATCTGGTCGATTCGCTGTAGTGCCAGGCTGGGCATCCAATAGATGTTCAGCACGGACAGGTAGTTGTCCCGGGTGCTTTCGACGATTTCGCGGCTGTCGAGCCACACTTGTGCGTACTCACCGAAGGTGGGAGTCTTCAGTGCCAGGCTGTAGGAGGAGGAGGGGAATAGCTCGGCGTACTTGTCGTCTGTCATCAAGCCGAGCGTGATCAGTTGGGTTACCTGAGCACGCAGATTGAAGGCCGCGACGATCCCCTGCGGGGTTTGCGGATAGGCAAGGGTTTCACAGCGGCGGGGAGGGGTTGCACCTTTCCATGTGAAGCGGATTCGGATCTTCTCGCCGACCGGCTCAACACCGGCTGGCCAGTCCAAAGGCTTTCGAGCCATGCATCGTATCTCCGGATGCTGTACATGATGCGCCCGTCGATTTTCGACCAGACGCCGTGGGGAATGAGTTTCTTCTCGCGCCTACGCCGTAGCGCTGTCGGCGTCGTGCCGATGAGTTCGGCCAGGCGCTTCTCGGATACCTTGTCAGGCTGTTCGAGTGTTTCCGCTGCGGGCATGCAATACCTCGTCGCGCCGGCGATGCCAGCGATTGGGGGGAAGGAAAATCCTCACAGGCGTGAGGAATCAGGCGTTGGAGGGGGAATGCAGAGGTGAATCCTCAAGAGCGCGAGGATTTAGGCGGGCGTAAGCTCGTCCTTGAGCCAAGGATGAAGGTCCCCATAGCGGGACTTCACGATGGCTGCTGGTTTCAGCTCAGGCATGGCCGTCTTCCTCGATCCAGGCTGTCAGCGGAGTGTCGTAGCCAAGCATGAGCGGATGCTTCGGGTCGCCGCTCGCCGTAAGGCCGAAGTGCATCACCGGCTTGCCGCTGCTGCGAAGGATGTACAGAAGCGTGTTTAGCCGGCCACGCATCGACTTGAATACCTTGCTGGATGATCCCCAGCAGGGCACCAGAACATCGGCGTCGGCAATGATCTGCTTCAGATGACGAAGGTTCTCCGGGCCTACGGCGTCCTCGGCGTGATACAGCGCGCCAACATCCGTTGCACGGAATGCAAACACATTGCCGACGATGAAGTGGTGGCCGCCGTTGCGCAGCGTGAAGCCGCGCCACTTGCGCACGGTCGCGTCGTCCAGGGTGGCGTCTGCCGTGCTCGGGTTGATGCCGAAGAAGGCGAACACCTTGCTGCCCTCGAACGGTATCGAGCACTCGCGCTCCAAGCGGTAGCGGTACAGCCCGCACTCGCTGATGATGGCTGACATCACGCGTCTCCTGCAGTCGGCTCGGCAGCGCAGGGGCCTTCGTGCCCAGCGGAGCGGGTGCACTTCCAGCCGGCTGGTGCCTTGCGACAGCCTTCAGGCTGGCGCGCGGCGGCTCGGTCAAGGCGCTCGATTTCGGCCAGTCCCAGCGCTACGCCGATAACCAACTGCCGGCGCCGGGGCGCCCTGATCGGGCTGTCTGGGTGCTTGTGCTTCCAGCACCAGGCTGAAGGCCGGGGGCTCTGGCCATTCATCAGGAAGCCGGCTGCCTCTTCGGCAATCTTCCCGCCGTCATGCTCGTCGTCATGCTCCGGTGTCCACAGTTCCTCCTCAACCTGCCGCCGGCGCTCGGCGTGCACGTCGAGCCAGGCTTGCGGGAACAGGCCTGCCTGAGCCCGGTCACGCTCGTTGCGTAGCCTGATGATGGTCTCGCCCCGGATGCGCTCACAGGTCAGCATCGTGTGCTCGAGGTTGCGATGTTTCTCGCAGAGGAGTTCAACATCCGCCCGCAGCGCCCCGACGATGCGCTCATGCCGCTGATCTGCGGTCTCCCCGTCGAACAGGCCTTCATACAGTGGGCTTCGTCCACCATCGGTGGCCTCCATCGACCCCGCCAGCTCTCGCTCCAGAGGGAGCTCGGTCACCGGCCCTTCGAATCGGTTGGGGGCAACGTCGATCGAGGCGCGCAGCGTTGGTTCGGAGGAAGGTAGCGCCATGGCCGCGCGCGCCATGCGAAGTGCTTCCTGGGCTACCCAGTATTCGAGCCCGATGGCGATCGGCGGCTTGGGCTGACGGCGGTTCCACTCCAGAAGGTGGGACAGCATTGCGATGGCGCTGTCCTGATTGGCCTCTGCCCGCCGGCCGCACGCCGAACAGGGGCTGTTGCCGGCCGAGGGGAAGCCCTCGCAGGTGGTGCACGCCAGATTCGCCAGCTCGGCCAGGGCGTTGTCGCGCTGCAGCAGCAGTTCCCGAAGGAAGGAGCGCAGAGCGATCAGCGACATCTGGGCATTCCTCACGTTGCGCATGACGCCCGCCATGTCGTTGCTGCAGCGCACGAAGCTCAGGTCGTACTCGACATTGAGCAGGGCCTCGTCGATGTCCGCATAGGAGCGATGCCCCAGTTCGGTCTCGCGGATGGCTGCCTTCACGTCCAGGATGTTCTCGACGCTGGTGCGACCAGCGGCATGCTGGGGCAGCTTCGCAAGGATGTCGCCAGCGATGGCGTGGCCCCACTGGCAATCGGCAGCAAGGTGCCCTCCCGCACCACAGAGGGTGCAGCATTGTTCGTTGTTCATGGTCAGCCCTCGAAGTCGGCGGCGGTGAGCACGTATGGCATGGAGTTCTTCACGCGATAGAACGGCGTTGGGGAGCAGTGCTTGCGCACCCACTCTTTCAGCATCTGATCCAGTTCGGCCTGGGCTTCGTTGCTGACATCAGGCCAGCCGTCGGTGTGTTCCCCACCATCGTCGTAGGCTCGCTCTCCGAGCAATTCGATGAAGTCGTTGGCGTCGACGTAGTTGGCAGGGTCGGGCTTGATGGCCTCGCCCCGGAAAACGACATCGCCAGGCTTCAATTCGTCGTTGTCGGAGAGCAGGTCAGCCAGTTCGAGGTGGTTGAAATCTTCGTCGTTCGCGGACCAGCAGTCGCCGGCCGAGGTCTGTTGCTCGGTCATGATTCAGTCCTTGGTGGGGTATTGGCGATTGCCGCTGGCGCCCTGGTCGGCGTCGTTGGCGATTTCGTTGAGCTGGCGCGCGAGGGCGCGGAGTTCGGTGGGGTAGAACTCGGCGCCGAGACCGGGGAAGCCGTCGATGATCACGAACCGCTGGCCGCGTCTGTCGCTGGAGTACCTGGTGGTCAGTTGGATGGGGCGCATGGTGCGGGCTCCTGGATAGGGTCCATCATCTGGCCGACAACGTAGCCGACGGCTTCCCATTCGCGCTGTGCCTGCCGCCCGAGCTCGTCGAGAAGAGGCTGGGGGAGGGTGAACGTCCGGGCGCCGATGCCTTTGCGGTAACGCGGGCGCTCCACCAGGTGCCCATCGGCCGCGAGTCTGGCCAGGCGTCGCAGGTTCTTCGCCCGATCGCCAGGCAGGGAATAGGACTGGATACCCGTAAGGCTGGCGTAGTTGGCGTTCCAGGCTTCGAGCTTCCACCGGTTGCCGAAGTAGTGGGTGAGAATCCAGGTCTTGGCATTGCGCAGCAGAGCTGCACGGACGTCGTCAGGAAGTTGGTTCACTGGGTGGCTCCTTGGCCGGCGGAACACAGCGGAGGCATCCGCAGGGGATGGGCTTGCCGGTGGTGCGGCAGTAGGTCGGTCGGGGCATTCATGATGTCCGTAATCGATAGCCGGTCCCTCGCACTCCTGCTCAAGGGCTAGGCCTAATGGGCTGTAACGCCGAGTGGAGGTAAGGGCCATGGCAAAAATCGGAGGTGGTTCGCGTTCCGGCGGAGGCAAGAGCAGTGGTGGCGGCGGGCGTGGCAAGTCCAGCCATCCTGGGCCAGGAGGTAATTGGCCAGGTACCACGGGGATCCTTTCTGGCGGCAGTCGCGGAAATGCGGCCCCAGCTGTGCCAGGGAAGCGATGATGAACGAGCCCGGCTAATGCCGGGCGTCTTGTTCCTTCGCGCCCCGGCCATACGCCCTCTTACAAGAACGCGCGGTGTTCGACATATAGTCACTCGCCCAATGGCATGTTGATATGTGGCGAGAGGCATCTGCAGGAATTGGCGAAGCATTCAAAGAGTGTGGGGGTGTACCTCTGCAATAAATGTTCATTCGCTATTTAAATTTAAAAAATAATTCTGATTTATAAGGTTGCATGTCGCATGCCTGCGAGGTTTACAGCTAGCCTGTGAGTTGGTGAGTGGAAACGTCCTTGGAGATGAGCATGGAAAGACATCTAATCTGTTTCACAATACTTACACTTCCCTTGGGGGGCACAGCCATTGCGGCTGGCGAACCTCCAATGTCTATCAGTAGTCTACAACACCAGCAAATGGATAGTTACTCTTTGGCTCTTGGGGAAATCGCTCAGTACCCATCCATAGGAAAGTCGTGTGCTGCGATTCTAAGAGGCGGCCCTGTATATGATCAGCATCAATATACTTCGGATAGAAATAGAGTTGAACAATTTTATAATTGGGCTTGTTTCTCTGAGTTCGAAAGTTCGGAGGAAATGAAGAAGTCAGCAGGGGATCTCGGTATAAGTTTGGGTTCACTCGAAGCTAAAGTCTCCTTCTCGGACGACAGGGCGGTCTTTAAGAGATCTCTAACTGAATGGTGTCGAAGTGCATATTCCTACCTCAGCGAGGAGGCTGCATATACTCAATTTGTACAGACCATAAATCAAGGAATCACAAATGCTCTTGGCAGTTGCATCGAAGCCGAAAGGCAAGTCGCACTTACAAAAGTTGGCGCATATGTGCAGGCAATACCTCTGAATCAATATCTTGATTCTTTCGGCGTCACGGTAGATTTTCGGCAGCCAATACCGAACGAAAAAAATAAAATCCTTAGCATTGAGCCAAAAGAGGTGAATTGTGAGATCGGCGGTACAGCTATTAAGCCTACTCCTGATAAACCATACGAACTTGAAGTAAATAGCGCCGCGATGACGTGCTACAAAAATGGCGCGATCCCATCACGCCTGTCATTTAATACCTATCCCAGTAACGCGTCACCTTGGGTGGTCCTCCCTGGCACTCAAGATGATTCGATGGTTAAAGAGATCCAGCAGCGACAAAAGGGGTTGGCTCAATCCATCGGTCGTATTAATGATAGATTCGATGGGTTAAAAGTCCATGGAAGCCCAGCAGCATTGAGTGAGTCCATTTTGAGTGATCACAACTATAGGCGTGAGGCTGCGATGGTTACTTGTCCCAATGGCTCCTATGTGGCGGGAATACGAGCAATCGATACGGATGGTGGGAATCGGTGCGTAAATTGTATCGGAGGCATCCAGATTGATTGCAGGCCATTGAATGTAAAATAAATCATACCTTTCCGAGCTGGGCCGATATCACGGCCTTGCTAAACACGGGACCGGAAAATAAGGTTTGGGCCGGCTGTTCTTCTGTGTTACCGGCTTCCGCGTGGCGACGAACACTCTGGGCGCTAGGTGCTTCCAGAGCATCGGGATAGTGCCAGCCACTTACTAACTTGCTCACACCACCCTGCAATACCACGACTGCGCATAGGCCACCCCGTCGATGATCTCCGTTCCGGTGATCACCAGTGCGAGGGTGGCAGGAGCGAGCAGGTCGCAGTCATTTGATGGTCAATTGATGGTCGCTTGACTGGAAGCCTCGCGTTCCAGCTTGCGTATCCGCCGCTCGATTGCGGCGCGGACAGTACTCTGCAGGCCATCGAGCGTCAGCGCCCGGTGGCAGGTTTCAAGGTCAAACGAGGCGATCCGTTGGATCCGGTCGTCGGCAGCCATACAGAAACAGGCGCGTCCGTTGTAGGTGCCACTGTAGAAGGGATGAGTCTTGCTCATGGCCGTCCACCTGGCGCCGGAAGCGCTGGCTGCGATTGGATGAAGCCGGTGCCCTGGCCGCCGGTGACGTTCAGGAAGGCCACCTCGACCTTCGCCGTTTCGACCAGCACGCCGCCGACTTGGCAGATGGCTTTGGCGCGCTCGATGTCCATGGGCTTGTCCTCGTCCTGGAGTGCTTCCAAGGTTGCGAACAGGTGATTGCGCAGATCAGTCAGTTGGTTCTTCATCGCGGCGTTTCCTGATAGTGCGCTCGAGTTTCTTCTGCAGACGGATCACATCCTTCAGCTCGGGCGGATATCGGTGGATGGAGTTGCGCCGGCAGTTTTCGGCGCGGGTGATCAGCTCCAGGTTGTCGAGCTGGATGTTCTGTTTGTTGCGGTCGCGGAATACCAAAATCAGGCCGGCAGGGACTTGGCCGTGGTGCTGCTCCCAGAGCATGACGTGCACCTGGCGCCAGTCGTGCCGTCCTCCGTGGTCCGTGATCTTGCGCCAGAGGTAGCCGTCGCGAATCTGCTCGGTGCCGATCGGTACCCAGGTATGCGGCTTGCTGCCCTTCTTGAACTGTGTCTCGCTGGCGCGGCCCCCAGCCTGATAGCTGATTCCGGTATTCCAGGCTCGCTGCCCCTTCTGAAATCGCGTTCCTTTCCCCTGCTCCGCTCCTGGGCGAATACGCCCGGCGAATGGGCTGGCGAGATATTCGGGGCTGCGGCTCAGGCCCAGCGCCTTGGCTTTGGAGTAGATGGCGCGATCCTGGCGGCCGAAGTGCTCCATGAGCATATGCATTGGTGTATCAGGGTAGAGCAGGGCCAGTTGCTGCTCTTCTTCGATAGTCCAATATTGCCGTACGGGTTTGGGCGCGTTCTGCCTGGCCCGCGCCAAGGCATCGGAGGCGATGGGAGAAAGCCCCGTCATGCAGCAACCCTGGCAGGCTGTGTGCCATAAGGCCTCCAGCCAACTTTTTGCGCCCCGGTCTTCTTGTTGATCAGCGGCTTTCCCTGGGCGTCAGTCAGTGGAACCTTGCACTTGATATGCAGATCCCGGCATTTCAGGGTGCGCCGGGCGACAAGGATGAATTCATTGGCGTACTGGGGGGGCATCGAAGAGCGTACTGAGCCGCTTGGTCTTGGTGCCGGCCATGATCTCGTCGGCGCGCTTCTCACAAAGCAGAAGCCATTCGCTCATGGCGATCGGGGCCTCGCCGTCTCGGGTTTTTCGGCTGGTCTTCACGCTCTCCCGGGCGTCGGCGAGCGCCCGGTCTCGCGTCATGCCGAATACGGCAAAGGCGCTCATAGACTGCCCTCCAGGCGATTCGCCACCCTGTTGATCTCGTCCTCCAGGTCTTCGCTCACGTCGTGGTCATCGATAAGCGCCCGCAGCTTGTTGATCGCGTCTTCCACCTCGGTGCTCAGGTCGTTCAGCTGGCGCTCCGTCCCGTCGCACTCGTCCTCGGCATGACGGAGCTGGCTCTGCAGTTCCTCAACTTCAGCGTCTCGGCTGTGCTGGCCGGCGGTGCTGCGGCGGGCAAGCTCCTGGGCAGCCTCGGGATGGATCGATGCGTAGCCCTCCAACTCAGCGTCGGAGCAGGCTTGAACGGGTAGGGTCATGACTTTCTCCAGATTGAGCGCTGCCACGCAGGCAGCACTGCTGCAGCGGAAGGCGAGCGTTGGTTAATTACGGAAGGCGCGGAGCGTGCAGGCCGTTGATCTCGATCTGCCTGACACGCTGGCGCAGGTAGTCAGGGTCGATGCCCAGGCCGCTGGCGATGTGTTGCCAGTCGATGCCCTCGGTGCGGAGTTCGTAGGCGAGGGCGAGTTCAGCGTTACCGAGCCTGCCGTGGCGCCGGGCGGTCATTGCTCGCTCCGGTCGAGGCGCTCGGCCTCTCGCTGGCCTTCCGCTTTAAGCTTGCGCGCCACGTTTTGCGGTATCTCGTATTCGTGGCGCTGAAGCGCAAGGAACCTGCGGGCGCCTTCCCGGCCGAGCGCGTGCGTGTTGCGGATCATGGTCTGCATCAGCTCAGCCATCTCCTCAAACTCCGCCCAGCTCATCAGGTCGCTGACCTGGTCCTTCGTGCCCTTCCGCACTCGGTGGCGCAGCTCTTCTTCACCCAGACGCTGGCGCTTCGCTGCAGTCTTGGCCGAGCGCTGCTGTGTGGACATGGCCATCAGGCGGCAGCCTCCTGCTGATTCCAGGCGCCCACGGCGTCGAAGATGCGGGCGGCCTGTTCCTCGTCCAGCGATACGGCGGCGGGAATGGCGATCCAGCCGGCGCCCACGAAGTGGTTCGGGTTGCACTCGTCGCGCAGGGCGTTGTAGGTGACCTCGATGGCATCGGTGAGATGCGCAGCCAGGTAGATGCCCTGGGGCGCGATCTCGACGGACTTGTAGTAGCGTTTCCCGAACTGGTCCATGCAGAACGCGCTCAGGTAGATCACCCAATGGTGCGGGATATCGCAGACTGCGTCGGCGACCCGCTGGCCTGGCGGGATGTTCTTGCAGTTCTTCCAGTTGATCATTCCCTGGTGGCCGCTGGGGTCGATGTTGACCACGGCGACGTGGTTGGAGCGGAGGATTGAACGCAGGGAGCGCTCGACCCTGTTGCGCATGTTGTTGGGCTTACGCTTGCTCATGTGGACTCCCGGCAGAACTGGTCCGCAACGTCCTTCATGGTTTTCGAGGCGAGGGTGATGCCGTGCTCCTTCGCGACGGTCCGCACCAAGGTGGTGCTGATCTTCAGCATGGCGGCGCAGGCGATGGTGCCCATGTGGGCGTAGGAGCGAACCTTCGGCGCCAATTCCTTTCGGCGTCGCTCGCCGTCCTTGGACTTCTGCAGGTTGTGCCGCTGTCGGGCATCCTCGAAGCTGGTGAAGGTGATCCCGTGCTGCTTGCTCAGCTGGCGCAACAGGCTCTCACCGATACCGGCGATGCTGGCGGCCTTGGTGCGGGTCATGCCTTGCGCGGCGGATGCGCGGATATTCTCGACCAGATGGGCTTCGCGCTCCTCGCTGATGCGCCGCACCGGCGGGGTGGATGCCCGGCGCTTGGCCGGTTCCGGGCTGTCCACCGGCGCCGGCCGTGGCGGCAGCGGTTTGGATTCGAAGGTGGCGCACTGGGTGATGGTTCCGCCAGCCGCCAGGAATGCGCCGACGGCGATTGCCAGATGGCGCCGGTGGTTCTCGCGGGCGGCGGGAGTGGGTAGTCCGAGGTTGGTGAGGTGGTGCATCAGGCTACTCCCTGTTCTTCCAGGCGGCGGGCGCACTCACAGGCATCGTTGTGCTTGCGACGGAACCCCCGCACCTTGCCGGTGGCGGTCTCGATGATGTGGAAGAAGCCGTTCCCGGCAGGCTTGACTTGGTAGGCCGGAGGTACGTCCACCAACCGCCGGCGGATCTCGAACGCCTCGCGGGCGGCGGCGGTGAGCGGAAGCAGCTCGTGCAGCTGCAGGGGGCGTGTGATCAGCTGTTGCATGGTGCTTTCCTCTGTCGGGTGGCTTCCTTTCGGCAGCACTCGATCGCACGGCTGAATGCCGATGGGCGCCGTGGTGAGTGCTGTCGGAAGGAAGCGGAAAAGAGGCCCGGCCGGAGCCGGGCGAGTGATGGGGAAGTGGTTCTGCTCTACGGTTTAGCTGGCGCTCTAGAGCGGCGCCGAAGCCTGAAGAACAGCATGCCGAACGCAACGCCGCCCGCGAGCAGGCCAGCGCCGAAGGCGAAGGAGACGAGGTGCAGTAGGCTAGATGCGCTGATGAGCAGGAATAGAAGTACAGCTGCGAGGCCAGCCCGCCACATGTCAGCGAACTGCCTTCACGATGCCGTTGATCCCTTTGTCCACCGCGCGGCGCACCAGACGGGTTTCCTTGGCGTCGAGGTCCTTGTGGTACTCGTTGTTGTAGACGACCTGGGCGCGGAGGCAGTAGGTGTCCGGAGCCAGCGTGGTGCTGGTCTTCAGGCCGGCCGTTGCTGTCGATTCGACGGCGCAGCGGGTGTACAGCGGGTTGTTGTTGGTGTCCTGCGCGCCCTCGAAAGAACTGTCGTTCACCTCGCCGATCAGGATCTGGCTGCCAAAG
>RCUL01001032.1_pt1 | contig 11329 bp, 10 predicted proteins | sample 2167521 | NCBI WGS metagenome assembly RCUL01 (sample SAMN09932745, study PRJNA488358) | compost metagenome | feature: garden; material: soil; isolation source: compost soil in acetic acid-enriched culture | place: Germany: Experimental Botanical Garden Goettingen | collected 2016-01-27 | reverse complement strand
ATAATAAAGCATGACCCGCTTGACGGCTAGGGCCGTCGGAGACCCTTGTAATGCCTGATCATGATGTACGCCTGCAACACCTGACTGTCTGGCTCGAAGAACAACTGGCAAATCTGTTTCAGAAACAGGGCTGGGGTGCTGTTCCAAGTGGCAGCCTGACCGCTGCCAGCAGCGACGCCAGCTTCCGCCGCTATTTCCGCTGGCAGGCCGAAGGCCGCAGCTTTGTGGTCATGGATGCACCGCCGCCGCAGGAAAACTGCCGTCCATTCGTCGCTATCGATCACTTGCTGGCTACGGCCAAAGTCAACGTACCGGTCATTCATGCGCAGGATCTGGAACGCGGCTTTTTGCTGCTGAGCGACCTGGGTACGCAAACCTACCTCGATGTGATCAATGCCGATAATGCCGATAGCCTGTTCGATGATGCCATCGAGGCGCTGCTGGCTTTCCAGCAATTGCCGATGGATGCCCCGTTGCCAAGTTACGACGTCGCGCTGCTGCGCCGCGAGCTTGAGCTGTTTCCCGAGTGGTATGTCGGCCGTGAGCTGGAACTGGGCTTCACCGACGCGCAACTTGCTGCTTGGCAGCGTATCAGCACCCTGTTGATCGATAGCGCGTTGGCTCAGCCCAAGGTGTTGGTACACCGCGACTATATGCCACGCAACCTGATGCAGAGTATGCCAAACCCTGGCGTGCTGGATTTCCAGGACGCGGTGTATGGGCCGGTGACCTATGACGTCACTTGCCTGTTCAAGGATGCGTTCCTCAGCTGGCCGCAAGCACGGGTGGAGGGTTGGTTGAAGGATTACTGGCAGCGCGCCCAGGCCAAAGGCATCCCGGTGCAGGCTGACTTTGAAGACTTTCACCGCGCCAGTGACCTGATGGGCGTACAGCGCCACCTCAAGGTTATCGGTATTTTTGCGCGCATCTGCCACCGCGACGGCAAACCACGCTACCTGACTGACGTGCCACGTTTCTTCGCCTATATAGATGAAGTGATCGCCCGTCGCCCGGAACTGGCCGAGCTCGATGAGCTGATCGAGAGTCTGCAAGCGAGTGCTGGAGCACGTCCATGAAAGCAATGATTCTGGCTGCGGGCAAAGGTGAGCGGATGCGTCCGCTCACGTTGCACACGCCCAAACCGCTGCTGCCTGTGGCTGGTGTGCCGTTGATCGAGTACCACCTGCGTGCCCTGGGGCTGGCAGGTATCAAGGAAGTGGTGATCAACCACGCCTGGCTGGGCGCGCAGATCGAAGCGCACTTGGGTAATGGCGCGGGTTGGGGCCTGAGTATCAGTTACTCCGCTGAAGGGGAGCCACTGGAAACCGGCGGCGGTATTTTCAAAGCCTTGCCGTTGCTGGGTGAGCAACCGTTTGTGCTGGTCAACGGTGACGTTTGGACCGAATACGACTTCTCCTGCTTGCCAGAAAAACCTGCCGGTCTTGCCCATTTGGTGCTGGTCGACAACCCTGGGCATCACGGCAAGGGTGATTTCTGTTTGCAGCAAGGGTTGGTCAGCGATGGGCTGGACGGTGCTCCCACGCTGACCTATAGCGGTATTGCCGTTATCGACCCAGCGCTGTTCAACGGCTGTACGCCTGGTGCCTTCAAGTTGGCCCCCCTGCTGCGCGATGCCATGGCGGTTGGGCAGGTCACTGGCGAGCATTTCGCAGGTCATTGGGTGGATGTCGGTACGCAGGAACGTCTGGTCGAGGTCGAACAACTGATCAAGGGACGCCACTGAAATGTTGTGGCCGAGCACAGTGATTGGTGCCGGGGCCGGCTTCGCCATTGCCAGCATCCCGGGAGCGTTGCTGGGGGCATTGCTGGGACAGGCGATGGATCGCCGCTTGCAGTTGCACAGTTGGGCGCATGTGCGTGAGCGCCTGGGTGGGCGTCCGGTTTTGCGCGACGATGAAGTACTGTTCGTGCTGCTCGGACGTTTGGCCAAGTGCGACGGGCGGGTAGTTGACGGCCACATTCAGCAGGCCCGCCAGGAAATGCAGCGCTTGGAAATGAGCGAACCTGCACGACGCCGGGCGATTGCCGCGTTCAACCGTGGCAAGAGTGGCAAGGACCGCCTGGGCGTCTATCTGCGCCGTTTGCGGCAACAGCCGCATGCAGCTGAGGGTATGTTGCGTGCGTGTTGGCGCATGGCCTGGGCCGATGGTCGGGCGGGCCGCCACGAGCGCGAGTTGTTGCTCGATTGGGGGCGGCAATTGGGATGGTCGGCGCCCAAGGTCCAGGCGCTGGCATTGGAATACGAGCCCCAGCGGCCCAGCCTGTCCAGCGCCGGTTTCGGTTATCAGGACGCCTTGCGTGTGCTCGGCGTGGGGCCGCAGGTTGAGCCGGGTCAGATCAAGCAAGCTTATCGGCGGCTGCTCAGCCGCCACCATCCCGATAAGCTGGTTGGCAGTGGTGCCAGCCCCTCCCAGGTGCGCGAAGCAACCGAACGCACCCGCGAGCTGCACCAGGCCTATGCGGTCATCCGCAAACAACGCGGTTTCTAGTTGGTGTTTTCCGGCGCAAGCCAGCCACGCACCCGGCGGAACAGTTGCTCTTGTTCCGCCGCGCCATTGCCGGGCATGGCGGTCAATCCTACCTGACGATAGTTGTTATCCTTGAGTCTTTTGCTGGCTTGCAGGCGCAGTTCGGCTGCTCTTTTGGCTTGCGCCTGGTTGGTATAGAAGAAGTCCGCAGTAGGGACTTTCAACGTCGGCGCCAGTGCCTCGAGGCTGTGCTCGGCTTGTGCCGGAGTCTGTGCTGAGACCATTACCAGTTTTTGAATCTGCGCCGGTTGTCGCTCGCTTAGGTAGCGTGCGGCCCAGTAAGCGCCACTGCCATTGCCCAGCAGCACGATGCTGCGGGCGTTGTGCTGCTGAACGTAGGCCACTGCTGCATCAAGTCGGGCAAAGATGCGCTCGGCATCCGCCTTGCCATCGGCATCCGCAGGCTGGGACGAGGATGCACTTTCACTGACTTCACTTTCGACGGCGGTGGCCCGTTCGACAGCGGCATTGGCGTCTTCAGGCGTGTCCTTGGCGGGTGCGCTCTGGCCTTGTGTCACCGGCTGGCTCGGGGTAGGCGCGGTTTCGACGCGAGCCTGTGGGTTGTCGACCAACAGATCAGGCAAGCTCAGACTCAGGCTATGCCAGCCTGCGTCTGGAAACTTGCGGCGCAAGGGGCCAACGGTTTTTGGCCAATCAGCGGTTTCGCCTGCACCGGCCAGGATGATCAGGGCGCCAGTTGGCTCGCCGCTGTTGGCCGGTTTCCAGAGCGCGAGGAAGGTATCACTGCCGGCTTGCAGGGTTTGCTGCTCGACTTGCGGGACCTGGCGCTCCAGCGCCAGGGCATCTTCCTGGCTGCGTTCGAGCAGTGGTTGACGCTGGACAGGGGCCGGCTGCTCTTTGGCCGCTGCTTCTGGTGGTTCACCCGCAGCCGCGAGTGCGCTACAAGGTAGTATCAGTGTCAGGCACAACGCGGGAAGCGTCGTGCGATAAAGTGCAAACATGGATTGCTCCAGGCCAGAATAATACCGGCAGCCTAATAGTATTTGTCCGGGAGGGCCATGCTCGGTGGCCATCCATTCTTTGATGAGCGTTTAGATGAAATCAGTGCGCTGCCTGTTGCTTATCGGCTGTTTTTGCTGGTCCTTGATTGCTGCGGCAGCGCCTGCAAGCCCGCCTGCTACTGTGCTCCTGGAGCCTGAGCAACAGCAGTGGTTGGAGCAACATCGCAGCCTGCGCGTCGGTTTGGTGTTGCAAGCGCCGTTTGCCCAGTTTGATCGGCGCCTGCAGCAGCTCTATGGGGTCAATGTCGAGCTGATGAACTGGTTGGGCCGTTCGCTTGGCCTCGACCTGACCTGGCGTAACTTCCCCGATCAGGCGGCGCTGGAGCGGGCGCTGGTGGCGGGTGAAGTCGACCTGGCGCCAGGGCTGACCCAGACACCGGCCGGTCTGCGGTTGTGGTTGTTCAGTGACCCGTACATGCGTGTGCCGCAGCTTATTGTCGGACCGCGCAACGGTGCGGTAGCCGTCGATCTTGAGAAACTCACCAGCAATGAGCGGGTGGCAGTGCGCATGCCGAGTGCGGTGGCTGACTATCTGCGTGCGACCTATTCGAATCTTAATCTGCAAGGCGTACCTCAGGAACGCCAGGCACTGCAGTTGGTGCTCAGTGAACAGGCCCGTTACGCCGTGGTGGATGAAGCGCAGTTGAGCCGGCTGTCGCGAGAGGATGAGTTCAGTGACCTGGCCGTGGTCGGCGATATCGGCCTGCCGCAATTGTTGCGGGTTGCCTCCCGGCGCGATTGGCCGCAGCTGGCGGAGATTCTTGAGCGCGGCCTGCAGGCCATCCCGGCCAAGGACTTGGAACAGTTGCATCAACGTTGGCTGGAGCCTAAATACCCACGCTTGAGTGAGTCGCCGGGCTTTTGGCAGAACCTGGGATTGTTACTCGCCGCTTTACTGTTGAGCAGTGTCGCCATCGTGATCTGGCAGCGCCGTCAGTTGCAGCAGTTGGAGCACAATCTGCTGACGGCACGCGAGAGCATCAACCAGCGTCAGGCACGCGAAGAGGCCTTGCGCCTCAGTCAATTCTCCATCGACCAGAGCACGGTAGGAATTCTCTGGGTTAACTGGGACAGTCATGTGCGTTATGCCAACCGTGCTGCTGAAAGCATGCTCGGCTATGCCGAGGGTGCCGTGATCGACCGGCCGCTGATCGACTTCGAGCCCGGCTTGCACATGGATCGCTGGCTGGAGCTGTGGAAGGGCGCTCGGGCCAGTAATGATCTGGCCCAGCATTTCGAAACCCAGTGCCTGCGCGCTGATGGCAGCCTGTTGCCGGTGGACGTGTCGTTGAGCTTTCTGCGCTTTCGCGATGCCGAGTACCTGGTGGTGTTCCTCACGGATGTGACCGAACGGCGTCGGGCCTTGGCGGCCCTGCGCGAAAGCGAGGCCCGACTCAAGGGCATTGCTGGCAACGTGCCGGGGCTGGTGTTTCGGCTTGAGCGCAACCCGGCCGAGGGCGACCTGGAATTCCCCTACATCAGCGAAGGCAGCGAGGCGTTGGTCGGTTATACCCCCGCCGCATTACAACGCCCGGACATGGGCTTGCGTAACCTGGTTCACCCGGATGACCGGGCGGACTACCACAAGGTCCAGGATCTGGCCTTGGCGACCGACCGCGATTGGTCCTGGCAGGGGCGGATCCTGACCCGCGAGGGTGAGCAGCGCTGGGCTGATATCAAGGCCAGTACCCGCAGTCTGGGTGATGGCCGCGTGGTCTGGGACGGGGTGGTCTGGGACATTACCCAGAGCAAGCGGGCGGAGCTGGAACTGGCTCGCTCTCAGGAACAACTGCGCGAGCTGTCGGCGCACCTGGAAAGTGTCCGCGAGGAAGAGAAGGCCCGTATCGCCCGGGAAGTGCATGACGAGCTGGGGCAAATGCTGACCGTACTCAAGTTGGAAACGTCCATGTGCGAGCTGGCCTATGCCGACCTCGATCCGGGCCTCAACGACCGCCTGGCCAGCATGAAACGCCTGATCGCTCAGCTGTTTCAATTGGTTCGTGATGTCGCCACAGCGTTGCGTCCGCCGATCCTGGATGCAGGTATCGCCTCGGCGATCGAGTGGCAGGCACGACGTTTTGAAGCGCGAACGCAGATCCCCTGCCTGGTCCAGGTGCCGGAAAACCTGCCACCCCTGAGCGATGCCAAGGCAATTGGTTTGTTCCGTATCCTGCAAGAGGCGCTGACCAATGTCATGCGTCATGCCCAAGCGCATACTGTCCAGATAAGCTTGAGTCTGGATGGTCGAATCTTGCGTTTGACGGTGATCGACGATGGCCTCGGCTTTGCCCTGGAGCAAAGTCGCCCGGCATCCTTCGGCCTGGTCGGGATGCGTGAGCGGGTGTTGATGCTCGGCGGCCAGATGACCCTTGAGAGCGAGCCCGGCGAAGGCACCAGCCTAAGCGTGGCGATTCCCCTGAAATAGGAGCGGTACTGTGATTCGAGTTCTGGTTGCCGAAGACCACACCATCGTTCGCGAGGGTATCAAGCAGTTGATTGGCCTGGCCAAGGACATGCAGGTGGCAGGGGAGGCTGGTAACGGTGAGCAACTGCTGGAAACGTTGCGACATACCGACTGTGAAGTGGTGTTGCTAGATATCTCCATGCCGGGGGTCAATGGTCTGGAGGCGATTCCACGGATCCGTGCCCTGAATAATCCCCCGGCCATCCTGGTGCTGTCGATGCATGATGAGGCGCAAATGGCCGCGCGCGCCTTGAAGATTGGGGCTGCAGGTTACGCAACCAAAGACAGTGACCCGGCTTTGTTGCTGACGGCCATTCGCCGGGTGGCCGGTGGTGGTCGCTACATTGACCCGGAATTGGCCGACCGGATGGTTTTCGAAGTCGGCTTGACGGATGCGCGGCCTTTGCATTCGCTGCTGTCTGAGCGTGAGTTCTCGGTGTTCGAGCGTCTGGCTCAGGGCGCTAACGTCAACGACATCGCCCAGCAGTTGGCGCTGAGCAACAAAACTATCAGTACCCATAAAGCGCGGTTGATGCAGAAACTCAACGTGAATTCGCTGGCGGAGTTGGTGAAGTACGCCATGGAGCACAAGCTGCTCTGAGTGTTCTGTTAGCGACAGCGTGTCGCTCCTACTGCGGGCAAGGCAAACTCCCACAGGGTTACTTGCAGATGGCTTTCTGTCGGGGCTGGCCTGGGTGGCAACATCCGTCGTGCTGGTTGCGACAAGGAAAGTCATATCCAAAAACGCCATCCTTGTAGGGCAATCCCTACCCCAAGCCTTCCATCTCGCTGATATCAAACTCTCCCCACCCCCGATTTTCGCCGACTCGCACCTTCACTAGGCTGTAAACACGCAGTCATCCAACAAGAAGGTACGGGTATGAGTGAGGTGAATTCGAGCGCTGCAGCCGGCGAAGTGCTGGTCAGCTTCCGTGGTGTGCAGAAGAGCTACGACGGCGAATCGCTGATCGTCAAAGACCTCAATCTGGATATTCGCAAAGGCGAGTTCCTGACCTTGCTCGGCCCGTCCGGCTCCGGCAAGACCACCAGCCTGATGATGCTGGCAGGCTTCGAGACCCCGACCGCCGGCGAGATCCAGCTGGCCGGGCGCTCGATCAACAACGTGCCGCCGCACAAACGCGACATCGGCATGGTGTTCCAGAACTACGCACTGTTCCCGCACATGACCGTGGCGGAGAACCTCGCCTTCCCCTTGAGTGTGCGCAACCTGAGCAAGACCGACATCAGCGAGCGGGTCAAGCGCGTGCTCAACATGGTCCAGCTCGATGCGTTCGCCAAGCGCTATCCCGGCCAGTTGTCCGGCGGCCAGCAGCAGCGGGTGGCCCTGGCGCGGGCGCTGGTGTTCGAGCCACAGCTGGTGTTGATGGACGAACCGCTCGGCGCGCTCGACAAGCAGCTGCGTGAACACATGCAGATGGAAATCAAACACCTGCACCAGCGCCTGGGCGTCACCGTGGTGTATGTGACCCACGACCAGGGCGAAGCGCTGACCATGTCTGATCGCGTGGCCGTGTTCCATCAGGGCGAAATCCAGCAGATCGCCGACCCGCGCACTCTCTATGAAGAGCCGAAGAACACCTTCGTCGCCAACTTCATCGGTGAAAACAACCGCATCAATGGCCGCCTGATCAGTCAGGACGGCGAGCGTTGCCTGGTGCAACTGGCCCGCGGTGAGAAGGTCGAGGCATTGGCAGTCAATGTCGGCGAGAGCGGCGAGCCGGTGACCCTGTCGATCCGCCCCGAGCGCGTACGCCTCAATGGCCACAGCGAGAGCTGCGTCAACCGCTTCTCCGGGCGGGTGGCCGAATTCATCTATCTGGGCGACCACGTACGGGTTCGTCTGGAGGTATGCGGCAAGGCCGATTTCTTCGTGAAGCAGCCGATTGCCGAACTCGACCCGGCCCTGGCCGTGGGCGATGTGGTACCGCTTGGCTGGCAGGTGGAGCACGCCCGCGCGCTCGATCCTTTGCTGGAAGCCAATTGAAGGTTTGCTTCACCAACCCTGTACTGTGGAGAGAATAATAATGCTAAAGCACTTGAAGTTGACCGCTCTGACGCTGGGGCTGTTTGCGGCGGGCCAGGCCATGGCGGCGGCTGACCTGACCGTGATCTCTTTCGGTGGTGCCAACAAGGCAGCCCAGACCAAAGCGTTCTACGAGCCATGGGAAAAGGCTGGCAACGGCAAGATCGTTGCGGGCGAGTACAACGGTGAAATGGCCAAGGTCAAAGCCATGGTCGACACCAAGAGCGTGTCCTGGAACCTGGTCGAGGTCGAGTCGCCGGAACTGGCCCGTGGTTGTGACGAAGGCATGTTCGAAGAGCTCGATCCGGCGCTGTTCGGCGACGAGTCCGATTATGTCCCGGGTGCTATTCAACCGTGCGGCGTAGGCTTCTTCGTCTGGTCCACGGTGATGGCCTACAACGCCGACAAACTGAAAACCGCGCCGACCAGCTGGGCCGACTTCTGGGACACCAAGCAGTTCCCGGGCAAGCGCGGTCTGCGCAAGGGCGCCAAGTACACCCTGGAATTCGCCCTGATGGCCGACGGTGTCGCGCCTAAAGATGTCTACAAGGTGCTCGGCACCAAGGAAGGCCAGGATCGCGCCTTCAAGAAACTCGACGAACTCAAGCCAAGCATCCAGTGGTGGGAAGCTGGCGCCCAGCCGCCACAGTACCTGGCCTCGGGTGATGTGGTCATGAGCTCGGCCTACAACGGCCGGATCGCTGCAGTACAGAAAGAAAGCAACCTGAAGGTGGTATGGAACGGCGGCATCTACGATTTCGACGCCTGGGCCATCCCGAAGGGCGCGAAAAATGCCGAAGAAGCCAAGAAGTTCATCGCCTATTCGGTCAAGCCTGAGCAGCAGAAGATCTACTCGGAAAACATTGCCTACGGTCCGGCCAACTCCAAAGCGGTGAGCCTGCTCTCCGACGAGATCAAGAAAGACATGCCGACCACCCCGGAAAACATTGCCAACCAGGTGCAGATCGACGTCGCCTTCTGGGCCGACAACAGCGAGCAACTGGAGCAACGCTTCAACGCCTGGGCTGCCAAGTAAGGTCGGCTGATGGAGCGTCGGCACGTCGCCGACGCTTCCTGTTCTCAAGATTTCGGAGTTCGCTATGGCCATCGCAGTGCCCCTGAATGAAGGCGCCGGTTCCACACTCAAGCAGCGTCTGGCGCGTGCCGAGCGGGTCAACCGCTGGAAGGCGCAAGCCCTGATCGCGCCGCTGGCGCTGTTCCTGCTGCTGGTTTTCCTGGTGCCGATTGCCGCGCTGCTCTACAAGAGCGTCGGTAACCCGGAAGTTGTCACAGGCTTGCCGCAGACCGTTGCGGCGGTCACGCAGTGGGACGGTAAGGGCCTGCCGGACGAGTCGGTGTACAAGGCACTGAGCGAAGACCTTGGCCAGGCGCGCAAGAACCAGACCCTCGGCGACACCTCCAAGCGTCTGAACATGGAGCTGGCCGGCTATCGCAGCCTGCTGGCGAAAACCGCCCGAGCCTTGCCGTTCAAGACCGAGCCGGCTTCTTATAAAGAAGCACTGCAAGAGCTGGACGAGCGCTGGGGCGATCCGGCCTACTGGCAGGCTATTCGCCGTAACACCAGTAGCGTCACCCCGTTCTACCTGTTGGCGGCTCTGGACCACCGCATCGATGATCTCGGCGAGCTGGCCAAGGCCACCCCGGACCAGGCCATTTACCTGGACATCTTCACCCGTACCCTGTGGATGGGCTTTGTCATCACCGCCATCTGCCTGGTGCTGGCTTATCCGCTGGCCTATTTGCTGGCCAACCTGCCAACCCGGCAGAGCAACCTGTTGATGATCCTGGTACTGCTGCCGTTCTGGACCTCGATTCTGGTGCGGGTTGCCGCCTGGATTGTGCTGTTGCAATCGGGTGGTCTGATCAACAGCGCACTGATGGCCCTGGGCATCATCGACAAACCGCTGGAGCTGGTATTCAACCGCACCGGTGTATACATCTCCATGGTCCACATTCTGCTGCCGTTCATGATCCTGCCGATCTACAGCGTGATGAAGGGCATCTCACCTACCTACATGCGTGCAGCGATCTCCCTGGGCTGCCATCCGTTCACCAGTTTCTGGCGGGTGTACTTCCCGCAGACCTACGCAGGTGTAGGCGCGGGCTGTCTGCTGGTGTTCATCCTGGCCATCGGCTACTACATCACCCCGGCGCTGCTCGGCAGCCCGAACGATCAGATGGTCAGCTACTTCGTGGCGTTCTATACCAACACCAGCATCAACTGGGGTATGGCTACTGCGTTGGGCGGTCTGCTGCTGCTCGCTACCGTAATTCTGTACCTGATCTATAGCTGGCTGGTCGGCGCCAGCCGCCTGCGTCTGAGCTGAGGAGCGTTGTCATGCTGAGCCCTTACATGTCGCCCGTTGAGCGGGTCTGGTTCTACAGTTTGCGCATCCTCTGCGGGCTGATCCTGTTGTTCCTGGTATTGCCGGTACTGGTGATCATTCCGTTGTCGTTCAACTCCGGCAGCTTCCTGGTCTATCCGCTGCAAGGCTTTTCGTTGCAGTGGTACCACGACTTCTTTGCCTCGGCCGAGTGGATGCGGGCGTTGAAGAACAGCATCATCGTCGCCCCGGCGGCGACTTTCCTGGCCATGGTGTTCGGCACCCTGGCGTCGATCGGCCTGACCCGCGGTGACTTCCCCGGCAAGCCGCTGATCATGGCCCTGGTGATTTCGCCGATGGTGGTGCCGGTGGTGATCATCGGTGTCGCCAGCTACCTGTTCTTCGCGCCGCTGGGCATGGGTAACAGCTTCATTTCGCTGATTCTGGTGCATGCGGTGCTCGGTGTGCCGTTCGTCATCATTACCGTGTCGGCGACCCTGCAGGGCTTCAACTACAACCTGGTGCGTGCGGCAGCCAGCCTTGGCGCCTCGCCGCTGACAGCCTTCCGCCGGGTGACCTTGCCACTGATTGCCCCCGGGGTGATTTCCGGTGCCCTGTTTGCCTTTGCCACTTCGTTCGACGAAGTGGTGGTGACCCTGTTCCTCGCCGGCCCCGAGCAGGCGACCCTGCCACGGCAGATGTTCAGCGGTATCCGCGAGAACCTCAGCCCGACCATCGCCGCGGCGGCGACCTTGCTGATCGCCTTCTCGGTAGTGCTGTTGCTGACCCTGGAATGGTTGCGCGGGCGTAGCGAGAAACTGCGGACCCAACAGCCCGCCTGACCAAGCTGGCCCCATCGCCGGCAAGGCCGGCTCCCACAGCTCAGGAGTTGTACTGGCTCTTGT
>RCUL01001031.1_pt1 | contig 11340 bp, 7 predicted proteins | sample 2167521 | NCBI WGS metagenome assembly RCUL01 (sample SAMN09932745, study PRJNA488358) | compost metagenome | feature: garden; material: soil; isolation source: compost soil in acetic acid-enriched culture | place: Germany: Experimental Botanical Garden Goettingen | collected 2016-01-27 | reverse complement strand
CCCCGGTCATCTACATCCTGCCCAGTTCTTCCCGGCAAAACTCCACGAAAAGCTGCGCCGGCTTGGTCAACTGCACCCGCTTCAAACGCGCCGCAGCCAACCCCGACAACGCCACCGGCTCGGCAATGTCCACCGTCACCAGCTTCTGCCCGTCATACGTGCATTCTGAATGCGGCCGGGTCACCAGCAGTGAAAAGCCGAACCCCTGCCCCACCATCCCGCGCACCATCTCGATCGACGGCGAACTGAAGACAATGTTCGGCGTAAGACCCATCTCGTTGAACAGGCTGACAAAGTAGGTACGGCTCGGCGCCACATCCAGAAGGATCATCGGCTCCGGGCACAAGTCACGCAGTGACACCTGCGACTGGCCGGCAAAGCGGTGCTTTTCAGGAAGCAATACGTAGGGCTTTTGAGGAGGCATCAGCGGCTCAGCCTCGATGGTGCCATCCAGGTCATGATCGTAGAGAAACGCCAGGTCGAACGTACCCGCCGTCAGGCCCTGGATCAGCTCCTGCTGCTCGCCGTCGCGCAAGCGGATGTCTACGCCCGGGTAGCGTTCGCGAAAACCGGCAATCAGGCGTGGCAGGTACAACGGGGCCACGGTTTCGAAGCAGCCAATATCGATCTGGCCGGCCACGGTATCGTTGTCGGCCAGCGCGTTCTGCTCGAACTCGTGGGCCATCTGCAGCAACGATTTGGTCTTGGCGTAGAAGCGTTTGCCGCTGGGGGTGAGCGAAACACCTTGGGCATGGTGGCGGATGAACAACTGCACGCCAAAGCTCTCTTCCAGGCTCTTGATCGCTGTGGAAATGGACGGCTGCGCGATGTACAACTGGCGCGATGCCTCAGCGACGCTGCCGGCCTCGACGGTGGTGACGAAGTATTTGAGTTGTCGCAAGGTATAGGAAGCCACAGGCACCTCTCTGGCGCCGGTTGGGGCGCCCTTTTGAATTATCCTGCCACTTTACCGTGCCGTTGCAGTGGCGGGCGGCGCGGTGATGAAGGATTTGCCTATGGCTTGAACATATTCTTGCTTTGCCACGCCCGGCTGCAAAACGTCTTTACTGGAAGGTAAACAGCCGCAGGAACGGTGTGAGCCTATGAAAATCGTTGTCACCAGCATCCTCGTCGACGACCAGGCCAAGGCCTTGGCTTTCTACCACTACGTACTGGGTTTCGAGCCCAAGGACGACATCCCCATGGGCCAGTACCGCTGGCTGACCCTCACTTCTCCCAACGAGCCCAACGGCGTTCAGCTGGTACTGGAGCCCGATGCCCACCCAGCGGCCAAGACCTACAAGGCAGCGCTTCGCCAGGACGGTATCCCGGCGACGTCGTTCGGCGTGCGCGACATTCAGGCCGAGTACACGCGCTTGTGCAAGGCCGGGGTCAGGTTCACCAAACAACCCACCGACCTGGGCCCGGTCACCGTCGCGGTGTTCGACGATACCTGCGGCAACCTGATCCAGATCGCTCAGAAACATTGACCCTGGCCCATGGCAGGCCAGGCTGCCATTGGCTAAAGTTGCCGCTATTCCCGGTGCGCTAAAACAAGGAAAAACAATGCGCCACGAATTCAGCGAAGTGCTCAACGACCTGATCGATTACTTTCTGGTCGGGGACATTCAGTTGCTCGACCGCTTCAAGCACGACAATGACTTGCCCGATGACCTGGCCAGCGAATTCACCCACACCGACAGCGGCGACAGGGCCGTGCGCGAAGGCATCGTCATACCCTTGGCCGGCATCGACAACCTGCCCTACCACATCATTTTCACCCTCGAAGGTGACACTCCCGCCTTGCTCGAGCCCGGCAGCCGCCTGAAACACCGACGCGACGGTTATGTGCTACGGGTCGAGAACCGTGCGGTGATGGTGTACACCTGGCGCATCCTCCAGCATTTCACCAACAAGACCCTCGGTGACCTGCTCGCCCGCTACCAAGTGCCGGGGCGGCCGATCATCGAGCTGGATAACGGCTGGTATGACGTCGAAGTACTGGGCGGCGCGGTCGTGCGTGAGGGGCTGTACGAGCCAGCGTTCGAATTCGTGTTGACCAAGCGCTCAAGCCGCTGTGAGGCCAAGGACGTGGATATCGGGTATGCCTTTACCCTGCGTGGTTACTTCGACTGATTGCTCTCAAGCTTGCAGCGCAGGTAAGCAGGGCGAAAGTGACAGCAAAATATTCCAGGCAGAATCGGCTGGTACGGGACAGCCAGGTTGTCAGCATCGGCGGATATCATTTCCTCACAGCCCGGTCATGCGCCCTGCTGCATTGGCACTGGCCCTTTGAGCTCGACCTGGTTGCCATCGGGGTCATAGCAGTATAGCGACAGCCCCTCGCCCTCGGCGCCATAGCGCACCTGGGCAGGCTCCACCGCCACGCCGGCCGCTTGCAGGTAGGCGGTCAGCGCTTGTTCATCGAACGGTTCTATACGCAGACAGAAGTGGTGAAGGTTACGCCCTTGAGCCCCGGGTGCAGCACCACCGGGGCGCCCAAGCGGGCCATCGAGGGTAACCAGGTCGATCATGGCCGTACCGGTTGCCAAATGGACCATCCCCAGGTCCTCGCGCTCCCTGCTGACCGTGCAGCCCAGCAGGTCACGGTAGAAGGCCACGCTGCGCTGCAGGTCGCTGACGCGCAGCACCAGGTGGTCGATGTGCTTGATGGCGAAGGGTCTCATGCCGGCGCTCCTTGAGGCGATTGCACAGAGGTCCCGGCCACCATAGCCCAGCAGCGCATCCCCCCGCTACTCGTTCACCAGGCGCTGCAGCAGGCCGGCATCATGGCGGGCCAGGGTGCGCAGTATCTGCTCGACCACTGTTCGGTCCGGCGCTTCCAAGTGGAAGTGATGCCCACCGGGGTGCCATGACACCCTGGCATGGCTGGGCAGTGCAGCCTCGCGCTGCGCGAAGGCACCGCCAACAAACGCCCCCTGCCTGCCCAGCATGAGGTAAAGCGGGCAGCGGATTTCCCGGAGAAGGTCACACGCCTCGCGCTCGGTCAGTGGCATCGGCTCGGGCAACACCAGCCGTGGGTCATGGCGCCAGCAGTAGCCGTGCGCCAACTGCAGCAGGTCACGCATAGCCAGCAACCGTGCGGCGTCGTCGGCAAGTTCGCCGTCGAGACGCTTGCGTCGCTGCTCCAGGGCAGTTTCCAGATCGTCGAAGCGGCTCCCGGCAACGTCGGCAAAGCCGTGCAACTGGCTGCGTTGCACCATACGCTTGAGCCGATAGGCACGGGCCAGGTGCTGCACGCGATCATCCTCGGCAACCGTGAACGGCGCTCCCATGCCGTCGAGGAAGGTCATACTGGCGATGCCGCTGGTCATGGCAGCCAGCAGCGAGGCAATGCCGGTGCCCATGCCATGGGCTAGCACATGAAACCGCACCAGCCCAAGGCTTTCGACCACCGCCAGCATGTCCTCGGCATGCTCCCACAGGTAGTAGCCGCTGTCGTGGCGCCGGTGATCGGAGCGACCGTGACCGACCAGGTCAGGGGCGACCACGAAGCAACCATCGAGCAACGGGCCCAGCCGCTCGAACGAGGCGGCATTGTCCAGCCAGCCGTGCAACGCCAGCACCGGTATACCGTCTTCGGCTCCCCACGTGCGTACCGCTATTTCAATACCGTCGAGGTCAAGCAGATGATCCTTGGGACTGCATAGCGAACGCATCGCACTCTCCTTCGCTGAACACTGGCGCCATGCCTTTACCCCACCATCTCGCAGCGTGGCCTGCCCTGCTGGCCTCTTACCGACCCATGCATGCACGAGACCGACCCTTGCGGGCAACTATCTACCGCACGCCCGCTTCGCCAGCGGTGTCGACTACCGCCTCCACTCATACGAGGCTCATCCCATGCACAATGCGATTGCCCTGCACCAAGACCTGATCACTCAAGCCCTGCCCGAATGGGCCCGCACCCTGCATCCCACGCATGCCAGAGGCATCGTGCAACGCGCACGCGCGCCCTACGTGGATGAAGATGGCGCGCCTTACAGCTGGTATGCGACCGCGCAGCCAGAGCATCGTGAGCAGTTGCGCATGCTCATCGGGCGACGTGACAGCTGCGTTACCCAACTGAGCAACGCCCTTGTCGGTTTCAAGGACATCACCACGTTCTGCAGCCCTTTGCTGAGCAGCCGGCTGGGTCTGAAAGTGGCCGTGGACAAGGCCCAGTACAACTTCCAGCCTTTCGAGACGGTCATCAACTACGGGCCGGGCACCGGCAGCCTGGAAGTACCGCTGGGTGCGCACCTGCAGGAAGAGACCTTTGTGACCCGCCCCGTAGGCCCTCGTCAGTCGCGCAGCTTGCTTGAAGCCGCCCTGCACAACTTCGAAGGCATCGAACAAGTCGGGCCTTACAGCGGGCTGACCTGCGCGCCCGGCGACGACACGCCCTTGGCCGGCTTGTCCCTGGCGCAATTCGTGCGGCATTGCCGCACACTGGACCTTGGCCAGCAATATCAGGATCACCTGCAGGCCATCTATGAAGGCCCGCACAAGGCGCAAATCAGTCAGCTGTCGATGCGGGCCAGCCAAGAGGAACTGCGCGTTCAGGCGTACATCGCCTCGCTCAAGGGCCTGCTGAGCGCAAAAGGCCTCGCCGCGATCAACGACCTGTGCAATGACGTACCTCAGCCCGCCTACGACGGCCATCGCCTGCATAGCTGGCGTTTGAGCCTGTTCGACATCCCGTTGCACGAGATGCTGTTCATCGGCGCCGATATACCGGATGCAATCACCCCCTGCATCGTCCACCTCCCGGGCGACGAAGAACACCCTGTGCGCGAATACCCCTCCCGCCAGGCTGCTGCCAAGCATTTCCGACAGCGGCTGCTGCACAGCACGTTCCGCGAAACCGTTATCGGGCTTGCCTATAAACGCGACCAGCCCATGCTGGCGGGCAAGCTACGGGACGCACTGTTCGAGATCGATGAGCAAGGCAGGCAACGGCCATGCAAGTCGCCGAGCTTTCACGTCTTGCCATCGCAAACAAGAACCGAGTTTTGGCCAACCCTTTACCTCGCCCACCTTGCCCGCCTCAAGGCCGACGCCAGGGTCCTGGCTGTCCCCACAGCCGATGTCGACGCCGAGGTTCATCAGAGGCACCTGCGGTACTGGCTAGATATGGGCATGAACGTGCTGAACATCGCCGCCTTCTTCGTGCCCGGCCTGAACGCGGTAATGACCGGCGTTTTCGCTTATCAACTGATGGATTCGGTGTTTACCGGCTTTGAGGCCTGGGAAGAAAGTGACACTGCACAAGCACTGGCCCAGGTTGAATCGTTGGTAATCAATGCTGCCGCGATCGCCGGTTTTGCCGGCGCAGCCAAGGTCATCAAAGCGTCAGGTTTCGTCGATGCCATGCAAGCGGTATGGCATGAAGACCGCCTGCAACTGTGGCATCCGGACATGGGCCCCTATGCCAGTCCGGTCACCCTGCCAACAGAAGGCCAGCCCGATGCACTTGGGCACTACGAGCTCGAGGGCAAACGCTACCTCATGCTGGAAGGCACGCCCTATGAAACGTTCCAGGATCCTGACCAGCAATGGCGCATCCGCCATCCCAGCGCCCCAGCAGCCTACGCGCCCCTCTTACATCATCAGGGTGACGGGCGCTGGCAACTGGCCCATGAGCAGCCTTTGCAATGGGACGATACGCAGTTGCTGCAGCGGCTTGGCCACTCAAGCCTGGGGCTCGACAGCAGCGAGCTGATCACGGCGATGCGCAGTACGGGTACAGACGCCAGTGTGCTGCGCCGCATGCATGCCAAAGGGCTGCGCCCGCCGGCTCTGCTGGAGGACATGCTGCTGCGCATACGCCTGGACAACGAGGTGCAGAACCTGATCCACCGTGTGCGGCACGGCCTCTCAATGGCTGCCTACAAGAACTATGCGCTGCCGGAACTGGTGCGCCTGCCAGGTTGGCCGCAGGATCACGTGCTCAAGGTATTCATCGGCCCCGAACCGTGGGGCGATGCGGTGCGGTATGGGGCGCTCGACACACCAGGCCAGATTGAAATCAGCATGACCCGCTCGGATCTGGAGAATGGTCAACTGGGCCATGCAGTCGTAACGCAGCTGGACGAGCGACACGTGCGAGCCATGCTCGGCGACCTGCCTTCCGACCTGTGGGCATCGGCCCTGAACACCAGGCTGGGTGAACAGCTGCAGAGCCAGCGCGAGGCGATATACCACAGTATGCTGCGCAACCATGCCCAGCCTGCAAGTGACGCGACACAGCCATTGCGCAGGCAGTTCCCCGGTGTACCACCTGGTGCCTTGGAAGAGGTCATCCAGGCGGCCAGCCATACCGAACGCGCACGCCTGGCAACTGGACGTGTGCCGTTACGGATAGCCGAAGAAGCGCGCCAGTTGCAAGCCCGCACACGGCTGGACCGCGCCATCATGGGCCTTTACCGCCCGCATTTGGCCAATAGCGACAGCCAGCAATTGACCGAAGGCCTGCTGGGCCAGCATCCGCAGGCAAGCGCCGCGCAACTGTTTGAGGTTGCGCTCGCCGACCGCGAAAACTGCGCCGCGCTGATTGGCCAGCAGCCCATCAAACCTGGCTACCGTTCACCTTTGCGCCTTGCCGCCGGCCGTATCGGCTACCCGCTCAGTGGCCGCGGTACCGAGCGCGCGACGCAGCGCCTGCGCGCGCTCTACCCAGAGCTCGACCACAGAGAACTCGGCACGTTGCAATCCGAACTGGCCCAGGCGGGCAACCTGGGTATTCAGATCAGCCGACTGGAAGCCGAGCAACGCACCTTGCGCCAGGACCTGCACAGGTGGGTTGGCGGCGCGAATGAGCTGGACGAGCGGTTCGATCGCTCACACTTTGCCGAGCGGATGCTGGCCGCCTGGGGCCGCGAAGGTGGCGCTGCCCGCGAGACGCTGACGCTGGACCGCATGCAGTTACGCACGCTGCCAACGCTCACGGCACGCTTGCCGCATATTCGCACCCTTACACTGGAAGGGCTCAGGCTCGAGCGCCTGGAAGGGGATTTTCTGTCATGCTTTCCTGGCCTGCGCACACTCGAGGTGGCCGGCAACCCGGACATGGACGCCGAGGCCTTGTTCCAGGCACTGAAATCGGCACCTGGACTACAAACGCTCAAGCTGAACGGCAATGCTTTGCCGGCCCTCTCGCCCCTGGCTCATGAGGCCCTGGCGGCCATGCCCGGCCTGCGCAACCTCAACCTGCGCAGAAACCGGCTGCAGCTGGACGCTGCCAGCCTCGCCTTGCTGGCTGGCCTACGGCTGGATGTACTGAACCTGGGCAGCAATGCCATTACCCTCGACCAAACCCTGGCCTCGGCCTTCCAGGCCATGATCCATCCCCAGGAACTGCTGCTGGATTTCAACACACTGGGCCATGCTCCCGACGTCAGCTACATGGGCCGCCTGCGCACCCTGAACCTGAACAACTGCGACCTGCGGCAATGGCCCGAGGGGTTGACGCGGCTGATGAACCAGCATCAATACCAACTGCGTCACCTGGACTTGTCATTCAACCGCATTCGCACCCTGCCCAATCTCGCGGACATCCTGCGCACCCCGTTCGCCCGGGACGTCGCTGCGCGAGCACCCGAGCGGCGCTGGCACCTCAATTACAACACGCTTGAAGCGCAAACCCGTGCGCAACTGCGCGCCAGCGGCGTCCAGGTCTTTGAACACGCACCCGATATGCCTGAATGGCAGACACTGTGGCGCAGTACCGCCTCCACCCACCAGGACCAGCTCTGGACCGATCTGTTCGACCAGGGGGAAAACGGTGAATTGCTGGGGATTCTCGAACGCCTGGTACAGTCAGCCGAGGCGCGGCATGAGCCAGACAGCCTGGGCCGCCGAGTCTGGGCCCTGCTGGAGAAAGCCGGCCGGGACACGGCACTGCGCGAACGCCTTGCCGACGTGGCGCATGCGTATCCGCCAACCTGCGGTGACGCAGGTGCCGACGCCTTCAGCGCACTGGAGATCGAAGTGCTGGCGCACGAAGCCGCAGGCCATACCGGCGAGCAGGCCAAGACCCTGCTCGCGCTATACCGCAAGCTTTATCGCCGGGACATCGTCAACGAACTGGCCGATCGCATCAGCCTGAGAAGGACATTACGCAAGCAGGCGCTGCAAGAGGGTATGTTCGATGCGGATCTGCCACAGTACGACTCACTGGATGATCCGGCCGCGTTTCCTGACGTCGAACTGGAAACCGGGCTGGTCGACGATATCGAAGTCCGCCTTGCCTTGCGTCAGTCCCTTGCAACCCGGCTGGACTTCCCTGAACCCAGCCGCGGCATGCTCTACCGGGACACGGCCAGGATCAACAGCACCATCATCGAGAAGGTACACAGCGCAGTGCTTGCCCAGGATGCCAGAACCGATACTCGGCAGGCGTGGATACTTGGGCAGGCCGGCTGGGTGCACTACCTCAAGCGTCACAATGCCGAAGCATTCAACCTGCTCACCGATTTCTGGCGAGTGGGCCATGACTACCTGTTCCATTGCCTGGACGGCAGCCATGAACCGGTAGCCCGCCTGGACAGCTCGGTACTTGACGCCCTGTTGCCTGTGCTGCCGCAGAACCCGCTGGACGAAAACGGACTGCTGCGGCGTGTGCCGCTCAATGACGGCCAGTTCGACCACGCCATGCGCGCCTTGAACGAGGAGCAGCAAAAGGTCGAGCACGGCCTGCTGCTCAGCCTCACCCGGCAGGCCGAAACCCTCGCTGGCTAAGCCGCGATCATTGGCCGCGCAAGTCTTCGAAGAAGGCCTGCCGGCCATCCACCTGGCTCGAAGCCCGTGGCGCAGCGGCCGCTTCGCCGCTGGCTGCCTCGACATGCCAATAGCAGTGTCTGGCGGCGCGAGTGACCGCCACGTAGGCCAGGCGCTGTACCTCTTCCTTCTGCGCTGTATCGAACGGCTGGGCATCACCGGCACGGCCAAGGCCGGCCTGGCGATACACCTGGTTCTTGTACGGCGAGCTGGTCAGGTACTGGCAGTCGCCGAGCATGAACACTGCATCGGCCTGCAGCCCCTTGGCGCTGTGGTACGTCAATTGGCGCAGACGCCTTTGTTCGGGCGGCAATGCCGCTTCGCCTTGCAGCACGCCGGCCAGATGCTCGCTCATCAAGGCTTTATCGGCGCCCTTGCGGTACAGCATCATCACCGATTCGCCTCGCTGGTAATGCTCGATCAGCGTCTGGCCAAGCACCGCTTCGTCACGTTCGCACACCTTGACTGCCGACACCGGCAACTCGGCAGCAGGGCCCGCGGCCCGGGCCTTCTTGCCAGTGATCGATGGCGCGCCCTTGACCAGATGCTCGGCAGCATCGATGACCAGTTGCTGACAACGGTAATTGTCGACCAGCATCACCCGGGTATTGGCCGGCGAAGGGAAGGTCTTGGTGAACTCCATGAAGTACTTGGGCGAACTGCCACGCCAGCCATAGATCGACTGCCAATCGTCACCCACACACAGCAGCGAAGAGTACTGGGCGTTACGGCCGGTGTGCATGGCCGGTCCGCGGCGGCGGATCTCCGCGAGGCTGGCGCGCAGCCAGCTGACGATCTGCGGCGATACATCCTGGAATTCGTCGATCATCAGATGCGCCAACGGCCTGAGCATCGGGTCTGGCAGCAATTGCAGGTTCTCCGGGTTGTTCTCACCGAACAGGGCGAACATGCGGTTGTAGCTCATCACCGGCGGCGACTGGTTGAGCAGGTGCGCCTCGAGGGCTTTCCAGTACAGTGCCAGGGCCTCGAAGAACAAGGCATCGCTGTCGCCGGACGGGAAACTCATCGCCGCCACGGCGCTGTTGACCTCAAGGCCCAGGTTTTCGATGAAGTTGGCGGCACCGACGAAAGCATCGAGCAACGGTGCCGGGGCCAGCTCGCCCTTGACCTTGTACTCGAACCCAGGGCCCGCGACAGCGTCGCCTGCCAGCGAGGCGGCCAGGCGCCGGGCCATGGCATAGTTGTCCAGCCAGATCAGCGGCCTGTCGCAGAACGCCTGCAGCAACGTGCGCTTGACCGCCCATTCGGCGCGCACCGCAAGCTTGGCCCCCGGGCGCTGGTACTGTGCGCTTTCCGACGGGTCGAAACCAAGCACAACCCAGGCATCCAGGCCTTCCAGACGGCCATGCACATGGAAGCGGCTGCCCCGGATGTCGACCGTTTCACGGCACGGCTCAATGCCCTTGATCGGCCAAACGCCCGCCGCGAACCACAGGTCCTCGATCACGTCGCACAGCTCTTCGTCGCGCTGGGCAGCCAGTTGCGTCACCTGCACGCGCTTCTGCACATCGGGGTGGTCCGGGTCCAGCGGTTTGAGCTGCAGGGCTTCACGTCGCAGGGTCGCGATGATTTCGGCAAAGCGCGGGTTTTCGGCGAGCAGGTCGCGATAGCAAAGGTTGAGCTGCTGGCGCTGGGCGTCGTTCAGGCGCAGGTCAAACGGGTTGCTCTCGGCCTCCGCCTCACGCCCCTCTGGCATGTCGTTGCCCAGGGTCTCGAATGCTCGCACCTGGCCAAAACCCGGAAGGCTGCGGACCAGCGGCAGAATACGCGAGTGGAAGGTACGTACCAGCTCGCGCGCGCGCGCCGGTGGCAGGTCGAGCTGCCACAGCGAGAACACCTGCACCAGGCGCTTGATGAAGTCCTTGCGCGATTCACGGGTGAAGGTGACCACCGTCATCGCGTCCAGCTCATAGCCAAGGTAATGGCGCAACAGCAGGATGCGCAGCACCAGCGAAGTTGACTTGCCAGCCCCGGCCCCGGCCACCACGCAAGTGGACGGCGTGTCACTGAATATCAGCTTCCACTGGGCGGCACTGGGCTGTGCCTCGGCGGGTAGGCGCTGGGCTACATCGGCCTTGAAGCGCTTCTTGAGCTCAGTGGTCAGTGGTAGGCGCCAGTCGTCGAACAACCGGTCATCCTGACCGGGTACGGCGGCGGCATCAGGGCGTGAATCGCGAATCACCAGTATCTGGCGACCCGCCTCGTAGCCTTCCACCCGTCCACGCTCGAAACCTTCGCGCATGCCATCAGCGTGGCCGCTGCGCTGGCCGGTGGCATGGCCCAGGAACCAGGAGTCGCGGTGTTGCGCCTGCAAGCGGCTCAGCCCACGGCCCAAAAGCCGTGCAGCCAGGCGGCGAAGCCAGGGCAATTGTGCGGGCGGGGTCAGTTCGGCAGGGGCCTGGGGTTGCTCGTGGGCCACGGTCACTCCGTTGAAAATCGAATCAGCGTGCATGTTCGCCGCATCGGCAAAAAATCGCCAGCGAATGCTTGCAGATCAGTGGATTAGGCGATGAATCGCACAATTCACATCGATCAGAC
>RCUL01001030.1_pt1 | contig 11359 bp, 9 predicted proteins | sample 2167521 | NCBI WGS metagenome assembly RCUL01 (sample SAMN09932745, study PRJNA488358) | compost metagenome | feature: garden; material: soil; isolation source: compost soil in acetic acid-enriched culture | place: Germany: Experimental Botanical Garden Goettingen | collected 2016-01-27 | reverse complement strand
ACAACCACGGCACCATCCAGATCGGCGACACCTTCAGCGAAGGCGAAGTCCTGGGCTTCACCGGCATCCCGCACTTCGCCCCGGAACTGTTCCGCCGCGTGCGCCTGAAGGACCCGCTGAAATCCAAGCAGCTGCGCCAGGGCCTGCAGGAACTGGCCGAGGAAGGCGCCACCCAGGTGTTCTTCCCCGAGCGCAACAACGACATCATCCTCGGCGCCGTCGGTGTGCTGCAGTTCGACGTGGTGGCCAGCCGCCTGAAGGAGGAATACAAGGTGGAGTGCGCCTACGAGGCGATCAACGTCTGGTCCGCGCGCTGGATCGAATGCAAGGACGAGAAGAAGCTCAAGGAGTTCAAGGACAAGGCCTTCGAGAACCTGTCCGTGGACGGTGGCGGCCACCTCACCTACCTGGCGCCGACCCGGGTCAACCTGAGCCTCATGGAAGAGCGCTGGCCGGACGTGAAATTCCGCGCAACCCGCGAGCACCATTGAGGACGGAACGGCGCGCCTCGCGCGCCGTCTTTGCGCAATTGCTGGAGCACGCGGAGCTCGTCTGCCTGTAGCGTAGGGTGCGCCGTGCGCACCACCCCCGTGCGCCCTGCATGGTGCGCATGGCGCACCCTACGACTGGCTCATGCGCAAGATCACGGATCGAGGGCGCCGGAGGTCCAGGTGCTCGACGGCGCCGAGCCGGTGAACTTGGCGACTATCGCCCCTTCCGGCACCAGCCGGTCGCGGTAGCGGGTGACCATCCGCCCCGCCTGTGGCGCCACCAGCACCTGCTCGCTGGCCGGGTCGCCCGGTATGGCGATGACCCGCGCGAAACGCTCGCCGGCCTGGACGACATCCCCCAGCTCCCGCTCGAACACCAGCACCCCTGCCGTTGGCGCGAAGACCGTCTCCATATGCCCGATGGGCACCGCCCTGCCCTGCCATTCCGGCAGCTCCACCGCTTGCGCGATCAGGCCCCGGGCGCAGAGGAAGGCGTAGAGGCCGTCGGCATCCCGCTGCGCCAGGGCGTCGCTGACATCGCCCTGGCCGCGCAACTCGACGGTGGCGACCAGGCGCCCCTCGAAGCGTCCCTCCGCCAGCCAGGGGGCGATCACCACTTCCTCGAAGGCACCGTCACTGTCGCCCTCCCAGATGATCGCCACCTCGGCGCCCAGCGCCGCCGCCAGGTCCTGGCCGGCGGGCCAGAAGCACTGGTGCAGGTAGACGTATTGCAGCGCCTCGTCGTCGGTATGCAGGTCGAGGACGATATCGGCGTCTGCCGCCAGCCCGGCCAAAGCCTTCTGCCAGACAGCCAGGTTGCCCACCGGTCGCGCCTGCGCCGCCGAGACCGTGAAGCCGCGGTTGAAATTGCGGCTGCTGGGTTCATGTACCCGGCCGAGGATGCGTCCATGGCGGAACTGGCCGATGCCCAGCGGATTGGCCTGGGGCACCAGGGTCACGCAGCCGCGCAGCAGGCCCTTCTCGGCGGCCTCGACCAGGCGCGGCAGCAGCCTGTGCAGCACCAGCATGCCGGCGATCTCGTCGGCATGGACGCCGGCCTGCAGGTGGACCCTGGGCCCCGGCTTGCCGCTGTCCAGGCGCCAGGCCGGCACCCGCAGCGATGCGCCGGAATCGCCCGGCACGCTCAGGGATACGTCTTCGATCATGTCCTACCCTCCTGTTGGCCGCCGGGCGTGCCCGGACGGTTGGTTTGTCGCCTGGCCAGGCGGTACTATCCCGGCCGATCGAGCGAAGGAAATCGCCCTTGGATACGCCCCGCGAAAGACAGCCCCGGACCAACCCCGACGAACGCCGCGAGCACCTGGTGCGTGCGGCCCTGCGCTGCCTGGTCGCCGAAGGGCATGCGGGCATTTCGGTGCGCCGCATCGCCAAGGAAGCCAATGTCGCGGTCGGGCTGATCAACCACTATTTCGGCAGCATCGACGCGCTGGTGGCCCAGGCCTACGAAACCCTGGCCAGTGAAGTCAACCAGGCCCTGGTGGCGCAAATCGATGCCGCCGGGCCGGCGCCTGCCGCGCGTCTGGAAGCCTTTCTCACCGGCTACTTCTCGCCCGTCACCCTGGACCCCGACCTGCTCAGCCCCTGGGTGGTGTTCTGGAGCCTGATCCGCCATTCCCCACAAGTGAACGAGGCCCACGAGCGCACCTATGGCGGCTCGCTGGTGCTGCTGGAGCAACTGCTCACGGAGCTCGCCCGGGAGGAAGGCTTCGCCATCGCCAAGCCGCGCCTCGCGGCGATCGGCCTGTCGGCCATGCTCGACGGGCTGTGGCTGGAGTGGTGCCTCAACCCCGCCAACTTCAGCGCCGAGGAAGGCCTGGAGATCAGCCGCCGCTGGGTGGATAGCCTGCGGCGCGGGGCGTATGCCTGACTCTTCCGGCCGAGGTTGAACCAAACACCTTGTGGGGGCGAATTCATTCGCTAAGCAGACCGTAGGTCTGCCCTGGATGTCTGTCGGGGCAGCTTCGCCGCCCTTAGCGAATGAATTCGCCCCCACAGATAAAGTGCCCGCCCCTCAGCTCGCCCGACGAAACATGCTTCTTCGCTCCGCCAGGCCGAATCCCATCTCGATCATGAAGGTCAGGCAGACGTAGATCCCCGCCACCAGCAGCAGCGGCTGGTAGATCTGGAAGGTCTGCGCGCGCACCACGTTGGCGGCGCCCAGCAGGTCGACCACCGCCACGGTCGACGCCAGCGCGGTGGATTTCAGCAGCATCACCGTTTCCCCGGCGAGGGTCGGCAGCAGCAGGCGGATCGCCCTGGGCAGCCAGACCCGGATCAGCACCAGGCGCTGACGCATGCCGAAGGCCGCCGCGGCTTCCAGCTCGCCCTTGGGTACCGACTTCATGCCGCCGCGAATCACCTCGCCTACATAGGCCCCCACCGACAGCACCAGGGCAATGACGATGTACCAGAAGCCGTCACGCAGGTAGGGCCAGAGAAAGCTGCCGCGAATCAGCGGGAACTGGGCGAAGAGGCTGCCCAGGCCGTAGTAGAAGATGTAGATCTGCACCAGCAGCGGCGTGCCGCGGATGACGCTGGTGTAGGCCAGGCTGGTGCCCGCCAGCAGCGGGTTGCGCGACATCCGCGCCAGGGCCACCAGCAGCGCCAGGGCAAAGCCCAGCACGGCGGAAATGACGAGTATCAGCAGGGTGGTGCCGAGGCCACCGAGCAGCAGTTTGCCGTAGTCGAATATCCAGGCGGTCATCGTCTGCCCTCGTTCACACCGACGGGGTCCAGCGGCGGAAGCGCCGCTCGAGCCAGCCGGAAAACAGGTTGGAGAGCACGGTCAGCAGGTAATAGAAGGCCGCCGCGGTGAGGTAGAAGGTCAGGTAGTGACGGGTGGAGCCGGCCGCCTGCTTGGCGGTGAACAGCAGCTCGTTGGTGCCGACCACGCTGATCAGGGCGCTGTCCTTGATCAGGTTGACCCAGAGGTTGGCCATGCCGGCCAGGGCATTGGGCGCCATGATCGGCAGGGTCACCCGGCGGAACAGGCTGAATCCGCCCATGCCGAAGGCCCGCGCCGCCTCGATCTGGCCAGAGGGAATGGCCTGGATGGCGCCGCGGAAGATTTCCGAGGCATAGGCGCCCTGCACCAGGCCGAGCACGGCGATCGCCACCACCGTGCCGTTGAGCTTGAGGTCGCCATGGCCGAGCCAGGCGAACAACTGGTTCAGGCCCATGGAGCCGACGTAGTAGAGCAGCAGGATCAGCAACAGCTCCGGCACCGCGCGGCACACCGTGGTGTAGCCGCGCATCAGCTGGGCCACGGGGCGCGGCCCGCTGAGCTTGCCCACCGCCACGGCCAGCCCGATCAGCATGCCGACCAGGAAGGCGCCGACGGAAATCTGCAGGGTTACCCACAACCCCTTGAGCAGCGCCGGGCCCCAGCCCTGGGCGCCGAAGCCGACCAGTTCAAAGTAAGACTGCATTGCAGGTCCTCATCGAGGCGGAAATGCGCCATCCCGGCCCGGCCGGAATGGCTCCGGAGGTCACTGCTTCGGCGCGACGCTGATGTCGAAGTACTTGGCGGAGATGGTCTTGTAGTCTTCGCTGGCGAGCAGTTTGCCGATGGCCTCGTCCAGCTTGGCCTTGAGGGCTGTGTCGTCCTTGCGCAGGCCGGCCCCCACGCCGCGACCGAACAGCGGGTCGTAGGGCACCACGCCCTTGTTCTCGATGCCGGCGGACTGGGCATCAGGGGATTTGACGAAGGCGCTGACGGCGATGCCGTCGGCCATCATCAGGTCGATGCGCCCGGCCAGCAGGTCGGCGTTCACCGAGTCCTGGGTGTCGTAGTAGCGCACGTCGGCGATGTCTTCGTAGTACTTCTTCAGGTAGTTGGAGCTGACGGTGGAGAGCTGCACGCCGACCACCTTGCCCTTCAGCCCTTCCGGTGTGACGGCGATGTCCAGTGCGGCGGGGGCGGCCACGGCGACCGGGGTGTCGTAGTAGGCACGGCTGAAGGCGATCTGCTTCTCGCGCTCGTCGGTGACGGACATGGAGTTGAAGATGATGTCCACCTTCTTCGCCATCAGCGCCGGGATCAGTCCGTCCCAGGCCACTTCGTCGATCTCGCACTGGGCCTGCATCTGCGCGCAGAGGGCACGGATCAGGTCGGGCTCGAAGCCGGCCCACTGGCCGTCGGGCTGCTTGCTGGAGAACGGCGGATAGGGTTCGGCCGCCATCGCGAATTTCAGGGTTTCGGCCTGGGCGCCCGCCGCGCCGGCCACGAGCATTACCGCACCTGCCATCCAACTTGCCAGTCGAGACTTCTTCATGGTGTTCCTCTGCCCTGCTTGCTGTTGTTGTGGTTAGAGCTTGTCGAGGCGACCGCCGCCGGCGGCCACGGTCAGCGATTCTGGTGCGCGGTGACGAACTGTCGGCAGCGTTCGCTGCGCGGCCGCAGGAAGACCTCCTGGGGCGTTCCCTCCTCTTCGATCCGACCCTGGTGGAGGAAGGCGACGTGGCTGGATACGTCGCGGGCGAAGGCCATTTCGTGGGTCACCAGGATCATGGTGCGGCCCTCCTCGGCCAGCGAACGGATCACCCGCAGCACTTCGCCCACCAGCTCCGGGTCCAGGGCCGAGGTGGGCTCGTCGAACAGCATCACCTTGGGCTCCACCGCCAGGGCGCGCGCGATCGCCACGCGCTGCTGCTGGCCACCGGAGAGGAAGGACGGATACTCATGGCGCTTGGCGGCGAGACCGACCCGTTCGAGCAACGCCTCGGCCCGCTCCAGGGCTTCGGCGCGGCTTTCGCGGAGCACCTGGATCGGTGCTTCGATGAGGTTTTCCAGCACGGTGCGATGGGGCCAGAGGTTGAAACTCTGGAACACCATGCCAAGGCGGGAGCGGATGCGGGTCAGCTGCTTCTGGTCGGCCACCACCGGCTCACCGATGCGGTTGGTGGTGAGCCGGATGCTTTCGCCGTCGACCTTGACCGTGCCCTGATTGGGGATCTCCAGCATGTTGATGCAGCGCAGCAGGGTGCTCTTGCCGGAGCCGCTGGCGCCGATCAGCGACACCACGCCGCCCTCGTGGGCTGTCAGTGAAACGCCCTTGAGCACTTCGAACTGGCCGAAGCGTTTGTGGATGGAGTCCACCTCCACCATCTTCGGCCGCTCGACCGAAGTGGGTGCGGCATCGGCCTTGCGGGTCGGGATCACCTCGATGGCCGGGCCGCTCTTCAGGCCGGAAGCGAAGCGGCGGATTCGCGCGCAGGCCTCCGTCAACTGCTCCTCGCCCAGGGTGTAGGACAGGCGCACGAAACCTGCCGCAGCCGGGCCGAAGGCTTCGGCATCGAGCACCGCGACACCGGTGGCGCGGAACAGCTGCCAGGCGAAGTCCAGCGAGCTGAGGCCGCTGCCGCGCACATCCAGCAGCACGAACATGCCGGCCTGCGGCTTCAGCACCTTGAGCGGCGCGCAACCGTCCAGCGCATCCAGCACCAGGTCGCGGCGGCGCCGGTAGAGCTCGCGCATGTCATGGGTCACCTGGTCGTAGGCCAGCACCGCAGCCAGCGCGGCCTCCTGCACGAAGCCGGGCAGGCCGTAGAGCATGTTCAGCGCCAGGTTCTCGATATGCGCCACCAGCTCCGGGCAAGCGACCACCCAACCGGTGCGCCAGCCGGTCATGGCGTGGGATTTGGACAGGCTGCCGATGCTCACGGTGCGCTCGCGCATTCCCGGCAGGGTGGCGAAGTAGAGGTGGGGCTGTTCGAAGGCGAGGCTTTCGTAGACTTCGTCCACCACCACCCAGAGGTCATGCTGGCGCGCCAGTTCGGCGATGGCTTCCAGCTCGCGGGCATCGAGCACCACGCCGGTGGGGTTGTTCGGATTGGCGAAGAAGATGGCGCGGGTGCGTTCGCTGATGGCCGCGCGCAAGGCCGCGAGGTCAGGCCGGAAGCCGCCTTCGGCGGGGCACGGCACCCGCACCAGGTTGGCGCCGGAGGCCTTGAGGGTGGCCTCGTAGGTGACGTAGACCGGGTCGAAGACGATGACTTCGTCCCCCTCTTCCAGCAGGCACCTGGCGGCGGCGTAGAGGCCGTTCTGCGCGCCGGCCACCAGTATGGCGCTGTCGGCCGACACCGCCTGCCCGGTCAACCGACCATGCAGGTCGGCGATGGCCTGGCGCAGTTCGGGACGGCCGGCCACGTCGCAGTAGTGCGTGTCGCCGGCCTGCAGCGCCTCGATGGCGGCGTTGGTGATGGGTTCGGGGGTGGCGATATCCGGGTCGCCGATGCTTAGGACGATGACATCTTCGCCCGCCCGCTGGGCGGCGATCGCCGCGTAGTGAATGTCCCAGGCGGCTGTGCCTGGCCCTGCCATCTTCTTCACAAGCGAAGCGAAACGCATGTCCGAGCCCCATTGAAAATGGTGGAATCCGGGCCGCCCGGCTGTATCGGCCAAGCGGCAAGTGGGCCAACCATAGCCCAGCATGAACGAGTGTTCAATAGCGTTTTTCGCCCTGTTTTTTCAGGCCTGCGCCATGCCCCGAGGCAGAGCGGATGCACCACGGAAAACAGGTTGGGCACCCAGGCAAGGAGCATGCTCCATGGCCGTAGCCGGTATATGCTGGCGAGCATGCTGATCGATACCCACAACCACCTGGACTTCCCGGACTTCGATGCCGACCGCCGCGAGGTATTGGCCCGCTGCCGCGCCCTGGGCGTGCGCCGCCAGGTGCTGCTCGGGGTGTTCCGCGAAAACTGGCAGCGGGTCTGGGAACTGGCCAACGCCGAGGATGGTTTCTACACCGCCTTCGGCCTGCACCCGGTCTACCTGGCGCAGCACTGCGATGAACATCTGGACGAGTTGCGCGAATGGCTGCAGCGCCATGCCGGTCATCCGAAGCTCTGTGCGGTGGGCGAGATCGGCCTGGACTACTTCGTCCCCGAACTGGACCGCGACGGCCAGCAGCGCCTGTTCGAGGCGCAGCTGGCGCTGGCAGCCGAGTTCGAGCTGCCAGCGCTGCTGCATGTGCGGCGCAGCCATGCGGCGGTGATCGCCACCCTGAAACGCTTCCGCCTCAGGCGCGCCGGTATCGTCCACGCCTTCGCCGGCAGCGTCGAGGACGCCAGGGAGTACCGCAAGCTGGGGTTCCGTCTCGGCCTCGGCGGTGCGCCGACCTGGCCCCAGGCCAACCGCCTGCGCAAGGTGGTGGCGCAACTGCCGCTGGAGTCCCTGGTGCTGGAAACCGACTCGCCGGACATGGCGCCGGCCATGCACCCCTATGGGCGCAACAGCCCGGAGTTCCTGCCGGATATCTGCGCGGCGCTGGCAGAAATTCGCGGCGTCACGCCCGAAGAGCTGGCCGAGGCCAGCACGCGCAATGCCTGTGAAGTGTTCGGCTGGTAGCGCTGGCGGTGGGGAGGCTTCTTCCTTGTGGGGGCGAATTCATTCGCTAAGCAGACCGCAGGTCTGCCTGGGAGCCCGGGGCAGCTGCGCTGCCCTTCGCGAATGAATTCGCCCCCACAATAGCACCCGGCAAGACAGAGTCAGACCCGGAACGCCCCGATCAACTGCTTGAGCTGCGCCACCTGCCCGGACAGCTCGCGGCTGGCGCGCTCGGTCTGGCTCGCGCCTTCGGCGGTGCGTTCGCCGGCGTGGTTGATCTCGACGATGTTCTGATCGATATCGTGGGCCACGGCGGTCTGCTGCTCGGCAGCGGCGGCGATCTGCTGGTTCTGGTCGACGATCATGCCCACCGCGCCGAGGATGTTCTCCAGCGCCGCCTGCACCTTGCCCGACTGGTTGACGGTGCCGTCGGCCATCTGATGGCTGGTGTTCATCGCCTTCACCGCGGCGCCGACGCCGCCCTGCAGCTTGGCGATCATCTGTTCGATTTCCTCGGTGGACTGCTGGGTACGCTTGGCCAGGGTGCGTACTTCGTCCGCGACCACGGCGAAGCCGCGTCCCTGCTCGCCGGCACGGGCCGCTTCGATGGCGGCATTGAGGGCCAGCAGGTTGGTCTGCTCGGCGATGCCCTTGATCACTTCCAGCACCCGGCTGATGGAGGCGCTGTCCGCGGCCAGCTGGTTGATCACCGCCACCGACTGGTCGATCTCGCTGGCCAGCCGCTCGATGCTGCCCAACTGGGACTCCACCAGGGCCCGCCCGCTGACGGTTTCCTGGTTCACGCTCTGGGCGCTGTCCACGGCCGCTGCAGCGCTGCGCGCCACTTCCTGTGCAGTGGCGGACATCTCGTTCATGGCCGTGGCCACCTGCTCGATCTGGCTGCGCTGCCCGGCCACCGCCTGGTTGCTTTCGCCGGAAACCTGCTCGACACGCCCGGCCTGGCGCTCCACCTCAGTCACGGTGTGGCCGACCAGCTCGATCAGGTCGTGGATCTTCACCACCGTGCCGTTGAAGGTCTGGCCCAGCTCGCCCAGCTCGTCGCGGCTTTCGGCGCGGAAGCTGACGGTCATGTCGCCGGCGGCGACCTGGTCCATCACCTTGCCCAGGCTCTTCAGGGTGGTGCGGGTGGAGACGTAGAAACCGGCGTAGAGGTAGAGAATGGCGACGAACACCACCAACAGCGCTACCACCAGCAGTACGGTCTGCACGCGCTTGCCGGCCAGCCGGCTTTCCAGCTCGACCTTGAGGAAGGCCAGGGAGCCGTCGTTGAGCTGGTAGGTCTTGTCCAGGGCGGTGCTGACCTGGTCGTAGAACTGCGGCCAGGGCGTGTCGAGGGTATCGGCCATGATGACCTGCTCCTCGAAGAGCGTGGCGCTCTGCTTGATGGTGTCGCGGCTGGCGACGGCCAGGGCGTCCAGAGCCTGGTGGGCGCGCGGGCTGCCGTCCAGGGCGTCGGCGATCTTCAGGCCGTATTCGGCGTTGAGTTTATCCAGGTCCAGCAGCAGGTCGTCCAGCTTGGTGCTGGCCGCCGAATTGAGGAAGCCCTGCCCCAGGGAGTAGGCGCCGATGGCGCGTCCCTTGCCCAGGGCCATGGTGACCTGAGGCGTGGCGGTGGTGACCAGTTCGGTGATCTGGCGGACGTCGGCCTGGTCGTCCTGGCTGAGGCCTGCCTGGACGGTGACGAACTTGATGAAGACCTGGGCATTGCCCAGCAGCTTCTCGATCATCGCGCTCTTGCTCTGCAGCGAGGTTTCACCCTTGGCGGCCTGCAGGGCCGAGAGCAGCTCATCGCGCTTGGCATTGAAGGCTTCCACCTGCTCGGCTTCGGACGCGACCGGCGCCAGGCCCTGCACTGTGGCGAGCAGTTCCTGCTCCAGGGTGGCGATGCGCTTTTCCAGATCGCCCGACTGGCCCGACTGGCCGATCATCGCGTTGATCAGCACCAGATCGTTGAGGCTTTCCAGGCCGCGCCGCAAGCCGAGGCTGGCGCCCAGCAGGTCGAGACTCTGCAGTTCGGAGCGGGTGCTGACGTACTGTCGATAGGAATCGCGCACCAGGTAGAAGTTGGTGATCAGCATCGGCAGGAAAAACAGAACACTGATCAGACTGAACTTCATGCCGAAGCTGAGGCGGTTCATCAGCGCGATGGCAGGATACAACAGAGTCTTCACGAGACGTCTCCTGTTCTCATTTATTGTTATGGACGCGCTCTGAACCCCTGGCAGCCGGGTTGGCCATTGCCTTGCAGCATCCCCACACTGCTTGGCGGCCGCTTGGCTCTGTCAGATTTCTCTGTGATCCAAGTCAGGTATTTCGGGCGCGCTCATCTGTGTACCCGATATCGGCAGGAGTTTCTGTAACTAAAGGTTAAGCAGGCGGGAGCCGCCCGGCGGTAGTGCCGGGCGAACGATGGGGTGGGATTCAGAACAGCAGGGTCCAGACGGCGAAACCGGCGTACCAGAGCACGGCGGCGCGGACCAGCAATTGCCACAGGGCGTCCAGGGTCGCTACGCCGGCGTCGCCGCTGGCAGGCTCCGGAAGCTCGGCGGCTGCGCGGCCGGCCAGCTCGATGTAGCGCCATGCCGGGATTTCCCAGCTCAGCAGCTCGTGCAACAGCACGCGGCTGACACCGACGAAGTTGCCCACCAGGGAGAAGCTGGCCGCCAATACCCGCACCGGCAGCCAGTCGAAGGCATGGCGAATCATCCCGGCCTGCTCACGTAGCCCCGGGGTGGCGGCATTTTCCGAGGCCAGGGCGAGCAGGCGATAGGCCAGGGCCGCCACCGGGCCGAGCAACGCGTACCAGAAAATCACCGCGAAGAAGCCCTGGTAGGCCTGCCAGAGCTGGTAGCCCTGCACCTGCTGCAGCAGATCGCCGCTTTCATCCGCCTCCAGGCCGAGGTCGCGCTCGGCGACGTGGTAGGCGCCCTGGGTATCACCCCGTCGCCAGGCGTCGCGGAACGGACCGAGGTCGGCCAGCACATCGCCCCGACCGAGGCTGTAGATGATCACCAGCAGATGCACCGGCAGCGCCAGCCAGCCATAGGCCACCGGCTCGACCACCAGCAGCACCAGCGCCAGCACCAGCAACGGCAGCAGCACCAGCAGCGCCAGGATCGCCCATGGCCGCTCGGCCAGCCGGGGGTTGGCCTCTGCCTTGGCCAGCTCGCGCAGCCAGAATCCGTCCTGCTGGATATGCCGGCGCCAGGCGGAAAACTTCTCGATCCAGAGCACCAGCAACAGCACCAGAAAATACATGGGTCCCTCCTCTTCCTATGGTGCAAGGGCGGCCCGCAGGCGCGCCCAATCGAATGCAGGCCCCGGATCGGTCTTGCGCCCCGGGGCGATATCGCTATGACCGCAGATGCGTTCCGGCGTTATGGCCGGGTAGGCAAACCGAAGCTGCGCCACCAATGCGGTCAGCGCAGCATACTGGGGTTCCGTGAAGGGATGGTCATCGGTGCCCTCCAACTCTATCCCCACGGAAAAGTCGTTG
>RCUL01001029.1_pt1 | contig 11368 bp, 18 predicted proteins | sample 2167521 | NCBI WGS metagenome assembly RCUL01 (sample SAMN09932745, study PRJNA488358) | compost metagenome | feature: garden; material: soil; isolation source: compost soil in acetic acid-enriched culture | place: Germany: Experimental Botanical Garden Goettingen | collected 2016-01-27 | reverse complement strand
CCGACATGGCCAACGCCACCTACGGCCTCGGCCGCCATGCCTTCGGCCACCCCGGTGCCGGCGGCTCCATCGGCTTCGCCGATCCCGAGCGCGAGCTGGCCTTCGGCTTCGTCACCAATACCCTCGGCCCATACGTGCTGATGGACCCGCGGGTGCAGAGGCTGGCGCGGGTGGTGGGGGAGTGTTTGTAGGGGGATTTGCCCGGTAATGACTTTACTGGGCGAATTGATGCTTCAAGCGAGGCGTGAGGCCAGGTGTGTTCCCTGCGCCGGTGGGGACGAGCCGCGCAATGCGAGGCGAGCGCGGCGGCAGTTCAAGCGTCCCTCGGTGCCGGCCAAGTCGTGCCGATGCCCTCAGCGCTTGCCCATCGAGCGACGGGTGCCCTTCGGGGCCATGCCCGGGCGTTTGTCGTGGTTGGACTTGTTGCCGCGCTGGTGCCACGGCTGTTCGTCACCTTTCTTCGGCGCGTAGGCGTCCGGCGAGAAGGGGAAGCGGAAGGCGGGAGTGGCAGCCTGCGGGCTGTCCGCCGCGGTCTGCTCGTCCTGGCTGGGGGAGGTCGCTTCGGGGGCGTTGGGTTTCGACGTCATGGCAGGTCCGGATGGTGTAGTGCGTAGGGATGCGGCGTGGTGCCGGTTTTCAGGTTGCGCAGTATACCCGGCTGCTGGCGGGTACAGATTGGTGATCGCCAGGAGGTCAAAGAGCGCGCGAAATATTGTACAAAAACTTTTATTTATTTGATGTTTGTACAATTATTTGTGCCGTCAGGGTAGTATCAGCCTACCTCCTGGCTTGATCACTCCTGGGCACCGTCGGTATGCGAATCGCCTCAATCGGTCTGAACGAACACGAGCAGGGGCTGCTGACACAGCAGCTGAAGATCCTCGCGGGCCGTACTGCAGCGCCTTGGTTGTACAGGGGCGAAGCGCAGGAGGCCGATCTGCTGATCGTGCGCAATCCCAGTCTGGTGGCGGGCGCGAGCGCGGCGCTGCTGGCGCATGCGGGCACGCGGCCGAGCCGGCCCGGTGATCTCTTCCTGGAATGGCCGCTGCGCATGTTTGCGCTGCTAGAGCTGCTGCTCGAGGCGGAAAAGCGCCTCGAGGTGGGCCGCAGCACGCAAGTCTGCGCCGCCGAGCAACTGGCCGCGCTGAAGACGGATGGCTGGCTGGCGATCGACGGGCGGCGCGTTCTCCTTCAGCCGCGCCAGGATCGCCTCGCGGCGGCGGTCGGCAGCCTCGACGAGCTGCTCGATCTGCTCCAGCGCCCGCAACTCGATCTGCTGGCCGCCCTGCAGCTCGATCTGCCGCCGGACGACAGCGTCGAGCTGCCGTTCCAGGCCTCGCTGCGCAGCGTGATCTGGGCGCTGGCCCTGCGTAGCGGTGCGCGCTGCGGGCGCAGCTGGAACCCGGACAACCTGCTGTTCCGCCTGTCGGCCTGGCCGCACTTCGGCGAATGGGTGGTTTCGCCGGCGTTGCTGCGGCTGGCCGCGCTCTACACGCGCAAGCCGGCCAGTATCGCCAGCGGCTGCCGGCTGGCTGGGATGGACGAGGCCGCGGTCAGGGGCTTCCTGCTGGCCTGCGAACTCTGCCAGGTCGGGGTGACCATGGACTACGGCAAGACGCCAGCGCCGCAGCCGAGCAGCCCTGCAGCGCCCAGCGGTGGCCTGCTGCAGCGCCTGCGCGAGCGTCTGGGAATCAGCTTTGGAGGGAACCGCTAATGCCGGCCAAGATCCTGTTCATCGGTCCCATGGGGGCCGGCAAGACGACCGCCATCGCGGCGGTCAGCGATGTGGCGCCGATTGCCACCGATGTGCTCAACACCGACACCGCCCAGTGCGACAAGCCGACCACCACGGTGGCCATGGACTACGGCGAGATCCAGCTGGAGGACGACATGGTCGTCCTCTACGGCATTCCCGGCCAGGAGCGTTTCGACTTCATGTGGTCGATCCTCGCCGAGGGCGCGCTGGGTGCCGTGCTGCTGCTCAATCACGAGCGGCCGCAGGCGCGGCAGGACCTGCTCGACTACCTGGATGCCTTCCCCGAACTGAGCGAGCGCGGCGCGCTGGTGGTGGCGGTCGGCCGTGCCGGTGCTGCGCCGGGCCAGGCCCTGCAGCCGTACCGCGAAGCCCTGGGCGCGCGCCAGATGGCGCTGCCGGTGTTCGCCGCCGATGTGCGGCGCAAGACCGATGTGCTGTTGCTGATCGAAACCCTGATTGCCAATGCCGAAATGAATGCGTGGACCTGACTATGAGCATCCCCATAGACGCAACCGAAGCCAAGCAGCCCCAACTGAAGGCCCTCTGCCAGCAGCAGCTGGCTGAGCTGGCGGCCACCACCGAGGGTGTGCGCGTGGCCATCGTCGCCTCGAGCGACGGCTTCCCGCTGGCCAGCCTCAATCTGGAGGCGCAGGAAAGCCGGCGCATCACGGCGATGGGCGCGGCGCTCGGTGCGCTCAGCCTGCGCATCGTCCAGGAGCTGGCCCTGTCGGGGCTGGAAGGCACGGTGATCGAGTCCGCGCAGGGTTTGGTGCTGTGCCGGCAGATCCCCAACGGCATCACCCCGATGGTCCTGCTGGTGGTGACCGGCGAGGAAGCCAACTACGGCTACGCCCAGTGGGCCGTCAAGCATGCCGCCAAGCGGCTGAGCGAATCCCTGAACGCGCTGGGCGACCGCCCGGCGAGCAACCTGTGAGTAAAGCAATGACAGCTATCAAAGACAGCCTGGATCAACTCATGACCCTCGACGGCGCCCTGGCCTGCGCCGTGGTCGACTACAGCAGCGGCATGCTGCTGGGCTCGGCGGGCGGCGGCATCGACCTGGAGCTGGCGGCTGGCGGCAACACCGAAGTGATGCGCAGCAAGGTCAAGACCATGCAGATGCTCGGTCTGGACGACGCCATCGAGGACATCCTGATCACCCTCGGTAAGCAGTATCACCTGATCCGCCCGCTGGCCAAGTCCAGCGACCTGTTCGCCTACTACGTGCTGGACAAGTCCAAGGCCAACCTCGCCCTGGCCCGCCGCAAGCTGGTGGATGTCGGCGACGCCCTGGAAGTCTGACGTCTCCCGACCTGCTGCCCGGCTCCGGGTGGCAGGTTGGTGCTTCGCGCTGCCTCCCGGTTGCGCTCCCGTCCTGTTGTGGCTCCCCGTCCCGGCTGCCAGTTGCGCGCGTCACACCTCGCCGTGGGCGACCGCTCCGCGTGCCAGGGCCAGCAACGCCTTGCTGCGCTGGTAGCGCGCCAGGCGCTCGGCCAGCGCTGGCGGCAGCTGTGCGGCGGGCTCGAAGTCCTGGCGCTGATAGAAGCCGAGCAGGTCCGGGTGACAGAACAGCCACACCGGTCCCGCTGTCCGCGCCAGGGCATGTTCGATCAGGCGGCTGGCCAGCCCCTGACGGCGCTCGGTGGGCGCGACCAGCAGACCGGTCAGCCAGTGGCCGTGGTCCACCGGAGTCAAGTTCAGCGCAGCGAGGATTTCCTGGCGCCGCGCCACCCAGGTCTGCGCCCCGTTGGGGGCGCGCATCGGCGAGCGCTGGGCACGGTAGAACTTGGTCAGCAGGGGTTGCTGCAGCGGCGCGAGCAGCTCGCAGTGGATATCGCGTGTTTCGTGCATGCGGGTGATCGCGCCTGGCGCCGTGATTCAGTCGAGCAGCTCGGCCGGTACGTTGCCGCCGTTGTCCGCCAGTTTCTGCAGCACGCTCTTGTGCAGCCACATGTTCATCTGCGCCGAGTCGGCCATCTTCTCCGGCGGGCAGCCCAATTCGCTGGCGAGCGCCTTGCGGGCCGTCAGGCTGCTGTCCATGCCGAGCAGCTTGAGCAGGTCGACGATCGAGGTTTTCCAGTTGAGCTTTTCCGGGGTGGCGGCCGCCAGCGCTTCGAGCTTGGCGACCACGTCGACCAAGGCCATGCCCGCTGTGGCTACCGGCGCACTGGTGGCGGGTGTCGAGGCGGGCGGAGCTGATGGTTCCACTGGCGCAGCCTGCGCTTCTTCGCCAAAGCCGAGTTTGGCCAGGATCGTGCTGAACAGTCCCATGGGAATTCCTCTACCGAGTGAGTGGCGCAAGGCAGCATAGCCGCGTCCGGGCAAAGCTGCCGCACAATGAACCGAGTGGAACGACGAAAATCAGAACAGCTCGCCGATATTCACCGTCGAGCGTCGGCCGATATCCTGATGGTGGGCGGCGAGCCAGTCATGGGTGCATGCCCGGCCCTGGTCGCGCAGCATCTCCAGGAAGGGCAGGCTGGTGGTCAGTTTGGATTCGGTCGCCAGTCGCTGGGTCAGTTCGCCCATGGCGATCAGGTGGAGATTCGCCCGCATCAGGCGTCGCTCCAGGCGGCCGAGCGGCAGCAGCGAGCGTTCGGCGAACTCGCGGGCGCGGGCGATGCTGCGCATCTCGCGCAGGAAGGTGGACTGGAACGCCAGATCCTGCGAGCGGCGGCGGATCTCCTCGGGGCTGTGCGGGGTGGTGCCCTGCACCGGCGGGCTGAGCAGCACCAGCAGGATGTCCGCGCTGCTGCAGTCGTAGAGCAGCGGGAAAACCGCCGGGTTGGCGGCAAAGGCCCCATCCCAGTAGGGCTCGCCGTCGATCTCGATGGCATGGTGCAGGGTGGGCAGGCAGGCCGAGGCCAGTACGCTCGCCACGCTCAGTTCGGCGGTGCGGAACAGGCGGAGCTGGCCGCTGTTGGCATTGGTGGCGGCGATGAACAGCTGCAGCGGGCTGGCGCGCAGGCGCTCGAAATCGATCTGCGTGCTGACGATGTCGCGCAGCGGATTGATGTCGAGCGGATTGAACTGTTGCGGCGACAGTTGCTGGATCCAGTACAGCATCACCTTGGCGCTGGGCGACAGGCTGCCGCTCTCGACATCGGCGCCCGCGCTGATCAGCGGTGCGCTGTGCGCCACCGCCTCCCAGAAGCGCGCCAGTGCCTGGCGTGCACCCTCGCGGCCGCCCTGCAGCAGGCCGTGGGCGAGCACCACGGCATTCATCGCCCCGGCGCTGGTGCCGCTGATGCCCTCGAAGTCGACGCGGCCGTCCTCGAGCAGGGCATCCAGCACGCCCCAGGTAAAGGCCCCATGCGCACCGCCGCCCTGCAGGGCGAGGTTGATGGGCCGGGACTTGCGCGCGCGAAAGAACATGGCGTGACCCTGCGGTTGGAGCGGGAGTGGAGTTTGCCGAGCAAAACCCATTCCAGTGTCACGCATATGTCAGTGGCGCCGGTTTTTGCATCGCGCTCCCGCCGCAGTGCCGGGAGCGCTCGGGCTCAGACCTTCTTGACGAACTCGGACTTCAGCTTCATCGCGCCGATGCCGTCGATCTTGCAGTCGATGTCATGGTCGCCGTCGCACAGGCGGATGCCCTTGACCTTGGTGCCGACCTTGACCACCAGCGACGAGCCCTTGACCTTGAGGTCCTTGATCACGGAAACGGTGTCGCCGTCCTGCAGGACGTTGCCGACCGAGTCGCGGATCACCTTGTCGCCTTCGGCCGGGGCTTCGGCGGCGGCATCGGCGGACCATTCATGGGCGCATTCCGGGCAGACCAGCAGCGCGCCGTCCTCGTAGGTGTATTCGGAACCGCATTTGGGGCAGGGCGGCAGAGTGCTCATGAATGATCCTCATGTTATGGCAGGAAGAAGGCCGCAGATTATATGAGGTTTTGTCGCGCTCGACTAACACCGTGTAGCAGAAAAAGCGCGCAATCCTGCCCTGGCGGCGGACGGCTCGGTAGTCTGGCAGGCGCTCTGGCGCATGACCTTTGGTCATGTGGCGATTGCGCATCAAGACCCGGACGCTGGGCCTGAGCAGGGCGGGCCGGTCGCCCGGCGCTGGAGGACAACTCTTGCAATAGCTGGATTTTGACATTGCCCAGGCGGGTTCCGAAGATGGGCGCTCCTTGCGGTAACCCACGGAATAGAGACAAGCATGCACGCTGAAGAGAAGAGTTTGATCGATGGCCTGTTTTCCCGCCTGCGCGCCGCCGAAAGCCAGGCCGCGCCGCGCGAAGCCGAGGCCGAAGCGCTGATCAACGAGCACCTCAGCCGCCAGCCGGCGGCGCCCTATTACATGGCCCAGGCCATCGTCGTGCAGGAAAATGCCATCCAGCAGCTGGATGATCGCGTCAAGGAGCTGGAGGCGCAGATCGAAACGCTCAAGCGCAGCCAGAGCAGTGCACCGCAACAGAGCAGCGGCGGCTTCCTGTCCGGGCTGTTCGGCGGTGGTCGCAGCCAGCCGCAGGCGCAGCAGCCCGCGAGTGCTCCGGTGGCCGCGCAGCCGGCAAAATCGGGCTGGCATGAGCCGGTCGCAGGCAATCGCAACAGTTTCGGTCAGCAGTCCGGCTTCGGTCAGCAAGCCGGTTTCGGCCAGCGCGGCGGCCAGCCTCAGCAGGGCGGCGGCTTCCTCTCCGGCGCGCTGCAGACCGCTGCCGGCGTGGCCGGCGGCATGGTGCTGGGCAACATGCTGATGGACATGTTCCAGGGCGACGAGGCGGAGAAGGTCGCCGAGCAGGCGCCCGCCGAGCCGGCAGAGCAGCCTGCAGCGATGGAAGAGCCGGTCGCACCGGAAGAGAACTATGCCGACAGCGGCTTCTTCGGTGGCGGTGATGAGGGCGGTTTCTTCGGCGGCGACGACGAAGACTTCGTCTGATCGTTGCCCCCGATGAGCGAATGACGGCTCCCGTGCCTGGCACGGGGGCCGTCCTGTCCGCTTTGCGACACTTCGATGTTTCGGCGGTTTCCGGGCACGGCGCTGTGCGTCGGCGGGCCGCTAATCGCTGGTCAGGTGGTGGCATTGGACAGACAATGAAGTCGTCCCTCTTATCGCGCAGGGGAGGAGTCGAACATGCACAGAAAGCGAGAGCTGGGCACCTATCGGCGCATCCAGCAGCAGTACCCGGACTACTTCGCCGCGGTGGAGGCACTGGGCACCGCGGTGCATCGCATGGGTCCACTGGACGAGCGGACCGTTCAGCTGGTCCAGCTCGGTGCGGCGGCAGCCACCCGCTCCGAGGGGGCGGTGCACAGCCATGTGCGGCGGGCGCTGGACGCCGGCGCCAGCCCGGAGCAGATCCACCATGCGTTGCTCGCCCTGACCAGCACCATCGGCTTTCCCGCCGTGGCGGCGGCCCTGAGCTGGGCGGACGATGTGCTCGAACAGGCCTAGGCGCGGCGGCCTGTCCGCGAGCCGGATGCGCGTGTGGTCATGCCGGTGATCGCGACAGGCAAGCCTGTCCAGCGGTCCGGGTCGACACCACGCCGGCGGCATTGCGCGGCGTGATGCCGACCTGCTGCAGCGAACTCAGCCGGCGAGGCCGACGTAGACGTTCTGCACGTCGTCGTGACCGTCGAGGGCTTCGAGGAAGGCTTCGACTTCCTCAAGGTCGGTGCCGGACAGGCTGACCGGGTTCTTGGCCTTGTAGCCGAGCTGGGCGGACTGCACGGTGAAGCCGAACTCCGGCAGCGCCTTGCATACGGCGTCCAGGTCGGTCGGATCGGTGTAGAACAGGGTGGCGCCTTCCTCGGCCGGCTCGAAGTCCTGGGCGCCGGCCTCGATGGCGGCCAGTTCCGGGTCGGCGTCGCCTTCCGGGGTCGCCTCGATCATGCCCAGGTGCTCGAAGTCCCAGCTCACCGAACCGGAGGTGCCCATCTGGCCCTTGCGGAACAGCACGCGGATTTCCGCCACGGTGCGGTTCACGTTGTCGGTCAGGCACTCGACGATCACCGGCACCTGGTGCGGGGCGAAGCCCTCATACAGGGTGCGCTCGTAGTGGACCACCTCACCGGACAGCCCTGCGCCCTTCTTGATCGCGCGCTCCAGGGTCTCCTTGGGCATCGATGCCTTTTTGGCCTGATGCACCGCCAGGCGCAGCTTGGGGTTCATGTCCGGGTCGGCGCCGTTGCGCGCGGCAATCATGATTTCCTTCACCAGCTTGCCGAAGATCTTGCCCCTGGCGTTGGCGGCGGCTTCTTTAGGTTTGGCTTTCCACTGGGCGCCCATGTCGGTTCTCCGCTGTGACGGTTGAGTCCCGGGCCGGCCCGGGAACGGGAGGGCGATTCTAGCGGCTCGCGGGTGTGGTCGGACAAGCAAAATTTTTGCGCCGGGGCGGTGGTGGCGCAGGGTGAATGCCTGAAATGGCTGGCAGCTGCGCCCAGACTGGTTAAAGTTAATGACTCACCCTTTGCGCGGTTAAGGAGTCGTCATGCACACGGTATTGGTTCCCTTCGACGGTTCGGCAAGTGCCAAACGTGCCATTCAGTATCTGATCGACTTTTCCAAGGACTTTACGCAGCTCAAGGTGCATGTGCTGAATGTGCAGACCGAGCCGGTCATCTATGGCGAATACGTCACCCCGGATTTGCTCGATCAGTTGCATGCCGGTGCGCTGCAACACGCCGCCGAGGTCAATGCCGAGGCGGCGGCCATGCTCGGTGCCGCCAATATCGCCCATGAAACCCATGTGGCGACCGGCATTGTGGCGGCAGAGATCGGTCGTGCGGTCACGGACTACGGTTGCAGCGCCGTGGTCATGGGGACGCGCGGCATGGGCAGCCTCAAGAACCTGGTGCTGGGCTCGGTGGCCACCCAGGTCGTGCATGAGGTGGCGGTGCCAGTGACGCTGGTCAAGTAGTCACGCCAGTCCTGGTGGCTTCCGCGCGGCCGCGTGGGGGCCATCGCGGGCTGTTCTGCGAGTGGAGTCCGTTGCAACAGTGTGGAGGCGCGGTTGTAGGGGCGGCTGCTTTTCTTTATCCTTCAGTCATCTTTCACGAACTTCGGACAATTTCCATGCTTGAAACAACCCTCGCGCAACTGGAAGGCCTGGTAGCCGAGCTGCTGCAACAGAACCAGACCCTGGCCGCCAACTGCGCACAGCTCGAGCAGCAGCTGCGCCAGGCCCGTGACGAGAACGACAGCCTGCAGATGGCCGCCCTCGAGCAGGAAGAGCAGCAGAGCGCCACCCTGGCCCGCCTGCAGGCGCTGGTGCAGCGTGCCGGTGTCAGTAGCGCCGCATGAAGGAGACTGGCGTCCGTGTCCTGAAGATTCTCGGGCGCGACTACTCGGTCCGGGCATCCGCCAGCGAAGAAGCGGTCCTGCAGCAGGCTGCGGCCTTGCTGCAGGAGCGCGTCAACGAGAACCAGCTGCGCTTTCCGGCTGCGGGTAGTCAGGAGTTGCTGGTGCTGACGGCGCTGAACCTGTGTGTTCCGCTGTTGGAGCAGGGTGAGCAACTGCGTGCCGTGCAGGAGCGCCTTGCCGCCAGCGTGGCGCTGATCACTCGGCAGTTGCAGGACTAGCCGGCCCAGCCTGGCCTTGCGGGTCAAACAAAAAGAGGGGCTGCCATATGGCAGCCCCTCTTTTTTGTGCAGGCGGCGCCGTGGGGCGCGCACTGTCAGTCCTGGCGGCTGGTGACTTCCAGCAGGTGGTAGCCGAACTGGGTCTTCACCGGGCCTTGCACGACATTGATCGGCGCGCTGAACACCACGGTGTCGAACTCCTTGACCATCTGGCCCGGGCCGAACGAGCCGAGGTCGCCACCCTGGCGGCTGGACGGGCAGGTCGAGTTTTCCTTGGCAACCTGGGCGAAGTCGGCACCGGCTTCGATGGCGGCTTTCAGCTCCAGGCACTTGGCTTCGCTGGCAACCAGGATGTGACGGGCAGTGGCTTTTTTGGCCATGGGGATACTCCTTTCAAAGAAGCTGTTGAGCCTACCGGAATCACCGGGCTATTCAAGCGCCAGGCGTTGTCGGGGTTTCACGCTGCCGCACGGGAGCGATCGAGCGCGGCAGCGCGGCGGGATCAGCCGATGTTGAAGGTGCGCTTGAAGACGGTCTTGAGGCGCTGGCCGAGGCCTTCGTGCTGAGGGCATACGCCCTTGCCGAGCTTGGCGCCGACGGACTTCTGGAATGCCAGGACCTGCTCGGTTTCGACCGGCAGCCCGCACTTCGGGCAGGCTGGGGCGCAACGGTCGCACAGCGGAAACGACCCGCGCAGGGCGTCGACCGTCATGGACAGGACCAGGAAGCCCTGGGCTGCGACGTCGTCCTTGGGATAGTCGCGTTCGAGAACATGAAAGGCGAGGGGGCGGTCAGTGGCGCCGCACATGGCGCAGGCGCAGCCATCGCTCACTTGGTGCTTGAGTGCGTTCTTGGGGTCGTGAGCGATTTCTTCGGAGGGCATGGCATCTTTTCTGGGTTGAATTATTAATATTTTAGTCTAGTGGCTGTCTTTATGCACTCTATGCCCGTAGCCGCACGCTCAGGGCGGTCGCCGGCGCGACGTGTCTCGGCCGCCAGGAAATTTGCCGCCAGTCGCTGGCGGCAGGCGGTTTCCTTCGCATACTGCTGATGAAGGTCACCGCAATCTGGCAGGGCAGGGCGGCTATGGCGAGCAACGAGCAGGATGGTAGTGAATCGCCGGAGCAGGAGGTGCTCGATCCGGTGTCGCGCATGTCGGAAATTCTGTTCGGCCTGCTCATGGTGCTGACCTTCACCGGTACCTTCAGCGTGGCCAGTGCCGGCGAAGGCACGGTGCGCGAGCTGCTGATCGCCAGCGTGGGCTGCAACCTGGCCTGGGGCCTGGTGGACGGCTGCATGCTGCTGCTCAACCGTCTTGTCGAGCGAGGTCATAACTGGCAGCTGTGGCAACACCTGCAGAAAGCGCCGCTTGGCTCCGCCCAGGCCACCGGGCTGCTGGCCGAGGCCATGCCGTATCTGGTCATCAGGGTGATGAAAGCCGAAGAGGTGCAGGCCCTGCACCAGCGTCTGCTGGAGCAGCCCGCGCCGTGGACGCGCATGCTGGTCGGCTGGCGCGACCTGCGTGCGGCCGTGGCGGTTTTCCTGCTGGTGTTTCTCTCCACCCTGCCGGTGGTGTTGCCGTTCGTGCTGCTCAGCGAGCCCCTGCATGCCCTGCGCGCCTCCAACGCGATTGCCCTGAGCATGCTGTTCATCATCGGTCTGGGCTACGGCCGCTTTGCCGGCGCCCGCCGTCCCTGGGTCACCGCGCTGGTGTTTACCGTGCTGGGGGTTGCCCTGGTATCCGCCACCATCGCCCTCGGTGGCTGAGACCTGGCATCGATTACGCGGGTTGCTCCTTGAGCCCTGTGCGTGGGCACGGGAGGGTGGGAACGATCAATGGATGGCCTCAACGGGGCGAAGGAGGTATCGGGTGGTACGCGCCATGCCTTCACTAATAAAATAATTTTATTAGTGGCAATAAATTGATTGACTGGGTTGTTTTTTCTAGTAAGATTGTCGGCGCGGGATGGAGCAGTCTGGTAGCTCGTCGGGCTCATAACCCGAAGGTCGTAGGTTCAAATCCTGCTCCCGCAACCAGTTTCCGAAAAAGGCCACTCAATTGAGTGGCCTTTTTTTGTGCGCGCGAATC
>RCUL01001024.1_pt1 | contig 11399 bp, 9 predicted proteins | sample 2167521 | NCBI WGS metagenome assembly RCUL01 (sample SAMN09932745, study PRJNA488358) | compost metagenome | feature: garden; material: soil; isolation source: compost soil in acetic acid-enriched culture | place: Germany: Experimental Botanical Garden Goettingen | collected 2016-01-27 | reverse complement strand
GCAACGGTCTCGAGCCGGGCGTGAGTATGGGGCCGCTGGCCAATGGTCGCCGGCTGGAGGCGGCGATGGGGCTGGTCGCCGATGCCAAGGCGCGCGGCGCGACGGTCGCCGCCGGTGGTGAGCGGCTGTTCGACCGCGGCTACTTCTTCCGGCCGACCGTGCTGACCGATCTGGACCCGCAGTCGCGGATTCTCCATGAGGAGCCATTCTGCCCGGTCGCCCCGATCATGCCGTTCCGCGACTTCGAGGAAGTCATGCAGCGCGCCAATGGGGTGGATTTCGGCCTGGCCGCCTATGCCTTCACCCACTCGATCAAGCATGCGGCTGCGGTTTCCGAACGCTTCGATGCTGGCTGGATCGGAATCAACAGCTTCACCCCCGCTTTGGCGGATGCCCCGATCAGCGGCACCAAACAAAGCGGTATCGGCCACGAAGGTGGCCCAGAAGGGCTGGATGCCTATTTGCAGACCCGCTTCATCAGTCAAGCGAGTTCTGTTTAGTCCCTGTAGTCGTTCAGGCCTATCCCCAAAAAAAACAATGAGGATCGAACCATGAGCCGTGCCGATGGTAAAGCGCAGAACATTCCTTACGGTGGTTACCACTACAACATCATTCCTACCGAAGATGCCGAGCTGACCCGCGTCGGGCCGGGTACCGAGATGGGCGAGTACATGCGCCGTTTCTGGCATCCGGTGTGCCTGTCCGAAGAGCTTGGCGAGTTGCCCAAGGCTATTCGCATTCTTGGCGAAGACCTGGTCGCATTTCGCGATCGTAGTGGGCACGTCGGCGTTCTGCACCGCCACTGTGCCCACCGCGGTGCTTCCCTGGAGTTCGGCATCATCCAGGAGCGCGGCATCCGTTGCTGCTACCACGGCTGGCAGTTCGATGTGGATGGTTCGCTGCTGGATACGCCCTGCGAGTCGGAGGAAAGCAAGCTCAAGGAGAGCGTCTGCCAGGGCGCCTATCCGGCCTTCGAGCGCAACGGCCTGGTATTCGCCTACATGGGCCCGCCGGATGAAAAGCCGAAGTTCCCGGAATACGAGTCCTTCACCCAGCCGGCCGGTACCGAGCTGGTGGCCTTCTCCAACATCTATCCGTGCAACTGGTTGCAGGTGTTCGAGAACATCATGGACCACATGCACACCGCCGTGCTGCACAACAACATGACCGTCGAAGGCGTCGATGCGGAGATTTCCGCCGGCGTCTCCCTCGAAGGCTTCGGCGACATGCCGGTCATGCACTGGGAACCGACCCGCGATGGCCAGGGCGTGGCCTTCGTCGCTGGCCGGCGGGTGGCTGAGGACCGCGTGTGGATCCGCATCACTGAGATGACCTTCCCGCACCTGTGCCAGATCGGTTCGCTGGTGCCGACCGCCGCTGAAGAGCGCCACTCCACTGTGGCTCTGAGCCGCTGGCACGTGCCGGTCGACGACACCAATACCATCCTGTTCGGCTGGCGCCACTTCAACGACGAGGTCGATCCGAAACACATGGGCTGCAAGGAAGATTGCGGCGTGGACAAGATCGACTTCCTCGAAGGCCAGACCGGCAATCGCACCTATGAAGAAGGCCAGCGTGCCCCGGGCGACTGGGAGGCCTTGGTCAGCCAGGGGGCGATCGCCATTCACGGCAGGGAGCACCCGGGGCGTTCCGATATCGGCGTCTACCTGTGCCGCAAGCTGCTACGCGATGCCGCCAGGCGATTGGCCGAGGGCAGGCCGGTCGGTCGCAGCGATCTCGACAGCGACGATCCTCTGGCCATGTACTCCCAGGACTCGACGCTTTGCATCCCGCGCGATCCGAATCGGGACGACCGCGCAGTGCTGATGGAAACCAACCGCAAGGTGATCGGTGTGATGAAGGAGGCGGATGCCTATCCCGCCGCCGAGCGCGATGCCTTCGTCCGTCGCCGACTGGACGAGCTGGACGACCGTCAGTTCGCACCGCGTTGATGGCCAGGCCGGGCATGGACAGCCATGCCCGGCCAGTCGACGACGCACGGCCATACGACAAGAAAGATCGAGGCGCATCATGCTAACAATCAAAGTCCGGTGCATCGAGAGTCAGGCCGAAGGCATCAACACCTTCGAGCTTGTCGATCCCGCAGGCAACGAGTTGCCTCCATTTGCCGCAGGCGCGCATATCGACGTGCACCTGCCCGGCGGCTTCATTCGCCAGTACTCCCTGTGCAACAGCCCCAATGAGCGCCATCGCTATGTGGTCGGCGTACTCAAGGCCCCCAACAGTCGTGGCGGATCGGTCAGCCTGCATACCAATGTGAGGGCCGGCGACCTGCTGCAGATCTCCGCTCCGCGCAACAATTTCCCCCTGGCCAGGCAGGCCGAACGCCACCTGTTGATCGCGGGCGGAATCGGCGTTACGCCGATGATTGCGATGCTCGAGCACTTCGAGGCGACCGGCGCCGAATACATCCTCTATTACTGCGGCGAGTCGCCCGAACGCACCGCGTTTCGGGAGCGCCTCGCCCCGCTGCTCGGCAAGCGCGTGATCATCCACTACGACGGTGGTGATCCAGCCAGGCGCCTGGACATCCGCGAACTGCTGTTGCACCACGAGCCGGGCACCCACCTCTATTGCTGCGGCCCGGGCGGCCTGATGGCTGGAGTCAAGGCGGCGGCCGAGCACTGGCCCGAAGGCAGCGTGCATTTCGAGCACTTTGCCGCGCCGGTGCAGCCCGAGAGCGCCAGCACCGGCAATGACGGCGAATTCCAGATCACCCTGGCACGTAGCGGCCGGACGCTCGCCGTCCCCAGCGACAAGAGCATTTCCCAGGCGCTGCGCGATGCTGGCGTCGCTTGCGAAACCTCCTGCGAGGCGGGGATCTGTGGTACCTGCCGGACCCGCTACATCGACGGCGAGGTCGACCATCGCGACTTCATCCTCGGCGACGACGAGAAGCAGGATCACCTTCTGATCTGCTGCTCGCGGGCCAAGAGCACCAATCTGGTACTCGATTTGTAAGAACAATACCGAGCGTGCAGCTTGCATGAGCGTTGGAGAATGGAAATGACAACACCAAAGAATCTCGTCGTGATCATGTCCGACGAACACAACCCCAAGGCCCTGGGTTGCTATGGCAACGACTTCGTCAAGACGCCCAACCTGGACGCGCTGGCGGCGGGCGGCACGCGCTTCACCGCGGCCTACTGCAACTCGCCGGTGTGCATCCCGGCGCGGGCTACCTTTGCCACTGGGCGTTACATTCATCAGATGGGCTTCTGGGACAACGCCGACCCCTATGACGGCTCGGTTACCAGTTGGCACCACCGCGTGCGTGGCGCCGGGCAGCGCTGCGTTTCCATCGGCAAGCTGCACTTCCGCTCCATCGACGATGACAATGGCTTCAGCCAGGAAATCGTGCCGATGCACGTGATCGAGGGCAAGGGCGACCTGATGGGCCTGGTGCGCGAGGACCTGCCGCGTCGCGGCGGCGCCTGGAAGATGGCCGGCCAGGCCGGGCCGGGCGAATCCTCCTACACCCTGTACGACCGCAACATTGCCGCCTTGGCGCAGACCTGGCTGCGCGAAGAGGCGCCCAAGTATCAGGATCGGCCCTGGGTACTGTTCGTCTCCTTCGTCGCGCCGCACTTCCCGCTGACTGCGCCGCCGGAGCACTTCTATCGCTATTACCTGGATGACAACCTGCCGTGGCCGAAGCTGTACGACAAGGCCGAGCGACCGGATCATCCGTTCCTCAAGGACTACGCGGCGAGCTTCGCCTACGACGATTTCTTCGACAGCGAGGACAAGGTGCGCCGTGCCCTGGCCGGCTACTACGGACTGGTCAGCTTCCTCGACGAGAACATCGGCAAGGTGATTACCGCGCTCAATGAGAGCGGCCTGGGTGACGACACCCGGATCATCTACACCAGCGACCACGGTGACAACCTCGGTAGCCGCGGGCTGTGGGGCAAGTCGACGATGTTCGAGGAAGCCGTGGGCGTGCCGTTGATCATCTCGGGAGAAGGAATTCCCGCCGGGGTGGAGAAGAAGACGCCGATCACCCACATCGATGTCTATCCGACCATTCTCGAGGCCGCAGGCGTCGAACCCACCGCCGAGGATTGCTCGCTGCGCGGACAGTCGCTGTTCGAGCTGGCCAACCAGGAGGATCGCGATCGTCTGGCCTTCGCCGAATACCACGGCATGGGCTCGGCCACCGGCGCCTTCATGGTGCGCGACCAGCGCTACAAATACGTCTACTACGTCGACTACCCGCCACACCTGTTCGACCTGCTGGAGGATCCGGAGGAGCTGGTCAACCTCGCTGAGCTGCCGGGCAATGCGGCGCTGGTCGCCGAATACCATGCCAAGTTGTCGAGCATCTGCGACCCGGACGACGCAGATGCCCGCGCCCGCAGGCGCCAGGCCCAACTGCTGGAGCTCAACGGTGGTCGCGAGGCGGTGGTGGCCCGTGGCGACCTCGGCTACTCGCCTCCGCCTGGCGTTGCGGTGGATTTCAACTGAAGTACAGCCCACTCCTGAACACAAGAATGCCGGCCGTGGCAACCGTGCTGCGTCAGCGCAAGGCGCGCGGACGCCATGCTCGCCACGGCTGCCAAGTAGGAGATCGACCTGTGAACCAACCTGAGTACGACTACATCGTAGTGGGCGCGGGCTCCGCCGGTTGCGCGCTCGCTGCCCGTCTCAGCGAGAACGAGAAGTACAGCGTGCTGTTGCTGGAGGCCGGGCCCAATGATCGGCATTTCTGGATCCACCTGCCGATCGGCTATGGCAAGACCATGTTCAACCCGACCTACAACTGGTCGTTCCACACCGAGCCGGTGCCGGAGCTGAACGGCCGGTCGATCTACTGGCCCCGCGGCAAGACCCTCGGCGGTTGCAGCTCGATCAATGGACTGGTCTATATCCGCGGCCAGGCCGAGGACTACGATGCCTGGGAAAAGCAGGGCAACAAGGGCTGGGGCTGGCGTGACGTGCTGCCCTATTTCAAGAAGATGGAATGCAACGAGCGCGGCGAAAGCGCCTATCACGGCGGCAGTGGCCCCCTGCATGTCTCGGATCTGCGCGAGCCCAACGAGCTGGTCGATGCCTTCATCCGTGGTGCCGAGGAAATCGGCATTCCGCGCAATGCCGATTTCAATGGCGCCCGCCAGGAGGGCGCAGGTTACTTTCAACTGACAACTCGCAACGGCTGGCGTTGCTCGGCGGCCAAGGCCTATCTGAAGCCGAATCGGGCCCGCAAGAACCTGGTCGTTGAGACTGACGCCCAGGCCAGCAAGGTGCTGATGAGTGGTAAGCGCGCGATCGGGGTGGCCTATGAGCGGGCCGGCCAGCCAGTCACCGCCCGGGCGCGCAAGGAAGTACTGCTCTGCGCTGGCGCACTGCAGTCGCCGCAACTGCTGCAGCTTTCCGGCATCGGCCCGCGCGAGGTACTGGAGCAGCACGGTATCGAGGTGATCCATGAATTGCCGGGTGTAGGGCGCAACCTGCAGGACCATCTGCAGATTCGTGTCATGTTCAAGTGCACCAGGCCCATCACCACCAACGACCAGCTACGCACGCTCTGGGGCCAGGCGCTAATCGGCATGAAGTGGGCTTTTTTCCGCAGGGGGCCACTGGCGGTAGGCATCCAGCAGGGCTGCATGTTCGCCAAGACCCGACCGGAAGAAGCGACGCCGGACGTGCAGTTCCACTTCGGCACGCTCAGCGCGGACATGACCGCCGGCAAGCCGCATGAATGGCCCGGCTTCACAATGTCGGTTTGCCAACTGCGCCCGACCAGCCGCGGCGAGCTGCGCATCCGCTCGAAGAGCCCGAAGGACGCACCTTGGATCGAGCCTAACTATCTGGCTACAGCGGAGGATCGACAGACCATGGTTCGCGGTTTCCAGCTGGCCCGCAAGCTGGCTGCGACCTCGGCCATGTCCGCTTACATCGCCGAGGAATACAACCCGGGGCCATGGGTGAAGAGCGAGGAGGACATGCTGGAGTTCGTGCGCCGCAACGGTTCCTCGATCTTCCATCCGGTGGGCACCTGCAAGATGGGCCATGGCCCCGAAGCAGTTGTCGACGAGCGACTGCGGGTTCATGGCATTGACGGGCTACGGGTCGTCGATGCGTCGATCATGCCGACGCTGATTTCCGGCAATACCAACGCCCCAGCGATGATGATCGCCGAAAAGGCCGCGGACTTGATCAAGGAAGACGCGCTTTGCTCCCACGTCCGTGCCTCGACCGCCAGCACCGCTAAACAGGCCGTTGAGGCTTAGCCGTTGCATACGGTGGCAATACAGGTCCTCACGGCACGGTGCCGCTGAGGACCTTTGGGTCGTGCTATCCACGAGGCAGGCAGCATCCATGACGGCACAACAAAAAGACCTGAGCAACGCTGATCCCTGCCGTCGCGGGCGGCTCTCCTCACGGTTGCTGGTTGGCGGCAGCGAGCCGGACCCGCGCTTCACCCTGGCCAACGAGCGTACCTTCCTGGCCTGGATCCGCACGGCACTGGCGTTACTGGCCGGCGGCATCGCAGTGGAAACCTTCACACTGGATGTCTTTACCCCCGAGGTGCGCAAGACGCTCTCGGTTTCGTTGCTGTTGATGGCGATGCTCATCAGCGGCTCCGCCTGCGTGCGCTGGCTGAACATCGAGCGGGCGCTACGCAACAAGGTAGCGCTCCCCCTGCCGTTGCTGGTGCCGCTGCTGTCGATCGGCGGCGCGCTGGTGACCCTGGTGCTGATCGGCGTCTTCCTGCTGCGGCAGGCGCAGTGAGCGATGGCACGCCACCTTGATGACTGCCCTGCCCGGAGGCCGCACGATGACGCCGGGCTGCAGCCGGAGCGTACTTCCCTGGCCTGGGGGCGCACCTCGCTTGCGTTGCTGGTGGTCGCCTGTTTCTTCATGCGCTGGATGCGATGGCATGGCTGGCTGGGCGGTGCTCTAGCGCTGCTCTGCTTGTTCGCGGCGCTGTATATCTGGGTTACGCAGCGACGTCGTTACCGGTTGAGCGCATCAGGTATCCGTACCGGTCTCTTGCGAGCCGACGTGGCTTCGGTACTGTTCATCGGCGGGGTTGTGGCGTGTCTGGCCGTGTCGTCCGCCTGGGCGGTGCTCGGCGCAGGCTGAGCCTTCCGGCCCGGTTTCGCGTGATGGGTACATCCTGTTTCACCTGAACCGGCGCGGGGTGTTCCCGCGCCGGCTTCGATGTTCACCAAATCGCCAGCTTGTAGCCGACAATCACTCGGTTTTCGTCGACGTCGCGGGTCAGTCCTCCGCTGGAGCGGAAACCGATATTGCGCAACTGGACATAGGCATTCTTCAGCGCACCATTCTGCACCACGTAGGCAAGCTCGACGTTGCGCTCCTGTTCGCGACCCTGCTCGCGGCCATTGACCATGGCGTTGTCACCGCTGACGAAACGGGCCATCAAGGTCAGGCCAGGTAATCCCAGTGCGGCGAAATTGTAGTCGTAGCGCACCTGCCAGGAGTCCATCTCTTCGCGGTTGAAGGCGCCGTGGAAGGACAAGTTGACCACATAGGGATCGTTGCCCACGAACGGGAATTCGCCATCGCCGGATATGCGCTGGTAGGCGCCGCTTAACCTGTGCGCGCCCAGGGTCAGGCTGAGCATGCCGTTGAGGTTGTCATTGGCGAAGCGGCCCATTTTGGCCATGCCGTCGTCGTCGCTGCGAAAGTAGCGCAGATCGGTGCGCAGGCTCGCGAGTTCGCTCAAGGGCAACGTGTGGACAAGGCCGACGAAATGCTGCCGATAGATGTCTTCCAGCTCGCCGTAGTAATAGCTTGCGGTCAGCTCGGGGCTGAGCTTGTAGCTGCCACCGGCAAAGTCGAAGTGATCGCTTTCCACGCCACCGCGGTAGTAGGTGATGCGGTCAGTGCTGCTGGAGTTGCGCAGGTTGGCGTGGGTGAAGCGGCCGGCGTTGAAGGTCAGTCCTTCGATCTCGTTCGAGGTCAGCATGCCTCCGCTGTAGCTGGAGGGCAGCAGGCGTCCGAAGTTGTATTGCAGCACCGGCAGGGTCGGGTAAACAACGCCGAGGCGCAGCACGCTGTTCGATACCTTGAGCTTGCCGGTGAAGCCCATTTCGCTGAAGTCGTCCACGGGCGTCCCATCGGCGCCTTGGGGGAAAATACCATTGTCGCCGCTGCGGCCGCGCGCCGAGTCCAGCTTTAACCCGAGTGCGGCATGGGCATCCAGGCCAACGCCGATTGTCGTGTCGCTGAATCCGGACTCAACATGCATTAAGAAACCTTGGGCCCACTCATCCTGTGTTTCCCCTCCAGCGGACTGCCTGAAGTCGCGATTCATGTAGAAGTTGCGAATTTCCAGGTTGGCGGTGCTGTCTTCGAGGAAGGCCGCTGAGGCGTTGCAGCACAGGGCGAGACCGGACAGGCTGATCAAGGAGGAGGGGGGGAACCGTAGATGCTTCATTGTTTTTATCTCTAGGTCAGGAACATGCATGCGCAAGGCAGCGGCTTTGGGGACTGCGGTGATACAGCTGGAATGGCTTGATCGGGAGGGCGACCTCCGCCGGCTTCCGCGGGACGGCGGGCGTGTTCGGCACGACAGCGGTAAGCGAGATGAACCCACCCATCGCCACGAAAAGGGCGAAGGCACCGCGGCGCATGGTCAGGTCGGATAGTTGCGGCGGAAAACGCACATACAGCCAGCTGGCCAGCATGGCGACCGGGATGGCGAGGGTGCCGAGCGACATGACCTCGACGTTCAGTTCTCCCTGCAGGCCCTGCATGACCAGACGGATCAGGGCCATGGCTCCAGATAGCGCGAGCAAGCTGGTGCGGATGGCCTGGATGGAAACGGGCTGGCGATAGTAGTGATAGATCAGCGGCGGCCCCGGGATGCTGAACATGCCGCCCATCAGGCCGCCAAGCACTCCCATCACGGCAAAACTGGCGGGGCTTGAACGCACCGGGCAGGGATTTGGCTTGATGAACAGGGCGACGCCGCCTGCCACGATCAGCCCGCCCAGCAACAGCTGGAGCAGCGCGGTATGCTCCTCTTCCAGCCTGCCCAGCAACCACAGCCCCATCAGCGTGCCCGGCACCAGGCCAAGAAGGGTCTTGAAGAACGATGCCCGGTCGATATGCTGCCAGTGGCGGGCCAGTGCGATTGCAATGCCCGGTATGGCGACGATGGTGATGGTGGTTGCGACTGTCGCAATGGGTGCGGCGTGGGTGAGTACGGCAATTGCCAGTACGACGATGCCCAGCGCAAACCCAGTGAATGCTTGCAGGTAGCTACCGATAGCTACGGCGAAAAGAATGATGATGAATGCGCTTGGTTCCATGGGGGCATCCTGATGAGATCGCGGCTGCTGTTCTTGCCGCACGCTTGAGGCGTCTGGCAGGTCGGCCGGATCCATCCGGAGCATGGAGGCGGCGGGAATCGTCAGGGCTGACGGGACTCCAGCGCAGTTATGGTCGATGGAGTGCTTTTACAGTAAAATATAAAGCTATATAGCTTTAGTCAACACCCTCTGACAGTCCCACCAGAGGCTATTAGGAGGACGAGAAATGTCGGAACGAGAGGCGATCGATTTTTACGACCGCTACCAGCCACAGGGCGTGGTTGGTTTGCCTAAATACGCGCAGTTGCGGGAAGCCCTGCTGGCCGCGATAAACGATGGCTACTGGGGGCCGGGCACGCAGCTACCCAATGAGGCCACGCTGGCGACCATCACGCCATTCAGCTTGGGCACAGTGCAGAAGGCGTTGCGGGAGCTGGTTGAGTCCAAGGTGATCGTGCGTCGTCACGGGCATGGCACTTTCGTGGCTGATCGGGCCGTTCCAATGATGTCGCCGATGCATTTGCGCTTCGAAGACGACGCAGGGGAGATCCTGCCGATCTATGCGGCGGTGGTCGGTCAGGAAACCGGGCTGGACGGCAAGTCATGGGCCGACAAGCTTGGTTCGAGCGTCCGCAATGTGGTCAAGGTCGACAGGGTCTTCACCGTGGGTGAGGGGTTCCAGTGCTTCAGCCACTTCTATATCGATTGCGACCGTTTCCCGGCGTTTGCCGAGCCGGAAATGCTCGATTTCGCCGGGGCGAACTTCAAGGCGCTGCTGTATACCCGGTATAACGTCAGCATCCATGACCTGGCCCAAAAGTTGCGCTGTGAGCGCTTTCCGGACGAGGTGTGCCGGCAGTTGAAGCTTGAAGAGGGAGCGGTAGGCGTGGTTCTCGAGTTTCTTGCCATAGGCACCAAGGGGCAGCCGCTCTACTTCCAGGAAGCGTTTGTACCGCCCAATAGCTATCGGTTGCGTCTGGACGCCAATCTGGAGCCTTGAGGCTCCTCGGCTTCTCTCCAATGAGAGTCATCCCCCGGCTCTCATTTACGTGAGCGCACAGGCTCGTCAGGCAGGCACCTGAGAAAGGGGCCTTTCTGCCTGGTGTAAAAACAGGCCTGGCAGCGTGTTGAGGTTCGCCTGCGTGCATGCCGTGCCGGCCGTATCTCGATAGTCCTGGCGTAGTTGAGGCGAGTACCGCCACCGGGCGCTCGACAGGTCATGCAGGCTGCAGGCGAGTGCGAAGATCACGCGTGGATCGAACCCACTGTGGCTGGATCGCAGCGTGCGCGTCCTGGTGCGTGTTCAACCCGGTCCCACCAGCAATCGCCTGTCGAAGCGGCTGCTGGAAACGCGCGTGAGCCTGCCTGATAGGTAGGGCCGGTCCTGGCCCAGATCGCCTTCCTTTACTTCATCCGTCGCCTTGGCTGGAATCCCGCTCGCCGTTTTGGCTGCGCGAGTTTCAGTAGGCTGCCGGGTTAGTCGCATCAGGTTTCGTGATACCAGTCGAGCGCCAGGCGGGGCATGGATCTGTGCCAGTGTTCGCCCATGGCCGTATTGGGAGCTGCGCAAGCGCGTCGGACGAGTGGAAGGAAAAAATCCTATACCTACTAAGCTATAGTGCTATATAGTTTTGAGGTGGTGCAAAACAACAACAAAATCGACTGGAGCTTCTGCACCAGTCCGCTTGGAGAACGCCATGTCCGTGAACACCTCGTTTACCGCGTGCCTTGCATTATCGCCTTGCCTTTCCATGCGTCTGCCCTCGTGGCTGCGTCCCCCCAGACAACCCGGTTTCAGGTTGTTCAGTTGATTCAGTTCTGGCCCGCATCTCGCGGTCGACGACTTAAACAATAATTCTGGGGTGAGAGATGGCTCGAATGAAAAATACCCAAATGCATGCCTGGATCATCACGATCCTGCTTGCCGTATTCATGATTATCAACTTCATGGACAAGGCGATTCTCGGGATCGTCGCTGTTCCGCTGATGGCCGACTTGGCACTTTCTCCCGCTGAGTTCGGCATGATTGCCAGCAGCTTCTTCCTGCTGTTTTCGATATCGGCCATCGGTTTCGGCTTCGTCGCCAACCGG
>RCUL01001022.1_pt1 | contig 11420 bp, 13 predicted proteins | sample 2167521 | NCBI WGS metagenome assembly RCUL01 (sample SAMN09932745, study PRJNA488358) | compost metagenome | feature: garden; material: soil; isolation source: compost soil in acetic acid-enriched culture | place: Germany: Experimental Botanical Garden Goettingen | collected 2016-01-27 | reverse complement strand
CAACGAAAAAGGGAGCCCTAAGGCTCCCTTTTTCATTGGCGGGCTGGCCTCAGGATAGGAAGCCGCCGTCGACGTTCAGCGAAACGCCGGTGGTGTAGCTGGAGGCGTCGCTGGCCAGGTACAGCACGGCGCCGGCCATTTCGCTCGGGTCGGCGACGCGCTTCAGCGGGATGCGCTGCAGGGCGACGTTGAGGATGGAGTCGTTCTTCACCAGCGCGGAGGCGAACTTGGTATCGGTCAGGCCCGGCAGCAGGGCGTTGCAGCGGATGCCGAACTGCGCGCATTCCTTGGCGAAGACCTTGGTCATGCTGATCACCGCAGCCTTGGTCACCGAGTAGATGCCCTGGAATTCGCCTGGGGAAACGCCATTGATGGAGGCGACGTTGATGATGCTGCCGCCGCCGTTCTGCTTCATCAGCTTGCCGCCTTCGATGGACATGAAGTAGTAGCCGCGGATGTTGACGTCGACGGTCTTCTGGAAGGCCGAGAGGTCGGTGTCCAGCACGTTGCAGAACTGCGGGTTGGTGGCGGCGTTGTTGACCAGGATGTCCAGACGGCCGAACTTCTCGCGGATCTCGGCGAACACGCTCTGGATCTGCTCCATCTCGCCGATGTGGCAGGCGATGGCGGTAGCCTTGCCGCCTTCGGCAAGGATGGCATCGGCCACGGCCTGGCAGCCCTCGATCTTGCGGCTGGAAACGATCACATGGGCGCCTTGCTGGGCCAGCAGCTTGGCGATGGCTTCACCGATGCCGCGGCTGGCGCCGGAAACGAAGGCGATCTTGCCGTCGAGGTCGAACAGAGTGGTCTTGGACATGGGGTTCCCCTTGTTGTGATCCGGTTTACAGCCGTGATTGGTTGATGACCTGCAGGCTCATCTGCTCCAGCAGCTTGTTCATGCCGATGAATTGGGCGAAGCGCTTGTCCTGGGTCTGGCCGTGGAAGTAGCGGTAGTAGATCTGCTGCACGATGCCGGCCAGGCGGAACAGGCCGTAGGTGTAGTAGAAGTCGAGGTTGTCGATGGGCGGCAGGCCGGCGCGTTCGGCGTAGTAGTCGGCGAACTCCTGGCGGGTCAGCATGCCCGGCAGGTGGCTCGGCTGGCGGCGCATCAGCTGCACGGGCGCCGGGTCCTTGGCCTCGATCCAGTAGGCGAGGGTGTTGCCGAGATCCATCAGCGGGTCGCCGATGGTGGTCAGCTCCCAGTCCAGCACGCCGATGATCTGCAGCGGGTTGGCCGGGTCGAGGATGACGTTGTCGAAGCGATAGTCGTTATGGACGATGGCGCTCTTGTGATGGTCGGCCGGCATCTTGTCCCTGAGCCAGGCCCTGACCGGTTCCCAGGTCGGCGCGTCAGGGGTCATGGCCTTCTCGTAGCGGTCGCTCCAGCCGGCGATCTGGCGCTGCACGTAGCCTTCCGGCTTGCCCAGGTCACCCAGGCCGCAGGCCTGGTAGTCGACGTTGTGCAGCTCCACCAGCTTGTCGATGAAGCTCTGGCACAGTTCGCGGGTCTGGCCTTCGGTGAGCTGCATGTCGGCCGGCAGGTCGGCGCGCAGGATCACGCCCTTGACCCGTTCCATCACGTAGAACTCGGCGCCGATCACCGACTCGTCGGTGCAGTGCACGTAGGCCTTGGGGCAGTAGGGGAAGCCGGCGTTGAGCTGGTTGAGGATGCGGAATTCGCGGCCCATGTCGTGGGCGGATTTGGCCTTGCGCCCGAAGGGCGGGCGGCGCAGCACGAACTCCTGGCTGGGGTATTCCAGCAGGTAGGTCAGGTTCGAGGCGCCGCCGGGGAACTGGCTGATGCGCGGGGTGCCTTCCAGGCCGGGGATGTGGGCCTTGAGGTATTGGTCGATGACGGCGGCGTCGAGCTCTTCGCCTTCGCGGATGCGGGTGGACTGATCAGTAAGCGTCATGCTTATCCCTTCTGTTTATGATGGGTGCCCGAGACTATTCGCTAATCTAATGCGGCCTTGGGGGCGCCACAAGCCGAACGAGCCGTTATAGACAAAGGTGTTGCAGCACAATCAGGCTGCCTGATTCGCCCGTACCACCAGCGTCGGGCGAAAAAAAACCGGAGCCCAGGGACTCCGGTTCGGTGTTGCACGGTGCAAGCCGGGAGGCTTAGACCGGGAAGAGTTCGCCGAGCTTCATGGCCAGCATCATGTCGCCTTCGGCGCGCAGCTTGCCGGCCATGAAAGCCTGCATGCCGTCGGTTTCGCCGGTCATGATGCCAACCAGGGTGGCGCTGTCCATGATCAGGGTGACGTTCGGGTTCGGGGCGTCGCCTTGCTGTACGTCGCAGGTACCGTCCTTGACCACCAGGTAGTGGTTGTCGCCGTCTTCGATGTTGAACTGGAATACCAGGTCCAGGCCAGCGGCGGCACCGGCGTTGAACTTGGACTGCATGGTTTTGACGATGTCAGCAACGTTGGTCATGGTGTTTTCCTTTTTCTAGGGTTTTTTCTGGCGGCCTTTCCAGCCGCAGTGGGCCGGGCTCAGCGGTAGGTGATGAGCTCCGGCGCCTTCAACAGTTCCAGATGCACATGACTGTTGAAGGAAGCCAGGGACACCTCGCTGCCGCGGAACTTCAGGCGGTTGAGCGACGTGTTGACGATCTGCCAGTTGAGCTCGAAGGCGCTCGCGGCGGGTATTCCGCTCACCAGGTGGAGCAGGGCGGTGATGGTGCCGCCGGAGGTGAACACGGCGATGTTCTGCTTGCTCTCGGCCTGGGCCAGGACCCGCTCGAGGCCGCCGCGCACCTGTTCGACGAAGGCCTTCCAGCTCTGCAGGCCGGCCGTGTCGTGGGCGCCCGAGACCCAGCGCAGCACCAGCTTGGAGAACAGCCGCTGGAACTCGGCGCGGTTCTGCGCGGCATTGCGCAGCACGTGCAGGGCTTCGGGTTCTTCCGGGAGCAGGTCGGGGAGCAGGGCGCGGATCACCGCGTCGGCATCGAATTCATTGAACGCCGGGTCGATCTGAATCGCTGGGGCGCCAAGGCCCGCGGCGTCGAACTGCGCCAGGGCGGCCTGGGCGGTATGCTGCTGGCGGCGCAGGTCGCCGCTGTAGCAGCGATCCAGGCGCAGGCCCAACTGTGCGAGGTGCGCACCGAGTACCTCGGCCTGGCGAATGCCGATGGGTGACAGCACGTCGTAGTCGTCTGCGCCGAAGGAAGCCTGGCCATGCCGAATCAGGTAGATGCTGCCCACGTACTGGCGTCCCGCGAGGTTGAAAGTTTCGCGAGGGTATGAGGAAGCCTTGGGCCTGTCAACGAAAAAACATACGCTTGTTTGAATGCATTCCCGTGGCTTATGGAGCGCCTGTCAGCGGCTGGCGGGGCGCGGATGGCGCCGTTATGCTTGCGCGTTATCCGTGCCGCCGGAAGGCAGGCGCCAGTAGGCGAGACAAGGGGGATTCAAGTGGAGTTTTTTGCCGAGTACGCAGGCTTTCTGGCCAGGACCGTGACCCTGGTGGTGGCCATCCTGGTGGTGCTGGCGGCCATCGCCGCGTTGCGCGGCCGCAACCGGCGCGTGGCGAGCGGTCATCTGGATGTGCGCAAGCTCAACGATTTCTACAAGGACCTGCGCGAGCGCCTGGAGCACTCGGTGCTGGATAAGGCGCACCTGAAGGCGGCGCGCAAGGTCGAGGCCAAGGCGGCGAAGCGGGCGAAGAAGTCCGCCGAGCACAAGCCACGGGTCTTCGTGCTGGATTTCGATGGCGACATCAAGGCCTCGGCCACCGACCACCTGCGCCATGAGGTCACTGCGCTGCTCTCCATGGCCACGGCCAAGGACGAAGTGGTCGTGCGCCTGGAGAGCGGCGGCGGCATGGTGCACAGCTACGGGCTGGCTTCTTCCCAGCTGGCGCGCATTCGCGATGCCGGCGTGCCGCTCACCGTCTGCGTGGACAAGGTGGCGGCCAGCGGCGGCTACATGATGGCCTGCATCGGCGAGAAGATCCTCGCCGCGCCCTTCGCCATCCTCGGCTCCATCGGCGTGGTGGCGCAGCTGCCCAACTTCCACCGCCTGCTGAAGAAGCACGCCATCGACTTCGAGGTGCTCACCGCCGGCGAGTACAAGCGCACCCTCACCGTATTCGGCGAGAACACCGATAAGGGCCGGCAGAAGTTCCAGGAGGACCTGGAAACCACCCATGTGCTGTTCAAGAACTTCGTAGGCCGCTACCGCCCGCAGCTGAACATGGAGGAGGTCGCCACCGGAGAGATCTGGCTGGGCATGGCGGCGCAGGAGAAGCTGCTGGTGGACGAGCTGCGCACCAGCGACGAGTACCTGGCCGAGCGTGCCAGGGAGGCGGAGCTGTTCCACCTGCATTTCGCCGCGCGCAAGAGCTTGCAGGAGCGCGTCGGCCTCGCTGCCAGCGTGGCGCTGGACCGGGTGCTGCTGAACTGGTGGAACCGCCTCAGCCAGCAGCGATTCTGGCAGTAGGCCCCCGGGGCCTTCTCGCTACTCCGAAACGGCGACTCGATCTCCCATCACGAGTCGCTGTGGGGAATCCCCGCAGCACGCCATCCACGCACATCCGCACCACTTCCGTCAGCATGATCTAGGCTATTTCCTGTTGCCGACGGAGATTTGCTGCCATGAACGCCGAGACTGGGGCTGACAGAAGCAAGAGCAAGGAAACCCGGCTATTCCTGTTCCTGGTGGCCTGCCTGTTTCCCATCCTGTCCGTGATGATCGTTGGCGGTTACGGCTTCATCGTCTGGATGTACCAGTTGATCGCCGGCCCGCCGGGTCCACCCGTGTAGCGGGCCGCGCACTCCGCGCTGTTCGACCGCCGTCAAACGACTTCCAAGAGGCCAGGGACGATGCCGGATTCCATCCATATCGCCAGCCTGATCGTACACACCCATCCGCACCTGCTTTGCGCGGTGAAAGCCAACCTGCGCCGGATACCGGACCTCGAACTGCACCAGAGCAGCCCCGAAGGCAAGCTGGTCGTCGTGCTCGAAGCGCGGGATGAAGGGCAGATTCTCGCCACCCTGGACAGCATCCAGAGCCTGCCCGGCGTACTCAACGCCGCGCTGGTCTATCACGAAATCCTCGACGACCCGGAGCCCCCCGCATTCACCGTGGATGGCAACCACACCGGAGATGCCTGATGAAACTCACCCGCCGTGAATTCGCCAAGGCCAATGCCGCCGCCATCGCCGCTGCGGCCGTCGGCCTGCCGATCTTCAGCACCGCCAGCAACCTCGTCACCGAAGCGGACATGACCCGCCTCGAGTGGAACAAGGCGCCCTGCCGTTTCTGCGGCACCGGGTGCGGGGTGATGGTGGCAACCCGCAACGGCAAGGTGGTCGCCACCCACGGCGATATCAAGGCCGAGGTCAATCGCGGCATCAACTGCGTGAAGGGCTACTTCCTGTCGAAGATCATGTACGGCAGCGACCGCCTCACCGAGCCATTGCTGCGCATGAAGGATGGCAAGTTCGACAAGCAGGGCGAGTTCCAGCCGATCGGCTGGGACCAGGCGTTCGACATCATGGCGGAGAAGTTCAAGGCCGCCCTGAAGGCCAAGGGGCCGGGCTCCATCGGCATGTTCGGCTCCGGCCAATGGACGGTCTGGGAAGGCTACGCCGCGAACAAGCTGTTCAAGGCCGGGTTCCGCTCCAACAACATCGACCCCAACGCCCGCCACTGCATGGCGTCGGCCGTGATGGGCTTCATGCGCACCTTCGGCATGGATGAGCCGATGGGCTGCTATGACGACATCGAGGCCACGGACACTTTCGTGCTCTGGGGCTCGAACATGGCCGAGATGCATCCGGTGCTCTGGTCGCGGGTCACCGACCGCCGGCTCAGCGCGCCCCAGGTCAAGGTCGCCGTGCTCTCGACCTTCCAGCACCGCAGCTTCGACCTCGCCGACATTCCCATGGTGTTCAAGCCGCAGAGCGACCTGTTCATCCTCAACTACATCGCCAACCACATCATCCAGAGCGGCGCGGTCAACCAGGACTTCATCGACAGGCATGTCAGGTTCGCCCACGGCGCCGAGGACATCGGCTACGGGCTGCGACCCACCGACCCGCTGGAGCAGAAGGCGAAGAACGCGGCCAAGGCCAACACCTGGACCGATATCGGCTTCGACGAGTTCGCCGCCTTCGTCAAGCCCTATACCCTCGAGCGCGCGGTCGAGGAATCCGGAGTTTCCGCCGAGCACCTGAAGGCGCTGGCGGACATGTACGCCGACCCGAAACGCAAGGTGGTGTCCTTCTGGACCATGGGCTTCAACCAGCACACCCGCGGGGTCTGGGCGAACAACCTGATCTACAACATCCACCTGCTCACCGGGAAGATCAGCGAGGCTGGCAACAGCCCCTTTTCCCTCACCGGCCAGCCATCGGCCTGCGGCACCGCGCGGGAAGTCGGCACCTTCTCCCACCGCCTGCCCGCCGACCTGCTGGTGGCCAACCCGAAGCATCGGGAAACCGCCGAGAAGATCTGGAAGCTGCCCGCCGGCACCATCCAGGAAAAGCCCGGCTTCCATGCCGTGGAGCAGAGCCGGATGCTCAAGGACGGCGTGCTCAACGTCTACTGGCAGCAGGTCAGCAACAACATCCAGGCCGGCCCCAACCTGATGCAGGAGACCTTGCCGGGGTGGCGCAACCCGGACAACTTCGTGATCGTCTCCGACGTCTACCCGACCACTTCGGCGCAGGCCGCGGACCTGATCCTGCCGAGCGCCATGTGGGTGGAGAAGGAGGGCGCCTATGGCAACGCCGAGCGCCGTACCCAGTTCTGGCATCAGCTGGTCAGTGCACCGGGCCAGGCCAGGTCCGATCTCTGGCAACTGGTCGAGTTCTCCAAGCGCTTCACCACCGACGAGGTCTGGCCCGAGGAGCTGCTGGCCAAGGCGCCCGCACTGAAAGGCAAGACGCTGTTCGACGTACTTTTCAAGAATGGCCAGGTCGATGCCTATGGCTCGGGGGAAATCGCCCAGGGCTACGCCAACGACGAAGCCAAGGCGTTCGGTTTCTACATCCAGAAGGGCCTGTTCGAGGAATATGCCAGCTTCGGTCGCGGCCACGGCCACGACCTGGCCCCCTTCGATGCCTACCACGAGGCGCGCGGCCTGCGCTGGCCGGTGGTGGACGGCAAGGAAACCCGCTGGCGCTACCGGGAAGGCCACGACCCCTATGTCACCAAGGGCAGCGGCGTGCAGTTCTATGGCTACCCCGACAAGAGGGCGATCGTCTTCGCGCTGCCCTACGAGCCGCCGGCCGAGGCGCCGGACCAGGAGTATCCCTTCTGGCTGAGCACCGGGCGCGTGCTCGAACACTGGCACACCGGGACCATGACCGCGCGCGTTCCCGAGCTCTACAAGGCGGTCCCCGATGCCCTGGTCTACATGCACCCCGATGACGCCCGGGAGCTGAAACTGCGCCGCGGCAGCGAAGTGAAGGTCGTCAGCCGGCGCGGCGAGATCCGCGCGCGGGTGGAAACCCGAGGGCGCAACAAACCACCCCAGGGGCTGGTGTTCGTGCCTTTCTTCGACGCCAACAAGCTGATCAACAAGGTCACCCTGGACGCCACCGACCCCATCTCCAAGCAGACCGACTTCAAGAAGTGCGCGGTCCGCATCGAGCTGGTCAGCCTGGCGTGAGGACGCAGCCATGAAACGGATCACACTCGCGTTCCTGGCCCTGCTGTGCGCCATGGCGTCGCTGGCCGCCGACCCCGGCTACCCGCTGGATGCCCCGGGGCCGGACGGTCGCCGCCCCGGCGGCACACTGGCCGAATCGCAGCCGGCACCGCCGCTGGCCAATGACGAAAACAAGGATATGCGCCGCGAACGCAACTATCCCGAACAACCGCCCACCATTCCCCACAGCATTCGCGGCTACCTGATCGACATCAACAGCAACAAGTGCCTGACCTGCCACAGCCGGGCCGGCAGCGCGAAGGCCCAGGCGCCGATGATCAGCATCACCCACTACATGGATCGGGACGGCCAGCCACTGGCCGCGGTGGCCCCACGGCGCTACTTCTGCACCCAGTGCCATGTGGTGCAGAAAGAGGTGCAGCCCCTGGTCGGCAACACCTACCAGAACATCGACCAGCTACTCGAGCAAGAAGCCGCGAACGCCGAGAAGAAACCCTGAGGAGCCACCATGAAAGCACTCTTCGCCTGGTTCCTCGGGTACTGGAGCATCCTGCGCCGGCCCAGCGTGCACTACAGCCTGGGCTTCCTGACGTTGGGCGGCTTCATCGCCGGCATCATCTTCTGGGGCGGCTTCAACACGGCACTGGAGGCCACCAACACCGAGACCTTCTGCATTTCCTGCCACGAGATGCGCGACAACGTCTACGTCGAACTCAAGGACACCATCCACTACACCAATCGCTCCGGTGTGCGCGCCACCTGCCCGGACTGCCATGTGCCGCACCAGTGGACCGACAAGATCGCGCGCAAGATGCAGGCCTCGAAGGAAGTCTGGGGCAAGGTCTTCGGCACCATCGATACCCGCGACAAGTTCCTGGCCTTGCGGCGCGAACTCGCCGAGCACGAATGGGCCAGGCTCAAGGCCAACGACTCGCTTGAATGTCGCAACTGCCACAACTTCGACTACATGGATTTCACCCGCCAGGGCCAGCGCGCCAGGCAGATGCACTCCACCGCCCTGGCCTCGGGCGAGGCCACCTGCATCGATTGTCACAAGGGTATCGCACACCGCCTTCCCGACATGACCGGCGTGAAAGGCTGGCAGTAGCGGCCTGAGCTCGCTGGCGCTCAGGCCAGTTCGGGCAGCAGGATTTCCTGCCAGAGGGAGCGTTCGTACTGCGGTTTGAAAAATCCGAAGTGGCCGACGCTCTTCTCGCCGATATCCGCCGGCGTGATGCGTTTGAACGTCTTCTCCGCCTGGCGATAGAAGCTGTGCAGCGATTCGGTATTGCGCCCGGACATCATTTCGTCGTCGGTGAAGGAGATGGAGGTGATGGGCGTGCGCACCGCCGAGTAGGCCGCGCGCACCTCGTCGCCCTCGGCGCCTACCGCGTACTCCGGGTCCAGGCACCAGCGGCGCCATTGCTGGATCACGCCCTTGGGCAGGTCGCCCACCATGCCCAGGCGCTTGCCGGGGAAGTAGCCGGCCAGCGGCGTCACCAGGGGCGCCACCAGGAACCACAACAGCCAGACGCGACGGCGCAGCTCGGCAGTGTTCTCGCGCCAGTAGCCGCTGCCGGTGGCGATGGTCAGCACCTTGCTGATGCGCTCGTTGCCTTCCACGAAGGGCAGGATCTGCCCACCCAGGCTGTGGCCGATCCAGTACAGCGGCTTGTCGCCCGCGGCATTGGCCACCAGCGAGAGCATGGTGCTGCAGTCATGGCGCGCCCAGTCGAGGATGTCCACGTCCAGGTCGCGCAGGTGGCCGTTGCGCGATTGGCCCATGCCGACGTAGTCGAAGGTCGCGACCAGGTAGCCGCGCTCCGCCAGCCAGGTGGCGAACGGCGCGTAGTAGCGCTGGGGCACGCCCATGGCGGGTACTATCAGCACTGCGGCGCGCAGCTCGCCTGCGGGGCGGTAGAAATGGGCGCTGATGTGGTGGCCGTTGCCGTTGTCGATCCGGGTTTCTGTCGGGCTGGTCATTGCTTCCGTCCTGGCGGTGGAAAGGGCTTCTGGAAAGACGCGAACCCGGGCAGTATACGAAAGCTAGAAAGTTATTCTAGAAAAATATTCTAGTTCCTCAGAGGAAACCAATGGGCCGTCCCTCCCGCAAAGACGAAATCCTCCAGGCTGCGCTGGCCTGCTTCAGCGACCATGGCGTCGATGCCACCACCATCGAAATGATCCGCGACCGCTCCGGGGCCAGCATCGGCAGCCTGTATCACCACTTCGGCAACAAGGAGCGGATCATCGCGGCGCTCTACCTCGAGGGCATCAGCGGTTATGCACGGCTGGTGGAGGAGGGCTTCGCCCGGGCGGACAGCGCCGAAGCCTGCATCCGTCTGCTGGTGGCCTGCTACATCGACTGGGTCGCGGCCCATCCGGAATGGGCGCGCTTCATCCTGCACAGCCGCGGCCGGGTGGAGGCGAGCGAGCTGGGAGAGCAGTTGCGCGAGGCCAACCGCCTGCACCATGGGCGAATCGACGATGTACTGCGTCCCTATCGCGAGGCCGGCGCGTTCCGCCCTATGCCGCGGGACTGCTTCGTCTCCATCGTCATCGGCCCCGTCCAGGATTTCTCCCGCCACTGGCTGGCCGGACGCACGCGCACCAGCCTGGCCGATTGCCGCGATGTGTTTATGGATGCCGCCTGGGAGGCGGTGCGGGCGCGATAAGCTGGCGGCAACCCGCTTTTGTAGGAGCGAGCTTGCTCGCGAATCGCGGCTCCCCTTCGCGAGCAAGCTCGCTCCTACTGGTGAATCTCCCGTAGGGTGGGCTTTAGCCCACCGCCACCGCGCTCCCGCGCCCAAGAAAAAGCCCCGCGATTGCGGGGCTTTTCGTTGACGCTTCGATCAGGCCGAGCGGCGGCGGAACAGCGGCAGGGGCTGGTCGCTGGACGCCTGGTAGACCTCGGAGAACTCTTCGAACGCCTTGAGGGCGTCGTAGGGGTCCTTGTCGGCGCGCAGGGCGAAGGCATCGAAGCCGCAGCGGCGCAGCGCGAACAGCTGGTCGCGCAGTACGTCGCCGATGGCGCGCACTTCGCCCTTGTACCCGTAGCGCTGGCGCAGCAGGTAGGCGGTGGAGGAGTGGCGGCCGTCGGTGAAGGCCGGGAAGTTCAGGGCGATGACCTGGAAGTGCTCCAGGTCGCCGGCGATCTCCTCGATCTCCTCGCCCGCGTCCAGCCACACGCCCAGGCCACCGTCGCGGGCTTTCAGGGCATGGCCGTGGTCGCACCACAGGGCCAGCGGAACGATGATGTCGTCGCAGTTGGGAATGCCGTCCAGGGTCGCGTCCTTGGCCAGCAGGTGCCAGGTTTCGTCGATTACCTGGCCGTCCTTAATGATTCGCTGCATATACGCGCTCCTTGAACGGATCGATACCGATACGGCGGAAGGTGTCGAGGAATTGCTCGTCCTCGGTGCGCTGTTCCACGTAGACGTTGATGATCTTCTCGATCACGTCGGCCATTTCGTCCTGGGCGAAGGACGGGCCGAGGATCTGCGCCAGGCTGGCCTCGCGGCCGGCGCTGCCGCCGAGGGACACCTGGTAGAACTCCTGGCCCTTCTTGTCCACGCCGAGGATGCCGATGTGGCCGACGTGGTGGTGGCCGCAGGCGTTCATGCAGCCAGAGATGTTCAGGTCCAGGTCGCCGATGTCGAACAGGTAGTCCAGGTCATCGAAACGGCGCTGGATGGCTTCGGCCACCGGGATCGACTTGGCGTTGGCCAGGGAGCAGAAGTCACCGCCCGGGCAGCAGATGATGTCGGTCAGCAGGCCAACGTTCGGGGTGGCGAAGC
>RCUL01001021.1_pt1 | contig 11426 bp, 11 predicted proteins | sample 2167521 | NCBI WGS metagenome assembly RCUL01 (sample SAMN09932745, study PRJNA488358) | compost metagenome | feature: garden; material: soil; isolation source: compost soil in acetic acid-enriched culture | place: Germany: Experimental Botanical Garden Goettingen | collected 2016-01-27 | reverse complement strand
TGATCGCCGACATGGACGATCACGAGCTGCTCGCCGCCGCCAAGGAAATGGACGCCGACGAACTGGCCGACCTGGCGCCAGAGCTGCCCCGTGACGTTGTCCACGAGCTGATGGAAAGCCTCGATGCCCAGCAGCGCGAACGTGTCCGTTCGGCCCTGAGCTACGACGAGGATCAGGTCGGTGCGCTGATGGACTTCGAGATGGTCACCATCCGCGAAGACGTCAGCCTCGAAGTGGTCTTGCGCTACCTGCGCCGTCTCAAGGAGCTGCCAGGCCACACCGACAAACTCTTCGTGGTCGATTACGACGGCATCCTCAAGGGCGTGCTGCCGATCAAGCGTTTACTGGTCAACGACCCGGAGAAGAAAGTCGCCGAGGTCATGGCCAGCGACCCGGTGAGCTTCCATCCGGACGAAGACGCCTACGATGCCGCTCAGGCGTTCGAGCGTTACGACCTGATTTCCGCCCCGGTGGTGGACAAGAGCGATCGTCTGATCGGCCGTCTGACCATCGACGAGATGGTCGACCTGATCCGTGAAGAGAGCGAAAGCGAAGTGCTGAGCATGGCCGGTCTGCGCGAAGAAGAAGACATCTTCGCCTCGGTCTGGCGCTCGCTGCGTAACCGCTGGGCGTGGCTGGCGATCAACCTGATCACCGCCTTCGTCGCCTCGCGGGTGATCGGCCTGTTCGAAGGCTCGATTGAAAAGCTGGTGGCACTGGCGGCGCTGATGCCGATCGTTGCCGGTATCGGCGGCAACTCCGGTAACCAGACCATCACCATGATCGTGCGCGCCATGGCCCTGGACCAGGTCAGCCCCGGCAACACCTCGCGGTTGATGCGCAAGGAGCTGGCGGTGTCGTTGATCAACGGCCTGATCTGGGGTGGGGTGATCGGTGTGGTTGCCTTCCTGCTGTATGACAGCTGGTCGCTCGGCGTGGTGATGACCGGCGCCATGACCCTCAACCTGTTGCTGGCGGCGCTGATGGGGGTGTTGATCCCCATGACCCTGGTACGCCTGGGCCGCGATCCGGCGATGGGCTCCAGCGTGATGATCACGGCCGTGACCGACAGTGGGGGCTTTTTCATCTTCCTGGGCCTTGCCACTATCTTCCTACTCTGAGCGGCCATCGGACAAAAAAACACCCCTCGCGAGGGGTGTTTTTTTTTGCCTGGCGTTTATTGCTCTGTGAGGTGTTCGATAAAGGTCGAGCCGCTATAGCCCTCGCGGAACAACCCGGCCTGCACCAGGCGCGGCATCACCTGCTCAAGAAACAGATGCACCGACTCCACCGAGCCACCGGGCGCTGCGATAAAGCCATCGATTGCCCCGGCCGCAGCCCACTCGACGATACTCTCGAGCGCATCGTCCACCGTACCGATCACTTGCCAGTGCGCAGCGGAGATCACCTCCGGACGCAGCAACAACTCACTGACCCGCAGCGATTCACGTTCGACCAGGCGCCGCAGCAGATTGGTGTGGGTGCGGCTGTTGGGATTGCTTGCGGGTGGCGGCAGGTCATCGCGGGTGATCGGCCGGTCCTCTGGCCATTCACTGAGGTCGATCCCGATCATCTCCTTGATCGAGGCAAACTTGCGCGGCTTGTCGATGCGCGCGTGGGTTTGCATGAACAGCTCGCGGGCCTGCTCGCGGGTGTCGGCCAGGTACAGGCTCAGGCCGGGCAGCAGACGAATGTCGGCGGGGCAGCGGCCGTGTTTTTCCGCGCGACGGGACAGATCGCGGCGCAGGTCGAGCGCGGCTTCGATATCCGGTGTCGGTGCAAACACCAGGTCGGCAACCGCAGCGGCAAAGTCACGACCCGAGTCCGAGGCGCCGGCTTGCACCAACGGGATTCGCGTGTTGGCGTACATCGGCAGGTTGAGCGGACCCTTGACCTTCAGGTGAGTGCCGGCGTGGTCGATGGGGCGAACCTGTGAGGCGTCGGCATAGCGGCCAGTGCTGCGATCCAGTTTCAGCGCATTGCTGGGGAAGCTTTCCCACAGTTGGTGCACTACCCGGGTGAACTCCGCAGCCCGCTCATAACGTTCATCGGCACTGGGCATCGCCGTCAGGCCGAAGTTCTCATGGCCTTGCAGCGCGGTGACGATGTTCCAGCCAACCCGGCCCTTGCTGATCCAGTTCAATGACTGCAACTGACGGGCGACCACATAAGGCGGCAAAAAGGTGGTCGATACGGTCGAGACCAGGCCGATCCTGGATGTGTGCTGGGCAACCGCAGCCAACAGAATGCTTGGGTCCAGGCTGGCGAACCCGGAGCCGCTTTCCAACATCTCCGGCACCAGGGCATGTACATCGGGGCGAAAGACAAAGTCCAGGTGCGCAGCTTCGGCGCGCTTGGCCAGATCGATCGCAAACTCGGCGGTGAAGATGCCTTCGATGTTGCTGTTGTCACGACGCCAGCCATCGCCGCTCAGCCAGGTAGGCGCCAGTGACAGGCCAATGTGCAGGCGCTTGGGGGTACTCATCCTTGCTGTTCTCCTCGTTATCTATAGACCGGCTCAGAACGCGCCCTTGACGCCGACGCCAACCATGCGTGGCAGGGTCATGCTCGCCTCGGTGCCGCCAATGCCACGGTTCTGCTGCATGTAGGTGGGGGAGCGGTCGTCGAATACGTTCTTGACGTAGCCGTACAGCTGCACCTGCTTGTTGAACTGATAACTCATCCGCGCATCGGTGAGGGTGTAGGGCTTGACCGAGTAGGACGAGGTGTTGGCGGTGTCGGAGTAATAGCCATCCAGGTGACGGACCTGGACGTTGAAGTTGAGCTTGTCGGTGATGTCCCAGCTTGGGCCGAAGCTCAAGGTGTAACCGGGCGACCGGGCAAACTCGTTGGCCTGGTAGTCGGCGTTGCTGGAGATCTTGTCGATGCGTGTACGTAAGGTACCGGCGCTGGCCTTGAGGGTCAGGTTATCGAGGACGCGGTAGTCGGCGCTCAGCTCCAGGCCATAGGCATGGGCCTTTTCCGCGTTGATGGTGTAGGACTGGGCGACGCCCGGGGAGATCACCACCGGGATGTTGTACTGGGCGTCCTTGAAGTCCATGTAGAACAGGTTGCTACTGAGGATCAGGCGGTCGTCGAGCAGGTTGGCGCGGCTGAACAGCTCATAGTTCCAGATCGACTCTTCCTTGAAGTATGCCCACTGCCGGGTGGTCAGGTTGAGTGACACACCGCCAGGGTTGTAACCGCGGCTGACCAGGGCGCCGACGGTCCAGTCCGGCGTCGCGGCGAAGGCCAGCGAGACCTTGGGCAGTAGGGCGGAGAAGGTTTTCCCGTAGTCCAGTGCCGTGGGCGCAAGCACTGAATTGCCCTGGCGCTCGATGTGATCCTGCTGATAGCGCAGGCCGGTGCTCAGGGTCCAGCGGTCACTCAGGCGATAGTTCAGCTCGCCGAAGATGCCGAGGTTTTCCTTGGTGTCATCGAAGGCCGACAGTCCGCGCAGGTTCAGGGTTTCGTCGGTCTTGGTGTGGGCATAGTAGATGCCGCCCATGCCGCTGACGGTATCAAGCGCGTCGCCAAAGGTAATACGCGATTCGTTGGAGGCGTTCTTCTGCTTGATATCGGCATCGCCTTCACCGGCAACGCCGGTTACCCGCTGCACGTTGGACAGCGAATACTGCGCCTGGTTGAACAGCTTGATGCCGTTGTCGAAGTCATAGCTGACATCCAGCACGCTGGTGTTGGTGTCTTGCTCCCAGCTGGGCATGGTGGTGGTGTCGTGGTCGAGCTTGTGAAAGGGCGCCGAGGCCGCTTCCTGGGTCGGGCGATTGCTATCGTTGTGCGAGAAGGTGTATTTGGCCTCAAGCCCCGGCAGTGACTCAGGCACCCACAGCAGCTTGGCCCGGGCATTGACGGCACGGAAATTCTGGTCGGTCTTGCCGGGTTGGAATTTCGGATTGTCGTAGTCGATGAAAGTGTCGCGCGCCGAGTAGTCCACCGCCAGGCGTCCGGCCAGTTCATTGCCCATCAGCGGGCCGGAAATGGCAACCGAGCTGCGCTTGGCATCGTAGCTGCCGATCTCGGTCTGGTAGGCCGCCTGCGGAGTGAAGGTCGGATCCTTGGTGTTGACGATGATCGCACCGGCAATGGCGTTGGCCCCTTGCGAGGTGGTCTGTGGACCACGGAACACTTCGATGCTGTCCACGTCCCAGACCGAGGTGGCACCGAAGAACATCTCGTTGTAGTTCAGGTAATGGCCGTCGAGGTTGATCGTCGCCCGCGGCACGGTGCCACCCCAGAACACGTTCTGGCCATTGTTCGGGCCCTGGGTGTCCTGGCCGCGAATGATCGGCGCGCCCACCGAGTCGGTGTAGATCACGTTGGGTACATCATTGAGCACTTCCGACACCGACGCGCTGCCGGTCTTTTCCTTGTCGATCTCCTTGGCGGTCTTGATCGATACGGAAGAGGCCGTGTCTTTCAGGTCGCGTTCGAGCTTTTCGCCGGTGACGATGATCGGCTCGAAAACAACGCTCTGCTTGTGGGTAGTGACGACGGATTGTCCAAAGGCGTAAGGCGATGCCAGCAATGTCGAGAGTGTCAACACACTAAAGCCTTGGCGCAGTGTGCGGTGTGGATGTGCCTTCAAGATGCCCCCAAATGAGAATGATCCTCTTTCCTGTTCGAGGGTAGCATGGTGCCATTGCGTTCCTCAATAAAGAATTCATTCCGCAAAATGGGAATAGGTACAGGTTCATGGAATCGGTATCATGGCCGCCAACAAGCGCGACCGTGCGCGCCGGCGAGGAGAGCGAACAATTGAACAATGAGATGACCGCCCTGGACGAAGAAGCGCAAGCAGCCCCGGAAAAGCGCTCCGGCACTATTCAGTCGGTGTCGATCGCGGTGCGTTTTCTCCAGGTCCTGGCCAATGCCGAGAGTGAGTTGGCGCTGGGGGAGGTCGCTCGGCGCACCGCTACCGGCGGCTCGACCGCCCACCGCTATCTGCAGAGCCTGGTCAAGGAAGGCCTGGCCAAGCAGGACCCGGCCAGCGGCCTGTACGACCTGGGGCCGGCCGCCTTGAACATTGGCATCAGCGCCTTGAAGCGTGTCGACGCGGTAGACATCGCCGCCCAGCACATGAAGTCCCTGGCCCAGCAGCATGCCGCCAGCGGCGGGGTGGCGATCTGGACCGACCGCGGGCCGACACTGGTGCGTTGGTACCGCAGTGCCTATTTCTCGATCAACCCGCTGGCATTGGGCGATATCCTGCCGATTGACAATACCGCCTGCGGCCTGGTGTTCCAGGCCTTCCTGCCCAAGGCGGTGATCGATGCCGCGCGCAAGCAGCAGCCGGCGCATTTTCGCGGCACGCCGCCGAGCAAGGCGCTGCTCGATGAGGTGCGTAGCGGCCGCTGGGCCGAGCTGACCAGCCATTTGCTGTCGAATGTTACCGGCCAGGCGGCGCCGGTGTTCGACGCCCAGCAGGAAATTGTCTGCGTGATGACCACGGTCACTGACCTTGGCCAGCTCAAATCAGCAGAGGATCGCGACGCCTTGCACCGTGAAGCCGGCCTGGTCAACCAGGCCACGGGTGGGCGGATTTTCGATCAGCGCGGTTGAATCTGCATCTGGCGTCCCTTGGGTACCACCAGCGGGGTGCCGGTGACCGGGTCGGCAATGATCACCGAGGCCAGGCCGAATACCTCCTCTACCAGCGCTTCGGTGAATATTGCGCCAGGCTCGCCCTGGGCCAGCACCGCGCCGCCGCGCATGGCAATCAGGTGTGAAGCGTAGCGGCAGGCCTGGTTGAGGTCGTGCAGTACCGCAACGATGGTCCGACCCTGGCGGTTGAGATCGCTGAGCAGTTCGAGCAGTTCGATCTGGTGGGCGATGTCGAGGAAGGTGGTGGGCTCATCGAGCAGCAGGATCGGTGTGTCCTGCGCCAGCACCATGGCAATCCATACCCGCTGACGCTGGCCGCCAGAGAGTTCATCCAGCACCCGCTCCGCCAGCTCGCTGACCTGGGTTGCGGCCATGGCAGAGTTGACCGCCTGTTCATCGGCCGCGGACCATTGGCGCAAGAATGATTGGTGAGGGAATCGCCCGCGTGCCACCAGGTCGGCAACCGTGATGCCTTCCGGTGCCGTGGCGCTTTGCGGCAGCAGGCCGAGGCGTCGGGCGACCTCCTTGGCGGGAAGCTCGGTGATGGTTTTACCGTCAAGCACCACTCGGCCTTGGGCGGGAACAAGCAGCCGCGACAAGGCGCGCAGCAGGGTGGATTTACCACAGGCATTGGGCCCGACAATCACGCTGAAGGAGCCATCGGGGATGGCGATGGACAGGTCGCTGGAGATGGTGCGCTGGTCGTAACACAGCGTCACGGTGTCAGCATGCAGGCGATGCGTCATGGGTGGCCTTTCCTGGCTGGCAGCTCGGCGGCGAGTATTGCATGTGCAGAATTAATTCTGCAATATGGAATGAGATTGCATCGCATCCACGTTTAGGCGGGCAAGCACCCGCTGTCGAACCCTTCCTGCCTCACTTGTAGCCGAAGAAAGATCGCCGATGAAAAAGCTCACATTTGCGCCAACGCTGGCTGTTGCGGCGCTGATCCTGCTCGCCTGTACCGCCGTCGGGCTGCGTCCGGCAACCGCTGTCGCGGCCGGGCAGTCCAAGCCGCTGCGGATTGCCTCGACCTCGCCGAGTGTCACCGGCATCCTGCTGGCCATGAAGGCACCGCTGGTGGCCACTGCTGCCACCACCCCGAGCCGGATGACCGACAGCAAGGGCTTTTTCAGCCAGTGGGCGAGCGTCGCCGATGCGCGCCAGGTCGAGGTGCTGTACCCCAACCTGGTGTTCGATATCGAGGCGGTGCTCGGCGTCAATCCGGACCTGCTGGTGCTCGCCGCCACCGGTGCCGACAGCGTGGTCCAGCACCAGGCCGAGCTGGAGGCCCAGGGCATACCGACCCTGGTGGTCAATTACTCGAACCAGAGCTGGCAAGAGATTGCCACCACTCTGGGAAAGGCCGCAGGCCTGGAGGCGCAAGCACAGGCAGCGATCAAGGACTTTGACGATTACGCCGCACTCACCGCGGCCTCGATCAATCCGCCCAAAGGCGGTGTAAGCATCGTCGGTTACAACATCGGTGGCAGCTATTCCGTCGGCCGCGCTTCCAGCCCGCAGGCCCGGTTGTTCACTGCGCTGGGGGTCAAGGTCGCAAGCCTGCCACCGGCCCTGAGTGGCGAGGTCACCCGCGCCGTGGACTTCGAGTTCATCTCCCGCGAAAACCTTTCGGCGGCGATCACCGGTGAAAGCGTGTTTCTGCTCGGCGCCACCGACGCTGATGTACAGGCGTTTCTTGCCGACCCGTTACTGGCCAACCTGCCCGCGGTGACGCAGAACAAAGTCTACGCCCTGGGGCCGACCTCGTTCCGTGTCGACTACTACTCTGGCCGGCAGATGATCGATACCGTCGCCCGGCATCTGCGCTGAGCCATGGCGATTGCAGCGTTGCGCACCGTGGCTTTCAACCGGCACCGGCGCATGCGCTCCTCGGGGCTGCTGACTGGCCTGGGCGTGCTTGGGCTGGTCGCCGTCTGCAGCCTGCTGATCGGTTCACGCGCCATCGGTCTTGGCGAAATCGCCGATGCCTTCTGGTCGTATGACCCACAGAACAATCAGCATCTGGTGATTCGAGAACTGCGTGTTCCCCGCACCCTGGTAGCCATTCTGGCGGGCCTGGCCCTGGGCGTGGCCGGGGCGCTGATGCAGGCGGTGACACGTAATCCGCTGGCCGAACCCGGGCTGCTTGGCATCAACGCAGGTGCTGCGCTGGCGGTCATCATCGGCGTGACCCTGTTCAAGCTGGTGAGCATTGTCGAGTATGTCGGCTTCGCCTTTGCGGGTGCCGGGCTGGCCGCGCTTGCCGTGTTCATTCTTGGCCAGGCTCACGAAACCGGTACCAACCCGGTGCGCCTGGTGCTGGCCGGGGCGGGGTTGTCGGTGATGCTGGCGTCGATCACCGGCATCCTCCTGCTCAACGCCCCGCTTGAGGTGTTCGACAGCTTTCGCAGATGGTCGGCCGGCTCGGTTGAAGGCAGCAGCTTCCAGACCCTTGGCGTGCTCGCGTTGGTCGCCGCTGTCGGGCTGGCGCTGGCCATCGCTATCGTCGGCAACCTCAATGCCATGGCCCTGGGCACGGATCTTGGCCAGGCCCTGGGCGTCAATCTTCGCGCTACCTGGTTGCTGGCTTGCCTGGCAGTGATGCTGCTGGCCGGGGCGGCAACCGCGGCTGCCGGGCCGATCGGCTTCGTCGGCCTGGTCGCACCGCATCTAGCCCGGCGGGTGGTGGGGCCGGACTACCGCTGGATAGTGCCCTATGCCGGGCTGATTGCCGCGATCCTGCTGCTGGGCGCCGATGTAATCGGCCGTGTTGTCGCTGCGCCAGCGGAGGTCGCCGCCGGGATCATTGCCTTGCTGATCGGTGGGCCGTTCTTCATTGTCATCGTGCGCAAGTTCCGGATGAGCCGGTCATGACGGGGGCGGTGCTGCGCCTGGGTAACTATTCACTGCGCTGGCGGCCACGGGTTGCCGTGGTCTGTGCAGTGCTGGCGCTGATAGCCGTGGGCCTGGCGATCCTCTTGCTGGGCGTGGGATCGTTGCCGTTGACACCTGGCCAGGTGTTCGAGAGTTTGCTCGGGGGAGGCGACAATCCGACCGCCGACCGGGTGATTCAGCGGGTTCGCTTGCCGCGGGTGCTGACTGCGCTGCTGGTGGGCGGCGCGCTGGGCATGGCCGGTTCGATCTTCCAGTCGATCTCGCGCAACGCCCTCGGTTCTCCGGATGTCATCGGCTTTACCACCGGGGCTGCCAGCGGCGCCATTGTGCAGATCATCCTGTTCGATGCTGGCCCCCTGGGAACCTCGCTGGCGGCGGTGCTCGCAGGAGTGGGCACGGCCTTGCTGGTGTTCGTGCTGTCGATGCGCGGGCGTAGCACCGGTGGCTATCGGCTGGTGCTGGTGGGGATTGGTGTCGGCGCCATGCTCTCGGGCCTGAATACAGTGCTGCTGGTCATGGGCGACCTCGACCGGGCCATGTCGGCGCAAATCTGGCTGGCCGGTTCGCTCAATACCCGCACCTGGTCCCACGTACTGCCGGCAGCGTCAGGTTTCATTGCCATTGTGCCGGTGGTTATTGGCCATGCGCGACACATCGACCTGCTGGAAATGGGCGATGACACGGCCAGTCAGCTCGGTATCGCGCCGGAGCGCACAAGGCTGATCATGGTGTTGGCTGCCGTGGCGTTGACCGCGATTGCCACTGCAGCTGCCGGGCCTATCGCCTTTATCGCCCTGGCTGCTCCACAGCTGGCCAGGCGTTTGACCGGTGCGCCTGAAGTGCCGTTGGTGCCGGCAGCGTTGATGGGCGCGGTGCTGTTGCTGGTGGCCGACCTGCTCAGCCAGCGCCTGGCGTTGAATCTCAATCTGCCCATCGGCCTGAGTACGGGTTTGCTCGGCGGTTTCTATCTGCTCTGGCTACTGTCGCGCAGCAAACGGGTTTGATCGAGGTAATAAAAAAGGCCAATGCGTGAGCATTGGCCTTGAGTGATTGTGCCATGAAATCAGGAAGCGTCAGCTGCCATCTCGGCGTCATGGGCAATCAACGACACCAGCGCATTCTGCTGGCGATGGGAAAGCTGGCGGAAACGTTGCAACAGTTCGCGTTCGTGCAGGGACAGTTCCGGGCTGTCCAGACGCATGCTCAGTTCTTCACCCAGTGCACCTTCCTGAATAAGGCTCTGCTCCAGGCGAGCGATGATTTCCGAGTTCATGCTGCGGTGGTGGTTGCGCGCTACCTCGGCAATGCGCTCACGCATTCCGTCGGGGAGGCGGACGACGAATTTGTCAGCGGTGCGGCTTGAGTAAATAGCCTGTTTCATTGGGCGCATATAATTGACCGGTTTTTGGTTCAGGGGGAAGCGGTTCTCGAAATTGGCCGCACGATGTCACTACGACCATCCCGGCGTCAAAATGTTCAACCTGAATTGTGAATGAGGCGTGAATCATGCCTCATTATCGCCGGTTCCTTGGCGTCAATTCTATGACAAATATTGAACCGGATAAAGGCGTTTTGCCAGTACCAATTATCAGAAATGAGCACTGGTTTGAAAAGTTTTCATTTTCTCTTTTTCCGCTGCTGCAGACCTTCGTCGGCAACGGCATGCAACAGGCAGAAAAGGCCTTGGAAAGCGTCTAGAATGCGCGTGCTTTCTTACCATTGAGCATAGTGGCTATGCAGCATGACGCAAGCGCGACGCGGCGTACAGTGAACCCGGGTCGTCTGGTGTACCTGATGGGACCCTCAGGTGCCGGAAAAGATTCCCTCATCGATGCGGCGCGCCCTGAACTGCAGCGCCTGAACGTGCACATCGCCCGGCGCGTGATCACCCGTTCGGCCGAGGCCAAGGGCGAAGATGCCATCGGTGTATCCCCTGAACAGTTCGAACGCCTGTGCGCCGAGGGCGCCTTTGCCCTGCAGTGGCAGGCCAATGGCCTGGCCTATGGCATACCGGTGCAAATCGATGCCTGGCTGGCTGAAGGGCAGGCGGTGCTGGTCAATGGCTCGCGCGCGCATTTGCAGCAGGCACGTGAACGCTACCCGGATCTGTTACCGGTGCTGCTGCGGGTTGATCATCAGGTATTGCGCCAGCGCTTGCTGGATCGTAACCGGGAAACCGCTCAAGACATCGAGCAGCGTCTGGCGCGGGCACAGCAGGTGAGGGTAGAGGAGGGTGAAGTGCAAGTGCTGGACAACTCCACGTCCTTGACCGATGCGGTCCAGCGCTTGCTTGGGCTGCTGCGCGAGCAAGGCCTGCTTGGCGCGAGCTGAAGCCTAGAACACCAGCCGTTCGTTGCTGACTTGGGGTGCGCTTTGTACTTGCGCGGCCTGGGTGCCAAACACCGCCAGTTGCGCCTTCATCGCCGGCACGGCATGGGCCTGCGCAGGCACGGCAATGCCGTCGGGTTGCACGACCAGGCCAACCAGAACGGCCAGAGCCAGGGCGTTGAGCAGAAGCAGGGTGCTGTTCATGGGCATACTCCGCAAAGGTGAGGGCTGAGCCCTAGCCACTTTTCATGAAATAGATAAAGCACACTGCATGCCAGGCTTTTTATCGGTTTTTACCCTTTAAAATCAGTCGCTTACGTTGGTTTTTCGCGTGATTTTCCGTGCAATCTGCAATGATGGCTGACTGCCTCATTGCAGATTGCACGATCCGCTAAAAAGCCCACAGGCAAAAAGCCCCACGGATGACATGACAAATGCCGGCCTGCTGGTTAACATGCACGCCGTCCCTGCCGCGCGACGCTCGTTGCCGGCTCTGCGTCTCAGTAGCTCAATTGGATAGAGCATCCCCCTCCTAAGGGGAAGGTTGGCAGTTCGAACCTGCCCTGGGACACCATATT